>JAAUXU010130328.1_pt1 | contig 49468 bp, 31 predicted proteins | sample 7278151 | NCBI WGS metagenome assembly JAAUXU01 (sample SAMN14350113, study PRJNA611818) | marine sediment metagenome | isolation source: surface marine sediment (1.8m) | place: French Polynesia: Moorea | collected 2018-08
AACTCTAAAAAGTGCTACTACATTGGCCTCCTTGTACGGCCGAGTCGGTTCAATTGTCCCCTCTATCCGAGTCAACTCGAGTCCATCTTCCGAATCCCAGACGAGTCTCAATCGGAGAATTCGAGTCATTTTTTATCAGTCAATACAACACTACAAGTTGTCTCTTAAGCCTTTATGTTCAGCACTTGGACGTACTGTCTTCCATGCCGTGGGCAAAGCAACTTTGCACCCTCAAAACAGCACCACTGTAAAAGCTCTTCCTCCTACACGGAAGGGAAAGTAGAAAAGTGTAGTCAACAAAGACAGCAACAAAGTGCCCGTCCTAACAAAAGTAAATAAGGCAACCAAGAGAGCCATATGGAAGCTACTCGAACTTGAAAACATAATCGCGACAAAATTCTGACGAGCGCCATCCTTCCCTGTCATTTCTACTAAAAAAAGGCAGAAAAGAATGTCTTGCTCAGATATTGCCTAGGCCGCCGACTTAAGCCAGACATCACTTTGGAGATTTTTCCAATCAGACTTTGACTGAATACCCTGAATGTGTGTTCACTCTGGCGTACCAGGTACTACCTGGTGCACAGGTAAAGGTAGAATTGCGTCAAGCATGAGTGGCTGCCTGGCTGGGCCTTCAGCCAGTAAAAGTGAGAGCAGAGACTCTTCAGCGTGTTTGGCTCAATGAAGCAGTTCTTAATGTTTATACTCACTTGTTGCAGCGAGTCGCCGGCTGCATGACTTCACACTACTGCTGCTTACGTTTCGTTGGGTTCGCGAAAGTGTCAGTCGCGAAAAAGGGTGATGACAATATTCTTTCTGGAAAACGTCTGTCAGGACAAAGTCGGGGCTATGACTGGTCAGTCGTGAAAAGGACTTATGCACAAACCACTGGGGGTATTGTCTACTGGAATTCTCGAAAGTATCACTCGTGACAAAGACTGGGCTTTAGCTGACCATTAGGAAAGGCTTCAGAGCCAAAGTCTGGGCCATCTCTGTCTCTCTTTCTTTCTTTAAGATGTCTGTCGTGACAATGTCTGGCCAGTCTCCCCACATAAAATTCGTGACTTTTTCGAGGACTTGACACACCAACCTACGAGTGCCACGCTCACATGCAATCACAAATGATGCCACATGCTGAGACCAGAAATTGGCGACCGAGGACAAAAAGAATAGAACCTGGGGAGCTGAGAAATATTATTCCCTTTCCCTGTATGCACAAAGCTTTCAGTAGCTGTGCCTTTGCCAAAGGATCCCGAAAGTTCGCTCTCGATTGTCCCTACAAAATAAACTCCTACTCTTTGGGCAAATACGACTTCAGCAACAAGTCTCTGCCGTCATGTCTTCACCTTATGTACCTATAAAACAGTAGTCTTCTGTTCCGGCTGGCAGCCCATTTTCCGGACTGTCCCGGAAGACCTCAGACGAGGTCCAAGGAGTCCATGCGTACAGGGTGTACAAGACTGACTGCAACTCTGAGCGTCGGTTGCCTCTGAAGCAGAAGTTGTGTTTTGCCTCACCCACCCGGTGAAGTGAGTCCAAATGCAGGCTGGAATGGCAGATCCCTGCCAATCGGAGGTTCTTCGTCTCCTCTGTCAATACCGTTTCTAAGTAGGAGGTAGAAAATATTTTTGTTCCATTCCTAATATATACATTACACCAGTGGCAGCAGTCAGCACGTGCCTCGTGGTAATAATGGTAACCACAGGACTACTGATCGATCAAAGCTCAGGGCAGGCGAAGCTCAAGCACAATCAAATCTCGATGTAACGGACTTCAGTGAGGGGAAAGTTGGGCCACCAGGAAACAATTCCGTTGCATCGAGGTTCGACTGTACCAAGCCCTTGAATATCGAGTCAAGTCTAGCCCGAGAAACAACTTCGCGCTCGACTCAGCAGCGGAAGCATTTGCAAAACTCAATTGGCATATTTGGGCACTTTAGAGGCCCTGTCTGATCCTTTGAAGCAAAGCCACGTGAGGGTTCTCCCACTGCTCAGCCAACTAGTACAAAATGAAGTCGAGGACAAAAGAAGAAATACCGATTTGAGGCAACGACTCAAATGTTCACCCTAACTAAGGTTTTTGGGTTATGTGGAAAACCTTTAGGTGAGGCTGGAATAGGTCGGGCCGGATTGGCTCATGTAGGAAAAATTAATGGGTCTCTCTCGTTCACGCGTTAGCGTAAAAGCATTTGACAACGTTTACTGTTCAACTCCCTAACTACGCCAAGCAGGTGTGTAATCACCCGAGTAAAGTCACTGCTAAGGGACAAATACTAGTAGTCAAGTAGAGTCAAGTCCTAGTAGCGAATTCAATACAAAAACTGCGTGGAAACAGACATGAGGATTTCTGGCCATGAGTGTCACTGGATACAAGGATCCTGACAAGGATCAGCATCACCAGTTCCAAAGTTCTCCTTGGATCCTTTTTTACAGCATACGTGACCGATTGGACACATTGACCAGTTGGCCTCGAGACAATTCGTCAGGGCTGCGAAAGCGTCGACACAAATTCCATCAAATGTCTTTCCTTTTGTAGCCAATTGGACGCCAGCGACCTCTCACGGGCCTCGGCGGCCTCTCGATGTGCAACTCGACGGAAAGGTTTCCTGCCTGCCGATCTTATGTTTCCGTCCTCCGTAGGGTCTTTGGTAAAAGAAGCGCTTGTTCATAGCTCACATTGAAGTGTAACTGCAACTAAATGCCCCTTTGGTCACATCTTTAGCAGAGCCAAATCAACATGCTGATACTCATTTACAAATGGTAGCCCCAGAGAAGAAGATCATTGAGAATCTGTCCTGCAAAACTTGACCGATATAAGCTTTTGGTCGCCCTACGCGTTACAACTGCGTTGATTGGGATTCCCAAATCAGTGACCACCAGTGATCCTTTCCTTTATCTGCAAATTGCCAGCACGTTCGCCATCAGCCTGGGGTTGGACTACACAAAGGTGATGTTCAAAGCTGGCAAGTCCGCCTCTGAGGCCGGCGTCATTCTGCAGGACGTGGATGTGGACCATCAAGCCTTAGCAGAAGCCTGAGCATTAAGGAGCTGTCACAAATGCAGTAATCAGTGGCGTTTAAATATGATTTTCTTATGCCCTTAGTTGCTCTGTCCTCGGCCGGCAAAGACGTTGCACCTGTACTTGAGGAGCTCGTCAAGCTGTATTTATTGTCTACGCTAGAATTGAACCTCACACAACTCTTGACCTTAGATGTCCTTCGTCTTGCACAAGTAGGGAAACTTAAAAAATCAGTAATTCTGCCACATTTGCTACTATACGTCTTTTTTGTGCAGGCCACTAGGGTGAGACCGTTGTCATGTACCCTCTGCGCAGAGCTGTTGCGGCAGTCATTCACATTGGTGGACTCCTTCGGCATCATCGACGCCATGCTGTCCACTTCGATCGCGCTCGACCGGGTCAAGTGCAACAAATATGACAACCAAAGAGAGCTCCGAGCGGCTTGACTTATTTACATATTATTTTTTTTTTAAAAAAAACCTTGTATTTCTAATCAGTAGCGGCATACTAAATAGATGGAGTAAATGCGCATACATATGCACATGCAGTTCGGGTCATTGCTATTCGACTACCACGATGCCTCTAAGTACGCTTCGAACTCGTACGTGAAGGATACGCACGAGAGCTCTTGGACGAAGTTGAACTACAAATGAAGTTAGAAGTGTACAAACCAAGTGTAGCCTACTTCCATGCTCAGTCTGTTGGAGTTATGCTACGATACATTTCGGTACGCTACTGACCGAAGACGTTACAAGAGTGGTAGTTGAGAGACTTTTACCAACTACCAAAGAAAAGATGACTTTGGTGCTGCCATCCAACATTTATCGCTGGTGTCAATCTCCGATATGTCAACAGTGGATCGACCATTACGCTCCTTCCCCTCATTGAGTCGGTCTGCTTTGTAGCAACAGCTGAAGATGCACGAGTAACCGAAGTCAGGATGATTCAATGACTTCTGGTGTTCAAGATGATCTGAACAGTCTAAAGACGTCAAGTGTTTCATGAATTGGAGGCCACGTCAGTGTCGAGCCCCATCTTCCCCTTGGTGAAATTGATCAAGGCCTGCTGCGCGCAGATCCAGTCCCACCACTTCAGCTGGCAAATGACAACTCAAATGCAAGGAAAATATGTCAACGACCTCAATCAGTTTAAAAACCGCTGACTGGCATCATTTGCGGTACTAAAACCTTATTGTTTTCCTATTCAAACATTGTGTCGAGGTTGCGTGACATGTGCACCGACTCAGAAGGCGCAGCTTGCCGTGCAGAAAGCACGACAATGTCTGGCTCTTCAGCCATCATCGATGGTGTCGATTCGCTGGCGCTTCCCCCCTCGTACGTACACTGACGACGTTGGCAGGGATAAGGCCAACAACAGCGTTGGGGTCAACACAGCAGCGTGCGACTTCCTCTTCTTGCCCCAGTTGGACTTGTTTACCAAGTTCCGAGTCCATTTAGGGCGATCTTTGCGTAATGCCAAGCGCATCGTGCTGCAATGTATGTACTTTAGTGAAGGTGATCTTTTTTCAAAGGTCTCTTCTGGAAGGAGGTGATAATTAAAAATACACGGTGTGTATTTTCACATTGTTTTCAGGAAATTTTTGTCCAAGTCCCTTTTTTCCCCGAATTTCCAAAAATCCTTTTTTTGGCACATAAAACAGCTGGAAGATGGTTGGCTGCGTCCGAGATGAAAAATATCTCAGCATCTTGGATGAGGTGAAGATGACGCTCGGCAATGAGAGAGGAAGGAAGACAATTTCAGGACAAGTGGGCTGCAGTTTTGGCAAGGAATCCATACAGAAGATGAGAGCTGTGGCAGTGCTTTTGAATGGGTTTCGATGGGATCAGCCAGACGCTGCCAAGCTTAAGTGCTGGTCTCTTATGAATGCTGATGTTGGACAGTGTCTCTCTCAGTACCAGAACATTTTGTCTGATGGAAGATGAGGGGAGTCTCTCTCATGACTTCTACACCGACTATATCATGGTTAAATGAATGACGCAACACGTTTTTGTCCCATAGAAGATGGCATCAAAATTCTGATTGTACTAATTGTTTGGAGCTGTCGTATATTAGTGCACACTTCAGCAATTACAGTGATGAACTAGAATTAGCAACGGGACATTTAGTGGCAACTACTAGTTACTCCTACACATAAGGGATGGACAGTCGCAAAAAAGTCAAAGGAGGCGTACCCTGACTAGAATGAACACCACAATCATCACAGCGATGCAAAAAGAAATGGCTGATGATGCAACAAAGAGGAGCAACTATGCTAATTCAGCCTTAATTTCCTAATTACAGTGGGCAGAAATTCCGACATTATGTCTGCTTAATTGCATTGCAAAATTATTGTAAGATGGTGAGAGTTGGCTCGGGCCCAGCTTAATCTTCCAGATTGTGAGTTTTCGCTGCTTCAGACCCCTTTCTACCCTTTGTGTTCTGCTCCAGTGCGATTAACCCGGAAGGGTTTTTTCATGTCAAGTATCCTCAGCCCATCCTCAGCCTCAGGATGAAAATACTGGAACATTGATTGCTAGGACGAATCGAAATTCTGTGCTTTTCCAAATTATATATACCCGAATATTTCATGACATATTTATTATCATAATATAACATGGCTGCAGCATAATGTGCAGCTGGGTCGAGTCGACATGTTTTGTCATAAAATTTGCATTTTTATATAATGTTCCGGGGAATAATGTATGTAAATCTCCATTACTTGCCCAGGGTTGCTACTGAGTCCCCGCCGTTCAATTCATGTGGGACTTTTTTGGGGCACATGCTTGACAATTGGCGTGACAGTTTTTACTGACACCCCTTCCCATTGCTCAGGCATGCATATCCTGTGTTGATTTCCACCATGTCGACGGTTAAGTACTTCACGATCTTCCAGCGTTTCAGAGCTAGCAAGGCTACATCCATGCGTCCGTTGAAGCAGTCCGGAACCATCAGTGCCACCCAGTCATGTGAAGCATTCTGTGTGACGCACACTTGATGTGACGCTTGCCTCGTGTTAATGCACCCCTCTACGAATTTATGTAATTCTCTTTTAGGGACTTGGGGTCCATCCGGTCAACGCAGCAACGGTACCAGAAAGCTCCGCACCTCCTGCCAAGCACATACAACGCGCTCCTCGTCTCGACGGTGGTCCTGACGTCCGCCGCGTGCCAAGGACAGGACGTCCTTGCGCCAGGACCAGTGAGGGAGCTCCATGCACGAGCTCATCCATGGCCATCACCTCGGTGGATGAGGCCACCACTGATTTGCTCGTGCCGCGGCAAACAAGGCTCTCTACGTGACAAACATTTCTACGGAAAACTTTTGCACCCCTCCCTGTGCGTCAGCTGGGAGAGCAATATTTCACTCAAACTCGTTCTCCTCTTCTCGGCGGAGCGGCTGCCATTACTGGGAGGACGACTATAAACAGTGTTACAGCGCTATACTTTTTTATGCTACATTTGTTCCTCCTTGCTCCACTTGAATGACACGCGTCGTAGGCATGAAACAAGAATCGAGACAAAAACAATTCGGTGTCAGGCCAAAAAAACGGTTCCCCCCGGGGGGAAGGAGGGATAAGCAAAGCCTGTTGCGCAAAAAAAGCTCGCTTTGAAGTTGTGAAAAACTTTCCCTGCAATTTGCTGCTAACTTACTCCCGCCATCTGTTTCTGCTATATTAGGGAACGTGCGTTACCCCCAACACTGCTGCTCCACAGGCAAAAAAGCAGAAGAAGGTTAATGTCTCTACGAGGGCAGGAAAGAAAGAAAAGTCTGTTGAGATTCTGCAAATTTTTGCGAATTTGCACCTTGGCGAGAAGAGAGGCCAAGAACAAACTCAAGGGGAGAAGAAAGTAATTTAACTCCTGACACCTCGTTTTCACGTCCAGGGGCCACCGACTGAGAGAGCGAAATTTCTGGGTCTTGTTCGCACTACGTGGTCGAAGCCAGCCCCAAAATGCTCCTGTTCTTTTTGTTGTTCCTTCCCGCTGACTCGTGTTTTGCCAAACTTTCGGAAAGGCAAACACAAGTGCCACCCGGGAAAGAAGAAGCCGAAGGAAGCGGAAACGGCGTAAAATTAGATTTCGCCCAAGAGTTATGAGGAAGAGAGACTTTCGTGTTCAGGCATTTCAGTGTCCAGCAACGTTGGCTGTTACCGTCGATACTCGAAAGTCGTCGATACGCGTATCGGCCAGGCAAAGCTGACTGAGGGGCCAGTCAAAAGGGGTGATGACGACTGTCAGACCAAAGAGTTGATATGCGTATCGGCGTGGAAGGTGCAAGGAGAAGGAAGAAGTGCTCGGCAGCAATATCAGTAGAAGATGCTGTAGCGTCCTAAGAAGAAGGGTCAATAGAGAAGTACAAAGTAGATTGGCAAAGGGTTAAGGAACTGACAGAAAGTGTAGACACACGGACAGAGGCCAGGGAGTATCGACAGCTGAAGATCTACGATTTGTCACCATGACAGATTTTTTTTTTTTTTGGGGGGGGGGGCTATTTATTCATGAAGCACAAATGGCCACAGGAGATGGAATAAGATATCCTGCACAAAAACATCAAGTGCGACAGCAAATGTCGCAACCCTTTGACTTGCTAATGCTAAATGCCACTGCTGAGCTGATACCGCCGGCTCACAGCTTGTGCTAATAAAGTTATCGTACTAAAACTGTATTAACAGTCGTCATTGAATGACCTCTCAGTCAATGACGACTACTGTCTAGCCAATAGACGGTTTGCGCGAGTTGACGGTAACACTGGCACCAATGGGGTGTCCAGAGTGAGTAAAAAAGTTTGGGGAACTGCATTTCTTGAGCGAAGTGTTGTTACAGCCTACGTGAAAGATTAGTTTTCTTTCGCGATGGCTAGCAAAAAGTGCTTCGAGTAGGGTGATCCGACTTTGGGCAATTTCGCAAATTGCACCTGCGGCGCTGATCTCTACGCGGGGTTTCATGCAAAAAAGGAACTCGAGTCAAAATACTTTTTGGACTGACTGCACCTCCCACAATGGCCTGGCAAGGTCAGCCCAGAGGAGAGGGCCTCTGAACCTGTGGGTGTTGATTCAAGGAGCCTCGATTATAAAACTAGCGCTTCCGCTATAAAGAATAAAGTGAGTCCTGCGTGTGTGTCCATCAGTCTGTCTGCGTGTCCCAATCCAAACTCGCCAACCACAACTCATTGCTACGACTGGCCTCGCCCCCACCTTCAACCTCAACCACAGCACCTCCAGACTGATCGAGCTTGGCACTGACCATGGCTTCGCCCTCGGACACGGGACTCGCGCAAAAGACACACCCATGCATACGGCCCTCGAGTCTTGCACATTAGATACTTTGGACAGACAGACGGACTCACATTTTCGCGCTCGCACTTCATACATTGGAATCACTAAAGAGAAACTTCTGAACAAAAGACTAGGAACTAAGACTGGGCGATACTCGTATCGGTATCGGCGATACCGATACTCACCCTGTATCGTGTATCGACTAGGCCAGTTGAATATCGTATCGTGTATCGGCAAACGCCATCATCTCACGTTTGCTGACCTCAATCAAAACAAAACAAAAATCTGGAAGGAAGTGGGAAAACTAGGCCTGCTTTGGTGATGCTTACGAACCGGCTTTTTGAGGCTCAAACCGAGCCAAGCTGAAAAAAAATCTCTCTCGAGCCGGCTCGGCTCATACTTTTATGAGTTAAGTCCAACTCGTAGCCATCACTAGCTTGCTTTGCTTCTCTTCTTCTTCATTTTGACTTCTCAGCGAGTATTGTTGTAGACAAGTCTTTTGACCAAATGCGATAAGCAATATGTGTTTTTATGTCGTGTATCGACTCGTGTATCGCGATACTCTTGCCGTATCGACTCGTCAAGAAATTTGGAATATCGCCCAGTCTTACTAGGAACTAACATTTCTCAATCCTAATCGGTATTCAGATTGGATGGAGTTTATTTAAACTATTATTAGAAATTTTTTAAGTTTGAAAAGAGCTCAGGCTGTGACACACATCCAAATTTTGGAAAAGGACCTTCGTTCCATGTGGTGGAAGCGCAGAGAATTGTCGACTAATACGTGCAGTCACGTGTCAATATGTACGAGGGCTATTCCAGCCACCGGGCGGTGTCTCACATTGAAAGAAAGTTCTTTTTTACACTTTCTCCCCCATCGTCAAAGAACTTCTGGCAGCCCTGCAAAATGTCTGAGGACCTCCTTTGAGGTCATTTTCATTGTCAAGTCCTTGCCAGGCGAGATCGCTTTTTTGCTGAGAGATGCCCAAGTCCCATCTGGCGAGCACGGAGGGAGACCCAACATTTTAATGCCTTTCGCATCCATAAACGAGGTTGCTCGTCCATTTTCAGACTGCCAATATTTTGGAAGGAGTTATGTTGACAGGGTTGAAAGACGCAATTTCTTCTGAATAACGGCGCAATCGTATGACTCGGCTCTTTTATGCTCTTTGGTAGTTCCAAAATAGTGGTTTTTATCAGTCACTTCTTCCCAACGTTGCCAGCTGTTTACGCGATACAGCCCCAGTCTCCCTTCAGTCGGAATAGCCCTTGTAGTAGGGCTAACAATGACTTTACTATATCCAACGCCTTAAATGGGTCGACAAGGAAAAGCAGAGCTTAGTACTTAAGACTGATCGATCGTGGATCTTCATCGTATGGAAGGTCGACTGCGGCTGGGATGACCTCTCAGAAGGCTGCAAAGCTTGGTTTAGAAGTTTGTCCTGTCCATTTAAGACATCCCACGGCCAGGTCAAAAGAGACAAATTCTGCCTAGGATATTAGTTGAATTTTGGGCTAGACCAACAAATGAAAATTTTGGAGTACTGCTTTGTGCATCTGACGCTTGTTGGCCTAACAAAGTCAGATCCCTTGATCAAAGATCATTTGATCAAACGTAGAAAAGAACTTAGTCTATCCTAACGCATAACTTTCTTTATTCCTTATTCCAAAATTGATTGTGACGTCATTGGAAAGCTTGAAGCCTCAGCAGTTATACTTCTTTTCGTTACTTTGACTGAAAATGAATATTTATAGCAGCTTTGGCCCATGTTAGGAGAAGGCTGTGACTTCTGGAGAAAACAGATGGCCCTGACGAACCGTGAGGTGGGTGGGCGACGTCTACCCATGGGAGAGAGTCCGAGAAGGGGTCCCCCCCCCTTAGGCGAGAAAGTTGTGCAAATTTGCTGCTGAAATCGCATGTAAATTGCTATTGCAAGCGTTCCAGACCATCACATCTGCGCGCTGCTACATTATAACGTTGCATGACATCATAACGACCCGGCCGACGGCGGGTAACCTCTGCTGCCGTAGATGTATATCTGAATTCCTTGAGTGACGACTGATGGAGAAAGGTGTGTTCGCTGTCGGGCGCAACCTTTTCGTCAGAATTACAAACAAAACAATGACTGTTCACAGCAGAGCAAAGCAAACTGCTGCCCATCCCCATGAGCACAGAAGTGAGGAGAAAACATCAGGGATGGGAACTTCCCAAAGTCTGTGCTCGACTCGAGTAGGCGATAAAGTGACGGGAGCAAATGTTCGTTCCATCAGAAGTCTGCGATCACGAGCAAAGTTTAATTCTACGTTGTGACATTTGACCTCAGCCCGAAAGAGCAAGAACGAGAGAGGAAAAAGCCTTCGCGAAGAGACGCTGGCGCTTGTTCAGCTCTACCCTAGAAAGTCTTGCCAGAGCAGAAAAAAATGAGCAGCATCTATGCGACCTTAACGTATACGCACAGGAAGAGGAACAGCGCGTCGTTATCCCAGCGTTATTGCCAAAATGATTATTCTGTCTTCTGCCTCTTCTTGCTTGCCTCCAGCCCTGGAAGCCCATCTTTTTTTTTGCATTTTATCCGCTACCAACCCCATTGAATCTGAAATTCCCCAGGCATCTCTTAGTCCCTGGAGCTTTTGGAGCTCCCCTTTAAGGTGTTTTTCTTCTTGCGAGAAACGATACGGGGAAAATGCCCTCTTCAGTATTGAATTTTGATAGCACGGCACTGCCAGCAGCAGGAGCAGCAGCGACGACGACGTCAGTGACAAGAGCAAGAGCAACAACGACAACAACAGCAGCAACCAAGCTGGCGGAAAATGGGAAATCGTATCCGATTTCATTTCCTGCGTGCAATTTTCTTTCTCTCTATTTCCTGTCGAATTTCCGGCCTATTTTCTCTCCTGGATTGGAAAGGAAGTGTGTTTTTTGCCCTGAAGGGGAATACTTTGTCACAGTTGGTGAAATCGTGGCAAATCACTTTTCTTTCGCGCGTGCCCTTCATGCACAACTGTGCACTATTATGACAGGGAGCACATTAACGTGCACAATCATTGCCGCCCCTATGAACCTGGCTAAGCTCAGCAAGACCTCTCACCCCTCGCACGTGTGCGAGTGCCTGCGCGGGGGGAGCGGGAACAGCTTTGACATAGTATTTCTGTGCTGTCATCATGACTAATTCAAGCGTGCTCGACGAACACGTACAAGGGTGTCCAAAAGTAGGACGGACTGCAGACAAGTCCAAAAGGAGTGAATGACTCTTGCACTGCAGAGGTGTCCGTGCGCTTCAGTGCAGCGAACTTTGTATGTGAGTCATCACTTCACTCGGCTTCTGTGACTTTGACGGAAACTTACGAGTTGGCCACATCTGCGACGACTCTGTGACGACATACGATGGCGTGTCCGAAGCCACGGTCGTTGACGTCGTTGACGTTGTCGGTCTTGCCCGCCGTCGTGTGACTTCTGATCTCGTGGAAACTCCCCTTTTTTCTCCAGTGACATCGCAAACAAATGATGAAAATATCGGCCTGACAGAAAAGTAATCACGAAATCACACCGTTGGCTCAAAATCCATACACGACTCCTTCCCCATTGTTTCATGTGATGGCAGATTTTCTTGGCAACAGCTGACTTCCCCAACCAGACATTTAGTGATGAAAGGTAACTTGTTTTTCATTTGCAGAAAAACATCTACTTTAGTACGTCATTCTCAGAGTCACAGCTTCTTCCGTAAACTTCACATCAAGGCAGCGGATGCCAGAACGCATAAGGCATGCTTAACATGTCCAATCCCTGATTACAGACAGAGGCCATCAGACGATCTATTAATCAGATCATCTGATGGACTCACACATAAACAGCAATCTCAAGGTCTTTGAGTACCATAGGCATTTGTACCTGTTTGTACATATACCTCAGGCCGCAGAAGAGTCTGTCGCAAACCCTCACTTGCAGATGCCAACTTGCTGCTCTGCAGCCATCACTCGTCCAAGCTGTGAAATGCGTCATCCACAGATTTCGGTCCGACAGCGCACGTAATGTTGAAGCCACTCGCCACACTTGCCTATTCCTGTAATATCTATATATTGTATATCAATCAACGGTGTATGTGTGTTTATCCTCTGAACGGCTGAACAGATCTGGACCAAATTTGGCACGCAGGCCCCTCCGCATCCGTGAAATAACATAGGGGGTGGGGTTGGAGATGGATTTTGAGACTGTTTGGAGGTCAAAATTGAGGTCAAAAGCTTTACTTTCTAGAAAAGGAGTGAGCATGGCTGGTCTCAGTTCCGGGTGGAACCAGAACAAGAAAGAAGGGAGCCGGGCTGGGCTCACTGACTGAGGGTCGGCTCGGCCCAAGCCATGGAAAGAGAGCCGGCTGCCATTCTGGCATCCTCAATTTGGTGTCGCTCTTTCATCATTTCATTTCATGATTCGTGTGTAGAGGCCTAACACACTGTGTTCATCTGAAAACAGTGCTTCAGTTTAGCATCTAGAAAGGACCTGAGCAGACCCAACAACCTTATGTACTGTGTCTATAAAGCTTTGAAGGCAGAGAGGGGACCCAAAACTGATTAGCTCTTCCTTCCATTGGACAAAGATGCCTTCAAAAGAAGACTTGCAGCAAATATAGCACGCCCCTCGAGATAAAAAAACTTGACATATCCTATAATTCATTTACATACACGTACACTTATATAAATTTAGGCAAAATTCGGGAAGAAGACAAGGGTGTGACCAGGTGACAAATGTGGAGTGCAGAAGCATTGAAGCGCGACAGGGTGACCCAAGTGTCAGGAGTTGAGTTTTTTGTTTGTTTGCCACCGAGAGGTCAGAAATGTGTCGACTTTATACCAAGTGTTTTCCTTAGACACACACCTATGCAAGAGATGGTAACTGCATGCTCTGAATCAGTTTCATTGATCATGTGCGACAAGAAATGTGATTCTGCACCTTGGTCATCATCAATGATATGAACCACGACAGACTTTTGGGGTGATCGTACATATTCCAACTCCACTCATGATCCACACAACGCTAGAGGAGCTCCGGGCAGACGTGGAGGGTGTGGCAGCCAACACTCCACGGGCCACGGTTCAAAGATCTTTGGCAAACCTCTGGAAGCAGACAGGAGTCGTTTCCAACAAAGGTGTATAAACTAGACCTCCCCCCACCTTTTTTTTGTAACCCAAATTGGTTTTTGGCACTTACATAATAAATTTCCACCTCTCAGCTTTCATCCATGTGCGACACTTGGTTAAGGTCGACGTTTTTGGTCTCCCCGAGGCAAACCAAAGAAAGCATCACTCTTTTCCTGGATCACTGTGTGTCATGACATCAATTCAACATATGAAAGTCACCTCTAAAGGGTGTGACAGCAAAAATGTCAATGAGTCTCGCAATCTCTGGCCACACCTTGGTGATGGAGTCTCTTAAACTCGGCTTGAGAATCAGAGTGTTCAAGGATGAAAATGACTCGAACAATTTGACTCTCGGGCCGTGCTTAGGAGACTCCATCACCAAGGTGTGGCCAGAGATTGAGAGACTCAGAGACATTTTTGCTGTTACACCCTATATTTCCTTCTTTTTCTTCCTCTACTTCGTCTGTCTTTCACTTTTAACAGCAAGCGGCCAATTAAGGCTGACTGATTGATCGCTCAACCTCTTCCAAGGAAGACAGAAGAAGACGAAAAGCGATGCTGTGAGGTACAGGGTGGATCATGTTTGGTGTCAGGTCAATAATGCAGGGTTGTCCACATCAAACCTGACACTCTTCCAATGTCTGTACCAAAAATCCGACCAAAGATCGAGTCAGAAGTAGTTGGCGATCTCTCAGCTTAAGGCCTTAACTGGGGATCGCACAGCTTAAAGGCTTCCCAAGCCTTCTCACCAGCTCACAACTTGTACCAGCAATCCACTCCACGCAGAGTCCAATTTGACGGGGACACCCCCGCACTTCCGGCAGAGACCGGATCTGTTGCTCCTGAGGATATGGTTGACAGTGCAATTTTGCAATGATGACTTGAGTTGCAATGAATGGATTGCAATGAATGAATTGCAATGAATGTATATTCATTCTCTTACGTTGAATGTACAACGCAAAACTAATCTATATTCAAATTTTTTGATCCGCTAGACTAATCAAACCAGAAATAATCTTTTGTCACCGCGGACGCGTCGTCCCCTTCGTGTCCAGCTTCAAGTGCGGGTAAATCAGCAACCAAGTGGACGCGCTTGACTTCTGCTGCTGACGCTTTTTGGCGCAGGAGATGCAAAAATACCGCGAGTGATCTGGAAAATGACTGATAAATATCGACCACCCTGTACAGTTCAGGGCAGAAGAATGAATAGCTGGACAAATAGAGATGGGGAGAATGGAAGAGTCTTCTTCTCCATTCTCTCTGTTCTCAGCCCTCGCAATGTGAGCCTCAAAAGATGAGGCAGCCAGACGCAGGGACCGTTTTTTGGGACTCACACGCCGCTGCTCGACGTGTACATTGCCCCATCAGTCCTAAGTACAACACAGCAGGAAATGCCTCAAAGAAGCACTCACGTTTTTAATACTGCGACTGCGTACTTGAGCAATGCTTTCTTTCTCTATCTGTCTCTGCCCACACCTGTTCTGTTGCGTATTTTTGCGCATCGCACGCTGTTTTTATCCCCCCCCCTCCTGTCTCGTAGGGAGAATCGTTCCATGCATCGCAACAGCGTGATAGACTAATGCAATTTCGCACAAATTGCGTAGATATTTGCGCAAACACGATCGCAATCCTGGCTGTCAGCGTGTGGAGAGCGCACTTTTGCCTCCCCCCTTCCACGTACCGTAAAGTGCGGATTAGAGTGCCCCCCCCTAATGCGATACCCGGGGCACTTTATTTGGCAGTCAGTGCTGGATAGTAGACCCGGGTACTGTAACAGGAATGGGTCTCGGTACCTTGGGATCAGTTTCTGCTAGGGGATCAGCAGGACCACTTTATGAGGTGATTTTGTCAAATTTTCGTGGAAAAAAAGCCCTATGTTACTGCTTTTTAAGTCAAAATAGTACCCCAAAGTGCAGCCGGATACTTGGGATTTTGATAAGGTTGGCAAACCGCCTGAGTGCTGAATGCAGTACCTGGGTACTCTGATCCCCCCTCGTCACGGTTGGTGTACTTGGTGGCGCAGCCCAAGTGGCGATTAGCGCGCGCCTCTTTGTTCTTCCTCTTCCCCGAAGCTGACGGGAAGGGAAAAAAATGGATGTTCCGCTGCAGTTCTCATTAATCAGAGCCCGCAAAAATGGGTCGCGACGAACAATTCTCCCCATCATTCCGCTTGTCTCCCCCAAAGCATCGCTCTTGGGCGGAGAAATGAGGGGCAAAGAAGTGCGATAACAACAGCCAGTTTATCGAATAAAGTAAGGAGCGGGGACGGCTTCTTTTTATGCGTGGGTCGAGAAAGAAAGTCTCTCTCGTCGTCGACCTCTGACAACACAATCCCCTTTCTCCCCGTTTTTTATCTGCGGTAATACTTTGGCTGCGGAAAGTCACGCGTCGCCGCGGCATTAAAGACTTCGGATTCATTTGTCAACTTGGGGCGAGGAGAGAAAGTCTTTTGGGGCACAGGAAGGATGTGCTGGAGGAGGGAGGGAGAACGAATTACTACTTTCTTTGTTGCCTATGCTTAAAGCTTACACAGCACTCACAAAAATGCTCAAAAAAAAGGCATGGGCCAGAAAAAAGTACATATGTCCATATGTACTCGCCACGTACTGCGTGTCCATATGGGTGCGTTGGGGCTGGGGTGTTCAGCACTGCAATGAGGGGAGTGACTCTCTGTGGACGGATCGGGCTCGGGGGGCCAATGGAGGCCGGGCTCTGGATGAAGCGACTTCACCACCGTCACAGTTACGTGGCAACTTTTATGAATTTTCATCGTTGAAGCGAAAATTCTTTGGGGGAAAACTTTTTGCTTACTTGGCGTCGAGTCGGAGATTGGACCATGGCAACACTTTTAGAAAAGTTTTTTTTTTTTCAGTGACAAGGCTGGGGCCAACAGTCGAAACAGCAAAGGATGAAGTAGATGAAGGTGTTGTGGATGCCGAAGTTGGCCAAATCTCCAAGTGTCGACACCTTGTGCATAAAAATGTCGGGGTCACACACTGATGTGAAGTGAATGAGCTGGCACGCAATGGCCAACTTTGAAGGTTGTGGAACAATCAACGAGTCTGAGACAACCTGCAGTGATTGAATGATACTCGAACAATAAGAGTAATCGTCCCCAAGTGAGACAACAGTGCTGAAGACGTCTGAGATTGTGTTGCTGAGACATTGCCTTGAATTTTGCGACTTTGTGCAAAGTCGTATGGGGGTTGAGCCATCCCAGAGCTTAGAGACAGCACTGATGCAGGCACTGGATGCGCACTCTTTGTGTCGCTCGCACGCTCATGAATCAGTAAAGAAAGATGCTTCTAGACTCTGACTGCGACGAGAACAAAGGCGGCCACTTTGAAGGAGAATTGTGCTGTTGTAGAACATCAAAATTGTCATTGCTGCCAATAAATGTCTCTGACTCAGCTGCCATATGAGTCTCGGGGCGTGACGATCCGTCCAGCAATGGAGATTCTGGGACGGACGCGTCAACCAGACGCTCTGTCCTCGTCCTTGCGGACCAGGCCGCGGACGAAGCTCCACTTGGTCGTGATTGGAACTCTTGAGGCGAGGAAGGAGACAAAGTTGACTGTGGCCCCGCATGCATGCATACGCCACATTCCTGGCAGCTTCCTTCTTTTTGTCACACAACTATTCTGTTCCTCTTCTTTGTCTGTCACCGTGCGTACATAGAGCAAAGTTCTTCTCTGCGCTCCCCAACCTCAGCTCCGCAACATAGACGGAGTCGCGGAATCGTTCGATCTGTGACAAATGACTCCTCCGTCCGGCTTTGATTTCCAGCCCAGGATTTCCCTCATTTTTCAGGAGATATTTCTCCCTGTAGCTGTCACAACTAGGCCGAAAAAGAAAAGAAGATAGCTGGAAAAGAGCAAAGTGTAAAGCAAATAAGCAGAGGAGTAGGCTAATTTGGGATTTGCGGTGTTGTGCTAGGCATGTCTGTTTGGACAGAGCCTATTTAGTGGATGTAGTAGAAATACAGTGGTCGCCGCTTACTGCTTGGGTGCAATTGTGGATATATCCGGAGTGTTGCTAGTGACTTAGCAACCCTCGAGTCCTGCTGTTTCCACTCAAGACACAGTTGGCATTGAAGCATTTCGGTGAAGATTGAATCCTAAATCATGGAGAAATAGTTAGGTTGGGCAGAAGTTATGCCCGATGTCGAATGGTCCCGGAAGCAGGCAGAAACAACGTTCCTTTTTCACCCGCCCAAAATCCGACATGGTCGGAATGACCGGGGAAAGCGTCTGTAAATCCCAAGCATCGTATTATCTAAGGAATCAGGACCGGACTCTCGGTGTTCGGCAAATGTCGCTTTATCCAGTGTGTGGGTGTAAGCGGGCACCACTGTAGCAGTAGTAGTAGCAGTAGTGGTACGTAGTAGTAGTGAAGAAACACACACTTAGGAGTAGAGCACTTGTGTGTGCATGTTCTGCTTGACGCCACTCACACACGCACACACGTACAGTGTACACAGTGTATACACAGTGTCGAAAAGTAGAGACTCCTCACTCCAGTGCATTTTAAACAAGACCCATCAGACAAGGTCATTGACTTGGCGAGAGGAAACTGTTTCAAAACGTTACCCTGTCTACGACGATTATAAAATCTGAAGCCGCGGTGCCGACGGTGTCGCCGTGGCTGACGTTTTCGGTCTTGTCCGACTTCTCCTCACTTTGAGAGCTCTATCAGTGAAGACTCCAGATGAATGATTGACACGGACCCTTCTCTACAGTAATGATGAAACGATGAAGTACGAAAAAGGACTGCTTTTGGCTTCCCCACCCCACCCCACCCCCTTGTGCGCACGTACAGTGCAGCATGAACTGGAAGGAAAAAGAAGTCTGCGTTTTAATCAATCGAGAGAGCGCAGTCGAAAGCTACGCGCTTGTATGTAAAGTCCGTACAGTATGTAAATGAGCCCCAGCTTTGTGGTGAGGAGCCTCCATGTTGTGAAGCCCCCCAATAACCAATACTGTGAGCATGGTTGCTTGCCTCTCCCGGGCTTTGGGGGAGCCTTTATTGTGAAATATCTGGAACAACGAGACACAAACAGGAGCCACAAAAATATTCGACACAGGGCAGTAATCGATATTCACAGACAAGGAGGATCGACCTCTTTCTTCTTCTTCTTCAACTGATGAATAAGGCCACAGGAAATGGCCTCGTTGACCTCAATGACGACGTTCGTCTTGCCCTCCCAGCCCTTGTCATTAGTCGCTGTCCATTTTGGATATCACATAGAAAAAACGCACATTTATCTGCGCACTGAAAGTTGTGAAGGTGAGTTAAGTGCGAATATGACTTTATACTTTGAGTGCGCCTCGTCACACTACGGCAAATAACAGTGCACGTCGTGTCATAGCAATATCTCCATCCACTTTGGTAATGTTTCTGCTGCTCTTGTCGTCCAATAGTAGTTATTTGCCGTAATACTGAGCACACACACACCGTGCAAACACACATAAAGCTTAGCTCCTTGCAGCCTGTTGTTGCCCTGTTGACTCAATGGACGTATGTACAGCACGTTCTAGTACAGAGTACACGATGATACCATAAGTATGACGAGAGCACACAGGCAAACACACGCACACACACACACACACACACACACACACACACACACACCGACGACGAGAAGGTAATACAGAAAGCAGAACTGCACCGTGATCAGAGCATGGATGTTTTTGCCATTCACCAAAAAAAAAAAAAGACACCTGCATATGTCAGTTGGGAAGAAAAAAAGGAAAGTTCACTGCATCTTCGTGTCTTGGCAGAAATATTCTTCTCTATGATCACTTTAACCTCTTCTTTGCTTGGCGATGGAAAGTCTCTTTGCTGCTGTTGTTCGTCTTATCCTTCTGGGCGAGGGCGAAGAGCGATATGAGGTTGTTTGTGTTGCAGCAGAGGACGACGAGCATTGCGAACTGAAACAAAGTTTATAGGGGACAGTTTAGCCACAGAGTGTGCATTAGAGAGAGAAAAAAAAGCAAGCAAGCAAAGCGTAGCGAATTTGAGATGGGCTTTGTTGCCATGTAGCTAAGAAACGTCTGTCACAGGTCGTCACTCCAGAGAATGAAAGGAAATGTCGTTCAGCGGACGGTGAAATTCCGAACTCACCGGAGAAGAAGAAAGTTGTTCAAAGTCTGGACCGACTTTCCCGTGTGCTTCACGTGAAGCGAAAACTGAATTTCGGGGCGATTTCTTTTCCCCTGTCGAGTCACGCCTCCGGCGCACACTTTTTGCTCGTTCGTTGTTCCCCTGAAGATCAGACATGCACACACAGGGTGGACGGAAATTAGCGTCAGGTTGGGAATGTTTCAGCCCGGACTGTTGAGCCGGTGGGAAAGAGACTGCACGGACTTGAGGGCCAAATCTGGGTGCCAATAATGCAATCATTATTAAAACAAAAAGGGCTGCCAAATTATCCATATGCCCCTGGTCCTCCGACCTTGGTGGGGTCTGGTAGTCGTGACACATCAACTGCGTGCATCAGTCGCGGTGACCCCAGACATTGGGTAGAAAAGCACCAAATTGTGCTCTGCTCTGGTCAAATACTCGGCTCGGGTCTTCGACTTTGATGATGGGTCTCAACCCAAAGTTTACCCAGGGGACTCCAAGCCCACCATTGATGTGCAGGGACATGTTTTCCAGGGACGCCACCAGTCGTGCGTTCACCAGGATGCGCCGAACTGATTTGTGCACCGTGCGGTGCAGAAGCTCCTCCTCGTGTCTTGAGGGCACAAATGTCTCTGGCAACTTTGTGTCACACTTCACAGGTCACAGCAAGACGTCACTTGTCGGGGTGGACGGGCCTTTTTCCTTCATCCATAAATTGGCTTTATAGTCTGGCTTCTCCGGCCTTCAGGCCGGCCCAACCAACTATAAAGTCTATGTGTAGAGCACCATCCTAATAAACCCGGAGAAAAATCCCTCCCTCGCGCGGATGACGTCGCACTCTCATTAGCTTAAAACGACTGTCAGTCAGCATAACCGTGGTCTGGCTTCACTTGGTTATGAGAAGTGCAACGGGTCAGACCCACCCCGTATAGTCCTCAGTAAGGCTGTAGAGGAAAAGAATGGAGAAAGAAGCATTTTCTCTCGACCATATTTTTTTGTTCGGCGATAGCCATCTATATAGGCCTTCCCCCCCCCCTCTTTCCCTCCTAATCTCCCTCAGCCCGTTCCACGTGCCTGAGCAGCAAAGCTCTCAATTTCTCAATCTTTTCCTCGTTTCTGCCTCTCTTCGACAGACTTCAAAGTGAGGTAAGATAAATTGAAGTTGAATACCCCTGAACAGTTTTCCCCCAATAATAATATAACAAGGATCATGAAAAAGAGCCCACTCACATTGGCGTCGTTGCTCTTCGAGTGAGTGATCATGTCTGACAGAGGAGAGAAATCTCCAGAGAGAGAGAGAGAGAGAGAGAGTCCATCCGTCTCGTCAGCAGCGCGCAAAATGTATATAAAAGTCTACGGAACATTTTTATACCGTGTCTTCTTTTTCCCTGGTCTGACTCATCCATCAGGCCCAGGAGGGGCCTCTCTGACTTTGCTGACTCCCACTTAATCCCAGCTAGGCATCTTCCATCGATCCATCCTCGCCCTTCCTGCTTGCCCTGCCTATCCTCTTCTGTGGCTGCTGCTACGTTTTCCCATCCAATCATGACGAGGAGAAAAACTCCTGTCAGAGCGAGGACAGTTTGCTGTATGCTCCAACATTCTACTTTCTAGGTACGTAGTAAAAGAAGAAGACTTTCCACTTGCCTCCTCTCTCTGTCTTCCAGGCCAAGACAACCTCTTTGGCATGGAATCACTCTTGTACATGTTAGCAGTATTACACGTCTGCTCTGCTCTTCCACTAGGTACAATAAGTAGAGCGTGCTGCTGCACTCTGTTTGCCTACTTTTCTTCGGGGGAAAAAGAAGGGGTTCTCCTATTCTGCATGGGACCAAGAACGAAGGCCGTCTGCTCTCCATTTTGTTTTCCCTTTTTTCTTGTGCATTGCGCGTGAACAAAGGGGGACTCCTCACAAGAAGAGAGAAAGAAAAAAAAACTTTATTTCTATGTGTAGTAGTCCTCATAACCCCCTCCCTCTCAGCTGCAAGGCTGTGCGGTTCATTGACACTGGGTGGAGCGCCCCAAGTCGATCATGCTGTGTTCGCCATTTCAAATTGCACTGCTCTTCCGTCAGCATCACTTCTCGGCTGACATTTGTTCAGGGCCAAGTTTTCAACCATTGACGAAGGAGTCAAATCACGGTGGGACCCCCTCAAAAAAGCTGCTTTCCGCTGCTGCAGAGTAAAAGCTTTGATCTCGATAACTGAGCCTGCCTGAGAGTCGAAACTGCAGCTGATGGGGGTCATCGCACAGCCCTAACTTAGTCTCGAACATACACACGCAAAGGTTCTCTCGTTCTCGGTTTTGAGAAGCAATTATTCCTTCCCCCCCCCCTCCACATAATGCATTGGCCGAGAAGAAGAAGAAGAAGTTTTACATCATAAATCCTCTCCCTAGACCGGGCCCAACGTATATTTTTTGCTGAGTTGTGGCTCGGGTCTATAGCACGAGCGCAGAAGAGATGGAGGAGGAGGTCCTAACGGGACTGAGGAGCGTCGTCGACGCCGCTGAAGGGCCCTACAGAGAGGAAAGTGGGGTCTCTCGTCACCACACCTACGAGGTCGTGCACGTCCTCCTCCTTTCTCTGCACACACTGCATATCTCTTTAGACCGAGGGAGGCAGTAAAAATGAAATGAATGAGGAGGAGGAAGGGGGGGGGGAAGCAAACCCACTACTACAGTACTAAGCTCAGTGAAGAGAAAGCTTTTCGTCACAGGTTTTATTTCTGTTTCGGGGGGCCTCAAGAATATTTTTCCCTTAGCATTTTTCCCCTTCGACTGTTTGGCGGAGGCAGCGAAGTCGATTCCGTGGCTGATTGAGCGTAACAAACAGCCTTTCAAATTAATGATGCCACACGAGGATAGGCAAGCTGCTTTCCCAGACTTTCCTCTCTGCTTCTTCTCGAGTTTCGCGTGCGTGGCTGCGTGCGCGAAGGCCTCGCTCTCCTTCCTCCAACATTTAGCCATGGAGAAGAAGGAGGAGGAGGGGGGGAGGAGGAGGACGAAGGAGGAGAAGAAGAGTGGTGTGTCTTTCATTATCTCTCCCTGGCAAAAGCAGCTGCTGCTGCTGTGGTTGCTCTCCACGTACAATGAGGGCATCATCCCCTACACGTGGAGCAGTTCTCTATGGGGCTGCGGTAAATAACTTGGCCAACAAGTGAGATAGCAGGGGAGAAGAGAGACTGCGTAGACGGGAAGAGTGCAGTCGGAGCCACAAATGCCATTTATCCACTTTGCAGCTCCAAGGAGACTCCCATGCGATGCTGGCTGCGCTCACCACCACCCAGGACCTCTGGACGTGGTGCAAAGTGTGTTTGCATTGGGAGGCTGCAGCATGTAAGGTGCGCAGAACTACGCAAGTTTCCCCCAGGAAAGCCAGCGAGACGTAATTGTCTTCCTCGCTCTGCTCTGTCTACTTCTCCCTTGCCTCTGCTCGAAGCCCGATGCCAAAGCGAATCTGATTTGGTAGCCGGCCAAAAAAGGAGAGAGGAAACCTGCTCCTCCAGACCCTGGACAGTCCTCATCCAAATGGCAGCTGCAGTCATGATACGTATGACGGCGTAATCTTTGCTTCTTCCCCCCATTTCTATTTCCCCCAGGGTGAGCAACAATCATTGGCATGTTAGATCCCCCAGGCTTCACGCACGCTTCATATCGGGGAAAACTTTTTCCCTGGTCAGTGGGTGGGTGGAATTGGCCTCAATATGTCGGGAGGGGGGGGGGAACAGACGCCGGAACGTTACTTGCAAAAGAAGTGAGGACGACGATGGCCAAAGTAATACTTGTATGGACCCAACGTCCAACTCTCAAAGGCGGAGAGAAAGTTTGTGCGCACTCCTCTCTTTCATCTTGTGGTGTTACTCTCATTTCCTGCGACCGCATTGAGGCAGTCTGGCAGTTATTTTGGAAAGGGAGCGAAAGACCTTAGCCTCCCACTTCTTTTTTGTCTCCGATCAATGGACTTGGCGTTGCAGCATGATCGGCTCCTATATGACGAAAAGGTGACGCAGCACCTTTGCAGGTCTATTCGCACATCCTAGCTTACTTCGTCAGAAGAAACCTTCTTTTCATTGCGATAAGTCGAGCTTATGACACCGTGCTTTCCCTCCTGCTGAAGGCAGATAAAGAACACGCCGTGTCCCTTATAAGGACAGACAAAGCACTAGGCTATCTCACTGAAAAGATGTCAATATTTTTACCAGTTGCCTGGTCTGGTGAGACCTCCTCTGCTTCTTCTTCAGAGCTTCACCGTCTGTTTCACCCCGTCAGAGACGTTTGATGATGAAAAGCACGGCTTGCGTCCGTCTGTTCTACGAGAACAGCAGGGACTTCAGCAGCAGCACGAGTGTCTTGGGTCAGCTGGCCCCAAATGACAGCAAGTACCATCTCATACAATCTGTGGAGGCGCGAGGTTTCCATTGAGCGTCGTGGCGGCGGCAACCCTGACCTCCCTGCTGCCTTCTTGGCTGCTGCTGTGGTTCTCGTTGTACGACCTCGACGACCTGGAGGTCGTGGTCGTCACCCCTGTGGAGACGTCGTGCAGCTCTTGGCTGCTGGTGGCGAGGGCGCAGCCCCTTGCTTGACCGCGCGCGCCGACGCCGTCGTACTTCCTGATCTCGTGCAAGCCTGCGTCGGCCTTCTGGGCGCCCTCTTGAGCGGCGTTCTGGACGGCACCACCGCCACCGCCGCCACCACCGCCACCGCGCCCGCCGCGCCCGTGATGTCCCGAGCCGCCCATGAGCGTCCGCTTCCGAGGAAAAGCAGAGTTTTCCACTTGTAGCGCGGCGTTGACGTCCCGGCCTGTGGCACAGGTGCACGCTTTCAGGAAGCTCTTCTTGAAGTTTTCTGATAGAAAGGCGTACAACACCGGATTCATGGCGGAGTTGGAGTAGGAGAGACAGCCGGCCAACAGCATCACTGCCACCATGACGTTGTCCTGGAAACAGGTTCTCTTAATATCGTTGCAAAATGTCCTACATATGAAGTGCAAATCAGTGTGATTTGTATTGCTTTACTCACTTTTGGGGTCATAAATTGTTCAGTCGGACGCCCCAAGTGCACATTTAAAGGTTCCATCAGCAAAAATAAAATCTTGATGAAGACGTCAGAGCAACAAAAAAGTGTCAGCTTTTTGCCACCTAGCCCACTTTATCATCACCGTGACTCGCACGGTCAAGCCGAGTTCGCTACTCGGGCTGTATTTGACCAAGCTACTGTGAAAAAGGGCTTAAAAAGTGTACTTAACATGTCCAACTGTGGCAGGTCCTCTCAGAGGACTTTCTAGAGCTCGTAAAAACACCAGTTTGGTCTACTTTCCCACTGGGTTCTCTGGTACGTCACACATCAATGAATGGTGTGTGGACTGCAGCTGAATACATCCATAGATCAAAATTCTATTTCATATGATTAATTATTCGCATTGAGGAACCTTAAAAAGTATTTACCATGAAAAAATCAATCCATGAACAAATGGCGTCCTACGCGTTGTATGCACTACTGTCCATGTTCACAAGTGCTAGGCCGACCCGACCCAAGCCGCAGCCAGCCTTGGGCCGCACTCGACGCCCGCAATTTTGCGGACCGAGTGCGAACCGGAAAATTTTGTGGGCTTGTCCTACTTTTTTTAGGCACTCTCATTACTCAGCTAGACAAAAGTGCAAAAAATTGCAAATTCAGTCCATTGAAGTGGTGCTCCACTCTCATGCTTTATGCTTCAATGCTTCATTTTCTGCCCGAGAAGACTGTTTACATTACATAGTAATGTATGTACGCACACTTTCGTACGTATATTGCATGCTCTGATGCAATACAATTCAGTCACCCTCATGGTGACTTTCGGGCTCGCCCACCAACTCTCGGCCTGATCCACCCCTAACATCCATGGGCAGTGGCAAGACGAAGAAGTGCTCATTTGCGCATGCATATCAAGACTTATACGTAGTCGGCGGATCCGCAAACAACATGAAGCAGACAGAACTTTTCTTTTGCAGTACAGCTGTCTTGTCTTCCCCAAGCCACTATTGGCCTGGCCGCAAAGGCCAAAGGTCGGGGATGAAGGCTATAGGCTGACCTTACTGTGCAAAAGCCCCAACAGTTCTACACGTACCTGTCGATGCCCTGGCGGTGTGAATATCAGCGCCAGTTGCGTGATCCAGTAGGGCAGCCAGCAGAGGATGTACACGGTGATGACGGTAAGCACCAACCTCGTAACTTTTCGGTAGCTCTTCTTCTTCTCCTTTGACCTGTTCTTGGGGCCGACTGTCTTCAGCTTTATGATGACAAGTGTATAGAAGACGAGGATAAGAGCTAGAGGCACGGCGAAGCCCAACACGAAGCTGTAGAAAGTGAAAGCCGTCTGACCGTTCAGCACGTTCACCCTCTCTTCGTCGACTGCAGCAGTGGCACTGCCGTCGTCGCCCTCGTCGTCGCTGTCGAAGGGCCAGAAAATGTTGCAGTTCTGACCGCCGGAGACCTTTGTGATGGTGGCGGCGTACATGAAGACTGGCACCATGAGTAGGGCTGAGCACGCCCAAGCTGAGAGAGAGACCACTCGGGCTATCACACTAGTGCGGAATCTAAAAAATAAAAAAAGAGTGGAAAATGATTCAAACTGCAAACTGCTGCAGTGCCTTTTTTTTAGAACGAACAGCTGCTTTGCTACGGTTGTAGATCCAAATTTTGGATCCAACAAGGACATTGCTCACGTATTTCATGCATATTGGAGTGCTTAAAGAGCGGAAAGCAATTTGCAGGATATTTTCCGCAGATTAGGGAGAATTCCTGCTCTCGCTGCCTTGCACATGCACTCACATAAAGGACTGAGCTTGTTGTTTACTCTCTCATGGTGCCTCACCCCGAGGTCTGACTGTCACAACTGGAATTATGCCCTCTACCCTTTTGTGTAATTACCAGCTCATTAGCTAATTGTATTCCCGTCTAACCCCGTCTCTACTCCTCATTATATATCTTTGGGAAATAGAGACTGGAGCTGCCACGCAGATCTAATCAGCACTGACAGCGCCGAGGACGAATTTTTTCCCCTTTCTCACTCCCTGAACGAGGTGATTTAACGAGACGGAGGTTGTTTGACATATTCAATCTGCCGAAATTCCTTGGGAGGAGAAAAAATATCCGTAGGGCAAGAAAAATGTTCGTAGAAGAACAGAAGGAAGGAAAAATGTGAATCTCTCTCTTTCCTCCTTTTTCTATCCCTAAGCAGCAGATGTTTCTCCCGCAATTTCTTTACAAGGAGGGCCTTTTTTTCCTCTCCACCGAGCAGTAGGGAAAGGACTATTCGATGTAAATCGATCACGGACTTGACAGAATTCTTTTCGATCATTTTCCAGCTAACAAATGTACTGCTGCATATGTGCATGGCACAATATTTCTTTCCTGCTCTTCTCTGTTGTTGCTTACACCGACCCTCCCATGAAGAAAGTCAGAGAGTCACTTGAGCTCAGACCAGACGTGTTTCAAACTTTCTTGCCGGCTTTTTCTTGTGCTCACCAGGTCATTTCTATCACTTACTTTCTGTCGGGACCTCACTTCTACCGGGTGCCCTCACTACTACCAAGTGCTGCCCTTTAGCACGCAGCTTTGACACCAGTGTGGCAACAGTTCCGTGCAGTTTAGGGATCCACCGGATCAGCTCCACACATCCGACTTTCGGGCAAACTTCCTATCAAAGTTCCTCCGTAATTCCAAAAATCATCGCCCGGCGAACACTTACTGAAGCTCCATATCCATGACTCACGTACCACACAGCGCCCAGCTACAGAGCTTCATTCCTCGAGCCTTTAGCACAGGCCTTTCACTCTTGAGACGAAAGCTTTTGGCAAAATGTTCTGCCTGGATGATGGAATTTACCTTGGTGACGGATTGGAACTTCTGTCGTAAGCGAGGAGAGGGAAATCCAATCACTTCCTCAATATGAATGAAGTTCGTTGGAGCTCAGTTTGATAATAGCTTGCGAACTTGCCAACTTTCCGATCCTCCTGATCAATTCCTCAAGGGACCACTATAAACGTATAGCATGGAGCACTAATCCTGGCAGTGGTCCTCGTCCCAGTCCTTAGTACTCCGGGTCTCTGCGGGGCCAGGTGAAAGCGGCGGACCCCAACCCCCCCCCCCTCCCTCGTTCCCAGGCGCAGACGGTGACAAAATGCCCAAAGTTTCGAGACGAAACACAAAACTCAGCTAACACAAGTAAGATGACACGATGGGCCAACAAATTAGCCACGGACGGTTGATTTTTCTCTCACGTACTTTGGCGAGGAGATGGGATGGCAGACAGCGACGTATCTGTCCGCCGACATCACGGTGAGGAAGATGGAGCTGGTGAATTGGTTGATGCTCGTGGTAGTCAGGTAGATCTTGCACATGACCGTGCCGAAGATCCAGTCTCCTTTGGCCGACGTCACCACGAGGAAGGGAATGCCCACCAGAAAGCACTCGTCGGCCAGCGCCAGGTTCAGAATGTACAGGTTCGTCACCGTCTGCATCTTGGAGTACCGGAGCACCACGTAGATGACCAGAGTGTTGCCACAAAGCCCCACCACGCACACCAAGGCGTAGAAGACCTGGATGACCGTCATGAGGGCCACCGGCAGCTGCGGGCTGGCCTCGCCGCCCAGACACCGGTCCCTCGCCAGCGAGGAGACATTGAGCAGAGTCTGATTATCGACGTCATCCTCACAGGAGAAGTCAAAGACGTTGCTGGTCTCAGTCGTCAGAGACATGACGATCGTTCTCTTCTTCTTTCACTTTTTGTGCCTTGATGGATTTATGTAGGAGTCTTCCCGGCCAAGGTTTTATCGTCGATTTCTTCTTCTTCCATTGCTCTTTTTGGCAGCAACATCGCTGCTAGAGGCAAAAAGAGAGAGAAGATCGGGGTCGCCGCTTCCCCTTGATCTCACTTTGTCGCTCGCCCCAAGATAAAAAGCCAGAAATCGCAGCCAGACCCGAAACTTCACACAGTCGGAAAAAACCAAAGCTGAACAGGAACGATTTTTCTCTTTGCTTTCTTTCTTTCTCGTTCAATTTGGCCTCTTTAAAAGTCAACTGGAGTCTCCGTCGGAATTTTTCTCTCCTTTTCCTACTCCTCTGGGATAATCCGGCCTCCCCCGTCCTCCTTAAATGGTTCCTTGTTCGCAGGATTGATCCCACTGCACCGTTCAAAGGAGAAGGCGCAGGATCTTATAGCTCTGCTGTTCTCTTTTGCTCCGAAAGCGCTTCTTTCTCTCTCTGCCTCTCTCTCTGCGTGTGTGCGTGTGTCTACCGCGCTTCGTTTTCTTCTTTCGCCCACTTTCTTCCCGATCGGGGCCAGGATGAGCCGGTGACGACGGCCTCAACTCCCCTTTTCCTCACGCCGCCACGCGCGCTCATGTGCACGCGATCGACGAGGCCGCCGCCGCTGTCGCTGTGGCTGCCGCCGTCGCTGCCGCTGCCGCCGATGAGATCTCATACGATGAGGAATGCAATTTGGGCGGCCGGTGCGCACTAGCATAACGTCTGAGGCGAAAAGGGAGTCAGTCTCTCATGGGGCAGTCATCGAGATCCCCAGGGGGAGACCAGGAGGACCTCATGCTCCATGACTCATGGTGAGGTGAAGTTCAGCCAGGCTGGCTTCAGTTCCCTTGACCAGGGCTGTCAGCTGGAGTTCCGTAAAGACAGCCCAGCTTCCAGGTTAGGCATTTTTGGGCCTCACACGGTAAAGCTGAGAAATGTCTCTAGCGAGCGAGAGAGAACGGGACGTGGGAGTAATGAAGGAAAGGGGGAGGAGGGGGAAGGATGATGATTCAGTGCAGGAGAGCAGCATAAATTTGATTCTGGCTCGCTGACTGCCCAGAAGAAGCAGAGGAAGACGAAGTGAGCGGGCGAATATGAAAAATCCTTTCCTCCAGCTCGAGCGACAGGCCTCAAAAGGGACGACGGCGACCTAAATTGTCCTCTCTCTTTCTGATTCAATTTCTGCCTGCGGTTCATGCCCAGTTCATGCCCAGAGAGGCCCCCTGCAGCTGGGCCTGTCTGCCCACCTGCCTGCCTGCCACATTGCCCACCCGCACCTGCACCTGTGCATGTCAAATTCATAGCTGCATAAATCAAATGCGAATGTGGAGAGAGCAGAGCAGACCGTAATTATTCTCTCGGGTTTTTCGTCTGTCAAAAAGTAGGTCGACGCCTTGCACAATGCTAGAACAACAAAGCCTTCAGGAGCCTCTCTCGCACCCTCCTTCACCCTTGAGGCAAGAAAGCAGTGAAGGCAAGACAATAACGGTTTCTAAGAGGAGAAAGAGAGGCCGCAAAAAAGCGAATTCGGTGCGTGAGAGTGCAGAAATGGAGGCCCATGATAGGCCTCGCTGCTGCGGCTGCGGCCGCTGCTTCCGCACTCACGCTGGAATTGACCATGGCGGAGAGGAGCAAGTTTAATTTCTTTTCTGCGAAAAGGCCACTGACCGACGGAACATGGGACTGCTGCTTTATGAGTAGCAGCATGAAATGGCTTAAATGCTGCTCCTCTGCTGCCCCTCGCCGGTGTTGCTGCTCCTCTGCTGCTCCTCGCCGGTGTTGCTGCTCACGCACCTGTGTACGTTTTGTTTCTTCTGCAAGAAGAAGGTGCTGCAGTCATAAAGTTTGAAATATGTATGGTCAGCTGTTGAAGTTCACCCCATAAACGTCGTTCAAAAAACAAAGGGGGAGATTGTGTTTGCGTTATTAAGGTCGAGAAGGCACGCGAAGGCCTGCAGAGGCCTAGCTGGGCCCTTCGGGTGGAGTGTGTGCGAGCGTGTCGAAGGCCTCAGCTTTCAGGATTCACTTTGCGTCGGCCACTGTCAGAAGTTGTTTACGAGGAGAGCAGTGGCGGCGGCGGCGACGGCGACTGTGGCGACGGCGACGATGACGGCGACTTCGATGGCGACGGCGACAGCGACAGCGCTCGCGTTTTCTCTCTCTCTCTCTCTCTCTCTCTGAAAGAGTTTGTCGAAATAGCGTTTTGCACATTTTCGCTGCGCTTTCCGACTTTCGAAGAGGAAGAGGAGAAGGTCAGGCCCACAGAGGGAGGCCTTCCTCTCCTTCTTCCTGCTCCACACATAAAAGCTTATGAAAGGCCTTTAAAGATAGGAGGAAAGATATTGCAGCATTTTCAACGAGCTCGAAAGGAGTCGTTGACGCCGTTTACCTAAGAACCATACTGCCTGTGCTCAATCGAGGCCGTCAGATGACCAACAGATGTTAGATGCAACTCGCTGTTTTTGCCTTCTTCTCTCTTCTATTGGCTTCTGCATGCCTACTTAGGTAGGCAGGTTAATGACCGTTCATCGCATTTTAAATTGCACCGCCGTCAGGCACCATTAACTCCCCCCCCCCTCCCCAATCCTCGTTATGACTCGTCCCTGCCTTCCTCTTGTGCTGAAGCTTGAGTTCAGCTACTGAGAGGATAGGGAAAAAAATGCGGTACGAAAAAAAAACATTGGTGCGTAAAGCGATAATGCGACAAGCATGACTTGTTCCTTCGCTCGCTGTTATTCGGTCTGGCTTTTCTCTCTCTGACACAGCAGCTGTGTTGGAGAGAGGCGCTTCTCTCTCTCTTTCCTTCTTTCTTTCTTTCTTTCTTTCTTTCTTTCCTCCTCCTCCTTCGCTCGAATACACAAAGACACTCGCGTTTTCTCCCTGGAAAAGAGGGAATTTATTCTGAGAAGGCCTTCTTTCCTACTCACATTAAGAAAGCAGCCGCGGTTTTGTAGGGAAGAAGTAAGAACATGCACGCATAATGTTAATGGGGCAAAGTCTGGTGGGGGAAGCAGCTGCAGCTCTTCGACCGCAGGGCGACAACGTGATGATAACTGATGCTTGGGGTCTGGAAAGGGTTTTTTTTTTCAATCTTCCTAATGTGTACGTAAAAAGTAGTGTGATTTATCGCAGCTAAGTTTCGTAATTTAGGGTTTGTTTTGTGTTTGTGTTGTCGTGCGGCTGCAACAACAAGGAGTAGCGGTCAGTTGAGAAACTGACGAGGAATTGAAGAACCGTGAATCGACTGGAGGGCTCGGTCATCGATGGTCGCTCATCTTACATCACACTTGGACAAGCTTTAGAATAAAATATAAGTCGTGAAAGGTAGGAGACACAGCTCTTCTTCTGTGCTTAACGGTGGAATCTTCATTCGTAGACATATTCAATGAACGAACCGATAACGGAGTAAATGGACCGAGAGACGGTGAATTGGTATGGTCGCACCTTCTTACAGCCTGGCATGGGGAGATGGAACATTATCGTTACTTCACCTCTCTTGAGAAAGTTCATCGCAACAATTTTACACAAGTTTTCCTAGGTTTCTTCTGGAAGTTGTCGGGAAGTGTTGAATTTCTCTTGTGTAGCTGCCATTTCCGCAGGCTGAATCAGAAGATCCTGCTGATTGCAGCAAAACAGCTCGTTTCAAAGCATCAGAAAGGAGCCCTGGCAATCGTAATATAGGTCATGGATCACTGTTTGAACGCTCTCAACACTTTAGGTGGAACTAAAGGACAGCGGAGTCTCGTCATAGTGAAGTTTAAGCTAAATAAAAGCCACTTTTCAGTGTCCAGAGGCGGGTTTCTTGAATAAAAAATCACCACAAAGTTGCCATCTAAGCAGTCGCAACTAAACATTGTTTGAGCAACCCAGCAACACAACTTCTTGCATTCTTCAAGAGACTCACCTCAGTTTCTACGATGATGTGTTGCTGGGGATTCACCGACTTTTCGTCTCACCGGACTTTTCATCTCACCGGGTTTTTGTCTCATCTGACTTTTCATCTCAATATAGTTTGTCTCACAGCAACCAGCTGTGAAATCAGTCATGCAAAACCTTCAAATCAAATGGACACACAGACACATGGGCATTGCACGTTATATAGAGAGATATATTTCAGTTTTCTTTACAATTTGCACAAAATGCAAATACTCAAGACAGTTGTAATTTCATGACATGAGGTTGCCTCCTATGTTTCTTTACAGATGGGAACTGCTTCATCTTGCCATCTTCACAGCAGGAGAGCAGATGTGCCCTCATTCCTGTTTTGTTGTACGTAACCCATGATGCGTCAATTCCATAACACAATTCCACTGCAAATGCAATGACAAAACCCCCACAATCATTTGCATTGTCCTGCTGGCTTGGTAGAGGTAATTTGATGGAGCATCCCTGCTGCCCACTTACTGCTGGCCGCTGCAGACGCCGCAGCCGTCATCATCCCTGTCAGAGTGCACATGGGTGTGTATCCTGTGGTCCTGAGTGAAAAGTCTGGTGAGATAAAAAGTCCGGTGAGACGAAAAGCCTGGTGAGACAAAAAGTCGGGACATGGTTGCTGGGTGCCTTATGCAATATGTAGTTGCAACTGTTCAGTTGCCAACTTTGTGGTGATTTTATATTCAAGAAACCCGCCTCAGGACTTCTCTTTCCTTTTTGTGAGCTATGAAATTTGTCACGGTAGACAAAAGAAAGTTGAAATCACAGGCAGGGGTAAACATAAATGTGTTGCATGCGTAGCTTGCATTCAGACGATCCCATCCGATGAACTAAAGCTGCTGTGAGAGAGCAAGAGCCAACAAGACAATCATGCTGCAACATCTCAAAGAGGATCAAAGACCGCAGATCTGCACAGGACCAGACTGAACTCGGCCTCCATCTGTGGACTGGACCTCATCCACACATGCGGATTGTACAAGATGGGCCAGATCAGGAAGATCTTGTCCATGGCGCATAAGAAACACGGAGCATTCGGCAGTCGTCCTCCCCCCCCCCCCCGGCAGCAACTAAAGACCAACAACTTTTTTGATTGCACATGTCATATGCTACCATACACATGCGCGCCATGTAGATATATGAAATAAGGAAATATGTTTTTATACTATCCAAATGTAGTTTCTCTGTTGTATATGACCTCACACATTTTTCCAATTCAGCGACAATGCTGCTCTCATTACAGTTAACTTTTTTCTGTCTTCCTAGAAGTTCTCTATAAGAAGACTCCATTGTCTTTTAATTTTCTAGACTCTGCTGATAATAACTGCAATAGGCAAAGACCTAGGAACAGTGTCAACAGAGCACTGGTCATGCGTCCCTCTGTTCAACAACGTTAGATAGAGTTAGTTCACCTTAACTCTTTTCTTCGTGAAAGTCCTCTGAGTCGAGTTTAACTTTGTATTAGCTTACAATTTCCAGTTGTTAAGTAGATTTGCTCTTTTTTCACGATTTTTTCAGCAAACTTACGCTGCCTTTCAGTTCACCATTGAGCTTCGTTCGGACTGACGACAAACGAGGGACGCAGAGGCCTGATACAATGAAATGAAGCCTTTCCTGCAGCTGAAAAATCTTGATGTTTGTTTGATACTCTGTAATGCCCGATAGCGGCTTGCTCGTCAGAAAGTTCAGTAAAACTTTGGCCTTCGAAATTTGCATCCACCCTCTCTCTCCCTCCGTGGAATCGGGCAAAAACGTTTTATGGTCTACAGAGCTTTTATCTCCCCCTTTTTCCTACTTTTCCTTCTTCTCTCCAACAGCCCCAGCATTGTCATTTCGACTCGTAAAACTTTTACGCGCGTTTGCATTTAGTAAATTTTTGTCCCTCTCTCCGTCAGACACATCCACATGTAGGACTGGAGAGACTCTGCGAGGCAAAACGCATAAAACTTTGACTGCCTCTCCTTTACTGCGTCGCGGGCCTTCTCCAAGTGGGCCTAACAAATGTTTCTACATAAGTAATGCATCAGAGTGATGCGAAGCAAATTTAAAGTGCCTCCTCTAAAAGCTTTATCGACCTTTCCAGCAGCTATGTCGTACGTGCACCGTTCACCACCAGAGCGCGGGTCCATGCACGCATTTTTGGTCCGCGTCCGTCCTCTCCCGGCAAGGCCTAGAGAGGCCTCACCAGGTGACGACAGCCCGAGCAACGAGAAAATATCATTTCTAGGCCGAACTGTCTCTAAGTGCGATTGTAGCTAGCTGTGTCAGTCTTACAGTCTTTTACGATACGCGATGAAATTGAAACGGAGGAAAACTATTTTCAGATTACATATAGAAGTCAGCTGGGACACTTTACGTAGGCTGCAGATCCTCTGGCTTAAGCCCACTGATAATGAGCAGCCCAAAATCCACCAGTGTCGACCAGACCTCAGAAACTTTTCTGCTTGCATTCCTGGATCTTCCCGAAGTTGCCAGGCTCAAAGGTGACACACCAGATGAGGATGGCATAGAAAACTTCCGTCTTCTGCATATGATAGCAATCCAAGAGTTTTTTGTTGCCCCTGAAGCCCGAGAAATGCGGGCGTTTCCTTCAATTGCTTCTCAAATATCTTCGTCAGCGACAGAAGAGAGTAGATGTGACTGTTTCTCAGCATTTCTTACTTCCCGCAGTCAATGAAAGCCATTTGTGCCGTCTTAATTTTTTCCCCTACTCGTTAGATATTCGGGCAACGATTTCCATCTGCTGTCCTCGTTCCTCTTTATTTTTTTGCTTCAATTCCTCCTCCTTGCTAGCATCTTTTTCTCTGTGTTCCTCCTCGCATAAAGATATTCTGCCTGGAAACTTTATATCGGCTTTCACCAACTCTCTCTCTTCTGGCCAGGAGGAGGAACATCTTTTACCTTAGCTCTACGATGTGAGATCTCCATCCAACTGTTGAATTTATGAAGTTTGCTTCCAGCTGTATGGACAAGCATCGCGTAGCAGGCAGAGCAACGCAAGTAAAACTTGCAATTTCGCTCCCAGCAACGATGATGTACGTACGTACGACTACTACTTAGTCACTGCAGTGGATCAAGTAGGGATGTGCGATTAGTATCAGTGGAGTTTCGGTTTCGGTGATGGGTCCAGTTGCTCCGTTGTCGATCATTTCCAAAATGAAGCATTCCACTTTCAAGCACAAAAAGAGAGCAGTTCTTTCCCACTCAGAAGCCAACCCTCTATGGGAAGCTAAGAACCTCGAACTGTTTGCTCTACGGCAACTCATTTGTTCACAATACAGTCAGGCTTTCCTGTAGTAAACTCTGCTGAAGTTTATAACTTTGATCCTTTATCGTGGAAAAATGAGTAGTCCTAGCAGAAGTCCATGTTGGATTGGTTTCAAACGAGCTGCTTCGCCTTCCATTGAGGGGTGATCCACTTCTGTAGCTCAATCCAGGCAAAAGTTATGGCTAAAAATGGAAGTGTCCGCTGCACTTACTACATACAGTATGTTACAAAGCTTTGCGTTTCAAGAACAGATAATAAAACAACTTTTCTTAAAAAAAATGAGACTGGTACCAGCTGTAAAATTGCGTAATGCCAATTCTCTACTCCGACACACTAAGGTCTAATTCACTGAATTGCCCCAACTTTGTTGAAACCTTATTTCTCGTACAATTTCTTGATGAGAGCTGTGAAATTTTTACAGGAGGTACTCCTAACAGTAAAAATTCTTTAGTCATTGAACTGATTGAAGCCCATGGTCTTGAGACATTCTCACATTTCTTTTGACATCAGCAAAAAGCTTGAGTCTGCAGCATTACACTCCTTGGTGCACTTTCTGATCCCCCCGATGAGCTGCTCCTTGGGATTTGCGGACCAGCTCTTCTCGTGGACTCTCATCTTCAGCCATCCCAAGAAGTGTTCATTTGGGCGGAGACCAGGGGTATTGGGGGATTATGCTCCTTCTCCGCGACGTTTGCGTCTTCATCTTTAAGAAACTTCACAACAACTCCAAACTCCTTCTCATACTGTACAGTTGCTAGATCCATCCCGAGGAGAAGCTGGTCACGAGACATGTTGTGGACATCAATGGAAGTCATCAGGCGTTTTCTAAGCATTCCTTCACGTATACGTCACAGCTCATCAGGATTAGATCGGTTCGATGACTCCTGTAAAAGTTTCACAGCGTTCATCAAGAAACTGAGCGAGAAATGAGGCTTCAACAAAGTTGGTGCAGTTCAGTGTAAAATTAGTTACTTGATGTTATTCAAAGATTTGGGAGTTAAATGAAAACAAAAGACGTCTTTTAGCTTTATTCACAGCATTTAAAGCCTTGTAATCATGAAGATGTGATATTAACAACCTTAAATGAGCAGTCGACATACGTAGTTAAGTTCTAAGTGCCATATTAAAGCCCTGGGGCCAGGGAAAAACAGGAAAAATACACTTTCATTCTAAGCCCTGAAGTTTAAAAAGGCTGTCTATATGCTTCCCAAAGAAGTAAAACTTAAAACCCTGTGGGGCAGGTGTAACACTGACTTTCTTGACGAAGTATTCGACTATACGTTCAGCGTTTGACCTTAGGCAGCATACCCCTTGGTGCACTTAATCCAGTTCCAAAATGGACCCATTTTGTACTAGCGAAGTGTACCTACTTCCCGTGCTAGTTTTGACAGACTGTATCAGTCCTGTTACATGTCGCAAAAAACTGATTGGGTACAACTGAGCGTCTCATTTTTCAAATTTTCATTCTTGGGGAAACAGATTGCAGTCCCAAAAAGTTAAGCTTTTGTCTGTATCTACAACAATAGCAACTTAAAGCGTTCAGAAAATGTCCCTAAATGACAATGTGTAGACAGGTGATACCAGAATGTCAGTAGGTAGGACATGGGTAGGGTCTGAAGGAAGGAAAAGAGACGTACGTAAAGTAAATGCATATGATATTACTGCCCGTATAGACAGTTTGTGCCCCCCACCCCGCTTGCATCAATCAAAATTTTAAGACATCAGAATTCAAATGGCACCAAAATCAGCTCCGTGCGAAATGCAACAGGCGAAATATCCTGCCTCGTCCTGAGTCCAATGTTCTCGCCCCAACCTTCAATTGCCCGCTCTAGCAGTACCCCTGACTCTCTCTGCCCTAGTCCACATATTTTGCTATATTCATGTACAAAAGGGTTACTGGGACAGGCAGAAATCTGGGCCAGGTAAAGTCCATTTTCACAGGAATGTGGAGCTCAGAAAATGGCAGAGGCATCTCTCTCGTACATGAAAATGCTCTGGGTCCCTTCTCGTCTTCTTTACTCTTATGCACTTTAGAATGATTTGTGCATTAAAGAAACAGAGGAGGCCACATTGAAACTCTTTTGTGGAGAGTGTGAAAGCAAAGAAAGTTTGCTCATAAAATCACAGCCATCTGTGTCCTGTGGGGTAGGCGAGATGGCCGTACTTGAGTAGTGTTACATCGTGGTCACCCTGTACTAACACCCAGTGAGTTTTATCTACATTGCCTGTTTATGCGTTGATTACAATCGGCAATCGGGTGTCAAAAAACCCGCACATTCTTATGTCAAGCACAAGCGTACAGTTTGTTTTTTAATACAGTACTCTTCTCGACAGAATGAGGCTGAGGGAAAACGAAAGAAATTTGTCACTCGTCGAAAATAGTCTTGTAGCAAAACATACTTTCATGGCTTTCAGAAAGATGCTTATAATCATCAGTTAGTGAGAAAACACTTGTTAACTGGTGGTGGAAAAGACACAAGCAAGAAAAGGGTGAAAAACTGACATTTGCTAAGCTTGTCTCTATCTCCTGGATAAGCCTCCTCTAAGCCCAGGAGAGCATGAATCTTGCACAGCTTACTCGAATGTTGCTCCTGAAATTTTTCCTTTTCTTTCTTGCCTCTTGGTGTTTGTATACGCTCACAAATCATTTCGAACAATTTCACTCTTGGCTTCCTTCTCCTTTGAAAGGCAAGAGTTCCCCATCCTCCAGGCAGACACTCGTACATGATGTATTTTAGTACTGCAATGCACATAAAGTATTTCGATACAGTAAGAATTTTTTTTAGTCAGCTCGGCTTTAGGGGGAGGAAGGGAATGTACAGTTTGTGGAGACAACATCGACTCAATGCCACGCAGGAAACTTTGAAGATGTACTTCCAATTGTGCGAGTGCGTGTATGTGCATGGCCCTCATGCATAAATTTGCCTCCGTCATCACGATACGCGTACTAGCAGAAAGCTAATCAAAATTCAAATCTCCAAAAGTAGGACGACATCACGGGGGATTTCGTCGGGGGCGTGTCAGTGTATCGACAGAAGATATCGCGACAGTCATTATCAAGACAAGCTTCCAGTGCAGTCAAGACAAGGCTGGAGGCCCCCATAAAGGTAAGGTCTCAATTTTACGGATCTCCATCAGATGACAAATCGTATTAAATTTCACTCTCCCAAGGGCCGCCTTCTTGGGCTCGAGTGGACTCGAGTCACCTGCTCTTCAGGCACCAACTTAAGTCACGACTCCGCTCTTCTTGAGGATCACATGTTTCGGCGGGAAATTTGAATATATGTTTAGCCACACAAAAGTATGTCATGAAAAGCCTTGAAACCCGTTGAAGCTTTTGTGCACATCTACGTACAAACTAGGCACACCTGAATACATCATGTGCACACAGCATTGATGGTGCAGAGCTGTGTAAACTGGTGTTGACTGGCAGAAAACACTGAATTATTATTAAACTTTTGATCTGGCATATCTTTTTTCTTCCACCCCTGAATGCCAGTCTCTTTGGCTTTTAAGTCTGGAGCAATCTGTCATCTGCAATGAACCACGCAGCGCCTAACGGCCTAAAGGTCATGAGACTTGAGGCTTGAGGACGTGCACAGTGGTACGAAAACTTCCTGTCTGGTTGACTTTCGAAAATAAAGTTAAAACTTGTGAGGCACAACCTGACTAAGAATAATATGGTGAAGGAGCAGAGGGTCTATAACATGGAGGATCTTGATTGAGTTGATCTTGGATATGCCACTCTTTGGCCCCTAAACTTCGCTACCTATGCCAGCTTCCCCTTATGCAGGGTGGAGGTACAGAATTATCATAGGTTGCCACCCCGGGTTCCCACTTTTTTTATTGTCTTTGCAAAGAGCCACCCCCCCTTCCCCAAATTACAACCCCTCGAGGTGACGCACTGCAAGTACGCGGACATAGACAGCATGGTCTTCCTTTCCTGGAGGCTGGCTTCCAAGATCCTGCTGCAGAGGTACATATGTCGGGTGGTAGCCCTAAGGAAATGTTATCTCAACAAAAGAAATGCTGTTTGAACAAGAGCTTAAGCATACTGAAAGCTATCATGCAAACAAAGGTATTGGTATCATTTGGTGCCATGACCTTGACCGCATAAAAGTAACATGCCGCCCCTCTCACTACATTTGTTTTCATCAAATCGTCATCTCAAGCCCATGCGTGCGTTCATTGAGACCAAACAGAGAACATGAGCCTATCATATCACGACCAACCTAGCTTATGAAAGTTTTTTGTCATGTGGGACCAACGCGGCTAGTCCAACAAACCCCTCATATATGAGGGGTTTCTTATCACCAGGCTTCATAGATGTGCGAAGGACTCTGATGCCAGTTTTCCTGCTACAGGATGCCAGTACAGTAAAACACGCTTAATGCTTAAGACTACGGAAAGTTGCACGATTAAGCGAGTTGCATGATTAAGCGTGGCGACTAAATTAAGCTAACTTCTGCGGGTCTCGTAAGTAAATTATAAGGCAGAGATGGGATGTCTATGTTAAATGCTGTTTGGGACCAAGATAAGTCTCGAAGTAAAAAGGGCATTGTTCAGCCGCAAAAATATTCAGTCTGTCCAAGACCAAAATCCAGCTGGTTGTATGTATGTTGCAAAAACATTCTGAATCACGTTAACATCTCTCATAAGCTCAGCTCCCTTTCAAGCGACAATGACCCCTCCTCGTCATTATCAGCATGCCTGCCAGCTTCAGTACTATTGTCCTTGATTCCTTGAACAATTTGATCCTTGGACACATGAGGGTGAGGAGCAGCGTCATTGTCAATGTTCAGCCACTCATACCAAACCTCAGGAGAGATAACACTGGGCACACGAACCACCTCATCATCATCTGCTGCTGCTGCCATCTCTTCCTCCTCATTCATTTTGGGCTTTTGCCTTCTCTTTTTCCAACAATTCACGATTGCTTTCATAGAAACCTGCTTCCAGGCCTCGTTTGTCAAGATCACAGCATCCAAGAGTTTTTTCATGGTCAAATTGTCTCCTTTCACCTCTCGCCAATTGATCTCAGAGCATTTGGGAGATTTCGTGTTGAAAATGAGCCTTGAATGCCCACCTTATTTCTCGATCGAGCACCGAAGTTGTGTTTGAAAAATGGTTTTGATGACAATTGAACAATTGTCTAGGAGTAGCAATCACCCCCTTGAACAGGTACTTGTAGTCCTCCCTCTGATGGGGCTGTTTGAGAGTCACCTTGGAATGTCAGACAAGAGCAGATCCAGCTGCCGTGGGAGCTTCTTGAATGCTGTCCTGTTGTAGAGAGCCAGACTGCGGCACACGCAGTTGACAAGTACACAGTGGGGAGCAGCTGTTTTTATTTGTGACTAGAGCAAGTTCCACTCCTCTACCACGTTGGCAGTTCCATCTGGTGATTATCCAATGCAGTTGGAGATGGCACAGTGATGATTCAACAGCCTCAAACAACATGCCACCTATGGTCCTAGCAACTGGAGCCAGAGTCAGCAAACTGGCCTTGATTCTTCCATCTCTCTCGCTGAAGAACTTGCGGCAGAGGCACTGGTGCTTGTCAGTGGCTATCTATGTCAGTTGCCTCACCCACCACCATGCTGCTCTTGATTGTGATAATTTGGCCAACATGACGAGCGGTGGAAGGAGAGGAGTGGCAGGCCATAGAAACTGCAAGATAAATCTCTACTTCTATGACCTTCCTCTCTTGACCTGGACGCAGTTGGATCACATGCAGAAATCCCTGAGAACCGGACTTCTCTTTGGCTTTCACCCTCGGAGGATGGTCAGCAAATGTCTCATACTTGGTAGAGACAGACTTCTGTGGTTGAAGGACTCTTCTGAAGACCTTGAAGCTGTTAGAAACGGGGCCACCCAGGAAAAGTCTTTCTCCCAGCTTGTGTTGTTCTTGCAGCCGGAATGCTACTGGCCTTTCCACTTTGGTGGCATTATGGCGAGTAGCCTCTAGTCCTACCAAAGTCATCAACTTGGCTCACTCACCAGCCACAGTGTGTTAGGAATCCAAATTTCACCATCTTCACTTGTCTGATTGATTTTCCACTACAGGAGAGAAAAGGGCGAGAGAAGGATGACAACAAAAACAAGCTTGTCATTTTGCAAAGCAAAACAGACAAAGGGGAACAAATACAACTGCAACTGCAAACAATTATAAATCATTTGCACAGAATTCAAGTCAAAAGTATGCTTGATTTGATGCCAGCTTTAGCAAAGATGTTTAAACAAAATTCTGAATGCCAGACACCATCAGATTATGCCAGTTTCCTGAAAATTGGCATCCAAGGATGCTAGTTACCCACCTCGGTTATCTCCATGGCTACAGCTGAATCAACGCGTTGTTGTACTTCTCTCTGTCTCAGCTGGCTGGCAGACTGTACTAAGTGAAACACAATAACGAGAGGCAGCAATTCCAAATCATACTAACACGAATCATGCAACTCCTGAGTGCATAGAAAACCTTCACAAGCACATGCTACTCTCATATTCTCACTACGCTGCCTAACTTAATGTAAGAAAAACAAATCGATTCTCGTTTGCCTCTCGGCAGCCACAGCTTGAGGCGTGACATCCTTCGTAATGTCTAAAACTGCCATATTTCTTATTTCCCCCATGCGGTCACAAACCTACGCAGGATCCATGGACTAAGAACCTTGTTCTGGTGCACGTTTAGGGAGCCACTTGGTGAAAGAGGTGATGCCATGGGAAATGCTACCTACAATAGCTTTCCCGTTTAGGTCGGGTTAAAAATCTGTTGTTTGCCATACTGGTCACCTATAACTCACAATCTCTAGCCCTTCGTCCCTTACGTTCAAGCAAAAGCATCGCAAAATGGTTGAAGCAAATGCTTTCTTGGGGGATCAAACTCTCTGGTATCTGAGGTTGACCAGTTCTCCATTTCCCTCTGCTGCAATGGAAATCCGTTCCAGGGAAGAATACCTAGTCGAATTGGACTGTTTCAGTGATGCATTGCATATATCTCGGTCTTAACATTATAGAGCCGTGAACATTCTGTAACATATTTCACACCTTGGAAATGATCCTGACATCGCTTCCCCAAACAAAGGGGACGTGATCTTGCCATGGCCGATAAACCAATCCGAAGGTTAAGACCGCCCAAACGTTGTTTTCCATCCATTTAAGAAAGGTTCCCCCCTCCTTTTGGACTTGCCCCGGTGATATTGGGTGGCGCACCTGGGGCACCGCGTCGTGATGTCGACAGAGCGGCAGAACCTTTCAAAACTAAGAATATGTGTAACTGCGTGAAATGTCGACCAATAAACCGTATTGATGCAAAATTGATGACTATTGAGGTGTTGCCAGCATATCTAATTTTTGCACGTATCTGGTCGTCATGGGAGTAGATCATCAGCCTTTAGTTGCAGCTGGACAATAAAGCGTCGTCGACATCAAAGACGATTAGAAAGCTCTTGGAGTTCCTACCTCGCCCAGATTCGTCCAGTGGCTCAGATTTTTCTTTTCAGACTTCTGCCTGTTGCTTCTGACTGAGCTGTCGACTCATTGTTGTATTTACTATAATCATTCAAGTTGACGATCACGGCCTCAGAACCTTTTGCTGGTTTGAGCCATTCCATGGGTAGTGATCCATTGTTCATTAGAATAACCCTGTGCATAAATGTGCAGTCAGGCAGCCTGTGAAGCAACGTTCACTGTTGGCAAGAGTCTCACTACTTTTGTGCGCTGGCACAAAATGGGCAGCTTTGTTACGGTGCACATTACTGATGCTGGGCATGAATTGAGCTGTTACGTGAAATCAACGACCAAAGCTCATATCTTTGAAAGCAAATAAAAGGGGGGAGTTACACACCAAACAACTCTCATAGACTCATCACAGCTATATCTCTGAAAAAACTAACTGTGTCAACTATGCCTGGCATAAACAATACTGCTACACAAACCTTTTCCGACGATGAATAGGCAAACCCACTGATGACTGTCCTGACAATGTCTGGGTGAGCATTAGTCACGAGAGTCTTTGTCTCGACAAAGGCTGGCGGACTGAACTATAGTCGACGATTTGTCTGGCACCTGACAACGCCCCATTCGGTCGTATTTGGTGGATGCTTTTCTCTGAAGAGAAACCCCGACAGAGGCGCTCGGAGTTAGTTCATCAGAAGCATCTGAACAAACCGCTTATGCAATGGCCTAAATCACGGCTTTCCGGGGGTTTTTTCCCCGAGAAAGAGAGAGCTATTTTTCCATTACTGAGAAACCCCCTATGGGCCATTACCCCAAAATTTGAATATCCCACCAGCAATGGTGGTTGGAGCCTCGACCAAAAGTTCGAGCGGCACGAATCGAGAATCGCCAATTTTCATCATGGCTGCTTCATTTGAATAGCATCGAGGATGCTCTCATTAAAAGTTGGACGATCTAACGTTGTTGCTTCTCTTGCACAGCAGTTTCTTCCAAGGCTCAAGGAAGAGAGAACACTTGAAGATCAAGCCTTGTTGTACCAAAACAAATTGTATTCTAGGTTCTCTGAAGAAAAGTTGCCACTTCTTGACTCGGCCGAAAGTTCGGTACGACAGCCCATGACTCCTGTCGGTCCTGACTTTGATCCGTAATTCGTGCGGTGCTGTTGACAAATACTGCGTGTCACTTGTGAGCAATCTTCGACCCAGTGCAGCACCATCCCTCCAACCACACGTTCCGTCCAGGATCTCTTCAGGTAAGCGAGTCAGGCCTAATTAATGATAGCATTAGCCATTAATGATCTTCCTCAAAGATTCTCCATTAAGTGATGTGTAGATTCCATGTAATTACAAAGGTTTAGCTACGTTACTCTGCCTAATCTACTCAGGTTAGGTTAGGGAGCAATGAAAAAATCTGTTGTTTTCGCGCGTGGTTCCAGTTATACTCACTCACTCACTCCCAAGAAGAAAACACAGTCATTCCTGCATCTGCCAGCTTCCGTTCAGATAGCCATAATCCTCCTTGAGCTCTTGGAATGGAGACTTGCGATCTGCTGCCCTCGAGGTGCACATTCATAACTGTAATGGTACTTGGAAGCTTTAATGACTTAATAAGGGCAGCAAAATATTTTTCACTTATTTTCCAATTTTCTGGAAAGATCCCTTTTTGGCACTGTCAGCTTTTGCACTCTTATCGTGCCAATTGTGCTTGTCATCTTGACCTCTCCATTTGCTTGTGCTCAATTAACTACACTTACGTCGAGAAGGTCTCCGCGACCCAATCCTACTACAGTGGAAGCCACTTGACCAACACCCCTGTGTTCAGAAGTATAAATGAGGTGTATCACTCTGGGTAATTGACAGTGCCCTTGACTGACTGCAGTTACAATTGCAACTTCATTTGTAAACAAACAACTGTGTTGACAAAGTTGAGGTCGTGGATTCAGACGAAGCTCGATCGGGGAGGATGTTCCACGATAACTGAAGGCTTTCGTCGAGGTTGTGAATGGCCATTTTCAACGAGTTATCGAAGTCCAATTCCCTAAACTGAACCAATGAAGTTCACGTTAAAAAGAAACCTTGAAGTCGCATCAAGATATAATATACAATTTTGAAGTAATGGATCTCGATATAACGGATCTCGATATCACATATAATCTCGATTTAACGGATTTTGAGGTCGGCGGCAAAATTTCTGCTGTGGTGAGAATTTCTGTTATAGTGAGAATGGAGTAAAAGTTTGGTCGTCAGGAAAATTGCGTTCTATCGAGGTCCGCTACATCGAGATTCGACTGTGTTTTTCATTGCAGCCCATTTTTTTCACTTCCCTATGGAACGTTTCTCATTATGACGTATGATCACGATGCCAAATAGTTTACCCTGCCGGCAGAAAAATACGTTATATCCGGATTCGATTGTACTTACTTACGTGCAATAAAATAGCAGAAGTATCCGGCTTTGCTCAGGTAATGGTGTGAGCAGGTCTGAAAGTTAAGAGCGATCCTGCGGGGGGACTTTGACTACGCGCCACATGCTACTCGCTGTTGTGCACCACTGCACATTCTGCATCACTGCTTGGTCTGTGCACTGCAATGTCTCTGGAGTAGTGCATTAAGAAGCAAAAACAGTCGTCCAGACCGTAGTAATGGCCTCTCGCTTAAACATAACTCGCGTGGACTTTTTCAAGTGACTTACGTACTTAGAAGTGAAGTTCAAACTTAATTGTCCCTGCCAATGTTTCATACTTTTGGCCTGACTTTGCGCTACTTGCATACATATTTACTGCAAACTAAAATCGTGTGCCACTTATTCACCTTTTTGTCTTTCTCACCTCCCTTCACTTTATGAAAGGAGCGGCGTTTTTTCACTCCTTGTCACGAACAAAGGCAGTTTCACTCAGAAATTGTCTAAACAGTGTCGTAGCAAACAAAATTTGCTTTGCATCGATGTAAACATCGCTTCATATGATGCTCCCATCAAGGAGCAACGCATAGTTTTCTGACGGAAACTTAACGTGGGCCACCCTGTAGGACACACGCTGGACTTCCTGTGGTGTGGAAGAAAGAAAGGGGAGGACACCCGCAGAGGCGGGCGTGGCGTCAAGGGGAGTGGCAGTGGAAAGGTCACAGGAAGGTGAGACAGGAAATACGACAAAGAAAAGCATGAGGAGCAGAAATGAGAAAAATTGTTGATCTCTTTCTTATAGCAATAGCAGCTGAGAGGCAATACTCGAGCTTATGGGACGAGGATAAGAAATGTGACAATTCCGCCCCAGCTCGTCTTGCCGGTCCAGTGAGAAGTTTCTGCTCAGAGGGAAAGAAAGAAAAAGAAGGAAGGAAGGAAGGAAGAAAGAAAGAAAGAAAGAAAGAAAGAAAGAAAGAAAGAAAGAAAGAGAAAGTTTTATTTTTCCATACGCAAAAGCAAGTCAGTCAGTCAGTCCTTGGTGAAACTTTCTGACTGACATAATATGCTGACATGACATACATGCTGCTGCTGCTGCTGTCGGTCCAGAGAGCGAGGCAAGCCGCGAACGTGTGCCAGAACGTCGTATGCAGATCATCTCTCCAAGGAGGTGGGGGAGGAGAAAAGACACACGGACTGAGGAAGCAAAGACATTTATCGTCAAGAATTTTTTTGTGCTGCAAGACATTCTTTTCTCTGTGCATGCGCGTGCGTGCACCAGCACGTGTACGTCCACGTCTGTGTAAGATTGCGCGTTTATCACAGTCGATTGACTGCCAGTGTTCAGCTCGGTTATGGATCCATTTACACAGTTGTCGATTGCTCTACCAAGCACAGACCAAGATGCTGTTGTTCCCCACTCTGTCGAGGTCCGGCCGTGTTTGTCTTGAAGAAACACCAGCGTAGTAACATTTCTCAGCTTGCCCGATCCGCAGAAGCGACGTTCCCGGATGACAAGAACAGCTTCTCCCATGGGAAATTTGCATGGGAAGTTTGAAGAGAGTATAAGAGAACTGAGTCGGCAGCAGGAATTTATCCCGCGCTGATTTCCATTTGTACAATTCATCCCTGCATCCTTATTGTAATGTCTTGCGAATACTTTTCGTCCATCATTAGACTGACAAAAGAAGACCTGGTCTGCGTCATTCGACGTCACCGCCTTCTGTGTCTCGGCCATCATGATTGCCGACTTGATTGTGCCCGGCAAAAAGAAACAAAGACGGACTCTTATGAGATCGAGCAGCTCGCCCATTGACGTGGCCTTATTTTTCGTAGCAGGATTTCTTTTGGCCTGACCTTTGATTGACCTTGTTTTATGGGCAATAACGCTTTTAAGTAAACAGGCTATCCAGACTGTGTTATGTAAGTGTGCACACCCACTCACACACACACACACACGCACACACACACACACAACTTGTATGTCCAAGTGTGACAAGTGAAAAGATCGTCAGTGTGCACAAACACAGCTTGTTTGAACATGGCAAGTGACCTTTCTTCCTACAGTCTTTGTGAATGATCGAACGCAGCCATGCGCTTTGGCAGATGCTCTACAGTTGGTAGGTATAAAAAGCACACTCAAGGTTTCCGTCAATCTGATTAGCGCAAGGAGAAGGCCTTCACAGGCCTTGCATGCCTAATGCCATTGAGTTGAACAAGCAGACGATTCTTGCGAGCCTTGGCTGCTGGGGAAGGGGAGAGAAAGGCCATTGTTTAGGTCTGCTTAGCATGAGCTGCACGCACTACATGGACTTCTGGTCGTGGGTGACAAATAATCATTAGCTTCTATGTTGCCCTCATCTGACAGTTGGCAGAAAAAATTAATCAAGTCTGTGCTCAATCTGACGCGCTCCTCCCTCGTTGTCTTTTATGAAGCGTGCGGTTATTTTTAGTGGAAAAGAAAAGCGCTGCAGTATTAAGTACGATAATAATTTTATTCCTCCTTGGCAATGCCAATAAAAGGGGAGGAGAATGGTCTTTTTCTGTTGACAGAGCAGCAGCTCATCTTGATTTCTCTGCTTCTGGCATCTTCTCTTCTGCTCCTTTCTCCGGGGAGGCAAAAAATGGGACGTCACAAAGATTGAGGGGGAGGGCCTTTAGTAGGCCTATCCAGAAAGGCTCACTGGACCAGCACGAAAGGAGATCAGAGTAATCACCAGGACTTGCTACTACATACGCGGCACATTGCTACTGCACACTCAAGGGATAAGAACTTTTTTTGCAGTTCCACAGCACCCTCTTTTTACCTGTCTGCGAACGTTGTTTACCACCTGCAGCAGTGACCCCATTACACAGGAAAAAAAACACACACAAGATGTAACTTACTTACCTCACCTCATGCAGGATTTACGAGGTGCTTTGTGCCTTTTCTCTCCGTGCCCGCAGCAATAATAACGCGGTTAGCACAAAAATATGAAGACGTAGTAAAAATATCACGCTGGAACCGACCACTTTTTCCTTTCTTTTGCGCCACCAGCGCTTTTCTTTGTCTTTTTTGCCCTCACTGGAGCAGAGGAGCAGACAGGGCTTCTTCTAGGCCTCATACGAGATGGATGGGGAGAAAGAAAGAAATCTTGGCGGCTAAAGAGCAACGAGGACGTGGACAAAAAGGCTGTGAAGTGACCAAAGCTTTCACCACTTAGCACCAACTTTTAAGAATGTTCCCACATCCCAAGAGTTGATGAATTCCACACAATTTCGTGACTGACCCTTTTTCGGCCTCCACATCCTGGCAGACAAAAGAGGGACCCAACCTTTTTCCTCGTGAGCGCGCGTGCGTGCGTGCGTGCGGGACAGATCTAAGAAGGGGGCTAAGGCCAAGAAGAGCCTTTGGTGCCACGACTGACGAACAGAAAAAGAAGTCTTTTACTACAAGGGAAAAAAAGAGGACGAAGAAAAAACTTGACCAGGCATCAGCTACAGCCACGCTCAAGAATGGTGATGAAGTCAGGACTGAGCTCGTGCAGCCCCTCGATATCCGACACCCTCTGGCCCATGATGACGGCACTGCCGATGTCTCTGACATGCTCGTGGCCATCGTGGGCGAAGAAAAATCACACGAGGAGCGAACAAAGCAGTCGCCCTGTTGGTTGTCCAAAACTTAACTTTTTTCCTCAACTGCTACATATTTAGACTTTATGCTTTTCTACCACTTAATTCACGTACTACATAAGTCGAAGGATTTTGAGAAGCTTACCTCTATAGCATAATTAAAGACAAGTGGCAGGACCTCATTTACGATGTGTTGCTATTGTTTTGCGAAATGATGAGCAGAATCAGTTGAGTCGTCGACCCCAGGAGAGTCGACGACTCAGGCCATTAAGGCCAATTAATTTGTTAAATGCACTCACAATATGCGAGGAAGGGGTAAATCTATATACATAAAACTGTTCGGGTATGTATGTTTGTGCCCCTCTGGCGCTCTCAGTTCTTCAAGGATCTGGCTCATTTTTGGCATGCGAGACCTTTGGGTCAACAAGAAGGACATAGGCTATGCAAAGTTGCATGACGAGGCTGTTTTGAGGCCAA
>JAAUXU010063015.1_pt1 | contig 49417 bp, 41 predicted proteins | sample 7278151 | NCBI WGS metagenome assembly JAAUXU01 (sample SAMN14350113, study PRJNA611818) | marine sediment metagenome | isolation source: surface marine sediment (1.8m) | place: French Polynesia: Moorea | collected 2018-08
CGGCTCCGGTCGCTCCGGCTCCGGTCGCTCCGGCTCCGGTCGCTCCGGCTCCGGTCGCTCATTCCTACACGTCCCCTATACTGGTGGCCACATAATTTTTTCCTCCTTGTAGTGCCTCAGAAGTCCCAGGGTCACTTTAGGGGTAGCTGCTGGGAAATATAGTATATTTTTCTAAATAAATATCTATTTCACAGCAACACTGTGGTAAAGTGATTCTTTAAAATCCATCTCCAGAAAGAAAAACTCGACGAGGATCTAGCGTCAAACTTTGGAAGTAAACTTGGCAAAAAGCGATAGAAGATGGCGTCCACAGCCCCAAAGGGGGACTTAAGTTGTCCTACAAGTTTGTCTGCCACACCCTGTCTATTAATGGAGGGGAAAAAAAAGTTTTTCCCATGTAGAGAAATTGGCAGCTAAAAATCTCTGTCTGGCCTTCTGGTCAAGTCTACTCTGTCTTTCTTTCTTTCTCTTTCTTTCCCTTCTTTCTCCTTCTCTCTCTCTCCAGACTGACAAGCGTGAGGAAATGACCAAACGCACAAATCAAGTCCTTGTTTTCTTCTCTGTCCGCCAAGCAACAGATGGTTCAGTCCACTAACTAGGCCACTCAAGCAAGACGCAAGAGACAGAGAATAGCAACGAGTGCGCGAAAACGAAATTCAGAGAGACACTTTTAAAGCAATCTGCCAAAACCGACACGAGTGAGCAAACAGCTCTCAACCTGAGCTCTTAACTAGGGCAAAAGCATGAAAAAATACACTCGAAACCACGGAGAAGGACTTCCCTCATAGCCCGGAGCAGCCAGCCCGTCCTTGAAGCCAAAAAAAGGGACTATGACTGTGAGGTCGAACGTCAAATTTGCCACCAAGTGTCTTGCAAATCCTCCTGCCGAAGCTCGTTGATTAACGGTGGCATAAGTAATGTGCATTTTTCTCGGGTCACATGCTAAATTGCGACTCAACACGTGACAATTTGTAAGCGCAGTTTTCCGAAACTTTCTGGCCGCAAGTCGTCATACTTAGAGGTCCTTGACTGATGGAAGCCAAAACAATACAATAATTAGGTCACATTTCGGTCGGTCGATCGTTTGATAGATAGGTGGTTGCTCAACCAATGTTCAGCCAGCGGGTTGTTCCGCACTTCTAACTGAGTGGTAACTCTGACCTGGCCAAGACAGGCAACAACGGTCTGACCTCCCTGCGCGAAAAAAAATTAGTCTCGGAAATGGCAAAGGGAATTATCTCCAAAACACGTCAGAGTCAACCTTTCCTTCGTCCGATTCACAGTTAGGTATATAGGCCGGCCCAGCCACAACAGGGCTGCCTTGAAAAACTGAGACGCGCGCGCGCGCACGCGGTGAGAGCGCGCGGTCGACCAGGAGAATCCAGTGCGGCTTGCCAGCCAAGGCCTCCACGCACTGAGTCGGGAATACGGGGTGAACCCCCTGGAATGTGGGACATGATGAGCGGGAGGAGGGACTTTGCAGTGGTCATGGAGCAAGGCCAAGAGTGACTCCGGTGGTCACTGAGCCAACTGGTGCCCGGGCCATCACTGAGATGCGTTGCACCTGTCCAGAGGTTTTCTTCGACCAAAGATTTTGAATCCACCAGAGGCTGTCTTGTTCTTCACTACCTGACAACATTGGTCCTGCTGGTTGAAGAAGGCCAAAAATTGTCCCCATTTCTGGTGTACTCCTTGAAGGCTGAGTTGTAGATGTTCACTCCAGTTACGTTGGGTCAATGATCAAAGTTGAGGAAGTATCTGGTGGGCCTGAGCATCAATAGCTGTGCCTTTGCTGTTTAGACGTCTCTGGGCCTGTTCTCAGATGGCAACAAACAAATTGACTAAGAAAACTTTTGAGGCATGAAAAAGTCCTCCTGATCGGTGTTTCACTATGGAATTTATCAATCAATGATAACTAAGCAAACGGACCCATACAATGCAATGAAATCATACCGGGGTGGAAGAAGCAGCCCGGAGGCATTTTTTTTACTCGGCATACTGATGATTCCTTAATGGCTGACCATTGGCAGAAGGAGCAGGCAAAAAGTCCCTCCCCATGGTCCAGATTTGCTGATCCACCCGGTACCTTTTTGTCTTCACCACCACATCCGTACTAGGACAACCACGCACGCACGCACGCACGTGCGCGCGCGCGAGTGCACGCAGCATTTTCTCCCTCCGGGCCGGCCACAGGCAGGAGGACAGGACCAGGCTCAGCTCAGTAGGTTAGTAGGGTCTTGGATTTTGCCGAGTAAACACTTCCCCCTCCCTCCCGTCCTCCCCCCACAACCTGCTGCTGTTGTTGCTGTGGCTGCTGTGCGTAAAAAAGAAGAAAGTGAGCAACAAGCACAGCCTGGGGGAGGCCTTCTTGACACGCACGCACACACAGACGCGCGCGCGCGCAGCTGATACTATGTGAATCTGGAGAAATTAAACAGGATGTGTAACATATGGGGGTCATGGAAAAAGTGCTTGGACTTTTACTACAGGACCATGTGACCAGGCTCGACCAAGAAGAATCAAAACAACATTGAAAAAAAATACTGTGTGAGTCAAAAATGGGTCCACAAGGATTCTTTTAATCGGTAGTCTAATTGAAAACTTGGAAGTCAGTGTGCAATTTCACTGAAGTCATTTACTCATTGATCTCTTAAGATCGGATATTCATCACGGCTGAAATTCCAAAATTCCACAAAATTTCGGAGAAAAACTAGTTTTCAGTGCATTGGCAATTTCAGTTTCTGTGCTAACAAAAGAGGCAATCGTACTATCTCACTTCTACTTTCTTTTACTTTTACTCCAGTTTTAAGAAACTTGCAAAGTAAAGTAACTTAAGTTGGTCAGTGAAGCTCTGCAAGGATCGCATCATTTTTGACTGAGACGGGAGGAAGGAGAAGCAGAAGTTGCACAAGATCCAGAAGGCTCCCAATGAGGCTGCGCGAGGCTCCCAGTAGTGAAATTAGCACATCCCATCTAGTCATCGTCACCGCCTCCGCCAGCCATGATGGACCTGCGCACGAGGAGCCTCAAGGAAGTTAACAACAGTAGTAGCACCGCCAGCAAGAGGAGGGCCATGTCTGCCGCGTCGTCGCCGTCGTCCGGCGAGCTGGCGGCCATGGGCGTGGGGCAGCAGCAGAAGTTGGGCCTCTGGCTCAGGCTGAAAAGAGAGACGTGGCTCATGGGGGCGGCCGCGCTGCGCCTCGTCAAGGGCCAGGGCTCGAGCCTCGCCTACCTGCTCATCCCAGCCTTCATCTCGCTGCTCTGGCTGCTTGTGTGCATGCTCACGACCAAGGCCCCAAGTCTCACGCTGGAGGAGAGGTTCGCACAGAAGCACTTGAGGGTAAGTAAGGCCTTTTATCCTTATGCACAGAGCATGCATAATAGCATGCACATATCTATACATATAATTTTTTATAAAATTTACACCGTTTGTTCGTTCAGTTGTGTGTCTGTGTGTTCACAATGGGCAGCCATTGTATGGATCCAGACCAACTCTGGCACTGAATGACCTGTCTTTTTACCCCCGAATGGGGGGGGGGAGGGCTAAAGAGGGTCGGTCAAGCCTAACCTAAGGCATCCCGGGGAAGGGGTTACCTTAGCACCAAAAATGAAACTTCTCCTATTTGGGTCAGAATGAGGCCTCCAGAGGAAAGAAATCTTTCCCCAAAAATTTGGGGGGATTAGATGAGCTCAGAGGTCACTTGAGGTTGCAAGATGTTGTGTTTGCGGAATAGCTGAAAGTTGAGGTAGCGACATTGAATGACCTCGAAGGATAGGGACTACATGAGACATGAACTTGAAATGACTTTCAATGTGTTAAACAAAAGCAAAAGCACACAGAAAGAGACTCTGGCTTGCACGGAGGCGTCCACGGCTGCGTCCACGTCCCTGACAGTGAACACACTTTTGAAGTGCTCTTCCAAAAATACAGAATAAATAGTCAGGGAGTGCTAAGTGTCCGGAGATGGCTACGTCAATTGTCATTAAGCAGGGAGGACTGTATTGTGCATATATGTAATGCGTTGTAATTGAAAATATAGACACGAATAGGTCTTTATGGTACTTACTTAGCAAGTGGTTCACGGATATGTACTTGCACACTCAGGCCAGGGATTGCGACAGAAATGAACCCCAAAAGCAACAAACAGCAGTGCCGATTGACAGTTAAAGGTTCTAACTTTGAACAGCAATACCCAAAAATTATCCAAAGCCTCGTCATAACCACGCAATATGAACCGAAAATTCCACTGTAGTGTTCAAGCTGATGTGTGCCTCCCCCAGTATTTATTGCAGGCCGAAAACATGAAACCACTCCATTGTCACCCAAGGACAAAATGCAATGCGGCAATAAAGTAATATTTTTCGGTTTTGAAGACTATAAAACTTTACTGTCGTATTTGACATCACTCTCCCCAAAAAGGCAGAGTAGGGCTCTTTTTGACTTAACGCACGACTTCTGGAATATTTCCCCACTTAGTACCTCTCTGGCGGGAAATATCCTTGCACTATATTTCCCTCTCCACACGGACATATTGTGGTGAGGATTGGTTGTTCCATCGTGAGGCGACTTCTGCTGAATCACTTTCTGCACCGAATTTCCCATCCTTGTTCTTCACCTCTTCCAATTTGTTTTGAAAAGGTGAAATGCCTTTGTCACGAAATATATTCCAAAAATTGTGTGCGTTTAACTAGCAAATTTATGAAGCATAACGAGTACTCATGTGTGCCCTCTTGGCATTAGGGTCACTTTATATCTCGAAGGCTACACCCTCGGGAGGTAAATGACCCTCGTGCAGTCAAGTCCAGGTCGGGTCCATATAATTCTACGATACCGTATGTACCATTAATATGTGGGTATTATCACTCTCTGATCTTTTTCATCTTAATTGCAGTTTCACTGTCGGTTTTTTTTTCAATGTGTAGCAAAATTTCGTTGCTGCTGAACTTTCACCTCGATTTCTCAGTGTTAACTGCATTTTTATGAAATTTTATGCCCCTTCAAAGGGCAAATTTGACCTTTCTACACACTCAAAACGTTTTTTATCCTTCAGGAACTGTTCGAGGGCAAAGTGTACGAGAGAGGCCAAATTGAGATCACCGAGGAGCGCCACGAGCCCATCGTCATGGCCGAGGGCGAGTCCGTCAACGTCGTCTTAGCCATGCCGTTCCTGGACGTGAACCCGCTGGGCGCCACCGAGTAAGTGGAGATCAGCACCAGCTGTTCAACTAAGATCGGAAGCTCCAAAGTGTGAACCATGACGAGGTTACATGACAATCCCTCTGCTGTTTTACCTGTCGACTTGGCAAAGAAGCAGAAAATAAGTCCTGCTTGAAGTATAGAATGTGCATTAAACGTGCAACTTGCTCAGTATTCTGGAGACAAGCCTCTTTGAGTGCTTTAGTGATTGAATGCTTCATGGGCACAATGGGTAAATGGAGTGTCTTTGTCTTTCGGTAAGTGAAAGTTTTGGTGCCAGGGCTGGACCTCAGTGCCATATGGAGCAGCAGTCTAGGGGACAGGACTGACCCCCAATGGGGGGGGGGCTGGGTTGCGTTTCAAATCAGGGTGCATAGGAGAGAAGATGAGGGGTTAGCAGACTTGCAACATCAATCATGATCACAAGAGTTTGCACAGGTGGTGGATTCTGAGCCTTATAACGAGGGGGCGTGGCGTCAAAGAGTGCATTTCACGGGGTGGGGTGGGTGGGGGATAACACCAGACTGTATCCGGGGTGGGCGAATTTTCCATTGTCTTCTAAATGAATAGTATTCTTTTGTTGATACTACAGTGGAACCTCGAGTTTGGAAAGATTCTGAGGGGAAACCGTTTTTCGATTGTAGGACGGTCACTCTATTCTGGAAAGTCGAAATGGGAGGGAAAGGTGGATTGTGGCAAGTTTTTTCTGCCAAGATGTAACTTTTAACGTTTTAAATTGCACATTCCCAAGAGTCTTCAGCTTTTGTTCAACGTCAGCACTAAAACGGCCTTTGTATGACCTTTGATTGTTCTACTTGAGACCATGATTTCGTTTTGGAAAGCACTCGATTCGGTCAAGTTCTTCTCCAAAATCGAGATCGGTGTTGATCAGACATGAAGCTTCATCCATGCATGTTCTAATATGTCCCGCATGGTAGCATGACGCACCTCGTCCGTGGCTACTCCCAATGACCTAGTTCCTTGTTCAGCAGCTTCCAGAGACTTCAGTGTATGAACTAAATGTCCACCCTTTCTTGTCATTGCTCGAATGTCACAATGAACGTCAGCTTTAGGACATAACACAGAAGCAAAAACTATCGACTTAACTATATTTTCCGACTTCAAGCCTTGGTGCTGATGTAAATTGGATAACCGTTCAGTCTCACTCCGTTCAGCTGCATCCTTGTCAGGTGCTCACGATTTCAAGCATGATCAATGACAAAATATGTCCTTTTCAGGGGACTTTGAATAGAGACTTGAAAAAAAGGAGTGTTGATTGAGCAAAAAAAGAAATGTGACATATTTCAAGCGAATACTTAATCTTTTTCGTTAAATTGAGACTGCTAGTGTGATACTATCACTAGCGGACTCGACCATCTTCGCTGGTAGTATGTAGTAATTGCGTATGTATGGACTGAGTATGTCGTGACTGAGAATGTAGAACAGTAAGTGCACTTTGTGATAGACGCACGCACGCACAGACAGAGCTCTTGCTTTACATACAAGACTAAATGAATACTTCTAATTTAGTAGCGTTGTTACATTGACACGTCTAGTTCTACAGTTTCGTTAAATGGACATCATTTTTAAGTCCGAAGTTCAGAAGCTGCGAAATTGCGTAAATGGAGATGTGACTGTGCATAATTCGTTGAAGTGCAGGCCCCAGAACATGAAAAGAGCTGCCTCATCGCACCCACGTGCGTGGTCATGTTTGGCAAGCAGGGTAAAAGTCGGTAAAAATAAATAAGTGTGCTGTACCGACTCGAGCCTGACGCTTGGATGAGCCTGTGTGAAATCTTGAAGCAGCAGACGTTGACGCAATTGCGTCAGCTGATGTGAATAGAAGCAGATCTGTTACGCAATGTGGAGTCGTCGCCAAGGGGGATGGAATTTTAAAGATTGGGAGCCAGATTTTAATCCTTTAGTGTGCGTTGCGGTTGCAAATTTTCTTGGCGTTTTTGCAGATACATCAGCACTCTTGAGTGGATCCTGATCTACACAACGGTGCCGGTCACGTTCCACGTCATCACCAACACGGACAGCGTGAACTACGTAGAGAAAATTTTCAACAAAGTCAGTGAGGTAAGAACTCGTACAGTGTGGTTGACCCACACCTTGTTCCCACAAGGAACTCGACATTGCTCTTGACCATCGCCAGCCCTCATTGCTGCTGGCAGTCGAGTCCAGGTGCAAGGCCGACCACAACTTCATGGCGGTGACGTCGACTTCACCCATGAAATGGAGCCCATTTTGCTCAAAACTATTCTCAGTGCTTGTGTAGCCTCCTGTGTAGAGCACCACACGAGTTATATCATAGTATAATAAGTAACTTTTTACCTTAAGGCCTTTAGGCCTTCAAACCGCAGCAGCAAAAAAAATAGTTCATATTGACAGATTCAGGGTAGACTAAGGATAAATTTTGCAAATCATTTTGAATGTGGAAAAAACAACACAAACAACACTGGCAATCTCCATTGTCCACACACTGGAGAACAGGGTGGACAAATGTTTTGCAACCCATGTTCAAGGCTCAAACAACATTGCGAATCTCCTTAGGCCAACCTGCATTCACGTTTGTACATACAAGGTGAAAATATGACTTGGAACTCATACTGAAGGCGTAAGGCAACATGTATGTGTACTGTATGTACAATTGTTGTAAGGGCCTAAAAACTATTCCACACCTTGGGCTTACCGATGTTTTCGCACCTGTTGCAGACAACTGGGACCACGTTCGAACGCGACATCGTGACGTTGGCCGACATCATGGAGATGACGACGAAAAAGATCTGCCCTCGTCTTACCGTGTCTGAGGAGTTCTGTGACATCCTCATGGGCAAGATGACCCCGCTGCTCTTCCCCTATCTCTTCCCCCACCTGGACCACGCAATCTATGTTGACCGGAACATGATGTTCCAGGTAAGTCGCTGCCAAGGCCCCAACGGCGTTGAACTGATCCCATAAGAAAGTCCTGATCTGAGTGATGAATCCTTGCCCCTCAGGAAGACATCGGCCAGTTGTACCAGATCGTGCAAAAGATGAAGAGGTCCAAGGAGGCTCTGGCTTTGGCGCCTGAGCAGACAAACACGTACATGAGGGCCTTCTCGGCCTGGCAAAGGCTGAACCCCACTACAAAGCTGGGCAGACCTCCACCAGGTAACGTCGAACACGTCAGACGTAGCAAGATTTCCATGCACTCGAACATCAGTAGCCACATCTTGACTTGTGCTACCTCATGCAGAAGGGTTTGAGGGAAAAGATCCCAATAAAATCCTTACTCAGACCCATGTCTGCAGTCTTCTTCTCATCGTACTCCTCGTGTCCCATTTCGTCCTCTCCTCCATTTCTCTTGACCTCCATTTCTCTCCCCCTGCCTTTTGCAGGGTCTCCATTCCATATAAGACGCGCTCACTCAAGCGTATACACACAAGAACCACACACACACACACACGAGCGCGCGCGCGCGCAAACTGTGCGTGTCTGCACACCTTTCCAAGGTAAATCTTCGCTCCCTGGCCGTAGACGATGAGAATCGTCCATGCTTGGCCAAGGGCTTGGCTCGTCTTGCGCCACACGCGCGTTGGACATTCATTGCTATGATTCTCACTGCGCTACGCAGAAAGAGTTTGTTATGAAGAGAGAATTTGAAAATTTTGAAATTAGCTGTTCTTCTCCCCTCGGCCAGGTCGTGTTCCATAACTCATCCATCAGTCACTGGACGTACTACGTCATTACACACCAGCCTGAGCAGCAGCGTTGTGCTTTACTTTCAGATGGCAAACCTGGCTTGAACCCTGACCTGATCCTACTGGATCTAGAGAAACTCCGGGCTTCCGCCACCTACCGCTCCTACTTCAGCGAGAGGAAGCTCAACAAGCTGGTCAACAACTACCTCTACCATTCTGCAGCAGAGGTAAGACAGCTCTCAGGTGCTCGTCAGGGCTGCCAGCTACGGTCCGAAGGGACTTTTGGCTCAGTCAGGGAGGCCTAGGTGGGGGCAGGGGAGGGAGAGGCAGCCTAGAGAGGCCTACTCGTGAGTCTGTTACAGGAGAGGAAAAGCTCATGCGAGGAAAGTTGCTGAAGATTTCTTTTTGGTGCTGGCAGTGCTCATGATGAGTACAGGGTGAAACCTCTGTGACTGCCATTCCGGGGATTGATTCTGAGGATGATTTGCTGTCAGTCCGGCGCTGTCAGCGCGCAAGTCCATAAGTAAACAGATCTTTCTGACGGTCACTCCAAGAACTTTCCTCCCTTATTTTGTGTGTGGAGGAATGGATCCAGTGTCTTTTCTGTCTAGGTGTGCCAATATTTTGGTCTGCTGTCCGTACTTCTCAATGTATTTAACAGTTCAGTTTTTGAGCAACTCTATCTCTTTCTAGATCCCGAGTCTGGGGGACATGGTGAACCTGATGGCCGCGTCCTCGGAGAGCCTCTTCTTGACGCTCAGCTGTGAGTGGAACCGGAACTCGCGATCGCCCGCGGACCTCCTGGACCGGAAGTACAACGTCTGCCCGCCACCTTCGGCCAACGCGGGAGCCATTGGACGCGTCCGGGCGTGGAACGGCAACCCCGGGGCCGACCGAGCCAGGTTCGAGACCCCCGCCGGAGGCACAGGCAGTAGCGTCTCCGTCGGCAAGAAGAGACTGCTCGGCGATGAGGGCAACGAGTTGCGCAAGAGATGACGAAGATCAGTGGCATGAACGAAGAGTTAAAAACAGCCTTTTTTGGCGTCCTTTACCACAGAAGAAAAATAAAGCAAGGCCAACAATAGAGACTTTTAGTGAGCTTGGAGACCAAGGAGTGCCTACAATTTTTGATCCACTTTTTCTTCTCCTTGCTTTGCCTTAATTTTGCCTAAAACTTATGCAAATTCGGACTGTTTTGGGGCAAAAGCTGAGATTTGAAGAAAGTTCTTAGATAATTATGAGAATCAAGGCAAGGTGAGGAGCAGCAAAGGGTGCTCAAAACTGTCCAGCTGCCCCAAAATTCGTGCTTCCTTGGACTTGGAAGAAAAGAAAGTGCCACTGATGCTTAATGAAGAAGAGTTTTTGATCACTTAAAAAAATAGCAATAACAAATCGACTGTTACATTTAGTTACTGCAGATTGCAGCTGTTGCTCTACGACGAGTAGTTATCGATTAAATACACTTGGGAATGTGGAGGCAAAACATTTTTTTTAAAAAAAAAAACACTCACTTTTTTTTTTAAAAAAAAACAATCCTCAGAAAGTTGCTGTGTACACAAATGACGGTAAAAAGTGAGAAAACTTTCACTTCTGAATAGGATGACCGAAAAAAGGAGGAGTAGCGAAAATGGGTCATGGCTTTGGGCATTTCTTGCCTGAAAGAAGATGAATCCATTCCTGCCTGTAACTAAGAGTAGATCAGGCTGCTGGCGAACGCCCATTTCCTCCTATTCAGCTTACGAGTTTTCAAGCATACAAGCAGCTTCCTAACACACATTTAGTCACTTTAATACGTGACCTGACATTTACACATCGCTTTGAGCACCGCTCATCAATTCAGCATTGTTTCATCAATTCAAACTTAAAGCTTCCTAGAGAACATATTTGGCTTCGCTTCAGTGTGACCTCAAGGTAATATGTAAGTTATATCTTCAAATGAATGAAACGACTTTACACGTGTATCGCCGGTTCTTGAGTTTCACACGGTGTGAGTCAAAAAGTCCCGTGCAAAAATCCCTGGGAGAGAATGTCACAAGATAAAAAGGTCCAACAAGGAGTGCCCGAGGAGACGTTTTTGTGCCTCACACGGTACGAGTTGTCCATGTATGGTGGGGCCGTCGGGGTCACTGCAGTAGGCAAAATTTCACTCTTCTTCCCCGGTCCCTCTACAATGCAGCACATATGGAAAGAACACATGCATGGAGTATTGATGGCATAAACAGGGAACTCATTGTGGGGAAACTGCTGAGTACAGCAATCTGTCCTCCTCCTCCTCCTCCTTCTCGCCCTGCCCCCCCCCCCCGTCTCCGTCTTTCTCCTCCTCCTCCTTTCCCCCCTCATCCTGACCCCCGTCGTCCTGATCCTCCATCATATTCTCTGTGATTGCATAAAATTAAGGATTTAAAAAAATATGACAGCGCACACCTTTGCATTAGTAAAATGAGTTGCTCAACTAGGGCACATTTCTCAAAGCCAACTATCATTACACTTGTTTCGCTATAACGCAAGGAAAAATAATGGTGTCATCAAGTTGAAAGTGAAATATTTTAAGGGAACTTTTGCTTGCATATTTTTGCACAATGATGAGCAGGGTGGACCAGCAAGAGTGGACGAGTCTTCACACAATAAGAGGCTCCTTCTCTCTCTCCCTTTGCCCTACACCACAGGAAGAAAGTGTCTGGCTCAATTAGTCAAGTTGTAGCTTCCAGCCCTTAGCAGCAGAGTTGCCACGGGCGATTCATTCACAGTGGTGGCAACCCTGAGCAAGTATGCAGGAAATAGCACAGAGGGAGGGGGTTCTAGGGTGGGTCACTCCACTGAATACAACTTTATTGCATGTGTACTGTTTGTGGAATGCTTGTAACATCATACCCAAGCAAGGAACGAGTATTTGAGAGTATGCAATAATATTATGGCAATAATAATAACAATAAAATAAGCACAGTCTGCGAGAAAAAAAATGCCATGACAGACATAGTTATATGCCCAAAATGTATGAGGCTTCCAAACGAGAGATTGGGAGATTTATATTCGAGTGTTCACGCCTTTAAGGCTTCCTCGTTGGCGGTCATGTACATATCCGGGTAGACCGCGGCGGCTGCGTCGTCGTACATCAGGTTCTCCTGCTTGGTGGGGCTGCCCAAGTGGTGGGTGTCGGAAGTGTGGCCTACCAGAGCAGGAAAGTAGTCCAGAAGGGAGTGTTTCTTAAAGATTTTCTGGAAAAGTCAGAAAAATGTGTTTGTTTTGCATTTACCTATGTCTACGTACTTAAAAAGGCATGTTCAGTGCCACAGATTTTACTTACTGTGTACACATGCATCTTTTTGACCCCGACATTTCCTCTGTCGAGATCTCTCACCGCTTTTATATACGTATGAGCTCATGGAACATTTGGCTCTCACCTTCTTCATCTCCACCCTCTTCCTGTTCTCGAAGACCCTCTTCATGCGGTACTCGACGTCCATCTGCCTGAGCTGCTTGTCCGAGGTGCACGCCTCCTTCGCGAGGTCCTCGATGAAGCGGATGATTCCCTGATGGCAAGCTGGGCGACCAACTAAACTGCACAGAGAAAAGTCCGTAAGTAAAACAGGAAAAAATCAGATGTATCCATAAGATGCACAGGAAAGAGTCCGGAGCATCCACAGGTTGTCAAGAAAAGAGTCCGGAGTCTGGAAACTGGCGAGGTGTGACCACGTCTATCTGCATCCGGCAGTCACGTGAAGGCAGGAGGTCAGGAACATAAAGGATTCGAGACAGAGGGACTACAAGATCCTCCTCGCCACCCCAGACAAACACTTCCAAAAACCCTCACCTGCTCTTCTTGAGCGAATGTTCCCTGAGATATTCTTCACTGATCATGGCCTTGGTGACGTTGGCCGCCCAACACTGGCTTCCCACAGGGTACTTCCACAGGAGGAACCTTTTGGCGGTCTCAGTGAGCCTCACGTCGGAGACGAATACGTCCATCTCAGGGTCGCTGTCCAGGGGCAAGAAGTCCTCAATCGAGACGTCCCGGAGCGCGTTGTTGCCGAACAACACTGACAGTTTCGGGTCTTCTTCCGTGAAGTCCAGGGCAGAGGTGAACCTGGGGTTGCACTTCTGACTCTCCAGGCGGTCGTTAGTCCTTTTGATCTCCTTCAGCTTGTACCTCAAGTACTTGACCTCGTCTGGAGAGCAGTGACGTTACAAAAAGGAACAACTTGAAACCCGCCAGTAGCCACTCACCCAAGGCGTACAGCAGGCACACTGACACCGGGTCGTTGCGGTTGAAGCGCTCCAATAGCGTCGTCTTGGCCTTCTCCACCTCGGAGATTGACACCTTGTTGTTTCTGCGCCGTGCTGGATCAACGACCTTGTCCTGGTGAAGTCAAAACAACACGTGTTGGGCCAAGATCCAAAGTATCAAGAAGAAACCCTTGGAGACATCCAAGGTAGTCCAAATGCCGCTCACCATGTCAGGCATCCTCCCATCGTCGCTATTTTCTCCGCTAGCCATGTCTCGACTGGTGTCTCCAACACTTGATTCTGTAAAGAAATAACTCTAGTATATAACGTATATTATATGTCATTATCAATGTCTGTGCACATACAGAAAAGTCTTGGTTTAAGGACATTTATTAGCGACCGCATTGTCGACAAGTTTATTCAGCTTATTCTGGTACATCAGATTCATACGATTCCAAGCATGATCATTAGCAAAATATACTGATTTTGCGAAATAAAAAGTCATAGTGAAGGCATTTTTAGAGCAATTTATGATAAAATTATGTTAGTGCGCCACCACCAGCTACTATGTTAGCTAACATATTTCGTGAAAACATATCCTGTCATCTTCATGTAAAACTTTGGGTAGAAATTACTAACACGAAAATATAAAAAAAAAGTATTTTCGTCATTATATGAAGCCTTATCTTGAATGTGGCATGTATGATATCACACAACTTCACAGCTCTAGAGTCACGAACTTTTGGTTCGTATGGGCAAAGAGGACAAAAAACCTGAACATGTTCAAATCTCTGCAAAATATAAAGCACCTTTGAGATATCGGCAATTTCGGATTTCGACAATTAATTTGGCTTTCAAACCGAATATCGCAATATTCCGTCTCAGCATATCGAAATTCGCGATATCGATTAATCGCGGATTAAGTCTCAGGTGACGTCATTGACGTAACGATGATGACCGTCACCCGACCGTACGTTCGTACCTGAAGGGGTGCTGTTGACCGCACTCCTGATCTTCCCCGGCGGCGGCTGTGGCGGATACGGAGACGGCCTCGACGGCTTCTCCTTCTTCCTGGTCACCTTGGAGTCGGACGAGTACTTGGGCATCAGCATCCCCTTGAACCGATCCAAAAGTTCTACGTCGCTTAACCTGTGCGACCTTGCGTGGTCCCTGCAGAAAAGCAACCCTAACTGTTCTTAAAATGAAAACGTGACATGAACACGCTATATTTTGTGTTTTAAAACAACCGCATGTCAGACCTTCTTCGAGTAATGATGACCCAAGCATGCGTGTGCAAACACATTGGACTAGTTCGAAAAGGTACTCTTTTGGAAAATGATAACACCTACTGTGTGTAGTAAGTTTGGCGGAAACTTCTCTTTTCAGCTATAACTTTTGACCGGATTGAGCTACCAGAGTGGTTCAGAGCTCTATGGAAAGCAAAGAATCTCCTCAAAAACTAAACTGGTATGCACTTCTGCTCTAGGCCTACTTATTTGTTCACAATGCAGTCAAACTTTTATGCAGTGAACTCTGCAAGAGAACATGACTTCGATTCCACACATGAGGCATAGTATCCAGATGACTACACAGTTGTCTGGATTTCTCAGTCCAGCGTCTGGACTGAGATCCAGATGCTGGACGGATCAGCCAAGCGGACTGTTGCTGGACTGAAGCCACGCTGCAGCAGATCTCTGCGGCCAAGGGGATGGCCGACTGGAATGACGAGCACTGCATGTCCACGCTACCCATGTACACCGAGCGGTTAATGAGACCAATGACTGATCCAACGGCGCGTTACTTTGGCGAAAATGAAACAAGCCGAAATTTCATGCTTTACAGTGTTTACTTTCTTCATTGTATCAGTTGCAAGTTCTGTAATACCTGGGCTTTGCTCTAAGAGAAAGATCATGAAGCATTGAACAATTGCTTCGACCGCTGTTTGCCCAATCCAAGCGTTCCAAGTTGGGTGCAGTGATCATTTCATGGACTCTTCCAAAATGCCAAGCGCAAAGTGGACAAAATCGTTGTATCGGAGCGTCCCATCCTTGTCGATGTCCATCTCCTTCATGGCCGCCTCAACGTTTTCATCGGTTATGTCATCGGCAGCGATCCCCAAGTCCTCACAAACAACGTTGAGTATTTCCTCCAGTTCCCTCTTGCAGATGATTCCGTTGCCATCCTTGTCGAATTGGTTGAAGGACTTTCGAACGATGTCGTCCACCATTTGCTCGTCCATGCCATGATCCTGTGCAAACTTTTTTGTGAAAGCAGCTGGGTTCAACCTGGGTCCTCCAGAAGCAGAGCTACTTTTGGAGCCAGAGGAGCCTTGTCTGGGTCCTGCGCCTCCCTTGCCGGATGAGCTCTGTCTCGGCCCTCCAGAGGCTGAGCTGCTTTTGGAGCCTGAGGAACTCTGCTTGCGTCCTGCACTCCCTTTGCTGACAGACGCCACCCTGGTCTCCTCTTCGTCCTTCTTCACCTTGAGCTTCATGAACGCCATGTATTCGTCCATGTCCAGGTTGAACTTGCTCGCCGGTTTGACCTTCTCGACGAGGTGGCGAATTTCCTCGGCGTCGCTTCGCTTCTCCAGGTACTCGAGGACTCTCCCGAGGTCCCGAGTGGGGATCGCGCCTAACTTTCGCGTGTCGAAGTGCCGAAAGGCGTTCTTCAACCTGGTGGTCTCCTCGAGGCTCAGCTGGGAGGACATTTCGATCTACGTGTTTTTTGTGATCGGAGAACGCGAGCTCAGGCCCAATAAGAAGAAGGAACTGACTAATGACTGTGTCAGACAGTCTGGTTGCGCATAAGCTTTCTCGAAAAAATCGATGTGTCTTGGGCATTTGCCTACGTACAAGTACACATTATTTTTTGACGGATTTTCAGACTTGTACTGAAGAATAGCTGTATCTTTTTCAACTGAGACTGACTTTGCACCGCAAACCAGTCATCAAGATCCCTTGACACCTTAACAGACCTGAGTCTGTAGAGACTGTGAGAATAAGAGTTGCTGAAATCCGTGCAGAATAGAGGTAGTAACTGAGAGGGGGGTGTTGCAACATCTCTAGGACACCCTGTGCATAGACAGGTAGTACTACATGCAGAACGATGACACCTTACAAACGCACCTGATAGCTGTAGGCGAGTGGACGACCGAGTCTCCACACACGGGACAAGTTAGGACAGACACTACGGTGAGTCTGCTCTCCCCGCGAGACCAAAGCAGTTCCTCGGCGTCGGACACGCTCTTGCCGTGGTCGTCGTTGAGGTGCGCGTCGAACTGGCGGTAGGAGCAGGTGGAGAACGACTCGCAGAAGTCGCAGTGATACACGCAGGCATTCTTCTGCAGGTGCTGGCCGAGGACGCTGGTGCAGAAGAGGTTGAAGTACTGGACGGCGTTGACCCCGTGACAGGAGACCACGTGGGCCTGAAAAGACGGTTGGCATATCGACGATGCAGATTTTTCCATTAGAAAGTTCCGCATGCTTATTTCATCGACTGCGTGGAAAGTCCCCTTCAGACGAACTTGGAAGGACAAAAACTCTACGCATGATAAAATAACTTGAAATATTTCTAAGGGTCCTTGACAGGGACTTCAGCGGAATCGAGGCTTTCTAACTTTGCAAATATACAGGGTGGCGCTGTAAAATCCGAATCGTTTTCTCCGCCGATTTATCGAGTTCGGTTACTTTTAGAGGCAGCTTCGTTGGTTGGGCAAGAAAGAGCCCGAAAGTCCCATTCTACTAATGTGCATAATGTCAATACAGCATTAAAACCATAGGGGTATTTATAAGGAGAATGACTGGTCGAGTGGCGGGAACTCAGCAGCTGAGATCAACAGGGTGACGAAACACACTGGCTCGATCGTGTGGGACACCATTGCCAGGTACAAGAGGACAGGGGTTGCAGTCAGGAAGGTACATGACCACAGAAAAAGTAAAGTAAGAAAAAGAGCTTCTTAGCTTTCCATGGAGGGGTGAATCAGTCCTGTAGTTCAATCCAGACTGAAAAAAAGAACTTTCCACTACACTTACTACACACAATATGTTTTAATTCTTTAGGTAAGAATGAGACTTTTACGAGCCAAAACAGTCCCTAACGTCCATTTTCCGACCCTCAAAAACAAAAACTGACATTTTCGAACTAGGCCAATGATGATGCATCCAAAATTGTACAGCCACATGCTGAGAGGCTCGCCTTGAGTCAAGATTGTTCACATTTACCTTCCAGAAGGACAAATTTTGCTAGTAGCATACCTGAAGCCCGATTTTGGTGGCCGGCTGGATGATGCCGCAGCACACCTGACAGGTGAGGGGTTCGCCCTCTTTGAAAAGCTCGTCCAACAGGTTGTAGCTGAGAAGCTTGTTCGTGGTCTCCTCGTCGTACTCACAGGATACTGCAGCTGCGTCTGTCCGTCCCTGCGAACTGTTACCCTCGGATTCGTTGTCACCATACATTTCCTGCAGAAAAGTGAAACTTTTCACATATTTCTAAACTTTAAAAGTCATTTTCCTGAGCGTGCGCACGAGCTGAGCTTCAGCATGCTTCAGCAGCTTCACAAGAGGTCTGAGAGAGAGTCTCAAGGTCGATCTCAAACGCCCTGGATTGCTTAGCTGAACAAATGAGTCAAAAGTGAGGTTGAGGTAACTTCTGTCGAGCTCTGGATGGAGCTTCTTAGTGTGACCACCTTAAATCAGGCAATGTTAAAGAGAGCCTTCAGGGCTCTCTCGTCAAAGTCTCACTGCCCAAGTTGTTGAAAAGTCTTTTTGTTTGAAAAGTCTGACTGTCGGGATTGTCCGGAGCAAAGTATATAAAGCTGCTTTCACAATCACTTTCCTGACTTCTACAGTCTCATCTGGATAGGTGTTCTTTAGCACAACGGTTGCACCAAAAAAGCATGCATAAAAATGAAAAGTGCCCAAATACATCGTGATCGTCGGGTTCCTCTTCGTTCTCAACTAAATTGGGCGTCTGGAAGCCTCTGGACTGCATGATCTTGGCGAGCTGTCTGGATACGACCTCTTCACTACAGTTGTGGTCGAAACCTAGAGGTAAGAAAAAGAAAGATAGCAAATGTTTCTTTTACACACAAAAGAAGAATGTTGTTCCCCTTACGCAGGTGGGTGCCATAGTCCTTGGCGGCCTGGCCGCAGCAGAGGCACGAGTCCGTGGACACCGTGACGTCGGACATGGCGATCCAGAGGCCCGATTTTCTTCCTACTTTTCAGCTTTTTGAGACATTCAAAACAACCAAAAACAAAAAAAGTGTGCTGCAGCTGCAGCAGCAGCAGCTTTGGGCAGCAGCAGCAGCAGCAGCCGGGCGCTCGGGCAGACACGAGCGTCTTCCCTCTCTCAAGTGCTCTCAAATACTCAGCTGACACTTGAGAATAGGGATGAGGCACGGGCAGAAAAGCTAGAAAAAAGGAGTCTGAGTCGGCCTTTTCAGCCAGCTCTGGTGAAGATTCCCTAAAAGAGCAGGAATTCCTGCATAAGCGAGAATCTTCACAACTTGCCAATGGTCCCAGCTGCACAAAACATTGGGCTCGAGCACGGGTTTGGGTGGACTTTTCTCCAGCTCAAATCGGTCCTACTTCAGGGCTTCTCCAAGCCGGAGTCACAGAAAGAGGACTTGTAGAAGTTGCTCAAAACTGCCTCCAGGACGTCGATCCCTTCAAGTACATACCGGTACATTGTAACGGCGGCAGCGTTGTTGTTATGCACGATCATCTTTTGGTTGAGACGAGTCGTGCGCGTGCCCATGACGTCAGTGACGCACTGAGGTGGCGTCAGACAGCGCCAAATCGAGGACGTCGGGGTTGGATTAGCGTGGATGTGAGTGGGACGAGTTACAATGGTTGGACATCGCATGCGTGTATTTCTTCAACTCCTCTTCAGTCAGTGACTCAAAGATGCATGGAAGGAACTTGCTGAAGTGAGCGATCACCAGCTCAATAGTTGGATATCGAGGGTCCTTTGTTTTGGGTAAATTAGAGTAGGGTTTCTACGCAGCTGCAGCATTGAGAAAGTCACATATTCATGATTTTTTTATATTTTGATCATCATTAAAAGTTTATCCAGATGCAGCACATAAATGTGAGCATGAATACGATATTTTATGAGCATGTGAAGCATGCAACATTACATCTACCCCTTCACTTTCGTTAATTCGCTATGGGGCGCTCATTTTTGCACATGTACGTAGTTTCATGCCTCATTTATTGGCATAGACCTTGACTTCTCTGCTAACAGATGACGTTCGGGCAGCACATACAAGTACATATTAAGTACAATTGGGCATGGTTGACACGAAAAGCCTTTAAAATCGGCCACTAATAATGCACTATTCATGTTATCAGTGGAAGTGAAACTACTCTGCGTTCGCGCTTAATGGACAAATGGTTTCGGGCCCGTTATTTTTGATATGCACTGTGTAAACTATGCTATATGTACTGGGAGCTGAGAAAAAGTTGAAATGTCAAGTTGCATACCAAAGTGACTCAGTCACAAGAGATATCCCTCGGGCTACACCGTCAGGATATAGACTGACCCCGAATGCTGTCAAATCCAAAGAGGGTACACATGAGTACTACAATACAGTGCATGCATTGATAATTTGTAATTTAACTCACGATTTTCAGAATCCAGGTAATTTTAGCAGCGCTGCTGTTACTTTGGCCTTCCATTAGATTCGGAGGAGGAGGAGGAGGCAGCAAAAAAATAACTTTGATTTTAGCCTTTGACCTCTTCCATTAGGTTTGTGCAAGAATTATGGACAATTTCTAGTCTCTCAGTGCTGAATTTCAATACGTACATCCCTGTGGAGAGGGAAATATAGTGCAAGGATATTTCCCTCCAGACAGTAAGTAGAAGGGGAAATATTCCGAAAACCGTGCGTTAAAAAAGCATCTTTCACCCAAATGCGACCGCAGTGACTTGGTTTCAACGCAACCCACATTACCACATTACTGTGATACATAAAGAACCGACCCCCCCCCCACCAGACTGTTAGGGAAAAACTTCGTGATCCTCTGGGGCTGCACCGAATTGACTGTGTATCAATGGATGTGGGCTCAAGTGCGAGTGATCGGGTTCTTCACCTACAGGTGTTGTAGATTACCCATGGGTACTGGATGAAAAGTGTTTCGGGCACCCGGGTCACTCGTGGGACTGCAAGATGAACGACCCGAAGTCTTAAAAGTCCCTGTCTTTTGCGATTTTCAGCTTTGGTTCCCCTAACAGAAAAGTCCCTTAAAAAGTGTGATTTCTGTCTCTCTCTCTCTCTCTCTCTCTCACACACTCACACACGCACACGCACACATGTTTCTAAGTCAAATAGCAGTCCGAATTTGTCTGCTGCCTATGCAATCACTGCTCTACGTGTGTTCTCTTCTCCCACCCAGTCTGCCGAGCATGGGAGGCAGGAGTCACTAGAGAAGGTCATGTTGGACTCCTGGTTGGCATCTTGATCCAAAGCTTGGCAAAGGTGGGGTTGATCTCAACAGTGGGTCGCTGTAAGAACTCCTCGTGTGTACATGGGTGAGGGTGTCTATGCAAGCAATCTCATTCACCTGAAACTTGAGTTTTTTGTAGCTTCCCCCCACTATGATAGTATAATCCGAAAAGTCTGCCAACTCAGCAAATGTTTCTGGAGGTCACTCCAACACTGGCAGAGTCAGCCCAGCTGGCGGACTGAACGTGTAAGCACAATAGAGCAAGGAGCCCACCAGGCACCACGCAGCCAGCAAGGAGAGGCCTGACGTGTGTCGGGGACTGACGTAGATGTTGCCTGGAGAATGGGGGAACTGACTTATGCCAGCTTTAGTCACACGGAGACTCAGGTCGTCATACTCTTGCCGATGATGATGTGGAAAGTCCAGTTGATCAAGGCTGCCAAGGAGAGAGTGTTTCAAGCATAAAGGTGAGTCACTGCTACCAGCTGTCTGACTGAAGTGTGCGCCACCACCACAAACGTGGCTACGAATATGGCCAAGAAGGACACCAAGGCCATCCAGGTGTTGACTTCGAAGGGGTAGAAGATGGCCTGCCAAGCAGCCTGCGCCAAGAATAAAGTCAAAATGTTGACTCCTGTTTCGGCGTATTGGTACAACCTGAGGTGTTGGGACTGCAGTGTAAAAGCTCATGGCAAACTTGATCTTGTAAGGTCAAGTTTGACCTTAGACCTCTGCAGTTTTGGCGTTCTTGCGAACGCCAAAACTGGAAATAGCCCAATCGGCCTCCTGACGAAATGAGGCATTATAACGTGAGCACCCATAAAAAGGTCATTAATAAACGCTTCTTTTCGATTCGACCTCTCTGATGAGCATCCCAACCATGCCATCCCAAGTTCCTGTGTCCTTATTCATGTTCCCCCAGTTGCCACCAATGCTTGGAATGAAGCTGAGGTGAATCATAGCATTGGGAACGTCGACATGACCAGCGATTGCAAGTGATCAACTCACTCAGTCCTAAAGTTGAATTTCTTAGCGATTTGTCTGACCATGTTGGTGTCGGTCCCATCTATGAAGCCCGTGTCGTTCACGACAATGACGGCGAAGGGATGGTGCTAATAGGCTATGCGCAATATTTGCCCACCATAGTCGAGTCTCGCTGTCGGCTCCAAAAAGGTTTCCAAGGCAAGTCCTGCTTGTGAACGAGCGCTACTTAATCTCACTCACTTGGACAACCCACGCAATAAACTGTTGTGCCGTCAACAAGGCCTGCTTCCCTTTTCCAGGACTCCAGATGTTCCAAAGTCCAGAGTGTCTGACGCCGTTCTTGACGTTGACGCTTTGATGGAACGCTTGAAGGGCGCCATCCTGGAAGAGGCTGACATGTTGGATATATGAGGCAATAACAGTCAAGATCAGCACCTCTGCACCAGCGTCAAAGATCACCACATTGTTCACGTCTTTGGCCTCCAATGTCATAGCCTCCAAGAAAGCACTTCGGTTTCCCCTGTCTTCAAATTTGCCAAGCAGCCAGAAGCGGTCGGTCCTCAGGCGCCTGTCAACCTTGAGGGTCTTAGAGAAGATGGCATTTCCAAAATGCTGACGGCCAAGTCACGTGTATCAAATTCATCTCCCACCTGTTGCAGGTTACTCTTACCAAAGCTTTGGTCGTTCCCCATGAAGATCATGTGAAGCCAGCACCTCTTGGTGTCCATGGACAAGCCTTCCCAGCTCAGGACCACAGGCCTGATGTCACCAAAGAGGAGTGATGGTTACTGAACACTTGCATTGTTGGCAAACTCACCGGTGCAATGCAAGCACCCGTTCAACCTGTTCCTGGTGACCATTGAATATGGCACTCAATTCACAGGGATTGTTCTTCAGGTCGAGAAAGCTCTCGATTGTCTTGACGACCTCGGCAGCTTCGCCATCCTTACCAACCACTAGGAGTGAGGATATGAAAACAATCCGGACAAAACTCATCTTTGATCCAGCAAGCCCTAATGGAGTGGTGACCTTCGGGCAGTCCTGACATGGTCAGGCATTGGTCCTCTTGCAATCCACACAGTAGTCCAGAACTTCTGGTCAGGCCTTAAGTTCAATCTTTCTTTGACTCAACTCAAGTCAACCCAAGTCAGTTCAACTGGGACTCAAGTCGACTCATCCCAGCGCTCCTGTTCATCTCATTAGGGCTAGTAATTAATGGCCAGCCTTTTTCGTGACGGCGCGACTAAAATGTCATAAGAAAGGACGGAAGTGATTGTCTATTTTGTAACTGAAATAAGGGTGTACAGACAAAAGTCAGGATGATGCACAACAAAAGCAAGTTAGACAAACAAAGCTCTTTTGGCCTTTGCCGACCGACCCCTGTTCTGGCCTATGGGGATATTTCTCACTACAGGTGAGAAATACACAAAGCCCAAAGTCCAATGACTGAGGTGTGCTTGCAAAGGAACTTTCTTCGTCCCTCAGAGCAAACTATGATTCCTTTGAAAGCTCTGCAGACTCTAACCTAACCATTAAAAAACTTGCTGCTGCCGGACAAACTTCTTTGCAAAACAAAGTCTGTGCAAAAATAATAAGCCTCTCAATAACCTTGTCACTAGCGAACTAGTGAGACGAGTCGAATCATTGCTTTGCGTCAAGTCTTTTGTGCTCTTGCCACTTCTATGATTGACCTGCACAGTGATGCCTGCTCCAGCAGCCAATCAGCTTCAGTGAGTGGGACGCTGCCTCTCACTAGGGATGAGTTCAAAAAAGGGTATTTTGAAGATTGCAAAGAAATAACCAATATAATCAAGTGTATTCGTAGTTCAGTGATAGATACATAATAAGATGCCCTTGGTGCATTTGATAATCTTTCCATGCAAGTAAGCACACGCAAAGGCTAATGTTGTTCTTGTTAAGATTTCATCTCAGTTGTGTGATAAATAATCCTGATGTACTGAAACACCGTTCCTCCAGCCTCCACTGATGATGGAGGCCAAGATTCATTCGTCAGCGCTTGGTTGAGTAGTGTTTATTTTACAAACAGAAACTGAGAAAATGTCTCTTGGTTTAGGACAAGAAACATTCATTGACTATTTTAAGTTTGGTGAAAAATTGTTGAAACGGTTCCAAATAACATCACCTAACCAAATATTTCACAAATATTTGAAGAATAATTTGCTTGAACCCTTCCCTTCTTTGCACTGCCTTACAAAGTAAATGGTCTCAACTCATGTCACACCTTATGGACATTATGGCACGAAGGGTCTTCAAGCATGAGCACGACTCGGCTCATAACTTTTAAATCTCACTAAGAAACATTTAAAAGTTATGTGTGTTCAGGCAATTTCAGCACTGACGCAGCTTGAGCAAACTCTGTTCGCTCAGTCAGGTGTTTCCATGGAACCTGAGTTGGTGAGGTGGTAACACTTTGGGCATCTCCTCTGGAGTTCTTTGACCATGTGGGCATGATCTGCCAGCACTGCCACGCCGAGGCCAACTCAGACCACCGTGGCGACATCCTCAAGATCTTCTTGGGTCATTTGTGCCAGAAACCGATACAAGAGTTCGTTGTTGGCTTTTGCACCACCTTACTTTGTTATTACGACACCACCAATGTTAGACGACGCCCAATGGCAGAGTTGACGAGGTCAAAAATTTGCCAGTTTTTTGAGGAACTCGCAAAAAATGCCTCTACGTAGCTTCACTCAGTATCCACCGTGACAATTCTGCTGCGCAGATGACGACTGAAGTCATGGAAGTGGGATTGAATAAAATATTCTTCGATCAGTTTATCGGCGCTTTCACTGGGGCAATATTTGCCAGCATCAGTAACATGCATATCTCACTTCTGGAAGTTCAACCACTTGGCAAATCATAACTTAAGCCTCCAAAAATGTGTCCAGCAAAAGCTGGAGAGAATCTGCTGCATTGTTTACTTCAGTCTTCTACAGTGTTTACGTCAGAAGTTCTTGGTGCAACTGTGAAAAAGTGCAGTGCAGCAGGCCAAAAGTCAGCGTCCCCCTGCTTGAAATGCGGAAAATTGCATTTTCCGGCCGATTTTTTGCTATAAAATTGCCAAAAAAAAATTGTCACGTTGGGGGGCCCCTTTTATTCGGCAAGCTTTGTCAGCACCAAGTTTGGCAATAGCTTCACTCGTGGACGATGCACTGCGTATTAAAGGCAGCGCTAGCAAATGACTGACGCATCAGTTGAGAGAACAGTAGACAAACTGGCCAGTGCTGGCTTAAATATTCATTCAAATGCCTTAAATATTCATTCAAAGTGACTAGAATAAGCTTTGTCAACCAGTGTCTGGAAAATCAACATTTTGGCAATGATATCAAGATGTCATTTACGTTTGAGGCAAATAATATTTGTTTTGGATTATCCAAAATGTTAGGTAATAGGGCTAAAAATGTCATCAAAAGGGCAAAAAGTGCAACAACCGCCTCCCAATTTAGTCAAGTTTGATTCAGTCAAGTTTTCTTTGCTTACCAATTTCTTACTGCCTCAATGTATCTGATTCAACGAAGTCCGACTGTCGGCAACTCTCCATTTAGTCAAGTCAATAATGAAATCTTTACGGTACAATATAAGAAACACGTAAAATTGGGTCGACTTCACAGCTTTTGCTTGTACGAAACGATGAAACGATATAAAGCCAGAAAAATCGTTATTCAAAACAGCATTATTTTAAACGTTATTGGAGCTCTCACATTCTTTTCACGCTGGGGGAGAATCTCTTGCAAAAACACACCTTCACCCATGTTTTGGCACTTTTTTGAGGAGAACAAACATAGAACTTCAATTTTCAGACATCCTGCGCATACAGGGTGGTATCTGGAGAATGAGTTTTGCGCAGAAACTACCGGGTGAGTACGATGAACGTTTACACCGTGCGGTCACTGCTCTCTGTGAACGTGTGAGCTTTCATCGCATTCACCCTTTATATGGGAAAGATCGCATCGTTCGAGAGCTTCTGTTGTCGCGTTACTCACACGCTTGTGACCAGATGCATCAGTTTCCTGCCGGAAGCCAGCAAGTTCCCCACGGTCGACCCCTCTCACCTGGCTGCCTCCCCCATGGTGAGCGGACATTTCTGCACTTCCCAAACTGCCTCAGTTTTGTCCATCCAGTTGGTCATGCCGCACTTGCTCACGTCAATGCGTCTCTGCAGTGTGCAGAAGCTAAGTTATTACAGTTCCACCCTGTATTTGCTATTTTGAGGAAGGAGATCCTGCTCAGCCAATGTATTTACACGCCAATGTGCAGACCTAAGGTTGTATTTTGGATCATCTGAGGTTCAGCCTGACATGGATGAATCTCAGCCAGAGGTGGCTGTCCTGAGTGGCCTTGGTGATCCTCCTGGCAAGATCGTGCTCTAATGAAGCAGTATCGTATCGAGGCATCGCCCATCGGTGATGTCACCCCCGGGTGTCATCCGATACTCGATCCGATACTTAATCCGATACTCGATCCGATACTCGATCCGATACTTAATTCGATACTCGATCCAATACTTAATTCGATACTCGATCCAATGCTCAATCCGATACTCCATCCCATACTCGACAGTATCGCCATCCAAAAGTACCCAGTGTAGTCAAAAGTGTCGTTTTGAGGCAACACTCGGTACTAGAGTGCAAGAGGAAAATTCACTGCAAACTAGATGCACTCAAATTTTGTCATTTATTCTTCAGACAGATTAACTGCAGTGTGTCCTGGAGTCGCTGTGAACAGTTAGTAGATGCTCACAAGCATCTTCCTGAGGCCAACTGTTGAGAATTTGAGTTGTGGAGAATAGAGGGATGATACCTTCAGAAAGGAGAAAAGTATCGTTCAGCTACTGTTCCTCAGGCGCTTCGATACTCAGTGCATTGTCGATACTCGATCCGACAGTCGAATATCGCACAGTTTCCCTTCTAGGGAGCAAAATGAACGAACCTGCCTACTTACGAAAGCATTTTTGGTGATTTTACGGTAAACTTACGTGGCCAAACACATAAAAACGAATGACTTGAAAGAAAAAGGAAGAGGGTGTCTGAAACGAACACTCCCGACTCAAAATACACCGCCTCCAGGCCGTCGTCAGCCCTCACGTGGGCATCCTCCAAGGCCAAGTGGCTGAACACTATGGCAAGATCGGAAAAGTTCCCATTTGAGGCTGTTGACACACTTAGATAAAGTGAACAAAAATAAAGCATCGCTGAAAAATGCCATTGCCACCAATTTTTGCACACTTTGCTCATTCTTGTTTCCGTGACTGGTGATCAGACACATCTTGAAACACTTGAGAGGCAACTTTCCTGCTGTCTCACATCCTTTCCCAACTTGGCGGCCTCGACAACGTCTATCCCGACAGCCACGACAACCACTCGACCGCTGCCACAGGCGACACAGTGATGATACTAAAAAAAAGCCCCTAGAAGAAGACTTGAGACTACCTAGAAGTAGAACAGCCTGGACTCGAGGTTGAGTGACTGCCGACGACAATGGAATATTTGTACTTTCTGCCCTGCAAAGTGCAGAGTGGAGAAAAAATGGAGCTAATAGAGCATGAGCATGCAAGACAAACAACACTTGACCGGACTTTCCACGGAAAGGTCCCGCTGGAAAGTATTTTCGTGCCTCCCGAGCAACTCAATGTGCCGAAAGTCATGTTCTTCACGCCTCACACAGTCTCGAGAGCTCGAACTACTGATCAGCATTAGAACAAACAGGTGAAAACGTCTGAGAGACAGAGGAAACGAATTTAATGCACGCCTCCCCCCCCCCTCCCCATTTAAACAAAACTGTCTGTGGACAGCAGCAACAGCAACAGCAGGCCTAGCACGGCCTACCCAGTGTGCGTGAGGCAGGCGAGAGAGGTGAGACACACGCGTTCGCGGGGTGGAGGCAGACGAGCGCACGCATACTTCACGGTAATTTTAGACAGAGGCAGGAACCTCTGTGGAAAATTTCTGGGAGAGCAAAGACAGTGGCTAAGAAGACACCCAACTTTCGCCAGAAACAGTTGCACTTTATGGACATTTTTCAGAAGATTTTTTTCTCAAGACTTTTTTTTCTCGCTGACTGAGCCAAGAAGACTTCTTTGCTGCAGCTCCCCCCCCTCAAAAAGGCCTGCCTGACTCGTTGGGCATTGTCTGACTGAAGAAAAAGAAACGGTCAGATTTTTGCACAAAGCCTGACACTTTTTTTTTTCCTGGCAACCGCCGATTTGCGCCACCCTGTGCCAGTCGCAGACATCTGTGATCGACGGAGCTTCTCCCAAGCCGAGGAGCTACTGCAAAGAATTCGCGCGAGCGAGCGCACACGCGCGCACGCACATCCTTTCAGTGTTCTTCTTCCGTCTACGTTCTAAGGAGGAGAGAAAAAATTATCTTAATCCAGCGCGCGCTTTCCCAACTTTTTCCTGCAAGTTGTGTCCACGCACGTGAAAATCGATATGAGTTAGGAGCCTTCCAAGGCTGCTCGAGTCAGTTCAACGACCACAGAAGGAAGTGTGTGTGAAGTTAAAGGGTTAAAAGAAGACTTGGAGGGTGAAGGAACAAACATGGTGATCCGGATCTACATCAGTGGAAACAGTGGCAACAAGGAGGTAAGGCCTTGGGGGGGAAGGGGAGGGCCCACTTCTAGGCCTTAGTGGATTGTCTCGTCTCCTGCCTAATCATGTGGCCTTTCCCCTAATGAGGGGTGATTAACGTAATCTTTCGCTCCCACGTGGCGTTAACAGTTGCTAGGAGAATCCTTCAATCTGTGAAATGCGACACTTGTGACCACAAGAGAGTTGCTCACTTTGTGTGACCTTTTGTGTACTCAACTTTGTGGGAACAAAAAAGACCTTGACTGTCTCTGCACTGCGTAGTTTTAACACTGATCTGCTCGAATGATTCTAGAAAAGATGAAGGTTTCTTTTAGCACGATTTATTCTTGCTACAATCGTTGCCTATTTTATTTAACAATAACAAAGCCTTTGCGATTTGTTGCCCAGTGCGTTCAGGTTGGTGTCTTTCTGTCTAGTGGCACTTTCCGTAGCCCTTGGATCCGTAGCCGTGCTTGCACTTGCAGTAGTCGCAGTGGCAGTACTGGCCCTCCATGCTGCCGTAGCAGTACTTCTTGCCTGAGGACAACAACGTGTGACATGAAACTTTGGGAAAGGTCACGAGAGACAACTTGTTTTCAGGTTGGCTTGTGCTTTTAACAAGCTTTCAATATGGCTTCTCGGAGCTCGATCAGACACAAGAAGTTAGAGTCAGATTTGCATTATAGGTAGACAGTTTGTGTGAAGGTTTCATTGCAGCATTTTAAGTGGCAAAAAATGCGTTTCAAGGGGTTCTTTTCCTCTTTTTTTGTCGTACCGTAAAATATCTTCACATTGCACTTTCTTCTGGACAGTTTTTTGCAGTCAAATTTTTGGGCTCCCTCTCAAAAAGGCATTTTAACGTTATTCTTAGATTTCTGCCCAAAATTCTGAGGTCTAAACCGTGAGATTAAAGATTATGCACTTAGCAGCTGTTGTGAATGCACGACGGAAGTACAGTGTGAGTCAAAAAAAAGCTACCACTACGTGGTGTCTGGCCAAAAACTGAGATGACTTAACATGAATGCACAGTCTGCTCAAGCTCTGTTGACAGCAGTCCAGAGAACAGGTGAGGAATTGAGTGCACAGCTGGACTCTCCTCAAGAAAGAGGAAATAAAAAAGTTTCTCTGTACTCAAAATTCCACTTTTTTTTTAAATGTTTCCTCACCGTATCCCCCATATCCGCAGTGCACGTAGCCCTTCTCGCACTTGCAGTAGTGGCAGCTGCAGTAGGACCCCTTGACGATGCAAGCGGTGCCGCCGGCCTTGCCGTGGCCGTGGCCGTGCCCGTATCCATGGTCAGCCACCGCGGGCTTGGCCTCCTGAAAGTATGGAAGTGCTTTCCATCAATCCCAGATGGTTTTAAAACATACAAAACCACTGTGCCTCACTGCACGTTGATTCAGAGAGCTGAGCTTGTCTTGGCAAAAGATTCATCGAGTGATTGGCTGAGTGATTCCCGAGTGATTCAAGGAAATCTCTTATTGGAGTGTGTCCAAACGCCTCTACAGTGCTTCCTTTGATGGAAAACAATAGAACATGATCATAGTGTACCATAGTACAGATGCCTTAGGGTACTATGCACACTATAACCGCAAGCTATAGTGAATTATGGCACCACACATTCCATGTATGTTACAATAGCGTAGCGGTATAAATAAACACCGGCTCTAAACCGCAAAGCTGGTGATTGGCTTAGTGACTCCCCTGGTGATTCAGGGGAATATCTTGTTGGAAAGAGTCCAACCCCCTCTAAAGTGCTTTTCCCTTGATATAAAGCTATGGTATGCCCCATTGTGGCTGAACGTATTCATTCAGGTTCCGGTGATTGACTGAGTGATTCCTCAAGTGATTCAGGGGAGTCTCTTTTGTTCGTTTGTTTGCCTGTTTGTCTAAGACCAAAGGACGATCGATTGTCCAATATCCCTACCTGCAGGATCACCACGGCCAGGACCAAGAGCAGAGTCAGTGAGGGGAGCAGAGAAGAAGCCATTGTTGTTGTTGTTGTTGTTCTGGTTGTTCTGGTTGTTGTTGATGCTACGGCTTGTTGGCTCGCACTGGGATGCAGACACAGACTGGTAAGGGTATTTTATAGGGGAATCTCTTTTTTCTGCTGGGGGTCATTGTCAGCACTCTGGAGCAGAGAAAATCTGCCTTGTCACTGATGAAAATGACATTTTGGTCAGCGCGCGCGTTTCCCACAAAAAGAAACCACGAGGGAGAACAGAAGCAACTTTGAGCAATATCCCTAAACGTCTGAACGTGCACCGAGCGTGCGTACGCAGCTACAGGGTGGTCAAGAGCTGCTGCTTCATGGCCAAAGGCCTGCACCAAGGTGCTTCATAACTATTGGGCTTTCTTTGGGCGTTCCTCTGACCCTCCGGATCATGCTGAGTTCGACTAGGCACTTGCAGATAGGTTGTACATCATATTGGCAGTGATCTTGGCCAGCAAAGATTGCACACGATGTTGCTGTTGATGACAAGGAGGGGAGGGGAAATCCGACCAAGATGCCCATGCTTGAGTGTTCAGAAGTCGTCCGGAGGAGGCCTGAAAATCCCCCCAAACCACGGGAAGCCCATGATGGAAGATGGTGCGGCCGCGATCTCGCAAGATCGGCTGTGAATCAGCTCGCCGAGTGAGTCACAGTTGGCGTCGACGTTGACGGCGGCCACTTTGGGCACTGCTTGGGTCATGCCTCAGCGCTGACAGAGAGGTGCGCGTCGACCCTGAACTCTCGTCGCAAATCCATGCACTGCAACCCAGTCAGGAAGTGTCTCGTGAACAAGATCCAAGGGATGTAAAACATGGGGAAGACCTCGGAGTTGTAGGAGGACAGTCGGGGCAATGCAATTGAGGAGAAAAATTCAGTTTGGGTGTTCTTTTCTCATATTTCACGGCAATTTCAGAGCTATATTATATTTTTTTCTTAAAGTTAATCAAAGCTTTGCTACCTGATGCGTATTTTTTCATTGCCGATTTTTGGCCCCAACAGGGAAATTTCAGGGTTTGTTCTATTTGTTCTTGATCTTCACCTAAAATTCCGAGTTGCAATCATAACAGATTGCGTGCCCGCACCAGACAGGATCAGCTAGTGAAGTCCTCCCTGGTGTCGGGGTAGGATGCCGACAACGTGGAAATGGAGCAGAGCTTCTTCAGGGCCTTCATCGTCCGCGTCATCGAGGCCAAAAAGTCACTCTGAATTGATACGAGGACCCCTGGGGTAGCCCAACCTCATCCTACCAGATCGGATTCAGCCTAGAAATATTTAAGACCTGTACTTGCTTCGGTATCATTTGTACTGGCTTTATATAGCTTGATTTCTTGTTATATAGACTGATATATTGTTTTCTGACAATGCAAAGTTCTGAAATTGACTCAATCTTACCTGCTTCTAATGAAAAATGTTTCAATATTGACTTGACTAAATCAAATGCTTTGATGAAGTAAAAAATTGACAAGGAAAGAAAACTAACTGGACTAAATCGGGAGTTCTGATTAAATCGAGAGGCGATTGTATTACTGTACTTTTTTGTACGTTTCCTCGGGGAAAAAGCAGCAATTTCGCGTTAAATTACTCATTGCCCGGCCGTGTGCAATATTGATTTTATACGTTTCGCCCTGTCCTCGGCCTCATTTCGTCCTCGGGCCTCCGTCAGGCCTCGTATAAAGTGAGGCCTCGGAAAAGTCAAGACTCAAAAGACGCGAGGCTTCAATACTGCCGGTCCAGGCATAGTTTGTACGATGGGGATGAATATGCGACTTTTTTTCTCTTTTTTGCCCCCCAAAAGGGCATGAATGGGGTTGCTGCGCTGCTTGAACTTGCACAACTGAAACGGGTGCTACGGCAGCAGGATGTACTCGGGCATCAACCTCTGAGTTAGAAGTTTGTCTTGCACCCAAGGGCCTGGTGCTGAGCAGCTGATCTCTCACCTGTTGCACCTGTGCAGGCAGTGTTTTGGTCTTTTGCTCTCTGTCCGCACCAGAACCTCTCGTCCTACATCTTGGTCACGACAAGATTACCTTTCCACCGATGCAAATGTCACACAGCGTGTGGTATCTGTTTTTGTGACATACCCAATATGTTATAGATGCCAATATTTTGGCATACATAGGTATGCATACAATAAATTAGCATAAATACATTGGCATTGCCAATATATACATAATTCCAATGCCAATGCCAATTGCACCAACTTCACATTACATATAAGTTTCTATGGATGATTACAAGACATTTGTTGCAAAAAGATATGAGAAGGCCATAAACTGTGCACCTTTTTCTTAGCTTGTGTCACAGCAGCAGTGACTGACTCGTGTCCTAAGTGATCTATTGTCACATCAAGTCTTTGGAATAGTTTTCCATGCTCCAAAATACATTCTCTCAACCACTTGAAAGGGGTTGAAGCATTAGTATTTCTTGCTTCTCCAACGCTTTCAAAAAGACATTAAGATTTCAGTATAAGAATATTAGGCTAGTTCGAAAAGGTACTGTTTTGGAAAATGATATTTTTCAGCCTGGGTCTTTGACCAGAATATGTAGATTTCGAGTGAGTCGACACTTTTGTTTCCAGTCATAACTTTCGACTGGATAGAGCTACAAGAGTGATTTACCCATCTATGAAAAGCTAAGGAGCTCCATAAAACTGAGCTGATATGCACTTTCGCTGTTGGACGACTGATTTCTTCTACAACATCCGATCAAAGTTATGTACTGCGGCAGAGTTTACTTCTGTTTTGTGAACAAATCAGTGGTTTTAGAGCAAAAGTGTACATCACTAAATCACTTAAGAGAAGAGGTGATTTTAGTGAAATCTAAATATATTGGTCGAAGGCCAAACACCTACGCACATCTTTATATAGAAACAAACCCTACCATGACCGAGTTACGTTAGGTACGCGATCGCAAGACATAATTTAGTGTATATAAAACATTTGATGACGTTGCAGCAGTAGGTGATTTAAAAAAAAATCTGTGTTTTCACTGTAACGTTTTGCAATGTAGCGAATTGCGTTAGCTGCTTGCCATTTTGCGTGTGCGACGCATTCACCTTGGCAAATTCATGCTTCACTTAAATTGAAGGATGCGAATGAGTTTTCTTAACTCAAGGTTGAGCGGAGAAATCACGTGAGAGAGACTTGGACAATCTTGTATTGAGCTTAAAAAACATTGACAATGATGCTTTAGGAGAATTAAAGCAAGTACTGAGCGAGAAATATCGTCTGAGCCGCAAAGAAGGGACTTCCCCGGGAGACTCACACGGTGGGCAAGAATCTTTAAGGCACGGGCACATAAACAGGTTCAGTTTCTCTACATCAATATTAAGATTTTCTTCTTCTCCGGCACTTTCAGTGGCACTTTCCGTATCCCTTGGAGCCGTAGCCGTGCTTGCACTTGCAGTAGTCGCAGTGGCAGTACTGGCCCTCCATGCTGCCGTAGCAGTACTTCTTGCCTGAGGACAACGACAACAACGTGTGAATGCTTTTAGACGGTTACATGAAAAGATTGTATCAAGTCGTCTAAGTCTACCATGTACGGGGCGTGTCAAAAAAAAGGTCACACCCTGTGTTTCTGCGGCACCTACAGGGTGGCCAAGACGTTCTGTCACATTCGCCTGATGTAACAGCACGTTTTTCGTCCTAATACCGGTAATATTCAATACAATTCCGTGTGTATCACACACGTCCGACTTGGAGACCGCCGCCAAAGGGTTGGACGCCGCCATTGAGCAGGACTCGTACGAGGTCTTCCAAAGATATCTGTAGCGTGTCGTCAAGGCCGACGAAGGTCACTTTGGATGGCCACAAGGTCGTTGTGCAATGCTCACAGGATGAGAAATGTCAACTTTTGCAAAGTCCAACCAAAGTAACGGAACTTCTTATCCACCCTGTACGTGAGCATCCGCCATATATTTTCATGATACACACGGTGCGTGGCACGTGCAGGTCTGCGGGGGCTTCCCCTGCCCGCCGAAACTGTCCGTGCACGCGTTTGAAGTGCTGTAGGCGTTGCTCACCGTATCCCTTCTCGTATCCGCAGTGCACGTGTCCCTTCTCGCACTTGCAGTAGTGGCAGTTGCAGTAGGACCCCTTGACAATGCACGCGGTCCCCATGGCCTTGTCGTGCTTGCCGTAGTCGGCGGCGCCCTGGCTCGGCACGACCAGGAGGAGCAGCGACACCAGCAGCGCAGCCAGCAGCAAAATCTTCGTGCAGGTCATGATTCTCTATACTTGGGGTGTCAGGTGAAAAAGACCTTTTAATGAAATATCATACAATTCTTTAAGTCTGTTGCAAATGACAGGGTGGCCTTAGGAGACTCGCAACTTTTGTCTCACTCTTGAAATGAGTAGTCTCAAGTCATCCTTGTCCACCCTGTGTTCATATTCGGTCACAGGGTGGTCCAAAGTGATTTGCAACAGCTTTCCACCTTTCAATGAAGTTGCAAACCACCCTTTCTTTGTCCACCCTGTGTTCATGTTAGCTCACAGGGTGGGTGGCCTCAGGAGATTTGTAACAGTTTTTCCTCTCAATTGGAGTTGCGAGAAAACTATCTTTGTCCACCCTACTCCCTGTACAGGGTGGACTGAGCAGACTTCCGACGTTGTCTTTCACGCTTAAGAGCAACTATGCTGCAAATCTCGAAGGACCACGCTGTATCAGTCCTATGACTCTTTACTTGTGGTCACAGATTCTGACTACAAATGCTCTTGAACAGTAGAGATTGTACAAGATATTTACCAAGGCTGGAAGATCTTAACAAATCTTTGCACAAAAAGAAAAATATCTTTTATAACTACCTTTGAAGCGGACGAAGAACCAACAAGACTTTGATACTGAAAGCTCAGCACTGATCGAGGAACGGATTCGCTATCAAGCTTTTATAACACGTTTCAGAGTGCGCTTTTTTTTTCTTTTTTCGCGGGAAAATAATTGGGGAAATGACGCGTGTGCGTCTCTTTTTTTCTTCGGTGCAGTCCGATTGTCTCGTGCACATAGAGGGATTTTTTTTCATCCTTGTACCTTGAATCCTCACATTTGTCACCCCTTTGACTGTGTGACCACACGACCTTGCCAGTGCACCACTGACATCGTCAATGACTCTTGGTCATTGCGCTGATCAGCAGGATGTGCAGCACAGGGTGTTGCAGAGAAATGCGTTCACCGTGGGACTAGATGGGACGATTCGAGACGGTGGAAACCTCTATCAAAATGCAAATTGCTCATTTTCCTTGGAAAAATAGGTCTATGAGCCAACTCACTGAGAGAGGCGCCACTGTAGGTGTAATAGCCATTAATTTTACTAATAATACTTATGGCACATTACTGTCATGGCAATTATGCTAATGGTGCTGATGTAAAGAAGGTAATGAACTGAGGTGAAAACTATCCTCAAGGTAAACAAAAAGGTATATTCGTTATGGTATCACCGCCTTGCTGACCATACTATGTTTGGCACTGTCAATACCATTTTTCCTACTTATGATAATGTAAGAAAAACCTCCTTATAGAAATCTTACAAGTTCCACTGAACGTGTGTGTAGAGCGATGCAGAATCTTTTTCTCCACCAATTGAAGAATTGTATCAGAATACCTTAAAAGTATCATCAGCAAGTGCATCATATATCAGAGACACAAAAAATGTGGTCAGATGCATGATGATCATAATGTTTATCCTACGAGCAGGACTTCACTCCAGTACCTTTGTATCTATTGGACTATGATTACTCAATTTCAGCCCCAGCCTCAGTGTGTGACTTGAAGTTCCAGGAACAGTTCTGGATTTTTCTGCAACACCCTGTGCGTACGTTTTCGCACAGAAAGACTCCAATCATCTTTTACACTTAATTCAGAGGTAACGGTAAAGTGTATTTGGAGCCGCACTGTATTCACCTAATATTCCTTGTCGAAGAGCACAGTGTGTAGTAGAAGTAGTTAGCAGTACAATAATGACAGTGATGGACAATAGTTGACCTCGAACACAGAGTTGTGGCCTTTGTCAGCATGATTGTCATTGTCAAGGTTGCTGGGCAGGAGCTCCAGCTTTTGGTCCAAGTGGAGTGACATTTTTGTCTTGGACCGACAAGACCGATGCTGAGCATCAGACCAATCCAGACTCCAACTTGACAGCGCTTAGTGGCTTCGGATGCACTTTTGTCCTGCTCAATTTGAGCTGTCAATGTGTCAATAAGAGAGTGGCGGATAAAACGCGAAAAAAAAGCTCTTGTTCTCATCCTTGAAGGCCAAGGCCAGAATTCAGGATGTTCGCCAAGATCTTTTTTTCTTCGTTCCTTCCTGCTGTTGTGTAAGAAAGCAGGGCTTGAACTGCGAGCAAAGCTCCCAACTCCACCAGACAGGACATGAATCATGAGCTATTCGGCGGGGTGAAAGTGTAGGATTGTTGTGCCCCTCCCCCCCCCCCCTGGTGCGTGTGTTTGTGCGTCAGGGAAAGGTCAGAGCTCTTGAGCACGATCTGTCTCGTCGAGCAGTCTTGTATACAGTGGCCCACACCGATGTTGCTGTGTGTGTGTAGCGCAGAGCTCGTGCTCGCGTGTAATGAAGAGCTTGCGCGTGCGTGTGGAGTGAAGAGCTCGGGTGTGCGCGTGTGTACTGTGTGTGCGCGTGTGTGTGAAATGAATCGTTTGTGCTGTAACAGCTGCCAGGACAAATTTTCCTGGAGAATCGTTGAAGTAGACGTCGTTTAGGCACAGTGGAAATAGGGATGTGTTAGATACACAGCCCAAGACATGAAGGGCAAGAAAAATATCTCTTGCCTGAAGCGTCAGTAGCTTCTCTCGAAATTCTCAGGCAAAAATTGTTGGTAGTTTTCCTCTTACAGCTAAACTGTTTTCTGTTGTTATTGTCTAAAGGTTAACCCTTTTCTCGGACTCGAGCGAGCAAACAGCTTCAACGAGAAGAAAGAGGCCGAAAAAGTCAGTGACGAGGAAAGCGTTGACTTCAGACATCCCCATGAAGTGATCAATGATGATGTTAGAGTAGTCGTTGATGGAGTTGTTAATTGTCCTTCCCCCTCGCATTAACTCATTAACCAGAATTACCCGTGATAAGTCATGGACGTGCAGCTGAAATAGAGATATCCATGGATAACTTTAAGTACGTGCTTACCTTGTGTATCGTGTGAGTCATGAAAAATGCTACGCGGAGACTGACGTAAAGACAGATGATTGGGGACAAGTTGAAGGACAACCTGAGGAGGGTCAGGACCGACCTTGAAACAGAGAGGAGAGAGACATTTTTCTTCGTCTGTTTTTCAGATCGCCACTCACCAGCAGAGGATATTCATGATCCTGAAGTCTCTCGGCATCGAGTGCGAGCCCGTGGACATCGCGGCCCCGGGAATGGAGGAGGACAGGGACTTCATGAGGAGTAAGGGCAAGAAGAAGGAGGGTCAGAGGAATGTTTTGCCTCCACAGATATTCAACGACGACAAATACTGCGGGGTAAGCTGTACCAGACAAAATTTTTGTACTAGTGCTGGAGTCGAGTAAGGCTTCACCCGATCCACACTTGATTCGAGTCATTTCTTGGCTTGACTCAACTCGACTTTTTCTTTCGGCCCGACTCGACTTGCATTTGACTGTTCTAGACTCACCAATGTTCGATGCATTATTCTGATTGAGTAAGAGCAACATTTTTACGCATCTTTTCACAGGACTATGACGACTTTGACTTGGCGAACGAGGATGACGAGCTGGAGGAGTTCTTGGGCATCCCCAGGATCACGCCCAAGTCGAACACAGTGTTTAAGAAGGAGGAAACGACCTCGACGCAGAAACAGAACGGTCACCCAGGGCAAAACGATAGGTGAACACAGCAGTCTTTGAAGCAGAATCTCTCAAATCGTGCCAAAAAGTGACTCGTGGCGGAGAGAAAAGTCGAGCTGTCTGCGTCTCTTTGGCCACCCTGTAGCTGTACGAGAGTGATCCTATTCGTACCGAGCATTTGTAAGTTTACACTGGTCGAAATATTCTGCCACCCCTGTAATGCTCAACCCCATCTCCAGGTTGAGGAGTGGGGGACAAATTTTTGAAAATTTTGAAAACTTCCACTCCTCGCTGAGCCAATCTGGGGTCTTCTCCTCCCAAGTCACAAAACTGGTCTGCCCACGTCTAATCATTGACCACCCCAAGTGCATATTCAAAAAGTTATCTGCCGCGGTTGATTAATAGATCAACTGCATTGAAAATTCACACACTGGCACAAATCTTTCACTTCTGAAACCTGAAGAGTGCGAGAAAACAAAGGGGAAAAAAGCAGAATTTTTACTTCTTAGGCCCCCTTAGGCCCAAGAGAAACGCCGACCTGAAGAAAACTCTGCCTTAGCTCCCAAAAACAAAAAAAATGGTGAAAAACTGACAGAAAAGTCATCGATTATTCAAGGTTCATTTCTCTTTTGCAGCGAATCTCGAAGGATGGAGGTAAAGTGAGGGGTAAAAAGTTGGGTAAAACCAAAGAACACCCAAGGACTGTAGAAGACGGTCGACATCACCAAAATATCACACACTCCGATCCTAACTAACAACTTTCTGTGCGAGTGTTGTCTACTTGCTTGGCTTGAACTGACGAGGATTATTTTGTTCACTCCAATGTGATTTATAATTTTGTACACATCAAAGACCTAATAAATCCTAGAACACTTCCATTCTTTCTCTCTTCAACGGGACTCCTTCGACACGTGTGCGCTAACCCATAGTTTAAGGTGTATTCACACATGCAGATGTGGAAAAATCCTTCGCTACTTTGACTTTAAAGCACCCTCAGACAAGGTATTAATGTGGAAATCCCTGAAAATTAGGAATCTGCGCAGGAGGACCAAGAAGTCCCAGGGCAGCATCAGGAAGTACCCAACGAGGAGGAGACCTTGGAGCAGCCGGCTGAACATCCTCCTCAGGAGGACCAAGAAGTAGCTGATGAAGATCCAGAAGAGGCTGGACAAGGCGAAGAAGGAGAAGAAGAAGAAGAAGAAGGAGGCGAAGAAGAGGAATATGAATATGAGGAGGAAGGTGAGAAGTGAATTGGACACTGAGACAGTGTTTCCTACAGGGTGAATCAAAGTGTCTCTTGCTGCATGTGAAAAAAGGGTTTGTTCAGTCAACATTAGAGTTCGGAAACGTCTTCTAGGGAAACTTCTTCACAGTCAGCAATAAGACCCAACTCAGGGGATTCTTAAAGCACATTAATGTTGTCAAATTTGGAGTGAGTCTTGCTCCATATGTATTGTGTTACTTCCTAAAATTTGAGCACAATATTCCAAGTTTTTAGGTGCCCATCTTTTTAGGTCCCACCCTCTGCAGAACTGTAGGACTGACTCTTTCTCTTCCAAAATGCTAAAAGTATCTTTGATTGATCTGCTTTTTTGTTGTTTTATCTTATTATTTGAGCTCAGTCGGACATACTTTTAGCACTAATGCTTAAAGCCTTGCACATCAAACTGGCACACTTGTACTCCCCAGTTTTCGTCTTTTATGAGAATGTATAAATATTAAGCTAGTTCGAAAATATCAGTTATATTTTTTCGGCCTTGGTTTTTGGGACTTGACCAAAATACGTAAATTTTACTAGAACCATTTGTTTCGTACGGTCCATTTATCATATGCACTTTAAAGTCAAAGTTTTGTAACTTACTGTATGTAGGAAGTGTAGTGCACACACCGTTTTTCAGTCGCAACTTTTGGCTGGACCGAGCTAATAGAGCTAATGAAAAGCTATATAAAACTAAACGAATGTGTACTTTCGCTGTAGGACGACTGATTTTTTTCCACAATATCGGATCAAAGTTATGTATTGCAGTAGAGTTTACTACATAAAAGTTTGACGGTTTTGTGAACAAATAAGTGGTATAAGAATGACCCTAATACATATCATTGTTGACCTATGACTTCATTGTCATGATGTCTAAGTGATTCTTGCCCCGAGTCAGTCACACAGAAAGTGAAACTCAATGGGGATGTCCAGAAATTGTCCAATTTTCATACCTCCATAGGTAAATAACTATTTTGAAACGAGTCAGGATTCACGTTGGTCACCCTGTGATGCAATCTTTTTTTTTCTGACTCCCCCTGTCCATTTTTCTCGTAGAATGAAGATATTTTCTTCTGACGGAGACACGCGGTCAACGGCAACGGATACAGAGAGTAGAATTGATATTCACACAGAGAAGAAACACCTCGACAAAGGCAACTCGGTCAAGAGAAAAGAAGCCTTTGATGAAATCGTCTGTAGCAGAGGTCCTGAAATAAATGTCTACCTGTTATACAGGGTGCGATTTATTCCGGTCACTCGGGTATTTCTGGCCGCTGCTGGGGTGCGCTGACCCGGACGGAGGACCTGGACGGATGCCGATGTGAACCCACCTGGTGGGTGACATTTTGGGGGTCACATACTGTACACCATTTCTCTCGCAGATGCTCCTGGTCTTGGCAACTCTGCGCTCTCCTCGATACTGTCTGTCGTGACGTCATGGTCAGTCACAAGAACTGCAGCTTCTACACCGTGGCCAACGACTGGAGAGGGACAGAGTGGACAAAACACCGTATGTGCACAAAAAAAAGATAGGAACTTGACGAAAAATTGACACACGTGAACTTTTAAACTTCTAGTTTCATGGGGAGAAATGGGGAAAGAGGGGAGTCTCCTGCCGAGGCAAAAACTACGAAAATTGGCACTAAAAAAAAGTTGGGTTTTGCAAAAATTGCTGACTATTTATTTAGTGCCCATTTTCGCGGACTACGAAAAATGGCACTGAGTTAATGGTTGGTTTTCACAAATTTTCGCAAAACTGGACATCTGTCCGTGCACTCTGGTGGTTAGGAGCAAGCGGTTTCAAGCCGGGGCTTGAGCAGAGCTTGTCCATCCTGCTCTTTGTCAAACTCATCATTTCATGGGGACTTGGGAGTAAAAAACGGATAGAAGTTGTTGCTTCAAGGTGAAACTCAATCTTTCTCATGCTGGAAAGGCTTCTGAAGCCTTGATGCTTTGTGGACGCATCTCCTGGCCCCTTTGGAGCAAGCCAAGCTTCAGCTCGATCCTCGAAAAGCTCGAGATTTTGAGGCCCGATCCACCCCTAGTGGGCAGAAGAGAGAAACCGATCAACAATGAAGACCACACAGTGAAGTCTTGATTGGACGACTACAGCTTTGCCCGGTCAAATCGACACTTTACTGTCAACCTCTCCAGGGGGCGGAAACTGGCGCCAACTGTGGGTAAGACCACGCCGAGCATCACGACCAGCGAGGAACTGCATGTAAATCACCCAAGGCTCAGGGTTGCCAGGGTTATGTGACGACTGTGACATGACCGAGATCTGGGCGAACGCATCCATACCAAAGTTGGAGCATGAAAGGTGACGCACGCAATGCGTATTCGATCCCCATATTGACTGTACATTTGCACATTTACATACATTTTAGCTGACCACGTCCTCTTCTAGATTTTTGTACTCTCCCGAAAGATCTCTCCATTGTCAACGTTTTCGGGGATGCCGGAGTGCCAGATGTTTACAGTTGGTGCTGCTGCTGCAAAGAAACATAACACGTTATAGTATACAGAACATTATGTTGCACGTGCAGAAAACATTGGTTTTTTGCTTCCCCCCCTATATTTGGGCATATCTTACCCGCATATTACTTACCTATATTTCTATATATTTTTGAGGCATAATCGACAGTTTTTTATTTACGACAAATGCTTATTCTCATGGTCGACATTTTACTTTTTTACTGTGCTGAAAGAGGAGCCCCTTCGACGCTCAGCTTGGCCAACATCGTGTCACGCCGGGAGTAGAGAAGCTCCAAGGAAAAGTCCGAGCCCGCCGATGTCCGAGATCAAACTGCTGACGTCGTAGAGGAGGATCTCCTCCGTGTGCTTGATGTCCATGGCCTGAGCGAGGGAGAACTGAAACTTGCCCCGTCGTCTTGTTGCTCATGTGCGCCTTCTTGTCCAAAATGATCGAGTAGTCGAGGAATGAACAGCCCGAGTGGCATCCGGTTGCTACGATGATGTGGAAGGACTTGGAGAGCAAAGCCCTGACCGTTTGGCGGTACCGCGTGACCTCTCCTTCATTGGTACAGGGTGTCTGCAAGCCTTTGTGTCGGGCTATTGAACAGGTGAGGAGACCTCATACGGGGCTTCATCGGGTTCCGAAACCACAGAAGGGCGCACCCAACCTCGTCGGAGATGTACGTGTGGAGGCACTTGTCCGTGTAGGTCCACCGGACGGATCCGTTGACTGGGGACGCAGCTTCGACACCATCCCTGCACGATCTGTCCTTTCTATTCAGGTTGGTCTTCACACACGGAGTCACTTTGAGCCGGTGGAAGTAGTTCTCCGTGAGCTTCAGGGTCGCGCAGACCTAAGGCAATGCGTCCGAGACAGAGTGTTCCGACGCGGAGCCGAAGGAGGAGTTGCCGAGACACAACATGAAGGTTCTAAACTGTGACTCATTCGCAAGTCGTAAGTAGAACTCTCAAACGTGTAGCATTGCGGATTGACTTCCGCCGTGGGGCACTCCAGAGCATCTCCGAACTTTGGGTCTTTTGTCCGGCTCCTTGATCGGGACGACCTTGCCGACGTCCTCGGCCTCGTAGAAGCACTTCTCCATGTAGTTACTGCACAGAGAGATGTTGGCGGCGACCGCATCGCTTTTGACGGTGTGACAAATAGACATGTAGGGCAGCGATATGACCTTTTCTTCTGCCTCCGTGATCTCAAACACGATTTGCAACATTCGCGCGAACACCTACTCCGAGCAGGACGTCAACATGGGTGACTTTCCACCCTGCTGTCCGCAGATTCCCCCGCACAAATGACAGTATGGTAGACAAAGGCGATGCCCATGACGGCGTAGTGCACGACATTGACTCGGGAGCTCAGTATGGAAGCGTTCCAAGGCGTGGCCAAGGCCTTGGCCATCATCAAAGTAGACTCTCTGCTCGCGTGCGCATTCGCCGCAATAACGTAGGAAGATAAGTGTGAGCCAAGAGGGGCCCTTAAAGGCCTCTGAGCTGTGTGAGTCAAAAAACCGTCTGACAGGGGAGAAGAGGAATTTTTTTGCTCACACTGTATATGGACATAAGAAGAGGGAAGTTAAAATCGTCAGCTCAAAAACACTAACAGGCAAGCGTTGTCACTGAGTGCTTACCGCAGATTGGAATGAAGCTCAGCAGTTCCGTGCGTACAGGGTGTGGCTGGCAAATACGCTCAAACAAGCACAGGTGACTTTGCTGCTAAACTTCGTACTTTAAGGCGCGCACACCGACCGAAAAGTTAGGTTAGACTGCGCATATCTACGACTTCATCCAGGACTAAAATGGCGGTGGCAGCATCAAGGTCGCAAGGCCAGTCCCACGTGGCCTTGGCCGCCTTACACAGCGCAGATACGACCGGCGATTTAAAATTGAGTGGGGCATTTTCAGCACAGGGTGAGGCGAAAACTTCCGCTGCACATGCGCTGGGCCACTCGTCCATGGCCACGAACCACTCCAAAATCCTGAGAGCCCCCCTGACCTGGAATGCCAGCAGCCAGTATCGACACTTGGCGGCCATTTCGAGCTTCACGATGTCTCCGTGTGTGCAGTGCATACGGTGCAAATAAGAATAGCTTCTATCAATAGGTAAATTATTGCTATAACGAAGCACCCCTGAAAATGCTCTCGACTTGTAGAAATGTATATTTGTTAGCTTTTAAGAGGTGTCGAGTCCAAGTCAAGCCCATCACTTTGCGTTGGATTAAACTTTACAGGGTGCGGCAGGTAAAATGCTGCCTCAGGGATCAAAACTTTCATCTGTTTTTCCTCTGATTAGAGCCAAGATTGAGGCCCAAATTTTTGTATGCACTTTTGCAGATGCAGAGATGTTTGTATACAAGAATGGCTCAGTCAAAGAATATTGCCTGTTCACCAGGGACAGTAGTTAATTCATGATTAAAGAAAGCAACATTTCATCTCATAATTTTAGCAACAAGCGCACCTGTTTCCCGCCAAAGGCAAAGACTTCGATCCTTACTTCAAATCATTCCCCTTAGTTTAACATTCATATTTTTTTAACAGAATCAAATTTGGTCAGTCATAATTTTCTTTCAAAGACTTGCTGTATTCTGAAAGCTCTTTTAAGCTTCTGCAAACCCCATTTGAGTAGGCAAGTATGACTCACCCCGTACGGACAGAGCTGACGGGGTTCTGATTTACTGTAGGTTCACCCTGTGCACAAGTTTTGAGCACAACTTTTTTAAGCGGTCACAAAGCCGACCATATAATGCACGTCCTACAGTTTACAAGGACGGCCTTCGTGCAGGTCGTGCATGCCTGGGACAGCTAAGTCATGAAGGCCGTGACCCAAGGGTTCGGTGAAAAACTTGTGCGTCCCCTCCGTGGGTCAGAACTTGCCCTGGTTGTCCTTCTTACCCAACTGCGAAGGTGGCAGCGATCCCTTCCTCCTTCCAGGCGCGTGGTACCCACCCACGCTGGAGCTGGACCTGTGGTACTTCATCACTGCGTCGGAGCGTCTTGCTTCGGCGACGTCGTGGTCCTTCTCTTCGACGTCCGCCACCACCTCGTAGTAGGTGGCGCTGTGGGGTCTCGATATGCTGACGTTGGTCCTCTGGGGTTGTTCTTGCCTCCTCCGCGTGGACACGGCGTAAACTGCCGATGTCCGCTGGTCGGGCTTTGCACAGAGAAGAGAGAATAAGTGAATACTTTCATGAGTCTGACCTCAGCCGAAGCCTCGAGGCCGCCGGCCCCATCCCTTGCTTGTACCTCGTAGTCCTTTGGTCTGAGTGTGGCCCAGTGATTCCGAGAGGGTCTCAGTGAAGGATGAATGACAGCCAGATTCATTTCAGACTGCGAACCCAAGCTGAAAGTTGACCCACAACTTATTCACCGAACATTTGGAGAGGGGGGGGGGATTCATCCCAACCTCTGGGGCTTTCCAAACGTGTTCCTGCCAGGGTTTTCGCTTGTGGCGCCCTCCCTGGTCCATGTCGTAGGCTCATAAGGCACAGCAGTCACAAACGATGGAGATGAATATTGCCAACCGCTGCTCGTAGCTGCAACCGATCCTGATGTGCATGCGTACGTGTGACATATTGTAGCTCCAAACTGAAGAGAAGTGTGCGACTTACCTGTCTGTTTTGCACGAGGACTCTTGGCGAGTCCGATGTCACTGTTGTAGATCGCCAGCGTCACGGGCTTGTCGCTGTGGTTCGCGTCGTTCGCGTCCCTCGACGACTTGACGAGCATCGAGAAGACGACGCAGAAGCCGAGCTGAAAGCGAGGGAGTCTGAGCACGGAGCAGACCAGACACGAAGGAGAGAAGACATACTAGGATGAGAAGCATGGCACAAAGTGATCCCACTGCCAAAGCCAGGAAGAACGGTGAGGCCAGTAATGTGGCGAACGCAGCGGCCATGGTGCTCGTGTCGCTGTCCGCCACGGTCTCGTTGAACGCTTGTCCCGGAAACGGCGACGCCAGGAGCGGCGGCGGGAGCGACGAAGACGATGACGTTGATGACGACGAGGAGGAGGAGGGGGACGACGACGAGGACGTCGACGTCAGTGTGGTGTTGGAAGTCAGCAAGATTTCCGGCTCCAATGAGGTCAATTTCGAAAAAGGAGAAGCGGTAGAGACCGAGTCCAAACTTTGAGATGGACCTAAAATATGAGCGAAAGTATGAATATTGAAGCTGAAAGAACTACCTTTAGGGTGGACTACGAAAGTATCTTGGCCTTTGCCAAGGACAGCCGCTGAAGGCTCGTGCACCTTGTTAAATCTCGGTCTAACTGATCTTAGCTCTCCTGCTTTTTCCTCAGCTCAATACGTCTGTACTCTGAATCCGAGGTTCCTGGAAAAAAGAGTTTGCACTGATTTTGTGTGTTCTCTCATCAGTTCGGCCCTCCCTCTCTTCATCCTCCTCACCAAGGTGTCGATCAAGCCGAACTTGTCCCTGGTCTCCACCAGGGACAAGTTCCCTGAGCACCAACCCACCCGCCCTCCTCAGACTTGAGCAACTTCCCTGAATTGAGACCCTCATCTGATGCAAAAATTCCTCTGGATTTTCAGTCAAGTTGACCAAACAGTTGGCATTGGCGAGAAATATACCTTTGGCGAAGTGATGTCTCTGGAACTGCTGACGCACGAACTTATTGGGCCGCTCAGGGGCTGACATTGGCATTATTCATTCCTCCCCAGTGCCTTCATTGGGACTTGAGACTTCACGGACACGTGGGACGAGCACACGCCCGCATTCAGCACCAGCAGCGTGGACAAGAACTGCACCGCTGACGTCGTGCATGAGCCAACTGAGATGCAGAGGATTGAATAAAAAAATGAAGTCAATTCCTAGTGCGAAGTCTATCCTTAATGCAGAGTCAGGTAGCAAGCATGTTGCTACTCCCTACATGATCGTCTCATGATGAAAAATTACCATCTCCCTGTTGTGGAGACTGCGGGACGAGTGTCTCAGGTAAAAGAGCAACCTCGACGAACAGGGTGACCTGGCTAAAAAAAGGTGTGTCTAATTCAGAAAGCCTGGCAACCCTGAGTTGGGGAGGATTGACGATAAAGCTATGTTGTGCTGGTACAAGTAGCACACATTTCTTTTCCATCTGCCAAATAGAGTTTGGTCTCAGTTACTTTGTCAATGTGGCAACTCTGATTTTCATGTGCTCGATTAAGCTCATGTGGTACCGTATGTCACTTTTGCACAACGGCATACTTTCATCCCCTCCGAAACAGCTTTGGGTCGAACCACTCACTCATTATTTAGGGTGTTTTAGTTTAGTAACGTGGCAACCCTGACTTCGGGAATCTTAGAATATGATTCGAATGGGATGTTGTCATAGCACAGAACGTTCATTATTCATTTGTGCTAAACTTACATACATTGCTGGATGTGTTCTTACTCTTTTCTTTTTTCCTAGTTGTTCCTCAGGAGTCCTACCCTCTACAGTTCAGCCCGCTGTCAACGCCTAAACTGGGAAATAAAGTCTTTACCACCCGCGGTCAGTACATGAAGCGGACGGTAAAGTAGTCCTTTGCTGGACCTTCGACGTGCAAAATGAAGCAAATCAGTGTGAGGAATCTGACGTACAGACTTATGGTGTATGTAGCATAATATAACTCTGGCCTCACACCATTCGTTAGGATCTTAGAGCTTGTGTCCGTCCGGAGTTCCTTCTTGCCAAAGTCTTGGCAACAGTTGGCAAAGTTTTGACCTACGTCTACGCGTTTTTTGATTCTTCCGTCTTATCGCATTGTTTTTACTCTGTATTTGGTGAGGCATTCAAATTCTTCAACTTTGGCAACCCTGACACTGAGGGCCAGAAACAGAGCAAACGTGACGCACATTCCGGTGGGGTCAAAAGTTTCCATCCACCTTTGTAGCAAGTAGACAGAATAACTATTAATGTGTTGTTGCTTTAACTGTGTTTTTTTAAGCAGAAATGATCGGTGCGGCCCCTGCACTCTGAGGACATCGAGGTTCAACAGTCAAACTTCGACTTTCACTAGCACTGAACTTTGTTTTCTCCCCAACTTTTGACCTAAACTGTCCAAGCGGCCTTTGTTCTTGGAGAGGGAGAAGATCAATTTTGTTACACCCTGTAGTACAGCAGCGCAGTACGGCGCAGCTCGTAAATTTTTGCGAGGAACTTCGCTCGTGTCGTTAGGTATGAAAGCTGGTAATCATTTTTACCTGTGGTTGATGGAAGGAACGAAAATAGTCTTCCAGTCTTTTTTTTCCCACTCATCTAATTTTTTTCCTACCGCAACGAAAAAGTGCTGGACAAAACGTCTTCGCCGTCTTTGTTCACGACGCCGCCGTGGTCGCCGTCAGCAGATGGAGCGGGGATCATATTTCGCCAACGCGTCAGAGTTGCTTCGGAGGCATTTTTCTATGCCATTGACACGTTCTTCTTCGTCGTCTGACTTCGCCCGCCTCCCTTTTACATAATACCAAATTACTGGAATCAATGTCTAGAATTACAGTATTAGACTGACTCACAGGAGGGGAGGGGGTAAACACTGTTGGGGTAAAAATGCGTGCACGTTAGCTGTGTCCCCTGCCCTCGCCTCCATCCCGGTCTTGCACACGTTGTGGAGCTTACCCGACATGATGCGGACGGACGAGGACTTGTTCACTTCAAGTTTCTCCCTCAAGTTGTAGAGCTCAAGTCGTAGATTCTCTCTCTTTGCGAGTGAGCGAACGAAGTTAAAAAAGGGAGGGGGGGAGGCAGTAAGAGGGGTTGACGAAGCTGGCTGAGGACACGCCCGGGCTGACGAACGACGGCGGACACATTATGACGAAGCCGACGAGGCAAGCAAAGTGAGGGAGGGGGGAAGAGGCTTTGAGGTTCTTCAGAGCAAACAGAATATTCGTCCTCCCGCAAGTCAAATGCAGGCTCACGACTCTGTATGTATGTACCGGGTGTCTGGAAAGGCCCCACCGACTCGCCGGGAGTGACTCGGGCAAGCTCGACCTCGGCAGTGTTTGGTGGTACCGTATGACCCATCTTAAATGAGACCAAAGTATGAAAAAGCCATGACATTTGGTGGGTCTATGACACTAGTGAACATCATGTACCCTTTGACTGAACATTTTCCTTATATTCCACTTGTGGCTTCAACAGCAACCATTCTTGTGTGGCTGCCTCTTTCCTGCATGAAAGATACAAATATAGTCACCTATTTGGGGTCACCTTCACGACTACGGTTTATCTACTATGACTACGGTTTACGGTAGCTAATGACTATAACTACTATAAACTACGGTTTATCATGCGAGGCCAAAGGAGACGAACCAAAAGCCGCCATTAATGAAGAACTTTGGGGACACCCGGTAGTACCTGAGTCACTTACAAAGTGCATAAATTAGGTTATCAGTCGTGCAATGCAGTCTGCTGGTGCAATGGCAAGTCATGACCTGCGTCACTGACTTTGGTAGTTCAATGAGCAGACATTTAAAAAAAGTAGCATTTTCTGTCCCTGCCCTGCCTCTGTCACTGTATCGACTACTGCAGTGCACCGTATAGTGATCCAAGGGTCGGCTCAGAGGACAATAAAAGGCTTTTCTGGGGTTTTTTCTCTACTTATGAGTTACTAGCAGGAGTGCCCGGCATTGCTCGGGTTATTGTAAGACTCGCCGCAATCCCGCCCACCAGTAGACTCGGCAATAGCTCAACACGCGCTTCGCGCTCAACACTGCCCGCCTTGACCTGGGAACCGTTGTCGTCGGGGCCAGAGATCTATCGGGCCTTGTGTGCAAAGATCCATGCAGTGAGCA
>JAAUXU010064587.1_pt1 | contig 49399 bp, 45 predicted proteins | sample 7278151 | NCBI WGS metagenome assembly JAAUXU01 (sample SAMN14350113, study PRJNA611818) | marine sediment metagenome | isolation source: surface marine sediment (1.8m) | place: French Polynesia: Moorea | collected 2018-08
GTCGTCCTCCCTCAGGAGGACGACGGCGGCCATCCCTCCAAGCACTTTTCCTTTCTTTGGCACTACACACGCAGACCTGAAGCGTGCACATGACCACGTCACAGGTCTCCTAAAAACCTCACACGTACACGCACGCACCGCTTCAAGTAGGCCTCGACACGTGACTCTGTGGCAACCCTGCGGAAAAGAAGACAAAAACTGTCTGTTTTTATGTAAGCATGTGTCCTATCCTAGGCAATAGGCCCAATAAGGGCCTGGCTGAAAAATGGCGTCGACAGAGCATTTTTTTCGGCAAAGGCAGAGAGGAGCAATAATGACGGCCATTATTCGCGTGTTCGCTCGCTTTACTGCTCGTTCACTCACCTGAGAATGGCTTGAGGGGAGGGAGGGGGGATTGGAGGAGAGAACGTGCCATACGTAAGCAATGGGGGCGAGATTTCTCTTCCTGGAGACGTTTTTCCAGTGCTTTCGCCTCGCTGTCGGTCCCCCTCCCCCCCCGCAAAGTGTTAACCCCCGTCCCCCCCCCTGCGCTTTCGCCTCCCCCCGGCCGAAACCAAAGCCCGGCGGGCGTAAGAAGGAGCTGGAGAAGTCTCAAGAGGAGGCAACTTTGTTGTTTCGACCACTGACGACACGCCTACTCAACGAGACAGCTGCTCCACTCGGGAAAACTTTGTGCTCCTTGACGCCCAATCCTCGATAATCAGTTCTGGCGCGCACAGCAGATTTGCGCCACTGAGGTGGGCGAGGCCGGGGGAGAAGGCGTAGGCGGGCTCGGGGTTGCACCCGGAGTGATGAGCGTCCACGTGGATCCTGAACAGGGTGGGCGAGCCAGAGTCAAGAGCAGAAGGACCAAGAAGAAGGACTTGGAGCGCGATGAAGGCCACAGGTAGAGAACAGACAGCCAGAACTGCATCGTCAGCTGCGTCACCACATTTTTGCCGCCATCTCCAATTGTCTTTGTTTAAACGTTTGGGCGAACGAAGGCGGAGAAGGAGAAGTTCCCTAATTGTTCCAGAAAGTTGCTGTTGTGTTTTCAAGGTCTTCTTCTGCTGCTGCCTCTTCTTATGTGCACTCAGTAATGCAAAAGTTGGCGCAAAATTTTCTAATACCTGCAGACACAGGAACAGATTCGCGGGGGGGAGGGGAGAAAATTTGCTGTCATGCAATCGTGTTGACGAAGGCCTCTTCGAAGGCCTTTGAAGTGCCATTTAGAGCCAGCAACTGACTCATTAGGCCTCCAATGGGCCAACTTTTAGAAAGTCACTTTGGAAAGTTCACTCATCTCCGTCATTAATCGAAAAAGTCGCCATTTTCGAGCCGTTTCCAAATGGGTTATTGGCATTTCTTCTCTCCTTGCCCCCCTTACAATTCTTGCAGCGGCAGCAGTAGCAGCAGCAGCAACGACGACGACGACGACGACGACGACGACGACGACATCCGCAGGAGGCGGATGTTTTCGAAGAAGAAGAAGAAGAAGCAGCCGTCGTCTGACGCGCATTCGCCGTTGGCAGCCAATTCACGCAAGCAGCAGCAGCAACAGCAGCAGCAACAGCAGCAGCAACAGCGACAACGCCGAGGAGAGCAAGAGCAAGACGACGACGAAGAAGAAGAAGAAGAAAACTTGCTTTTCCCCAAAAAATTTGAGGGTGAAAGAAAAAAAACCGAGCCGTTCGAGGGCCTTAGGAGACGTGGCTCTTCCACTGCTGTGGACGCGCTGCTCGAGACCATCAAGGCCGGCAGTGGCGGCGACGACGACGACGACAAGAAGTCCAGACGAGAGCTGAAGGCCGCCATCGACAGCGTGGTGCCGATCTCGGCCGCCGGCTCCTACGTGACCGGGGCCGCGCAGCTCCGCATGCGCAGGAGGTCGTCCTCGCTCAAGGACGTCCTCGTCAAGGACCTGCTGCTCTTGGAAAATCATGGCAGGAATGTTAATTCGCCGAAGAGGAAGAAAGGGACTTCTTCTATGGAAGGAGTAGTAACAAGATCCAGATCTGAGGAACCCTCAAAGGACTTTGGTCGTCGATCGATTTCGCCCAAGAATAAGCGAATAGAAGGAAAACAATGGAAGAAGAAGAAGAGGAGCAAGAAGAAAAAGAAGGATGAAGGGAAGATCAAATAACCTTCAGAGGCGACATTTTAGGTGAAGACCTCGGGTGGAGACGCAAACTGAGGCGCTTTTCTCGGCCAACTTTGGTCGTCCACACGCAGCTTTATTGGCTCTAGCATCTAAGGGGTCGGGGGCTTCTTTTCACCTAAAATGTCGACTGTGACCTTCCCGTCGTTAGGAGACGTTCATGATGATAAAGGGTTATTTCGTGCTCAGGATCTCCCACCATTTGCCAAGTCTTACGTGTTGCCCAAGGTTGTGGTCAAGACGAACAAGGCGGCCAAGAGCGGCACCAAGGCCAAGGGCAGGGACGACTTCAAGGTGTCCATGATCAGGGCCGGCCTCGACTACGAAGCCAATTTGGCCAGGGCCGATCAATTCGTCGAAGAGGTGGAGGTGCAGGAGGAGCAATATAAGTCAGAGCCTTCCTGCGCTGGTCCAGGGGCCTTGAAGGCCTACATCGGCTACGTGCAGGAGAAGAACTATGTGCCAATTCCCGTGCTGATCCCCGAGAAGGGAGTCGAGCTGGAGATATTCAAGAAGAAGAAGAAGAAGCGGTCTAGGAAGTTCAAGGACAGCAACAACGTCTCCACTGAACAGTCAAAAAAGTTGGCAGCATATAAATTCAACTTTGTTCTGCTTCACACGCAACAAAGTTAGTTTAGCAGAGGAAAGTTTCTGCAGCAAAGTTAGCTTAGCAGGGGAAAGTTATTGCAGCAAAGTCTGCTTAGCAGGGGAAAGTTATTGCAGCAAAGTCAGTTTAGCAGGGGAAAGTCATTGCAGCAAAGTCTGCTTAGCAGGGGAAAGTTTTTGCAGCAAAGTCAGTTTAGCAGGGGAAAGTTACTGCAGCAAAGTTAGTTTAGCAGGGGAAAGTTAGCGTTACAAAGGTACTTTAGGGAAGCCCGTGCGCCCGTGGAGTTTTAGGTTTGCCAACTTTTTTCCCCACTCAACAGTAGCACTTCCAACTTTGTGGACCCGCACCTGAACGTGAACGCTCAGTACGAGGCCATCAAGGCCCTTGCCAAGGAGTCGGTGGCCGTGAGCAGGAGGCTGAGGGCCAAGAGGAGCAAGAAGAGAAAGAGGACCCTGGGGAAGAGGAGACTGCCGACTCAGTTCGAGGAGGACGTGGATGCTCTTCATCTCCTGGATTTTGGCCTGGATCAGGATGCCAAGCCACGTCCTCCGAGGACGACGAGGACGTCTTCGTCGTCGCGGGTGGCCTCGGAGAGCGGCTACTCCAGCGGCCTTTTGGACGAGCTGAAGGGTGTGCCCGAGAGAGAAGAGACAGAAGTTGACGAAGAAGGAGAGAGCGACTTTGCCTTGTCGAGTGAGGATGAGGATCGGCTCAACACTCCCACCTCGTCCTCGTCCCTGATGTCGGAGGAGACGCGCGAGTGGACGGACGCAGGAGTGTTGAGGGCCGCCATGACCGGTCAGAACTTGCTGGGCATGCTGGAGGAGAAGAAGCGCAAGTTCAACGATCCTGACGGGTCGAACAACGGTTACTCGACGTTGGACCTGTTCATCGACCTGTCGTCGGACGGCCTGGCCCCCACCAGCGAGCGCCATCCCGCCCTGCCTCAAGTGGCCAAGACCATTGAGAAGGGCAAGAAGGATCGAGGTGGAGGATAATAATTTTTTGCTCCCTAGAAAAGTTGGCACACACTGCGATTGGGTCGGGCAAGCACAAATTCGTGTCCTCCTCTCTGGAGATGGGGCAGGGCGGCCTGGCCGGGGTCAGCAGAACTTTCATGCTTGAAAGTAACTTGGACGCAACGATGCTTTCAGTAGCAGCAGTGATGGACTACGTATGTTGAGCGCTAAGCGGATTTAAGGATGACTCGCGCTGTCCGTTCGAGGCCGTCCGAGGCCGTCCGAGGACGTCTGAGGACGTCCGCAAGGACAGTGGTGTCGTCATGGCACCGTCCTGGCATCCGGTTTGCACCGTCGCTGACGCAGTCTTGTTAGACAGACCAACTTGACCCTGCCGGGCTGGCACGCCCGGGGCTGGCAGACCCGGGCCGACAGACCCGGGCTGGCAGACCCGGACTGCCGGCCACATGACCCCTCGTTGTCTTAAACACACATGCAAATGACGCAGGTCTGATTCTGTTCTCTCTCTCCTAGCGGAGAAGCTCCGCGTGCAGGAGGACCTGGTGCGCATGCGCAGCCTGCGCAGGGAGGCCGAACTACGCAGGGACTTTCTTCTAAACAAGGCTAAAATCCTGCAGGCGAGGGCAAACAAGCACAAGGCAAAGGTGAGAAAATGATGGGGGAGGGAATGCTGGATTTTTTTTCTTCTTGCTCTTCTCTCCCATTTATTTCTCTTGGAGTTTTGCAGAAAAATAGGCCTTAGAAGGCTTGAATCCCCTGGGCTCTTTTTTTTTACAAACTTTTTCTCGTCAGATATTTGATGGAGAAAATAGGAAAAGACATCGGAGGAAACCTTAAAGCAGCAGCAGCAGAAGATTCGTCCCTTTCTTCACTGTTTCCATTTGCGAAGCTCAGCATTTAGGCAAAAAATATCTCCTCAAAGAAATGCTTAGAGTAGAAGAAGAAGAAAAAAAAAGATGTGGGCATCAGATTTTTTCTTACTTTCATGCTAGACTGCAGAGGAAGTTGAGAAGGTAACTCACACACACACAGAGCACAACCAAGCACACCTGCAGCTGCAGAGTCCGTGGCGTAAGTGATGGCTCGGGGTGCAGACTCCAAGAGTCCGGCCCGGAGGTTGGTTCCAGCCCGGACTGCTGCCAAAGGGGATCCGGGAGGGCACCTGCCGGATCCCCCCTGACCCCCCCTGGGGGATCTGGAGGATCTCCAGCCAGTCAGGGCATTTTTTGGCGCCGCACCCGGTAGAGGCTGTCTGAGCATCCCCACCCATGAAGTCGAATGGACGGAGTTGATCCCCTCACACGTCTCAGTGCAGCGTCCGCACCGCAGCCGCCGAAATCACTTACGCCAGGCACTGTTTATATCTCCTGTCCGTGCTCAACGCCTGACAGGGTGTAAATCTTGATGCCGTCGTCGTTTTGTCCCCGAAACCCGCGCAAAAACTTTTCCTCTGCAACCGTTGCCAGTCCTGACCCACCCAGGTGTCCTTGGTCTTCAGATATCCCAAGAAGGAGGAGGGAAAAAACTTTTGATGAAATCCGCGGAAGGAAAGTTGTGACCCCGACCGATTTTCACACGCGATTCAATTTGGAAAGTTCCTCGAAAGGCGAAGAGAAGAAAATTCTTCCGTCCCCCCCCCCTTCGGCCATGTTTTTTACCTCGTTTTCGCTTCGTGACGAGTTTGACAACGGCCTCGGAGGACGGAGAAAGGGACAAAAAGGTCCGGAGGCTCCGGCTGCGACCTCTGTTTTTTGACCTCCTCCCTCTGCTGTGGATCAAATAGATCAGACTGTGGCCAAGCATAATGGAAAAAGAAGCATCTCACGAAAGGAGACACGTGATCTTCGGAGGCCTGATCGAGATTTCTCAGGCCCTCCCAGGCCCTCCTCCTCCCCGGTTGGCCTTTTGTGGGCAGCAAAACATTGTTTTGCCCAAGGCGTGCGTGAAATTGCTTGACCTATTGCATGATGCGTGCCAGAGGCAGAAGGGACCCTGAGGAAGGCCCCGTGGGCCCAGGAGGGGCCTTCCGGCTCAGGCATGTCTGTCACCAGTCAAGTGCGTGCGCACTTGTACAAACATCTCCACAACTTACTTATTGATCGGTCCATTTGCTTAAAGAATTCCATGGTTGGTCTGTTCGGCCATGTCCGAGAGAAAGTCTGGCCTTTTGGCCTTCTTCCAGTAAGAAGAGGCCTTAGTCCAACCACTTGATCCTTCAGCGTCGCTCAGTCGGGGCCAGAATCGTCGGGCAAAAAAATAATGCAAGTGATAATTCCCAGCAGTGACTACAGAGTCCTCCTAAGTGACCTGAGTGACCTTGACGACGACGGTGGCGGCGGCGGCGGCGGCGGCGGCGGCGGAGCTAGCGTAAGAGGGAGTCGGGAATCCAATAATAACGCACCTTTGCCAACTTATTTCCTTTTATGGGCTTTATTGCTACCATATAAACGATTTTTCTCTCTCTCTCTCTCTCTCTCTCTCCAGTACTTGTGTGGGGTCCGTCAGAGTCCTCGGGTGCATGGAGAGAGACGAGAAACTCAAGCCTTTTTCCAACCTTTTATGGGGTCCATAAAGTACAAAAGACAATGGAAAAACCTCTGCTTTCTTTATCATCTACGCCATCGCTGGCTTCTTCCTCCTTCTCCAAATGAGCTGCAAACATCGCACTTTCAAGGAGAGCATTTTTTTGACTCACCCGGTGGGATTTTTGTGTGTAGCGCAGGAAATGAAGTGGGGAGTGCACAAAATGAGGGCTTGGGGCGATTGCGTCGTCGTCGTCGTCGTCGTCGTCGTCGTCGCCGTCGTCGTCGTCGGAATATTTCACGGTGGAGCGCAGTGTGTGTCAGGAATAAGGATCGCATGACTGCGCTTTGTTGCTCCTCTTAATTACCCAAACAACAAAGTGAAGAGGGTCAATTTCTCATACTTTTGGCATGTAAACAAGGTTTCCCTTATTTTTCTTTTCCTCTTTCCCCCTTTTTTTTTTGCTTTTAGCTCTCTGTTTTATGGGAAGAGAAGTTCCAGGAAGAGCTTGAAAAGACGGTTCCGCTGGAGGAGGTTTGCCACGCCCTCAGGGAGGAGTTGGACGCCACCCACAGGCAGAGGATCGAGGCCTTCGAGGTCAAGATGAAGCCGATCATCATCAGGGACGGGCCGTCCAGAAAGGTAGGGGGGAGAGGTGGCCTTTTTGGTGCGTCACTCTTCTCTTGTTATTTCAAATACAATGGCAGGGATGAAACGGAGGAAAGGAGGCCTTGTACAGAGCTTTGACCGAGCCGACTTTGTCTCGGGCTCCAGCCCGACGACTTCCCCAGTGCAGCGTGCACGCCAAGTGTGGAGTGCGCTGCACAGCTGGCTCGGGCTGAGGCTCGAACCAGCAGGCTTTGTCTGTGTGTCTGACTCGACTCCATCCCTACGAAGTGGTGAATCTTCTCTGCCTCCTTCTCTCAAAATGTGCAAAGTGGTGAATCGATTTTAGCAGCTTCGTCGAGATGGCTTTTCTGTCTTGCCTGCGCAAAAAGGGAAGATAAAAAACTTAACTCGAGCCATTTGCATTCCAAGCGCTGCTCCAAAAGTGCGCCAAGAAGTATCCTTTCCACTTCATTTCAGCCGGCCTCGAGTCGGCGGCCTCGGCGAGGTCGGAAAAAGGAAATGTCCTCGCGACTCGACCAGAGGTCAGGCGAGGTCAGAAAAAGTTGTCGGCAGGAGAGAACATTTCTTTCTTCATCCTCCGTCACTGAGCTGCGCCCGCCCGAGGTGCACGAGGTGTACGAGGACTCGCTCAAAAAAGTATTGGGCTATCGAGGACCAGCATAATGGTTTATTGGCGACCACAGCTGGGGAAAGGACAGTGGAGAGAATCTTCTTCCTCTGCTTGCAGGCCAATTACAAGATCCAGGCCGCCCGGCTGCACTACGACATCTACGCGCTGACGCAGAGGCTCAGGCACACCACGATGAGGGCGGAGCACGAGGAGCAGGTATGAGAGGCTGAAAGTCAGGTCGCAGGCAGAAAATTCAGTCAAAAAGTCTCCATCTTCCGCTGTCAATTCTCTGGAGGGGGGCGGAACTTTCTGGTAGTCAAAAGGAGAGAAGACGTTGGTTTTGACAGACTTTCATTCCACTCGAATGGATTCGAGACTGGCACGGGGTGAAATCGGGGTACACCGCAACGAGGGGGCCAGGGGGGGTCCGCAAACAGGGGGGGGGGGACAGGGGACTCCTCCTCCACCTCTCCTTCCCCCCTCTTGGCAGGTTGTGCTCATGTATGAGTTTGGCTTTTGCTTTGCCCGAAGGACGATCTTTCAATTTGGCGGGTTGTTTTTTCTCTCAGTCACGGCCTTTATTGGACTTTTGCACTGGAGAAGGCCAATTTCTGCCTCTCTTCTAGCGCCGGGAGCGCCGGGAGCGCGAGGTGCGCCGGCTTCGCGAGGAAATCAGCGCCAAGAAGACCGCCATCTCCACCGTGACCAAGGGCATCCCCTTCTCCAAGCTGGAGGTCAGGCCGGAGGATCAGTTGCCGCAGCACTCCTTGGCGCTGCCGGCGCCGACCACGACCACGACGCAGCAGCACGCTGCGCCGCCGGGATCGCCCACGAAGCAGTCGCGCCAGCTCAACTTGCCCAGGAGCCAGGTGACTGACCACCACGGTGGTGCAAAGTACAACCTTGACGAGCCCCCTTGCGAACACGACGTCCTCCTGACAGGTGATGGCCACGCCTTCGGTGGCCGCCGGCGCCCTGTCCGCGGCGGCGGCGTCGGCGCAGCGCCAACTCTTCTCCTCCCAGATGTCGAGCTTCACGTCGCTGCCCCGGATCGCCAACGGAGGCGCCGGCTTCGGCGGAGGCGCTGGCCGGGACACCAGCTACTTCTCCTCCATCGCTGCCCGTGCGAATGCAGCCGCGGCCGCCGCCGCCGCCACCGGCGATGCCGCGCCCAGCGGCGGGGGCGGCGACGTCTCCAACGGGCTGTTGCGCACGTCCTAATGGGACGCCCCAGTCGTTGACCGACTGCTTGCCGTCCAACAGACTCCATTTGTATTTCTTATGCTCTCTCTTGAGGAGACTGGAACTGCCTCTGCCGGACGTAAGAGAGGATCAATCTGGGCGCACAAAGACGCGTCCTTCATCAGCACAAAATGTCTATTCAAGTCCTGACCAACATATATTCTCTGTCTATCTGTCTATCTAACTATCTATTGATCGATCGATCGCTCATTCAACATAAAAAAAATATACAGTGCTGCACAACACTTTAGAATGGCGCTACAATCGCCCATTTCTGTCCGTTCACAATACGAGGCTGACGTGCATGCAAAGTGTGTGCCCGGCGGCCCCGGCGGCCCCGGCGGCCCCGGCGATCTTGGCGCTTTTGCTCCTGCCGCCCCATCGATCCGTCCATCGATCGACCCCGTGTTGTGGTCCGTCGAGTCCCGGAGGAGCGGCCGAAAAGCCCGGTCCTTGTTCCATCTACTAAGACTAGTCCTCTCTCCTGTCTGCCTGTGTCGTGTCAGATTAATAAAGCCTTCTTCGTGTGCGCCGACAGCATCGAGCACGACAGCATGTGCGTTGGCGTCAACAAGACCGGAATTTTAGGCACTTCTCTCAAACGCTGCAGCCGCTGAATCAGGTAGAAGAAGCACTCGCTGGCGTGCAAGAATAAGAACAAAGCTTTCTCCGTCTAAAATTCCCCAACCGATCATATTATGCATGCAATGGTTGTCGGATTCTTTGTTCCTGGCGTCAGCGTCCTGGATATGTCAGCTTTCTTCTTGGCGACAAAGGGTGCGATTAGAGCCAGCGCAGTCACAGCCAGACCAGCCGCAGCAGCCGCGGCGGCGGCGGCTGAACCAGCTGCGAAAACCGCCGCAAGCCCGAGGCCACGAGCAGCCACGTGAACCTGAGGCCACGAAGGAGGATTTGACAAGAGCAGACCTGGAACGAAGGAAGAAGAGGCCACTGTTATGTCATGTTTCTAGCGAGGACGACCGTTTGTTCCTGACTGATTGGCATCTACATCGTCAGAAAGTGCGAGGTCAGGGAAAAGGCTTAAGCGGAGGAGGCACGGACGTATGACGATTTGGTAGGGATGCTGTCGGGGCTGATCTGGGGCCCGTCGGACTTGAGTCCATCCCCAGGGTGGAGCGACGTGTACGTACTGCCAAGTTGGGAGTTCAGCTCATCTCAAGCTGACGCCAAGTCTGACAAACGTTCGGGCTGCGGAGTCCATCCCTAGTGTGCGATTGCATCGTGTGCCCAATGTTATAATCCTTATAAAAGGTCGTTAGTGCTGCGTCATGTAAGTTGCAGCTTGGCAGCGCTGTTGTTGTTGCCGTGCTGCTGGCGGCAGCAACAGCCAATAGAGCGTTTCATCATGAGGGGGCTAAACACCGGAATGGTCGTCCAGGACATCACGGTCCAGCTGGAAATGCCCAGGAGAACCATTTACTCGACTCAGTGCCTCTGGCGCACCGAGCGTGGCCCTCATCTACAGCCACGCCGGGCTCGCCATGCATGCCGAGGAGGAGGAGGAGTTGACAGCGTCGAAACTGCACCCCAACTACTCCCCGTTGAGGTCGGACAGGTTAAATCAGGAGCAATGCCTTTCCAATCGCACACCCCACACAGGGATGGCTCCAGCAAGTCAGTCTTTGACCTCGCCGGGCTAAGGTCAAAGGGTCTTCCCAGCCCACCCCTAGTGCATTGGAGAGGCTCCAGCCGCACTTTGCAGCCTCACCCCCAACACACTGAGCGTCCTCGAGAGATGGAAGAGGCTCCGGCAAGTCAGGCCTCGAGCTTATCAGCGTCACAGAAAGTCAGTCCGACTTTGGGACTTTCTGGCTGTGAAATGATGTTATTTGTGACCCCTTCTTTGTCATGCATCACACAAGTCTGGTCCGCGATTCCGCCCCCCTCCTGGAACGCGCGAGTTCCCCCGGCCAAACATCTCCTTATAGACCTCGATTTCACCCCCGCCGTAGAAGGAGGAGCAGAAATAAACGTGGAGGAGGACGTGACTTGAGTCTCAAGAGAGAAAGTTTACGTTACTTTTTTGCTGCTCCTTCAGTTGATGCACATTTTCTCTCTCTGTGCATGGGTGTTCGTGTGTGTGTGTGAGAGAGAGACAGAGAGAGAACCTCGTTACACCAGTTAACTTCGATCCAATCATTTTTTTCCGCTCTGTCAATTATCTGCCGAGGGCAAAATTTTTCGCCTTCTCTCTCACTTGTTAGGCTGATAAAGTCGAAAATTGCATCTGCGGTGCCCCAGATGAAGGCCACGGCCACGAAGATCGCGGGATCGCTGGAGCAGGGTTGCCACAACGCCATGATGAGGAGGAGACCCACGTGGAAGAGGACGGCGACCGCTGAAATAGGGATGGAGTCATTGTCTTCCTCGGCAGGGAAAAACCCTACCTACTCCATACCTATGATGACATTCTTTGAGCAAATGTTGGCCATGTGCGCGGCCAGCCAGGCCAGGAGGCAGTAGGACGTCCCGAACGCCAGCAGCACGACGGCCAGGAAGCCGGGACCGAAGAGCAGGGAGACAGAGTTCTGCAAAATCATAAACGAAATAAGGAACGTTGTTCCTACATCGCTGCACTGAAGTGCAAATAGATGCAACATTCTCTCTGCTATAATGGAGAGACTTTCCTGGAAAGTCTTCAATGAAGCAGGGGCAGATTTTGTGCCAAACGTGCACGCACGCGCACATGCATGCACGCACGCACGCACCACTTTCAGACGACGTTAGCAAAATTGCAGCAGCATCTTGGCAGTCTAGACGGCCAGTACTCAGTGGCCTTGAGGAAGGCGTTCTTAACCGTGTCCACCTTGGCACCAGCGAGAACAGGAACCAACTTGGGAATCTGACCGAAGGAGGCGTGTAAAGAGTTCGCGGTTTTTTTTTAGGACGATGTCGGTCGCCACCTCGGGGTCCGCCAGCTACTTGGCGCAGCTTTCCAAAGACCGTTCAGTCATGCTGGCCAACACGGGCTGGCTCTACGAGCTCAGGCTAGTCTGAACAGGCAAGACTAAAGATGTCTTCCGGGTCATGTCCAACACGTAGGGCAGTGAGAAAGAGCTGCCGGATCCAGACCACCGACTTCAATCGAAGTTGTACTTACGCGCGTCGACGACCAAGTTGTGTCTCAACTAATTCGTACACTCTGCCCACAGTGGCTGTCACTGCCTACCTGGAGGAATGTCTGGGCCATGAAGCCCTCCTTCATGCCCTGGAATGTGGAGGCGGCCACGTTGGGGATTCCATTTGGGACCTGGGGGTGTTTGGGGGGCACTGTCTCAGCACTTGGGGGATCACAACAGTGTAGAACGACGCTGAGTCCGAAAGCCGCCGAGGCCAGCACGAGGCAGAAGGCCAACAGCACTCGAAGGAAGCAATGACTCTGCACGTCACAGTCTGCCAAGGTCACCGACGACAGCAACGTTAGGCTGGCCAGGACGTGGCTGAGACCGCGATCGGCAGTCAGAAGTCTGCTGGCGGCCGAGAAGGAGGTCCACTCTGCGGCCGTGGCCGCCGCGGCGGCGTCACCAACGTCAACACTTCGTGTCCTGTCAGACAACGTCTGGTACTTGGCCACCTCCATCTGCGCCAGCGCCACGCCAAAGACAGTGTAGAAGAGGGGCGCGGCGACGAGCGCCCACGGCGTCAGGTGCAGCGCCAGTAGCAAGATGAGTGCCGCGGACGCCACCTTGGCCGTCGAGTTGAACGGTAGCGGCCGCGGCTTGATTTTCACCGCCGCGGACGTCGCCACCGCCGCGAAGAGCGCAGCGAGGTGTGCGGCGACTTTTCCCTCGCCGCCACCCCCTCCTCCTCCTCCTCCGCCTCCGCCTCCACCACCGCCTCCTCCCCCGCCTCCGGCCGCCACCGCCTTGATGCTGGGCGCCAGCTGCAGAACTGGAGTGGCTGCGACCCCCAAGAGGCAGGAGGAGACGAAAATTGGCAGCGAACTTCGTGGTCGCTCATTGGATAAATGGCCCTGCAAGGAAAAGTGACTTTTTAAGCCTACTTTCTTGAGAACTTGGCCTGCCATTAAGACGACAAATGTGACCTGCAAAAACTTTCCATGCCTTTCTTTTTTTCCGTGTCAAAGTGCAAACTACATGAGGTCATTGAGTGCCAAAGAGTACAGGTAGCTTTTGGGGCAACGTAATCATATCTTGTTCGCCTATGCATAATTTCCCTTTGGCCCTGTTCCCATCCCCTCCCTGGAGGTCCATTTATGCATTTAGAGTCCTGACGGCAGCCAGCGAGTCTGGGTACACACAGGAGTGTCTTATCCATCGCAGAGGAAAGGTGTATCTCTCTCTGGCTCGGTCGCTCGCTCGCTCGCTCTCGCTCTCTCTTGCCGTTCGGAATACCAAATTGTACAGAGTGACCCAGAAATGATGGCGACCGAGGCGGCGGAGTGGCACATGGCGGCTCACACGTCCGCCCAGAGCTGATCCATCATGAGTTGTTTTTTGAGGTCGGTGGCGCCTAAAGCTGGCCAAAATCTGCAACTGCTTCTCCAAGGCTCCGTGGGGCTGCTGTGCATGCGTCATCAATGATTACTACTGAGAAAGTTAAGAATAATAACTGGTGTGTGAGCAGAAAAAAAAGTTCTGATTGCTCTGTCAGACAGAGGAAAAGAGCGGAAAGTTGAGTCTACTTTCGAGTGTAAATGCGCCCATCTCGCAGAGTGATGCGGTCTGTCTGGTCGGGCTTTCTCTGGCTGTCTCCCAGAGGAAATAGACAGAGCTATGATGCTGCCAGATGTGTAGAAGCATGATAGATATGAGAGGTGCCCAGAAAGCAACCCTTTCTGTTGTACAAGACCTTTATTCATTGGGGGGCAGCCCTGAGCCAGCCAACTATTGCTTAGTCAGTGTTATGAGAGGAGAGCAGACAAGAGAATCACGACCTTCTCTTGAATAATGAACTGGGGGGATCACATCTGCACGACCTCATGCGTGCACGCAAGGGGTGGACGCCACACGCACGCACCACTTTTACCTGGGCCAGACTTCTCTGGCAGCTGCATTTTTCTTCCTTGCGTGACGCCAAAAGTGCGTCACTCGCCTTCAGCTCAGGCATGGAACGCGACCTGGCCAGCATCATGGTGTGCGTCAGGAAGGACGACGAGAACTTTTTTGCGTCACATATTGCGCCGTCCCTTTAGGCGCCACTTTTTCCAATCAGGGTTGTTCCGTTAATCTCCTTTTGTCTTATGCTGCGGACTCCGCCTCGGAGCTGCTCTGGCGTTTGACTGAGAGGAGAAAGCATCTTTCCTCTCTCTCTCCTCTCTCTCTCTCTCTCTTTCTTTCTTTCCTTCTTTCTCTCCTGGGGACAGCGAGATGATCAGCAAACGGCGAATGAGGCCCCATTCACCGGTGGAGAAGCAGGAATTTCCCTCTCATTGATGCAACTCACTTCTGAACTCCTTTGCATCAGTTCACGGCGCCGTCGGATAAGAAAGTCGCCATCCGCTCCAGCCGGGGGACCTTTCCCAGTTGTACTTTCGAGGTACTTTCAAATGAGCCCCACCTGTACTTAACGCACTTCTTGGATCCCGGAGAGACCGTGTTAGAGACCGTGTTAGAGACCCTTGGACTGTGTTTAGTGGCAAAGTCACCCCTCCCCCCGCTAGTTCTGCTTGAAGTACCCCTTGACAATGCCAGGCAAAGAATGAGGGGTCTAGTAATCCTTCATCTTGGCTGCCTTCTTCTTCTCATTGATGACGTGAAAGCCGAAAGTGAGAATGAAGACAGAACCTTCAAAGGAACTCGCATAAATTGCGTCTGTAGCGCCTTCCTCGCCGTGATCGCTTTTCATGCCTTCCTCTCCTTTCATTAGGGCAGGCCCGAGGCCCACCAGAGGCCGGCCTCAGCCCCCCCCCCCCCCTCCAACAGGAGCTCGTGAGCTCCGGATCCGAGAAGCAAAGGAAGAAGATGCATAAAAGGCTTTTCCGCCGAGGATGATGTTTTCTTCGGGGGGACTCCTTCATTTTGAGGACAAAAAAGTAAAAGGCAGGCCTATTAGGCCCGAAAGCAGCGTCTATCGTCGACTCCTGATGATGGAGGCTCCGGAGAACGAAGGAAAGTGAACGAAAAGAGAGGAAAGTCCCTGGAAATGCTCGTTTCACGCACTACATGCGCACATCAAGTTGGTCTCGCTCCATTATTTTCTGTTTTCTTTTTACCAGAAGCAATTTCCTCCTTCTCCAGAGACAGAAAGTGTATCAAATAGCTTAATGGCCTCAGCACTGAAGGCGCCAGCTCGCAAATTGATAGAAATAAAGTAGGTTTCGAGTTTCTGCCACTGAGATATCGGATATCTGAAGGAAAGTGGCCAATAAGTGCAATGCAAAATGTCTGCAGCAAGGCTGCATCTGCTGTTGGCCGCGAAAGTTTGCCAGTGACAAAGACTGCAGTGACAGCACGATTGACTGGGCCTGAGGAGTCGACAGATTCTTGTCAGCGGTCTTTTTTTCAACCCGACGGACAGGAATGGGCTGGGAGAATGCACTGTGCAGTGACTGCACTTGTCCTAGGGAATCCACAAAGATGGATGAACAACTGAGCTTCAGTGAAAGCAAACTTTCGACCCCCTCTGTTTGCACCACTTTATTCAAACATTATAGACCTTCGGTTGGGTAAAGTGTCTATCAGAGCTTTCGCTGCCAGCGGTCAGCGTGGTCTTAGTGTGCAAATGCCAGCCTTTAAGGTCAACCTTCTACTAGTTTGAATACAAGTTGTCATTAAACTGTGGTTTTCTTTTCTCCTGACTGCACGAAAACTCTTGACATCGAGCCTACGAGTAGAAATTTCAATTGCTTTCGGAGTGTTTTTCTTTATTTGGTGTAAGACTCCATTTGAATGCATTCCAGTCAAATGGAGTGGAGAACGAATCATGTCAGGTCGACATTAGACCTGCTTAGTTAGTTTCTAGACGTTAAACTGCAGCGTTGTAGTCAAAAGAAACTAAAAAAAACAAAGTTTGCTGAGCGGTGCTGTCCAAATTGGATTTCTGAACTGATGGAGTAAAAGTAACTTCATTGCAAGAGAGGGGATCATATTTCTTCGACCATTTCTTCTTCATCTTCACCGTTTGGCATCAATAGACAAACCAAAGACGCACTCAGCAAAATTGCCAAATTTGGTCTTTTTTCTCCTAGCCCCTAATGTGTAGTCTGTGCCAAGGCCGAGTGAACCTTGGACGCCGTGTGGCGCTGCAAGGCCAAGAGGAGGGGACGCAGATCCTTTCAAGCGAGCCCAAGGGATGACTGGAGGACTTTCTCAAAGTGATCAGAGAAGAGAGATGATAGCAAGAAAAACCGTGAACGGCGACCCAGATAGCCAGAGCTATCGGACTGACTAAATGAATGACCTCGTGACTGCTCTGTCAGTATATGATTTCTATCAGCTGCATGTCACAAGTTGCTGCTATTGAGACTCTTGCTGAGTGGAGTCCTGTGCATCAGCTGGGTCGTCACTGGTCAGGCTGGCGTTTTTCAGCTCTTGACAGAGCTCATGATCCTCTTCGTCTCTTTCCTGGCCTCTTCTCCTCACCGCCAGCGCCTGCTTGTACGGGGGGTCGATTGGCACCTGTGCGGGCGGCGTGTACACGTAGTCCTCGTCCAACGAGTAGCTCATATCGGAGTCGTAGGCGGAGAGATCTCCGCAGGCCAAGAAGGGCACGATGATCCTATTGGGTCCCTCAAGCTGTGGTCGATGTCACAAACCTTTGTTACTCACATGAGAAAGATTTGATTTACATTGAACTGCACTTATTGAATTAGATTGCAGAGTATAAATTTATACATATTTAGCAGGTCAGTTCGGAAAAGTACTCTTTTGGGAAAATGATGATTTTTGGGGGCCTTTCACCAAAATATTTAGATTTTACTAAAACCCTTTTCTCTTAAGGTCCACTTTCTATTTGCACTTTTAAGTCAAAGTTTTATACTGTGCGTAGTAAGTGTAACCGACACTTCTTTTTCAGCCACAACTTTTGACTGGATTGAGTTACACAAGTGGTTTATCCCTCTATGGAAAGCTAAGTAGCCCCTATAAAACTAATGATATGCACTTTTGCTCTAGGACTTCTTATTGGTTTATAATGCAGTCAAACTTTTACGATGGAAACACTGCAACGGAACATCTCATATTGTGGAGAAATCAGTAGTCCTAGAGCAAAAGTGCGCGTCAGTATAGTTCTAGAGGAGCTTCTTAGCTTTCGATAGAGTTGTGAACCACTTCTGCAGCACAACCCAGTCGGGTTTAGGCTGAGAAAAGAAGTGTCCGTTACACTGCAGACAGAACGTTGTAAAACTTTGGGTTGAAAATGCATGTAGGAAAAACAATTTTCTTTCCTCCGAAAAATGAGACTTGAATTCTATAAAAGTTCGTCGTTTCAAGTATTTAAACTTGCAATACTTGTTACTAAATGTTTGTAACAAAGGTTTGATGAAATTAATCCCTGGTTGAAATCGGTGTAGCTATAATCGAGCAGCGGGTTGATCATGGTGGGGTTGAACCCTTCGGGCAGCCGAAAGCCCCTGCACACGACAAACGCCTCTATACTGGAGTTCCTAGACGCCCTGGGCTTTGCGACGACGACCTCGTCGGCAAAAAAGATCTTGAGCTGTGCGTAGAGGAGCGTCACGTCCTTGCCGCGGAAGATCTTGGCCACGAAGGTCCCGCCACTTTTGAGCACGTGTGTGGTGATATTGAGCGCAGCCAGCAAGAGCTGCGCCTGGACGTACTCGTCCACGTCGTGAAGACCAGTCACGTCCGGAGCCCCGTCACATACGACCAAGTCGGCATGGTCTCCCTCCTGCAAAAAGGGCGCTCTTAGCCACTACATCACTTACGGACTATGGAATACGTATCTTGGGGAGCCTTTAGAGTCGTATGTAAGTACGCAGGCATCTTTATATGACTCACAAAGTGCTCCACGATCTTCTCGGCCGTTGAGATCTTGGTGATGTCACCCTGCAGCTGCACTACGCCGGGAATGGGCGCCATGGCCTGCAGATCCACAGCCACAATTTTAGCATCGTCCTTGGGCAACAGCTTCCTGGCCAACACCTGACTCCAGGATCCAGGCGCGGCGCAGAGGTCGACCGCTCGTCGGACCTCCGGAGTGAACAGCTTGAACTCTTCGTCCAGCTGGAGCAGCTTGAAGGCGCTGCGTGCACGCCAGCCGGACTCCTTGGCCAGGCGGTAGTAGGCGTCACGCTTGTCCTTGGACGAGCGGCCCATGACGAAGACTAACTCGAACACACTCACCAAGCGAGATTCCGTCAGCCTACTGAGATTGACTCACTCCTGCAAGCACGTTGATAACCCTCACGCTTTTCCCGCCATCTACAACTCGTTCACGCGAGAAGTCTTGCAATTCAGATGCGTCTGGTCTGCTGCTTGCAACGCTAAGGCTCAGGTGGTCGACGATGAGGACAAGCCTTTGCTATGACGGCCTTAGTGTTGGCCTTCAGGACCACGTCTGCGCGGACCATGCACGCCCAGTCATAAGCAGTCTACGACCCGGTGTTGCCCGCTTTCCCTAACAAAACAAACAAGGAGTTGACAACAAAGAGAAGAACAAGAACTGAGCGACGTTCTCAAACGTCTGGGGCAGTCACGCCGCGGACGACTCCGTCTGGACCTGCAGAGAAGCCTCCACCTCTTCCATGAGTTCTGCAAAGTGAACTTGGCCGGGGACTATTATCTCTACGTGGACTGTGGTTCCTGACGGAAGCTCCCCTCCAGGATGCATGTCGCCTATCACGTTCACCCCATGCTTAAGCTCCCCCTCACGGTTGAATCAATCGCGTCATTCGACGAGAACCTCCTGGTTGGAACGAGACAAGGACATTTGCTTATGTATTCAGTCAAGACGGACCCGCCCAATGCTCCCAAGATCCTCCTCCTACGCACAAACAAGTTCTTTAGCAAGAAGCCGATCCTCCAGTTGGCGGTGGTGCCAGAACTCTCAATCCTAGTGTCGCTGAGTGACGGTGGCGTTGTGAGCGTGCACGACACCGATTTAGCCAGCTCCAACTTCCCAAACATCTGTAGCATCCCCCGCTCTAGAGGGGCGAATCTCTTTGCCCTGGACTCGTCCAAGGAGGACCAAGCCTTCACTGTCAGATTAGTCGTGGCAGTGAAGAAAAAGCTGCAGTTTTACTTCTGGAAGAACAGAAAGTTTCATGAACTCTATCCTGATGTCAGTCTTCCAGACTACCCTCGGTCGCTTGCTTGGAGTGAAAACTCCATCTGCGTGGGGCTCAGGAACGATTACATCCTCGTTAAAGTCAGAGACACGGAAGAGATCATCGAGCTCTTTCCCACTGGCAAGGAGGCCAACGTGATTCTCTTGTCAGACGGGAAGAGATTTGCTCTGGAGAAAGAAGATCACACTGTGTTCATTGATCTAGATGGAAGACTGAAACTCTACACTGTGACGTGGAGCCCACCGGGTGTCGTCGACATGACTCACGACCCGCCCTACTTGCTGGCGGCCAAGTCATGTGGAGGGGGCGTCGAGGTGAAGACTGAGGGCGAGCCCAGGCTGTCCGTTCAGTCCATCATGCTGGAGGAGCAGGCCCAATTCATAGTGTCTGGTCGACCCGGGCACGTCTTCGTCGCCGGGCGCTCACGGGTGTGGTGCCTCCGAATGGCGACAGTGTTTGAGGTGTTGCCACAGCTATTGCGGGAGAAGCAATTCGAGCTGGCGATCGCGCTCTCGAACATGGAGGACGACTGCTTGAGCAGAAAGAAAAGAGTGATGCAGATACAGACCCTGCACGCCTTTGATCTCTTTTGTAGCAGCAGGTTCAAGGAGTCCATGGAGATGTTCACCACTTTGAACATCGACCCCTCGCACGTGATCGGATTATTTCCCGACTTGCTGCCCTCCCAGTTCAGGAGCCAACTCTCTTACCCCGACGAGATCCCAAACCTAAAGGGAAGGGAGCTCGAAAGTGCCACCTTGGCCTTGATCGAGTACCTGCTGCTGAGGCGGCACCACCTAATCGGACTTGTCGGCAACTCGCTGGCGCCTCTCGCTATGACGAGCGACTGCGTCACCGTCAAGTCCAGACGTCTGATCCTCCAGATCATTGACACCACCTTGCTCAAGTGCTACCTGAAGACAAACGACGCCCTCGTTGCTCTGCTTCTCAGGTCGGATGAAAATTACTGTCATTTGGAAGAGGCCGAACGGTCTCTGAAAAAAAGCCAAAGATTTGCAGAACTGGTTATCTTTTACAATGCTAGAGGACTTCACAAAAAGGCCCTCGCACTCCTCAAGGATCACTTTGACAAGCATGACTCTCCACTGAAGAGCCATTTGAAGACGGTCCAATACCTTCAAAACCTTGGCCGCGATCACCTGGACCTCATTTTCGAGTATGTCCAGTGGGTCTTTGACGTGTCCGAAAAAGATGCCTTGACTGTATTTACCGAAGACAACCACGAGGTTGAGAACCTACCAAGAGCCAAAGTACTAGAATTTCTTTTAAAGACAGCCCCCAGAGCCGTGATTCCCTACTTGCGACATCTGATCCTGGAGTGGAAGGAAGAAAGTCCTCTATTCCACAATGCTCTCATCTTGCACTACAAGGACTACATCATGAGTTTCCTTAGGAGCTCCCAGCCCAAGTCCGTAACCACCCCAGTATTCCAGGCAACCTTGGCCGAGGCCCGAAGAGAGCTGCAAGAGCTCCTCAACTCATCAGAGAGCTACACTGCTGATCTTTTGCTCTCACAGTTTCCCCCTGACAGTCTGGAGCAGGAGCGAGCACTACTCCTGGGTCGTCTTGGCAGACACAAGGAAGCTCTTACGATCTACATCTACCAGCTGAGGGACATCGCTGCTGCTATGGCGTTCTGCTCAAAACACTACAAAACAGGAAGCGATGTCTATTCTCTCCTCCTGGTCCTGATGGTGAAGCCCCCTGAGGCCTCTCTGTGCAAGCTGTTGAGCCTGCCAGTCAACGTCCAACCGCAGTGCGACACCGACAAAGTTCTCGAGGTCTTGGACGAGTTCGGCTCCAAGATGGACCTCCTGACAATCTTGAGAGCTCTGCCAGACACGGTGAAGCTGAAGCAAGTCGGTGCCTACCTCTGTTCGAGGATGGAGGAAAAAGTGACCCTCTGCAACAAGTGGCAAGTGCTCAAAAGTCTGAAACGTGCGGAACACCTTCAAGTTCAGGAAGAGAGGATCTCGACGGAATCGCTGAAGATCAGACTGTCAGTGTTTGACGTCTGTCGGGTTTGTCACAAGAGGTTCAAGGACCAGGGCGCATTTGTCAGACTGCCCGGCGGCGTGGGCAAAGTCGTGCATTTATCGTGTCAGGATAAGGCTGTGAACCTATGAATCAATCAATCATTTAAGGCAGAAACTGTGTTCACGACGATATAATAATCATCCTATCATAAGAAGCTCACACACAGGAGGCACGTTGTATACATACAGTATGCACGTATAAGAGTAATGTATAGTGTAATGGAAGCATTCTTTCACTCACCAAAACGAAACAAACGATAGCGCACGCGGTTAACACATTTGCATGGAAGACCTTGGATTAGTACGTGTTCTCAGTCACAGGCTGCTGGAGCAGTAATGAGTCGGGGGTGGGGGGTGGGGGGACGACGTTGTTGCTCTTGCTCGTCTTGGCCACTGCGTTACCAAGCCTCCCTCGTCATCACGCACATAGAAGACGTCCTACGAATCCGTAATCACTGGTGATCATCTGGCAAGGGCGCAGAACAGCGCTACGGCCAGGGTCATGGGCAGCAAGCGAGCCTCGGAGCCGCCCCCGCACAACTTGATTTCCGTTTCCTGTAAGGAGAAGAGAAGGCCTCAGGCGGATGCGGACTTCAGACCCGGATGACCCGGTCTCACTTGAGGAAGAATAACAGACGATGTGGTCAACGTACCTCAGGATGATAGTTGAAGCAGTGGGAGGGCTTCCTCCTGTAGATGTTATACTTGAGCTTTTCGCAGTAGTTGAGCTTGGAGGTGTTCTTGTATCCGTAGATGACCTCCTTGGGCTTGATGGGCCGATGCGTGTTGAAGCAAGGACACAGCTTATCGGCGACGATCAGCACCAGGTTCGTGTACGGAATCAGCTGGACCCCAAACGGCCTGAATGAGCAATTTTAGGTGAGGGATTTGTTCGTTTAGCACGTAACAGCGCTAGTTAAACTCTTAAAAGCTTTAGTTTAGGCTGATGAGGGCCTTCGTCATGTTCGACCTCGTCATCTACTGCATGTTCCACTTATCAGAAGTATCCATGGTTTACCTTTCGCAGTTGCTCTCGTGGCAAGGGACGAGCCTGCCGTTGACGACTCCGGGCTTGCCCGAACGCATGTTGGGGTTGTATAGCTTGCCCTCGTTGAGCGAATAGAGAGTGACCTCCTTATCGCAGGGTCGCGGCGTCGTCTTGTCGATGTACGTCATGTTGAGTAGCGGGAACGGTAGACCATCCTTCACAGAAAACTCCTCGAGCAGGGGATCTTCCTCCGCGTACGGGTAGTTGGACTCGGGGTCGTGCATGGCTGTATCCTGCTGTCCATAATCGACGGCAAGATCGTCGTAGTCGTCGTTGAAGTAGTCGGTAGCGGCAGCGACTGTCCAATCCGGGTTCCACAGCATCCGCACCTCGAAGTGGATGATCAGGTAGGCCAAGTGGGCCAGCATGTAGTTCAGCCCGGCGGCCAAGAGCTTGAACGGCTGCACATGGCAACAAATGATAAAGTACGATCAGTATATGACGCCATTGAGCAATGCAAAGCTTTCGGCAAGTTTACCATACTCATGGTGACCTAAAACGATCGGTACGCGTACTTCGGCACCTCGACTTGGACGCTTTTAGTAACCTAATAGATCAATACTCAATTCTTGTACACAATTTTTTTTCTTAGGCTTTTTTTTAACCTTGCTTTAATCAAGACAACAGAACAACAGCTCATATCGCGGTGCGTCTATGCTGCGAAGACGCGGCATCGCTAAGAGCCTCCTGGTCGGGTTCCGATCGTGTCACCAACGGCTCTTTGACCATCATCATCATGAACAACACCCAGGGCTGCATCGTGGCAGCACTAGACATTGACCTGGACCACGGTGCAGTGTTTTGTCTGTGTGTGCGTGACCTGTTTCTTTCTCTGTGACATCTGACGTGATTCCAGAGTGTGCACAATTTATCTGTCTGTCTCTCTCTCTGTTGGATGACTCGTGCAGATATCTGTGATGCTGTCTGGTTGTTTTTTCACTCTTCCTCTCATAGTTGAAAGGATTACAGTACAAACGTGTAGCGAGTATGAGTGTGTGCATAGGTGTACGATGCCGGCTTCTCCATTTGTTATTGTTGAAGGAGTTCCAATGCATCTATGAGCAGCAGCAGTCTCAGGTACTCCACGGGGTTCTCGCATGTCGGTCAAATCACTGTAGCTGGTGGATAAAATGTTGTTCAATCACAGTTGGTCAATGAGCTGGAGGCAAAAGGAGTCTGGAACGCCTTGGACCCAGATCATACATAAGAAGACGAAACAAAAAGGAATGATTGTTCCATATCCCATATCGTAAAAAGAGACCGTCGGTCTTGCAGTATCCACGAGCAGCTTGGTGTTTAAGCCTTCTCAGCCTTGACGGACTCCTTGACGGTGCCCGTCTCGTAGTCGCAGTGCTCCTCGATTCCCAGACAGGGCATCTCCTTGGTAAGGGCCTCGCGGTACTTGGGGTGGCTCATGGCATAAACAATCGGGTTCAAGCAGCTAGCGGTCTTGGCCATGAAGCTGGGTATTTGGGACAGAAGTGGTGTAATGGAGCCCTTGCTCCCGATGACTGCGAGCAGCACGACGAAAGCGTAGGGAGACCAGATAGCAGCCCAAAGGCTCACATTGGTCACGGCTACCTTGGCGATGCGGACCTCGGCCGTCTCGGCGTTGGAGTTGGTATTGGAACGCAGCGAATCCACGTTCATTTTGCGAGCCTGCTCACGCAGGGCGTGCTCATGAGCCCAAACTGCCTTCACGATGGATGAGTAGAAGAAGAAGATCATGGTCATGGGGATCAAGTAGCAGAAGAAGAAGCCGAAGAGCACGTAGCTCTTGTGGTTCCAGCTCTCATTCAGGTAGTCGTAGGAGCAAGTGTAGAGCATTCCCTCGGTCGTGTACCCACCCCACAAGTCAATCAGCGGCGGCAGAGAGATTCCAATTGAGTAGCCCCAGATGGCAAGCAGGATAGCTAAAGCCTTGCCTGCTGTGATCTTGACGCCGTTGAAGCCCTTGACGATCACATTGTACCTGTCGTATCCGATGACCACCATGGAGAGGATGGAGACGACGCCGCAAACGGCTCCGGTAAAGCCGTAGAGCTTGCAACCAAACGCTCCCCAAGCCCAGTAGCGCTGCATAAACACGTTGATAGTCACGGACGGTCCCATCGTCGTCATCATCACCAGGTCGGACAAGGCCAAGTTGATGACAAACATGTTGGTCTGGTATTGAAGCAAGTCACACAGTGTTTCATGTTGACCATGACTGTGACATCTTACTCACCGGGGTCCTCAGATTCTTGACCTTAAGGAAGACGTAGATGACGCATCCGTTGCCCAGGAAAGAGATGATCCACAGGAAGAAGAACAGGATTCCGAAGAAATGAGGGATGAGCGGGTTCGCCGGGGGAAACTGGCTCCAGTGAGGATCGATCACCTCCATGATGTCCTCAGGGATCCCATCAGTCATCTTCATGCCAGGGGGATAGTGCAGGTAGTACTTGGAGTCCAAGTACAGACCAGAAATAGATCCAGAGGTGTCGGGGTTGTCTTGTCCGTAGGCCATCGTGACTTAGCAGCTCCACTTCTTCTGAGCTACAGGCAAGAGCTCTTCCAGCTCAATTGCTTGTGTGGTGGTGACAGTTTGAGATGACAAACTGCAAAGTGTCCGGATCTCGAACAGGCCTTAAATATCTTCCAATCGCTTGTCTGGCTTCTCCTAATTGATTTCCGAACGGGACTTTGGGCTCAGGGTCTTCTTCAAACTCTCGTCTGTCTCTGTGGCTTCCTTCAGCCGCGCTAATCTCATCGGCAGCAACGTGACGAACGCGATCATGTGTACTTTGCCGACTGAGCCTGGTCAGAGCTTACACGTGCTCTGACCTGAGCTCATGTGATTGTCTTACTTACCGTTAGGAAGATGCTGGAGGCAGCGTTTTCCTCGCCCTCCGGAGAGAGACACACAGCTTGGTAGTCGTAGATCTTGATCTCTCTGAAAATCTGGCTCTCCACCAAGCTCTCCAAGATTGTGCCGTCGACCTCGCCGAAGAACTTGCCGGTGTGCACGGGATCTTTGGAGATGACGACGAAGCCGTTGTTGTCGACCACGTAGCACTCGAGATCGTCTGACGCGCACGTCTTGTTGCAATGACGTGAGCCGGAGACGCACTTGGGAAAGGTTTTTGGCATCAGCAGCCAGTCGACTTTCTGACCAATTCATCCTTCTCACCTTTTTTGTCTCGTTGAAAAACATCTCCCTAAAGATGTCATAGTCGATTTGCATGCCGGCAACAGCTGCCGGCGTCTCCCTGCTACCCTTCCCGACCATAATGGCGTGCGTCGCGGTCACAACCGTCTTCTTCTCGCCCACATCGAAAGGAATGGAGTAGACGAAGGCGAGGTGGTTCACGCTGTGGTAGTCGACAGCGCGACGGTACCAGATCTCGTCGGTGGCCATGTTGTTGATGTCGGCGAAGTGTCTAAAGTGACAAGAAATACTCTTATTTGTACGTATGTATGTAAGTCGTCCATCCTCATGGAGAGACAACGAGACGTTAAACGTGACCACGAGTTGGTCAAGTCACGACTTACGGTTCGATGACGGGCTCATCGTCGTCCAGCAAGACATGGTCGTCTGCCGCTCCTCCCTCCTTCTGGTCGCCGTCGTTTTCTCCCTCCTCCTTGGGCGGCTTGAACAGGTGCGAGTGGTCGCTGTACCTGAGCAGACCCGAGCGCGTCGCGATGAAGCCCAGCTGGATGCCCACGCGCTTATAGATCTCGTCTCTGTCGGAAGAAAAGTTCACTTTGAACAAGTCCATTTGACTGTAGCTGGTCCAAGATGCAGGGTATAGGGTCAGATTTGGCCTCAGGTCTCTCAGCTGTCTATGAACTTTGACTCCGGTCCATTTCGAGGCCAAGCCCAGTATTGTCAAGTCAACCAACCGAAACTGCCGGTGTTAGTAATAGGCAAAGTCAGACTTAGTCAGTGAAGGCCACAACAAGGCCACTGCTTTTCTTTTGCAAGTCAAGTCATAGATAATCAGTCTACTCTCATCAAAGTCGTGTTGCTCCTTCACTGCATGGAACTGTACTTCTGTAGTGGTCACTCGTTTGTGCTGGCTGACTACTTTTTCGTGAGGTACGACATAGTGCGGTCCTTCTCCATCCACCTGTGGCAAGACCTGTGCTTCTACCACTCGGTGGCAGCGGTTGAGTGCTACTAATGGGTCGTCATTACTGATTGGTGCAGGGGTTATCAAAGAGCGAGGGAGTGCGTAGGGTCCTCGTGATTAGATGGGCTGTTCAGTGCGGAACAACTAACACTTGTGCCAGTGCCAAAAAGCTGGCAGCGTATCAACTCACGATCCTACGACGGAGTCAGCTTCTGGTTCAGAGTCCGCGCCATTCCTTAAACAGTAATTAATGCACCAATTAGCTCATTGGGGGCTGGGTCATTTCATAATGGGTCAACAGTACAAACGGAGGTACACGCACGCGCACACGCAGGAGAGGGAGAGACTGGAAAAAAAGATCATGGTCAAGGGGGATCCGGCGAGCAGCGTTTGGAGGGAGGAGGAAGAGCTGGACTTTACCTGGAGAGGAGGTCGAAATACAAAATGAGAGGATTCTCCGGGACGCTACATTTGCAATGCAATGGGAGAAAAATGGGGGGATTCAGAGGAATCCGGAGGTATTTCAAGGAGAGAAGGGAGACGAAAAGAGAAACAGTAGCGATTAATGTTGGTGCCGTGGCTCATATTGGAAATCTTTCAACAATTGTCGAGGTGAGACACTTACGGTGACGACCTCTTCGGGCTCTTGAGCGTCTCGAACTTGTTCGTGACCGCGGCGTCGAACAGGAGGGACTCCACCAACTCACGGTCGCCTAATAAGAAAAACAACCTCTGTATTGTGTACGTACGTTGAAGCTCAGCATTCGATCATGAACTAAGTAACCTAACCGAGAAAGAGGATCTTGAAGCTCGAGATCTCTATGAAGAGAAGTGACTACTTGTATGCATGCACAAGACAAAACCGTCATTTACTCACAAACATAGGAATTCCTGTCCATCTTGTCCATGCCATGAGCTGCAAGAAAGATCATTCGATGAGCACAATTCGTCGACACCACTTTCACCAGCTTACACTTGATGCAGTTGGGTTCAAACGTCTCTTGGTCGTTGCATTTGGGCAGGGGTCTGACGCTGGGCGTTCCCCACGTCCATCCAGGACGCTGCATCCGATTGAGGAAGTGCCTGAGCGTCTCCTCGGGCGTGGGCAACTCCCGCGTGTCGTCGCCAGCGTAGTTGTAGCTGCAGTACAGCCAGTCGGGATGGAGGCGGAAGTTATCGTCGGGGAAGAGCTCGGACGACACTGGAACGACAGTAAATGCCAGGGTGCCTCTTGAGGAGCGTGCGTGGCACTTACGATTCGTCCTCGCCCTGGTGGGCTCGATCCTGGCCTCCACTCTCCACTTGCCGTACTCTTGCGGCAGTGCGATGCCCAGGGTGAACGGGGCGTTCGCCAGCGGGTGGTAGAAGTAGTCCAGGGTCCTCACATTAGCGCGTTTCTGTCAACAGCCAAAATGGTATGCACGTTTCACACCAATGTGACAAAGACGATGCTCACCATGTCGTCAAAGTGCTGCTTGACCCTGAGGAGCGTCTGTCCCTTGACCTGGTTCACCATGTCCTTTCTCATCTGTAAATGGAACGAATTAAGACCAGCGCGAAGCCGTAGAAGGCCAAGTGAGGTGAGTGAGTGTGATCAGAAGCGAAAGTCAAACATTAAGACTTAAAAGCACTCTAACAAGTGGCTGTTATTGTAAGCTCACTTAAGAAGAAGCATTTGGAAATCTCACTGAAAAACACTCGCTTTGAAAAAAAATAGAAAATAAAAAATTGATACCTTGGTATGATAATTTCTATAACCAACTACATGTGACTGAAAAAAAGAAAGAAGCCGACGGAAAACGTTTTAAAAACGGTTGAATAACATGATGATTATTGGACAAAACAGGCGAATTCGATCACTAGTAGACAAGTGCACCTACCGCAAGCAGTTCGCTGTCGTTAGCCCTGGGCTCCGGCTGCCTGACGGACTCCATGGGCTGCTCCACCTCGGCCAAGTCCACGCTGTTGTAGTTGGGCTTCAAGATCTCTTGGAACTGAAATAGTTGAGGAGTGAAGTGGTCACGCCTGCCGTCCATCTTCATTGCACTCCTACGACTACGTGTGGTAGTATGGGTGTACGTGTAGGTGTAGGTGTGGGCGAGGGTGTGGAAGTAGGTATCGGTGTCGGTGTGGGCGTGGGTGTGGGAGTAGATATCGGTGTCGGTGTCGGCGTAACTGTTGGTGTAGGCGTAGTTGTGTGGCTGTACGTGGTGCATGCAAGGCATCTAAATCTAACTGGCTGTCTAGGACGACGAGATGTACAACACGGAGTAGTACTGGCAGCAGCCGCACTACGAGTGGAGCTTTCACGTGCCTGCTTTTTATTGGTTTGGTGCGAAGCTCTGTGTATTGAGGGAGAAATGGGGGCTTTTGGAAGCTCGAACAACGTACAGGATGAGCACAAGCACTACTAAAAGACCTCGTAAAGAAGTCGACTCAGAATTTGCGTTGATGTGACAACCCTGATCTTTAGATTTGTTGGACAAGTCACATTGCTTTCCGAATCATGATCAGAGAGGGAGCTTTTAGGTGATCTTGTGCTAGACTGCCTATGCCAGCGCACAGATCATACTGACAGCAGCTCCGTGAATTTTATCAAGTACATTAGCAGTCTACTGCGAAACTTAGCTTAAAATGCCCTCTCTGATGATGACTTCGAAAGAGTGTCCTGACTTATAAGTCCTGGTGATGTGGCAACCCTGCATGTTTCTTTCTGACTTACTGAAAAAAGTGTCAAGTTGTGACATCGTTTCCGTGCCAAACCCCATTTCATCTGGAGGTTTATTCGGCCAACAAGATGATGTCCTCAGCGCTTGTGCCCCCGCTGTAGCGTGAGTGCTCGTCCTTCTCTCTAATCTACTGTCTGCACTATGCTGATACAGCAACGCATGCGCCGACTACAGTCCTTATAGGGATCCTCTTCGTTGTGTGTGCTGCAGAAACGTTATGAGTTCTTTTTGTCTGTCAGTATCCCCAAAGTGACCTCGAGTTCAAGCTTTATGAAATGCCTGAGAGCAAGCAGAGGGAGCTATGACACACTAGGAAGGTTCGGAAAAAAGGGAGTAGTTAGAGAAGCGAAAATCCCGAGGGAGTTGCAAGAGGAGAAGATATTTTACCCTTTCATTTCGTGGCACCTTAAAAGGAGAAACGGGATCACCAATGTGCTTCACCAAGAAGTTCATGTACAGACTCAACTACGAGACGGTCTGAGACTTCTTTTTAATGACATACAGAAAACACTGACGAAAGCCTTGCTTCTTTTTTTTCTTTCTTTCCAAGGCAACATGAACATGAACCAGTTGTGCTTGTCACGCTTACCATGGGTCTGAGGTCCGGGTGGAAGAGGACGTAGCCGTTGTTGTTGACCGCGAAGGAGTAGCCGTTGACGCCGAGCTGGGGAAAACAGAGAGAGCGTGGGTGAGGGCAACAAGAAGTGTCTCTTTAACAGATCCCACCTTGTGCGGCGGGGTGAGCTTCTCGATCTCCTTGATCGGGACGTCGGTGCCGGCTACGCCCAACAGCTCCGCGATCCGGACCTGCAAGAACACGTGCGTCAGAGCGCTGCTGAGGAGAGCGAGCGGACTGCGAGCCAGACCACTACGTACACGAGTTACTCTGACAGGGTGTGTGACAGTAGAACCAACACACTTGGAGCACTATGGCGATGTTATTTGGATTAGCAACATCTCCTCGAGTAGGACGAGTGCCAAACTACTTCGATCTATGAAAGCTTAATTCTACTTTAGATGCGTCAACATACTAGCATAGGTAAGAGTACATAGCAAGTAGTAGATATGTTAGGAGGATGCTGCACACACGCAAGCACGAGGGGTTAATCTACTCAATGGTTACGGACGAGTACTACGGGTGGGTGACTTTGATGGGCGTGTGCGCGTTCGTGTGCGTGTGTGTGTGTGTGTGGATCGTGTTGCAGACGTTGACTGGACTGCCGGTCGGTCGGTCGGTCGGTCGGTCTTGGTGTGTTCCAACAAGCTCGTGTGCGTGGTGCGTGTCTGCGCTAGAGTCATGACTGTGGAAAAGTCCGTGGGCAACCGGTCCGGTTAAGTTCTTTTTCGTACATACTGTACTACTATGGAGCAGCGCGACTTCTTTTCCGCTCTCACTGCGCTGCCGGCGGACAAGGGACAAAAACATCGGACGGGACACACATATATGATGTAGAGATATATAGTATGAGTTAAACTATTGTCACCGCCTACTAAGAACAGCTCCTAAATGATACTACTACAACTGTTCTAGCTAGGTGCTACTAAGTAGACTGCTGATCTCTACGTTTTAAGTAGGTGTGGGAGCGCCTGCGATTAAGATCTTCTTGTGTAGCTACGAAAGCTTCATCGTGTGTATGTGGAGTGGGGGTCGGGGTTGGGGTCGGGGTCGGGGTGGAAAGAGTGGGGTGAACGGACATCACATCTTTGCTCTAAGAAGTCCCGGTGGCGTTTAACACATGTAAGGGGCGACGATGACGACGGCATCAAAGTCCCCGACGATGCTTCCAGATAACAGGACTTGGAGGTGGCGGGTGGCGGGTGTAAGAACTGGACAGAGGATGACACGGTGAAGAAGGTGTTCATCTGCCCGACAAATCACACAGCGTCGGGCAGCAGCTTCGATGACGGCCGCAAATCTTTACTGTGGGATCTCAGGAAAGAAACGTAAAACACAAGTGAAATAAAGTAAAGTGAAAGGCTGGATATCGCGCATTCAGACAGTCTAGGGGAGAGACAGAGAGAGAAAAAAGGTCGAACGCAATATTCAGCCTTGCTCTGATAGTAAAGAGAGAGAGAGAGAGCATTAAAGGCTTTGCTAAACGACACTGATCAACTTTGTTCTGGCTATGACATCAACAAGAGTTAATTGAATGCTCTAACTGCAGTTTTGCTTTTGGGCGGGCACCCGCCAATCTAAGTATTAACGCTAGTGTAGAAACTAGTAGTAGTTTTCTAGGCCTTTGCTACGGAGGAAAGCAGCTTGAAGCTAGACGACGATCAAACTAAGTCTTTTTGTCCTCTGACCCCGTCCTCTTTCTTTGGTTTTTTTTCCTCTTTTTTTGGTTTTTTTGGTTTTTTTTTGGTTTTTTTTCTCTACCTCTTTGACGAGATCGATCTTCTTCTTGTCCGAAACCCGCACGCTTTCTGTGTAATTCTGTATGCAAAGAGAGGGAGGAATAACGGTGAGTTGAGTGCAGAAACATCTCTCTCTTCTGAGCAGGTTCTTCATTCATCGGCAGTGGGTTTGTTCTCTTTTTCACTACTCACTAGACGTCATTTGTACATGGTATTTTACACGCGTTGGGGGGGAACTCGGGGTGTTCGGGGGGTGGGGGTCGGGGTCGGGGGGTGCAGCAGCATCACACGCGCGCGCATGCAGCGAATACCCTAGTGTAAAAGTTACTAGCGTGGAATGACACAAGTAGAACGTCGTCATCACCCTCGGGCATTCGTACATGATGTGTGTGGACTAATACGAGCTCCATGTGTACGTGTACGTACAACTTATCTAGCAATGAGTAGCAACAGAACAGAAATCCGAACCAAGGTCACGCTTCTTCTCACTGCACTCCACTGCACTGCACTCCACCAGTCACCTTGACCAGACGCTCGGTCCAGATGGACTCGGTGAGGGACACTAGCGTCCTCTCGGTCATGTTCTGGGGTTGGCACGGGGGGATGGGGAGGGAAAAAGATCACCCGCGAGTCGTTAGTTGTGAGACTTGGTGTCAACATGTGTGTCCATGTGTGTAGGTGTGTGTGTTAGATGCAAAACTTCATCCTCATTCCCTTTACAGTTGTCTTCGCTTGTTACAAGGCATTGCTGCGTAGCTCTGGAAGTAGCAGAAGTGCGCGTACGTGGCCGCAGCCGTGGTGGACGCTGCGTCGCCGTACGCACGCCTTGACAGGAGAGCGCGCACAGCAACAGTGTGTTGTCGTTGGAGAGGGGGGGGGGGTTGGGGGTGTCGGTGTTTGTGTGGAACACACTCATATGTGGCACTGTGGCCAGCCAGCCCTCTTGGTTGGACGGGGAAAAATGTTAGTATACAGGTAAAACATGGATGTTATGTGCATAGTTTATGAACAGCATTCGGAAGTATCTCCATCGGTCAGTAAGAATACAGTATATAGAGAGAAAGTGAGAGAGAGTGAGAGAGAGAGGAAAGAGAGAAAGTGACGATAGCAGTGATTTGGATATATCAGAATGGTGCCAGGAAGAAAGTAGTGAGTCAAGGGCACAAAATAGAGGGTGTGGACTACAAGATTGGAGAGAGAGAGATCTGGGTTCTGGTTGCAAGGCCTTGGGGTCCACCGTCCAACCTTGGACGATGCAGAGTACGTAATGTATCGGCATGTCAATAGTGTGAGAAGAATGCAGGAAGAAGAGAAACGATCACATCACCATTATAAGGGCCAAACCTTTCTCAAAAAGGCCACTTCGGGGTTCTTTTTCAAGCCGAGACTCTCGGGATCCTGCAGAGATTTTAGGAAAAGATGGATGTGAGCCAATTTCGTAGCTCTCCCCGCTCTTTGACCTCTCGCTGACTGAGTGACTGAGTCTGGGCACGCACGCATCATTGGTCATCATCAACTAATCACTCACGGTTCATTTCGGCTGCGGTTCATAACGGCAGTGGGGAAAGAAACACTGAGCATTGCGTTGGCGGGCGCTTACCGTGTGGTTCTTCTTGTCGAACACCGGGATGCTGACCGAGGTCATGAGGCGGTAGCCGGTGAACTTGTTCTTCCTCTTCTTCGACTTCTGCAAGGACAACAGGAGCGCTATTAGCGTCGGAGTCTTGGGCCTCGTCCACAGGTCTAGGTGGACTGGAAGCTACGTACTTATGTATGTAGGTAGGTAGGTAAGTAGGTGGAAGGCAGGTAGGCATGTGACTAGGTCAGTACGTATGTAGTAATGACAACGCTTAAGTTATAGCACTTGACTGAGGACATACAGTAGGTATGCACGGACGTACACATGCGGATAGTAAGACTATAACAGTCAGCACAACCGTAGTAGGTAGGTACTGTTGCGTTACGAAACTAATACTGTAACAGTGTGCTCAGTACAAGTACCAGTACGTAAAGAAAGGAGTGAAAGCAGTGGCTACTTACGTTCACAGGACTGTGGCTACTGCAACGTCGATCCCTAAGGCTCTCCATGACACACGAGCTCTCTAAGTTAGTGTCTGCAGTGTCTAGATCAACTGTACTCTAGGAAGGACATGAAAGAGCGGACACACGGGCACATTGGGGAGATGGTGTGACCGGACCTTTAAAACATCCAAGCGTGCAAGATGCTACTACTGACGAAGCAGAGATAAAGGGATGCACAAGTAAGTGTTAGGTGCACAAGACATGAGCTGCTCTTTTTTGGGTTGTTCTCTTTTCTTTTGCTTTTTTAGTACGACGACCAGCGCTTTCTCTGTCTTTCTCGCCCTCCAACGTTAGCACAGTATGTACAGTGTACAGGGTAGAGGAGGGCACAAAGCAGCACATGCGCGATCCGAAGGTCCGCGGCGGCGTCAGTCAGGCTGCAGTAGTACTCTTTCTTTGTACACATCCTGTGATGATCAACTCGCTCTACCTCCATCATCGTGATCAGCTGGCGCAGGCGGTCGTCGCCGATGGAGCTGGAGCTCTTGGAGGCCAGCGTGACCGGACCGTCTACCGGCGTCAGCTTGTGCTTCTTCGTGTCCATGACCGACGCCCTCCTCCTCGCCTTGATTCGGCGTCGGCGCTCAAAATAGTCATGCTTGAACAACTCTTGCTGCAGCTGAAGTGTTTGAGCAGGAGAGAGAGAAAGAGAGAGGTGCAAACCACTTGAGAAGAGGTGCCTTTCCTTGCCCCATGATCAGTGCCACCATTGTGTACTACGTGTGTGTGTGCAAGGGGGATGGTTGTCGTGAGCCTACTGTTCAGTGGTGGTTGTGTTAGCGGGATAACAGCACGTGTAGAAGCCTGGAACAATGATGAATAACAGGTTCCGTCCAAAACATCAAACATGCAGAAAAGGGTGTTGTGTCCTGTTCTCTTTTTCTGTGGTGAGTCCCTGAACCGTGCAGCCATTGGGAACTTTGCCGATGCCTCCGAGGACATCGGCAGTACCAGCGTTCAAGCAAGTGAGAGTCTTTTCTCTCTCTGGGATGCAGAGTTTGGGCTCAGAGTGTCTGTGTGTGCGTGTGTGTGTGTGCGTGTGTGTGCTGAGGCTAGAGAGAGAGAGCAGAGAGAGAGATGCTTCTCTCTTTTCTTTTGTCTCGTCAGAACAAGCAACAGCTTTAAGGGGTTCAGGGGAGGGAACGATGATCTAGAGAGGTGAACGTGAACCTCCAGGACTTACATCTATCTTGAGGGACATCTGCTTGGGCGGGATTGTCCACTTTTGCGTTTTGGCATCAGTTATTTCGCGAATTAGCTACAACACGTGAAAGAAGGAGCCGAAGCGTTAGCTCTGGTTACTGTGGAAGCACGCGAAAGTCAGCATCCTGAGTCAAACTAACACTGCGCACGCACGCAACGTGCGCTGCTGAAGCATATCTGTACAGCAATGCTCGACCTTGTGCGCTTGCTTGCTTGCATAAAAGTGTGCATATGAGTACGGATGAGTAACATTTTCCTGCCTCCTGCTGATCAGTACCAAGGAGAGAGCAAGATTAACATCGCCAACTTGAGGAACTCCTGCATTAAGCTGGCTGCCGCCACCCCCGGGGGAATACAATGGATCTAGAGATGGAGGACGGGGGGATACTAACCCTTTGCTTCATGGCCTTGTCCTTCTCGATGCGCTCGATGTCGGCATCGGTCAAGTCGAACTTGCCGTAGTGGAGGAAGTTTTTGATCTGCTTGATGTACGCCAGCTTCGTCAGCTGCTCCATGTTGTCTCTGTCTGCGGCAGACTCCTCCTCCACGTCCACGTCCACCAGCTTCTCGGCGTTCTCCTCCTGCATCCGCTGGATCCGCCGATAGTTCTCGGTGCGCTTCTTCTGGCGCGCGCGCTCGCGGAGATCCCACAGCCAGCGGCTCGTTTTGGGATCCTGCAGTGTTAGTCAGGTTAGTGTTGGTGTCAGTGTTAGGAGCGGAAGCGAAGCTGCCCAAAATTGTTAGTCCACACCTGCTTCTCTTACTTCGAAAACCTTAGACCTTCTCTCAGGCTTTGCCAGCTTAATGACCCACAGAGCTCGGTCATCAAGTACCTGGTTCGATCGAACTCGTTCAACATTTGCCCGGGTGACATGACAAGACAGTAAGGAAGAGACAGGCGCTCTCTCACCTCCACGTCCGCGTACACCCCGGTCCACTGCACTGGGTGGTTCTTCCGGTACATGACCATGGGCCTGGCCATGACGGGCACGTATTTCAGCACCTGCTCCTTCACCTCGGCCAAGGTCGTCACGTGAGTAAAGTATCCTGCCCAGAGGAAGAAACGTTCTTGCTTACGCACACCCATCGGATTGTTGCTCTACCCACCTCTGTTGTGGCAGGCCATCCAGTTGGCGGCCTTCAGGTCGGAGATCTCTCTGCCGATGAGATACGTGAAGACCCTGACGGGCTTGTGCGGCAAATTGTACAGCTTGAAGATCTCCTCGTATCTACATACGAACGTTCAACGGAGGGTGGGATTAGCATGAATCATGCTACTTGTGTACTTCACGTTTTAAAGTACTCGACAGTGTTAAGCGCCGCTAAGTACTATTGGACTCACTTGTCCGGCACACCGTCGGTGACGAGCATGATGGCCTGGTTGCAGTTCACTCCGATCTCGGCGACGGCTCTGCTCTCATGCAGCAGGCTGAAGGCCACTGTGAGCGCCGAGGTGAAGTTGGCGATGTCTGCGGTCTTCACGTCGTTCACCGCCTCTTGATACTCTCGAATGTTCTCATTTGTAGCCTGCGAAAGAAGTGCAGGAACGATATGAAGTTGTCACTGGCTTCAAGGAGTGTCTCAAAGCTTACCTGCACGAGCTCTGCTTTGCCCTCGGAGGCGAAGCAGTCGACGAGTGGCCTGGGCTCCTTGGCGAAGCGGTAGGCAGCGACGAAATCGTCCTCACTCAGGGTCTCCAAGATGTTTAGGACGACGTGTTTGGCGATCTCCTTTCGAAGTCCGGTCATGGAGCCGGACGTGTCGAGCAGGATGACGAGCTCTTTGGGCGAGGCCGCGGACTTGATGTACCAGTCGCGGAGGCGCCCGTCGTACAGGTCCGGTTCCTCTTCTGACGTCAGCCACTTCATGGCCGGATACTGGCGCATGAAGCCCGTAGAGCTGCCAAAGTACTGCCAAGAGAGCGACGGGTCGCGGTTGTAGTTGTCCACGAACACGCGGTCCAGCCCGCGCGACCACTTGATCGCGTTGACCACCTTGGGATCTGAGAAAGAAGATGGAATTTAGGAGAGTGAGAGAGCAAAGTTACGCAGAGGTGTCTTTCCTGACCTCCGTCGAAGACATTGGTGGGCACGTGCACTGAGCTCATGTTGGTGTTCACGGGGATGCCGGAGAAGTGCGCGTTGCTCTCCAGCTGCACCCGGGTGTACCCGACGGCGAACCGCGAATCATTGTCCTTGTTCCGGTCTGGCGCCGACATATACTTCTCCCAGTCGTCTATGCTGTCCTCGTCGCCATCGGCGATCACGTTCGTCTTCTTGGCGTTCACGTAGTGAAATCCACCCTCACTCGGCGCTTCCTGCAACTGCATGCCGAGGTCCTTCTGGAACTTGTGGTCCAGCGCCAGGTTCTCGGCGAACTCCATAATTCGCTAGAACGAAAGAAGGACGATCGCTCGCGTGCTCCACGCACCCACACTGATGATGACACCTACCTTGATGGCGTCGATCTTGTGCTGCATCATGGTCTCCACGTTGGCGGCCATGTTCTTCACCATCTCAAAGCCATCCTCGGGTCGCACTTTGGCTCCGTTGCGTTCGAATTGCTGAAAGTACAAATTACATGCGTATTACTATTACTATAATAGTAGCAATAATCATAACAATAATAATAAGACCCAGTACGACTACTGGAGGGGGGTCAAGACTCCTATGGCCTGACTATAAATATATGGGCACCAGTGCTTTTTTTCGGGGAAACTACGAAGGAACGCGCTACCATTGTGGTAAGATGAAGCTCCTTGTGTTAAATTTCCTTGCGCTGTGCATCCTCGGCCTTCTGGGTCCCTCGGGTGCAACAACCACACCAGGACAGCCTCAAGGGACGGTACTTCACGGAAAGTGCAAGGCTGCCACGTTCGGTGACGTCCTGAACGTCAACAAGACGCTGCCAGCGGCCAAGTGCGACAAGACCGATGAAGACGGGACGAGAAGAAGCCTTCTTGGCAACAGCCGCGACTTGATGGCTGGGCACAACTGTCCCCACTCCAGGTTCATCTGGAAGCATTTGTGCAATTGGTGCAGAAGCGACAACGACGCTTTGGCATTCTCGAAGGAACGTCGAGTCGGAGGGGACAGGACCAACAGAAACACCGTGATCATGGGGAATCCAACGTTCTCATCCGACGGACACTACTGCAGGAACTCAGAGACGAAGGTGGTATCGTGCACCATCTCCACGGGATACTGCACGACTCACGGCAATCTGTGCATCACCAAGCACGACCTCTCCAACGGTCATCTCTACTACCGTGACATCCAGTGCCGCTGAAGAACTTGCTGATGAAACGTTATGATGGAAATAAACTGAGTTCACCTTTTTGACAGCGTCGAATCGAGTCGCCACCCTCGCGGTCTCCCTGAGCACGGACCCGAAGCTGACGGCCCAGTTTTCCAGCCTATTGAGACGAGCAGTGAAGAAGTCGGTGGATCAAGGTAAACGAGCGGTGCGGACTTACTGAGTGTCGTGCGGGATTCTCCCCTCGTGCTCATTCGTCTTGAATCTTTGCCCCGGCGTCTTGTTCCTCTGCGCGAGCGTGATCGACATGGAGAAGGCCAGGAGGACCGCGCCCACGCCCATGGCGTACGAGACCTTGCTCAACAGCGTCCTGCTGCTCCCACCTTTCCTGTGCGGCCGCCGGGCCATTGTAGCGCTTCCTGAGAGCAATGAGCGGATTGTTAGACATGACTGGAACCGGGATCCACATTGCTTAAGTTACTTATGAGAAAAAGTCCCGCTTTGCTAGCTCAATGGGCAGGATCAAGTGAAAACATTGAGTGATGACCAAGAACCTACTTTCCCGTTTCCACTTGGCCAGAGTATCTGATTGGCAGACTCTTGATCATCCCGGATCAAGACCATGATCAATTTTTCATGATCTTAAGACCACCTTCTCAGCTGAGATCTTTGATCAAGACTTTGGTATGGTGAAGTCAAACTCAAGATTGATTTGAAATCTGTCCACTCAAGTGATGAAAGAAAGTTTGCCGAAAGGCAATAAAAACTGACATTGTCTATTAAACTTTGAACTTCTCTTTTATGTTGTTCCAACTTTCAGACCCGGGGTGATCTGATCATGATCTTAACAAGATCGTTAGTAAGTTTGTGCTTTTTAATCTGATCTTAGATTAGAGGTGTAGAGAACTAAGGTTGTCATAGTGATCTGACCTAAGATTAGAAACTTGATCTGTCAGCAGTCTGCTGATAAGTAATCTGGCAACAACCAGAAACAACAGATACCTAAGAAAAAGCCTGTTTGGACTTGAACTGCCATTTAAGCATCAGCTGACTTCTATGCCCTGGGTTTGCGGGGCATCAAGCAGCTGCTGAACGGGTAAATGTACAGTATCTTCCGAAACTTCTGACACTACTCCAGCTAGGGATTTCAGAAGTGAGTGACCTAGCGAGCCAGGATTGGTACGAGTGTCCTCCATGAGTTACAGTGTCCAAGGTGACTCACGCCTTCCCCTTGGAGTAAGAGCAAGCAGACAAGAACCTCTTGCACAGTACGTGTCGCAAAGCAGACGTCTACTCTATGCTTTCTATGGGGTGCGAACCACTGGTGGAGGTGAAAAGTTTGGACATACTTATAAATGATTGAATGATTTCGGCCTTTTTTTGTGTATTGTCTTAGGCCGCACTCTGTGTAGAACGGCAATAAAACACAGCAAACAATATTGGTTTTGGCTCACCAGAAAAGTTACACCAAAGTTACACAGGCCACGAATGTGCTGGTACCAATCCTGACTCACTAGGCCTCGTAACAGATGAAATGTTGGATCAACTTTCGCCACACACGGTACGTGTATCTACAGTTCATGTCCTGTTGGTCTGTTCTCCACGCGCGGCTGAACCGCTGGACTGACCGAGTCCAAGTTGGGCGTGGACCCGGCGTTTTGCCTGGGTCAGGTCATGCTGAAGGAGCCGTCCGATCTCGTGGGACGGGGGCCAGGGAGTCCATTGCACAGACTGGGTCAAGGGCGTGACTGCATGCAACACATGAGCTCACATTTCATAGTTCAGCTCCATCATAAACCCGATAAGCCGGGTTCTTCGGGTACTAATGTACCATAACAGTGGATTCCCGGGGTTGAATCGATCCACCTTATTGTTATCGATTACTCCGGCCGCCCGGTCCTGATCGCTCTATACCGGCTTGGCTGCGAGAGGCGGTTGCTCACCAACAAGGGCAACACATTACTCATTGCCGTTACTTCCACGTGTTATTGACACTCTTAAACTTTTCCAAGATTTAGATTCCAAACGAACATCTCAAGGAGGGCGTTTCTGCAGACTGACTGGACTCCCTTGAGCAGTTCAACTTTTGCCACAAAATGCGGACGGACACAGGCTGGACCAGATCCAACTTCTGTGCCAGCCTTGGTCGGATCCAAAGAAATGTGTTCGGAGATCTTTCTTCAGATGACGAAAGTAATGAGTAATGTTTTGCCCTTAATGACGATTGTGATTACATTTGTCAAGGAATGCAATGCACTACACTTCATTGATTTTTAAGGATTGTAGTAATGGCACTACCTCAGTACCCTGGTCACGAGTGCCTCTTGAAGCAGTGGATCACGGACACAAGATACTTCCTCTACATGACGTCGCCAATGTTCCCGTCACAATCCCGAGCTTTCACGTGTTGCGCGCCCCTGCGCGCACACACACACACAGAAACCGAACTCGGCTCTTGTTGGACCAGAACACGAAGGAGGACGTGGTGCAGGAGGTCAAGAGTCCGAAGTCCTTCTCCACAAAACAGAAGGCAATTTCGCACACAATAATGTGAGACTTGAACAGCAGCTTGAGCTGGACTCCTTCCGCTTAGACTGCTTTCTCCTTCACCTCCCGCTGTGCGTCTCTCCTCAATTTCTCCTCCTCCTTTCCCCCCTCTTCCTCCTTGGAGACTTTCTTCCCCAGGCCCAGCGTTTCCCCCACTTTCTCCCGTCATGTGATTGGCTCGCCCAAGCAGCCTGGCCTCGTCTCCTGCCTGTTCCAGGCGTCCGCGCGCGTCAAAACCAAGCAAGAAGCCGACAAGGATGCAAGATGGTCCCACTGTCTTGAGCAGAGGGCGTCCATCTCACTTGCCAGCTTTCCAAATCCCTTTTGCTACGACACTTTTTCTCCATATCGACCCAGCAGAAAAAACCGCCGCTGGCAAGGACGCAGTCCGCTTGCAATCTGCTATCGATGAGCAAGGAGCCCCTCTGTCTATGTACACGCGAGTCCAGTCTGTGGCCCAGGTCGTCTGCGGCCTGCGTCGGCGCGGGCTGCGCGTCCTTGGGCAGGCGTCACACCAGGGGGGAGACATGCACGACGACGCAGTGGTTGAAGATGCTACCGAGCAGATACATGGTCACCATGACGCTCAAACCAGCATGTCTTGTTACAGTACTCGACGTAGTTACTATTGTATGTACTGATCTGTAGACCGAAGACGTGTTATGAGTATGCAAAGTAGCGCGGCGCTTTCGGGTGCTGCCAAGACCACCACAGGGTGTCTGCAGAGCCAGAGAGTCACGGGGACGAGGGGGGGGGGGGAGCCATCTCCGGTGCTGCTGAGACTAATACCGGGTGCCTGCGGAGCCAGAGAGGGACAGGGGAAGGGGGCGAGATCTCTTGAGCTGCCAACACTACTACAGGGTGTCTGTGGAGCCATGGGTAGCCATCTCTGACCCGGGCGAGTGATGAGTGTCCACGCATCGCTCTCCCTTGCGAGGTTTAGGATAGTGGCGCTCGTAGAAGAGGCGAAGTCCGTGCTGCTGTTGGGCGCGAAACCCTTCTTCTTCGTCTTCCTCCTCCTCTTGGTCTTCATCAGACCGGCGAGCAATCTCGTGGGCGCTGCAGCCGGAGAGGAAGGAGGAGAACGTCAACAAGAAGGAGATGACGTACCCCGAGACCAAGTACGCCTGCATGAGCGGTGACACCTGCGCAGAGTGAGTGGGACATTAGCAATACAGTGCAGTTGGACGTGGGGTGAGTGCAAGTGCCTTTTCCGTCAGGTCTCGATCGATCTTGTCGATGCATCCCTCGGTGTGGATCGTCTTGAGCTCTTTCTCGTCTCCGCTGAGGACTCCTTGTCCGCAACCTTGCGTGACCACCTTGCAACACGAGTCAGGCACTGACTGTGAGTTGACGTTCCTCCAGAGGTCGTACCCGCTGGTCGTGGTGTGGCCGCCGCAGCAGGAGTACGCGGTCTGCAACGCGTCCCACGAAGCCTTGGCGGGGCCGTTGTACTCGTGCGCGAAGGAGTGCGCGTCGGCCTGTTAAGAATTGCCTCAACTTAGGCAAGTTCATGAGTAATTGTGAGCGGTTTCACCTTACGACCCCACGTTACTGAGTCATCACAGCAATAACGCGAGCTCAGGTACGCCCAATAGCAGTGGCCACGTCAGCACCAGACATTTGATGCTCCTTCTCGGGTTAATACACGTATCCGGCCAAAAGTCTAAGCGACGTATATTTTATATAAAGTACACGCACGAGTACCTGGACTAGGTGCTGAGTCTCCAGCATGATCCTGAACTCGTTCGCCAGGAACGTCGCTGCCAGCTGCAGGCAGAGGAGGCAGACAAGCATCAGGCAGTAGCCGCGCAGATGCCACTTGTTCCTGCTGACCGCAGCGCAGTTTCCGTATATCGACACGGGGATAGCGGCTAGGCCGATTGCCAGCATGAAGTAAGGCACAACCTCAAAGAGGGCCGACGCAAAGGACAGGTGGTGTAGCAGGTAGAAACTTAACAGCAGCACGGCCAGGAAGCTCCCGCACAGCGACAGCAGGACCACGGTGATGGACATCATTACCATGAGGGCGGCCACGCGGTCGTAGAGGTCCATCACTGTGGCGACGCACGCTTTGCGGCCACTACTGACTGCACCCATAGCCGAACGGAATTTACGCGCGCTCGCTGCTCTTGAACAGCGTGTACTACATAAAGTTGTTTGTGCTGCTCTTTTTCCTGACGGGGCCAACGAGTGAAACAACAACTTCAGCGAGAAATGCTCACCTTCATTAGTTCGTGAACGTACACATTGCCGAGCAGGTCTGGATCTACACAATCAAGACTATATCTAGCCTCTACTAAGAACATCACTTCTCGTACACTACCATTATCATGTTCAACTGCGACTCGCTCCTGTCCAGCACGCAGGCTGTCTTCAGCTGGTTGAATTTCCTCGCCACGCGTATCGACCAGTATACTTAAATTTGTTCTTGGCCACCAGCTGGTCCGCTTCCGTCGGCCCTCTGGTCCCGTACTTGTAGGGAAGAGGCTTCACTCTCTCTCTCTCCATCTGATGGAGCAAGGGCGTAAAGATCCTCCACGCTTCTGCCAACTCGTCAGTTCTGACAAAGTGCATCTGGGAGCCCACAAAGACGTCCAGGAGGAGGCGCTCATAAGCGTCTGGAAGACGAGCTTCACGATATCGTGTGTTGTAGGTCAAGTCCAGCTCAGTCTCCTCCATAGTGAAGCTCATGCCGGGGGTCTTGGTCATCACCTTAGCGTAGATGGCTTCCCCAGGCTGGACCCTTATGACCAGCTCATTCCTTATGGGTGCTCCGCCAAAGATGTCCCCAGGGACGTCTTCGTATTGCACCCTCACCTCTGCCTTCCTCTCATTGAGGGCTTTGCCACTTCTCAAGATGAAGGGCACTCCTTCCCACCGTTCATTGTTGATGTGCAACACAGCAGCAGCAAAAGTGGGCGTGATGGAGTCTTTAGGCACCGTTGGATCATCCAGATATCCCTCCAGAGCTTCGCCCTCAGCCTCTGGATCGCCTACATACTGTCCCAGGACGACGTTGCTGAGCAGTATAGGTGGAATGGACTTCAGTACTTTGACTTTTTCGTTGCGGATGTCATCCGGGTTGGTCGAGGCAGGCTTCTCCATTGCTGTCAGGCAAAGGATCTGGAGGAGGTGATTCTGCATGATGTCTCGGATTATGCCGAACTCGTCAAAGTAGCCCCCACGCCCCTGGGTACCAATGGGTTCTTTAAAGGAGATTACCACACTGGCAATGGAGTTGCGGTTCCAGGTGGGGCCGAACAGGGCGTTGGCGAACCGAAGAGTCATGAGATTTTGCACCATTTCCTTGCCCAAGTAGTGATCTATTCTGTATATCTGTTCCTCCTTGAAGAGCGAACTGATGTGCCGTGACAGCTTTGCTGAGGATTCCAAATCTCTTCCAAATGGCTTCTCCACGATGATCCGACTCCAGCCAGTGGGCGACATGCACTGTGACTGTAGGTGCGTGGTTACGCTCTCAAAGACGGACGGTGGGAGCGCCAGGTAGAACAAGCGGTTGGCATGAGGCTTCTCGTGCTTGACAAGTTCCCTATGAAGGTTGTGGAAGTCTTCATCACTGTCATAACCACCGGCCACGTAGAGATTGAGGCTCCAAAACTTCTCGGCCACATCTTCTTCTCCAGGCTTTATCTGATACATACGTACACAGGTAAGTGTGAGAGTTATGTAATTTGTTGCACGGGGGGAAAAAATGCTGTCGGATCACCTTGAACCACGGTGCGCACTTGTCCCTGATGGCGCTCACGCTGATCTTCGACCGCGCGTAGCCCACGAAGACTGCGTTCTCCGGCAACAGTTGATCCCTAAAAAGAGCCCAGAGCGTCGGATAGATTTTCTTCTTCGCCAAGTCCCCTGACGCGCCGAAGATGACGAAGACGTAGCTAGCCTGGTCGTCGCTCTCTTTGATCAGGGTCTTCAGAGAGTTGTGCATCAGCTCCAGACCCTGCTGATTGCACTCTCCGCAGGAGGTGGCGTGAGTACGGTTCTGCCGCGGGTCCATGGTGGAGACGGAGGCAGACCTTCCTCCAAGTCGAACGCAAACACTGGAATAGCAGGAGAAGAAGAGGAGGAAGAAGAAGAAGAATGCACTCAGCTGCCAGCGCTTTCTAACGCCATCATGCCCGTGACGTAATGCATATGATCTGCTACGACGTATGCGCGCGGAATGTCTACGGAGGAGGATGCGTTGCAAGAGTGTCACAGCTGCACCGGACACTCCATGGCCCTCAGCTGAGCCTTGGCTCTGGCAGTAAGCAAGTCCAGCTTCGAGATGGCCCTGGCCTTCGTGATCCACGAGTCCTCTTCCATAGAACTTCCACCGTCGTCGCTTACAAATTGCTCCAGTTTCTTGGTACACTCGAGCGTTTCTCGCACCAACTGTCTGAACGCTTGCAAGTCTTCTTCGCCACTATCGAAATGACCACTCTCGAACAAGTCCAGGACGATCGAGATCCATGCGTGGAACTCGGCCAGCTGCTTAGATATCGTGAAGGCAGCGCGGTAGCCGCAGTCGAAGGACGCCTGCAAGACCTCGTTGCTGCTTTGGTCGAGGCCTTCGCGGAAGCCTTGCTACAATGGAAGGGATTCGCTCATATATGAAGATGCATATAATTGTGTCGCTGACAGGTGCATGTTGCAAGTAGGATGGTGCTGATACCGTGTGTCTCTAGATTAAGAACAGTGTAAAGTACCTTGTACAAATCCTGTGCAATCTTCTCAGTCGTCTTCTGCGCTACGTGCAGGTCGTCGTCGTCGCCGTCGTCGTCGTAGACGTCATCGTCGTCGGGAGCGGTTGTCGACATTGCTACAAAGCAGACGTCATTGACAGCAACTTAGGGAGCATCCACAATACAAAACATATTTGTCCGCGTCACGCAGTCTGAATGTCCCAGGTGGTTCAAGAAGTTGCCAGACGCTTATACATGTTTCAGCCCTTCTCACTGAAGGAGGGAGTCAATGCACAGTTCGCACAGATTAAAGTGATATCATATAAACGTAATCCAAATATCCTCTCTGCAGTCTTCCAGTCCATTCCGTTCTGCCAGGATGACCTTTTTTGCGTCCAGTTCGTCACCATCGTGAGCAAGAATTGGACTCTTTCAGATCTTTAGGCGAGAAAGGAATGTTCTGGAGATGCTTGGGCAAAAGTTGCCATCTATTCCTTTACAAAGTCCTGACAAATTGACAAAGAAGTTGCGTTTCAGACCACAATAAAGTTAAACATATGATTAAAGAAGTAAAAGTCATCCAGTGCAAGCTTCTCGGGGCCATCTGGAGAGCATGAGTGCGTGTGCGTCAATTGCTCCTCGCATGCATTTTGGTAGTGTGGACGCAACCTAAGCTAAAGTAATAAAAGTCCCCGCTCGTACAATCTTTCGCCAATTTAAACATTCAACTCGCTACAACAGTGTCAATATTAGTTGATCTGTATCACAGAACTCTCTCTCAGAACTGAGTCTCTAATTCTTGATGGAGTAGAACAACATGTAAGCTGCAGATGTCTTGACATCCGATGGGCTCATGGGTGTGACGTCGTGGTCGTCGTACTTGTGCCACTTGCCATACACCTGCGAGTAGCAGTAGGCCGTGTAGTGGCCGCCTTCCATCGACCCGAAGTGATTGCAGACGCCATACAGTTTGTAATCTTGGTACATGTTGTAGCGACCACCACAGCCCTTGACGTACTGGCCGGCGTTGAAGCTGCTCAGCTCAAAGTCGACGTAGTTCTGCTTCTTGCGCCAGGCGCCAGCGGAAGGGTCCTCGTAGAAGCGAGCAAAGTGCACCGTCAGGATCAAGGGCAATCGAATCAGCGTGAGGCTCTTGGTGAACCTGCGCTCTCGCTTGCACTTGACACATGAGTAGTCCACAGTCTCCGGACTAAGCAGCTGTCGCAGGCATTGATGCAGGCTGCAACGCCCGTTTCCGGGCGGGAGCAGCAACGGCAGCTCGAGGAACGACTCGTACTTGGTGGATTTGTGTCCACAGGTCTGGCATTCCAGGGTCCAGAGCCACTGGCCTTTGAACGTCTCCACGATAAAGGACCGATCGACCTGTTTGAGAAATTCCCATGACGCTTGAGCTGCCTCGTCCTCGGGGAGCTTGGTAAAGTCCTTCTCCGGAAGTCGAACCTTTCCGCGCACCTCGTTGACGTCCGCGTGCAGAAAGCCCATCAGCACCATAAGAAACTCGTGCGCATCCTGTTGGGAGGAGCCGCGAAACTCCGGGCGGAACTTGCCTATCACGCGCTTCATGTCGTAGGGTGAGATGGACTTGAACTGGCCAATCCAGAGCTGGCGCACCAGTTCCGAGTACTCGAGCGCCACCTCGCCATAAGTCTCCGACTGCTTGTTGAGGTCCCGCTGAAACGTCTGGTCCATGAAGTACTGCGAAGGGATGGTGAAGTTGGAGAGGCACTGCAACACGCTGTTCATGTAGCAAGTGTTGCCAAGGTTTTTAAGTCCTGTTAGTCCCTTCTTTCCAGTCCCGCGTTGCCAGACTGGCATCAAATTGATCTGGCGCGAAGGACTCTGGATGACCGACGGCTTCGTGTCTCTGGAGAATCGCGGCGTGGGCGCAGACACCGACTCCTCCTGGGCCAACAGCTCGACAATGTTGGGAGACGAATGTGACTTATTCAGGCTCGAGCCAGTTCTACTGCTGCCCTCGTCCTTCAGAGGCTGTCGGGTGATCTGTGCCGTCTTCCCCACGTCCTTATTCTTCACCTCCCGCTCTTTCCTCTTTCTCTCCAGTCGCTTCTTTTCCACCTCAGCGTGTAGACGTTGCTGCTCCTGCTCCTTTTCCTTGATTGACTTGGCCATGGCTTTCTCTTCCTCCAGCTGCTTGGTCATCTTCTCTTGTTGGGTGAAATTCACTTTCAACTGTTCCAGATTCTTTCTCAGATTAGCAATCTCTTTATTCTTGTCTTCTCCCTCCTTCTCCTTCCTCTTCAGCTCCTCCAGAAGCATCTCTTCCTTGCGCAACATCTCGGCCTTCATCTCTTCTGACGCTTCATTCTCCCTCTGCCGACGTAATTTCTGCCACTCGTTCTCCAACTTGAGCTGGTCTCGCTCTCGCTGCACTGAGGCCTCGACCAAGTCGTCCTCTGCCTCCAGGACCTTTGTCCTGCTCGTCTCACGATCGCCCTGAGCCAGCACCATTTTGGCTTTCGATGAGCGATCAACCACTGGAGGCTTCATGACTGTTTCAGGATCTGTATCATCGTCACTATCCAGAGAAGAGGAGGAATCCTTAGAGGTCATGTCGGCGTAGGACGGCTCGTTCACTCGGGGCTCGAGCAACTGGGCGGACACATTGGCGTTATTCGGCTTCTCGTTGCTCACGTCCGGAAACTTTGGCTTCGACGACCGATCAGGGATCGCCGGGTGCACCACTGTGATTGCACCGGATTCTATGGCTGGATCAAGTGACTTCCCGGGCGCGGCGATGAATCCGTTTTCCGAGAAGCTGGGGTACTCGATATTAGTTAGAGTGGGCATGGCGACCTTGACCTTGGTCGCTTTCTGTAACTCCTTGGCTAGTTTCTTCCCGGCTTGCGGACCACACACTTTCATAGGGTAGGTGTTGAGAAAGTTGAAGAAGCCCCCTTTGAGTAGCAAGGCCTCCCCGCACTTGTAGTTGATGCCCTGATCCCACTTGAACATGGCGTCGCGCAAGTGCGCCAGCTTCGAGCCTTCGCGGATCTCGTCACTGAACCAATCGAGCAAGATGAGCTTGTCTACCGTGCACCTTCGCTTCCACATCTTTCGCTTGTCGATGGTCATGTTGGTCTCCAGCTTCTTGGCCGTGAGTCCGGGGTTTATGTTCTCTGCGGGGACGTTGAGTGAGTACTCACCTTGGAGGCATGATGCTTCGAAGTCTTGTGTTGGCCGACAGTCGAGCACCAGAAAGCTCGTCGCTTTCTGCTCCATCAGTTGGTACAACTGTTTCGGTCCAAACGCCGTCAATGCGGTTTCAGACGGCGACTCTGCGACCTTCTTTCTCTCGGCGGACACCTCTTGCTTCTCCTTTAGCTCTCTTTGCTTGTCCTGCTGGGCTTGGTAGCGAGCTGTCAAGCTGGTGCTGAGCTGCTCACACCGCTCCATCACGTCCTTCAGGTTCTTGCGACCTATCATGTTGTCGTAGTACTTTGGATCGCCTCCGTACTCCTTGGAAGAGCGAATGATCTTAAATGCTTCGAAGAACTTCATGTAATAGATGAAGGCCTTCTCTTCGTCGCCGTTGGCCAGCTCCTTGCGGGCATGTTCCGTCAACGAGGGAAGCGCCTTCAGCAGCATATCGGGATTTCGGGACCTCGGCATGTCGATGCGCCCGAGCAAGTCCTCCATGTTCGTCTCCAAGTACACCTTCTTCAGAGACGGCATCTTGTTGCACTTTCAAATTTCAAAGCCGGCCAAACTCAATGTGGAGTCTTGAGTGGCCTTGATACAAGGCTTCCCTATAACTTTTTCTGGAGTTTTTGTAACTTTTGAAAGTTACGAGTAGTCTCGTGAGTAAGGCGAAGGCGAGGGAGGACGAGAACTGCTTGTCCGCGTTCAGGGCGCGTTCCAGCAAGTGTCATCATCCCCGGAGGAAGGAGAACGTGGAAAGGAGGTCCTTTTTTCGCACTATCCTTGGCTAAAACTGCGCACGAAGCTTAGTAAGATCAAGAGCAGCAAAACTGCAGGAATCACAACAACCTGATAAGAGAAGCGTCAGCAGCTACGGCCACGGGGCAAAGCAGAAGGAGTGACAGCGCCGAGTCCAGGGTTGCCAGCGGTGGTGGTGCTGTCGTGGAGCGTGGTGGGTGAGGACTTCAGCGCCTCGCCTCTGGACGCGCTCGACCGCGTGGAAAGTGACAACCCCGCGGGGGGAAGCTGGCGAGCCTGGGTTGGCCCTGCTGAAGTTGGGCAGGGTCACAGAGCAACTAGAGCGCGCATACAACAAAGACGGGAGTAACAGGCGCAGAAGCGCTGTGTCAGCTGTCGAAGAACTGTAAGACAGTAAAGAAGGAGGAAGGCTTATTAA
>JAAUXU010070009.1_pt1 | contig 49376 bp, 63 predicted proteins | sample 7278151 | NCBI WGS metagenome assembly JAAUXU01 (sample SAMN14350113, study PRJNA611818) | marine sediment metagenome | isolation source: surface marine sediment (1.8m) | place: French Polynesia: Moorea | collected 2018-08
GAACTGCAACATTGAGAACTTCAACATTGAGAAGTGCAACATTGAGAACTGCTACATTATGAGGTTGGACAGCATAGGATGAGACAATTTGCGAGTCGCATGGAGTAGTAGGAAAAGTCTGAGGCTGTGATAGTGCGAGGGCAGCTCAAATTCGGAAGATTCTGATCAGTGATGAGGAAACTCAAGTGCCACTTTTGCTCATGCAATTTGAAATTTGACATCAGATTTTTTTCGTTTCACAGCACAGAGCTGCACTGCTCCTTCCCTCCTCGGCAGTGCGCGAAACTGGGAAACACACTTCATTTTTGCCCCAAATTTGGAAGTTGCACCACATTTTTCAATTTGCGCCAAAATGAAGCGTATTTCCTGGATTTGGAGGGGACAACGTGGTTTTGTGTTGCCAAGTTTTGCAGTAAGGATAAACAAGACTACTTCTATTTTGGCGATATTTTATTAACAATCAGTAAGAAATCATGACTTTGGGAGCAAAAGGACAATGTGAGAGGCTTGATGCTAAACAAATTGAGCCGCTATCAGACTGTGATCTCTTGGACATAGACTGATGGAGGGTGCAGTTCAATCTCATAGAGTGAGTGTTTCTAAGGGGAAAATGTTCAATTCACTCAGCCTGTTGCGTGCGGCCGAGGGAGTCATTTAAAACTCTCTTTACTGAGCGTCACTCGAGAATGACTTTTTGTATGCAGTTTTAGCATGAAGAGTTGTACATGTTCAAGGATGTTGGGGGTCCAGAACGTGTGCGAAGTCTAGAACGTGTGCGAGGTCCGGAATGTGTCCCACATCTGAGGTGTCTACGACGTGTGCGAGATATGGAACATGTAGAACGTGTGCAAGGCGTGGAACATGTACAGTGCGTGCAACGTGTAGAACATATTCCACGTCTCCAAGGCCCGGAACGTGTACAGCGTGTAAGTGATCTAACCTAAACGAACTCAACCCAGACTACCAACGTAACGTTACCCAATCAACTGTACCCAATCGAAATGCCCCATGCCAGATGCCAATTTCTGTCTCGTCAAAGGCTGTGGAAGAAATCAAATGTTCCCCTCCGAAAAAGAAGTTCCTTCATCCATGAAGAAGTGGTTGTACATTGTCGGTGAATGGAACAATTGGCAAGACGATTTATATGCGTATTATGCCTTAAAGCTGGTGTTACTATCTTCAACTTCGAGAGACTGATCACATTCACTTGTCATGGTGAAGAACATGTCCTGGAGGGCGAAACCGGCTTTCTATTGTACTTTCATTGCTTTAATTCATAAAACTGTCATTGTGCCTCGCGGTTAAGTGTAGCACGTCCTACACAAGATCTGCTCCTAAGGCATAGGAAGTGGGCAATGAATGCTGGCAATCAGCATGACCGATGACACAGTGAGCAAAACGGCTCATTCATTTAGTACTGGCAATGTGATATATGGGCGGAGCTGTTACTCGTTCTTTGAGGAACTGCATAACAGAGCAGTCCCGCACGTGCACCAGTAGCGTACCTCTGGTTCCAAGCACAAGTTCCGTGCTTCAGGATTGTTATCTATTGTGATATTGACATGATCATGAGCGTCAACAGGAGGTTGCCTCCCGCATGCCTCTGGATTCAATTGATCCAGGTGGCAGCATTGACTTCAGGTGGGCGTCTTTCGACGTATGTGGGTCAAACTGATTGTAGTGACTTGATAGCTGCAGCACAGTGAAGTTCCCGAGCATTAGGGAAAGTTGCATTGGGTATTCTACGAACGTCCTTTGCCGCATTTTTACACATGTCTGTTCTTTTGTATTTTCTACTCCCAATGAAATGGCACAGAACAGTAACAGTTTCGCCAGCATTGGCTGGTCCAATCTTCATGCGTGCTGTTGCTCTTTTCTCAGCCCGGGCTGGGTCAGATGCTCCACCCATAGGCTGAGGATGCACTTCTTTTCGAGCTCTCCGCCTCACGAGTGAAATGAATCAGATTTTTGAGTTATTTGATATGCATCTGTGATCTCTGCAACTTTCTAACGCTGCTGGGTTGGAGAGGGTAAACGGTGCACTTTTAAGCAATCTAGCATGAACAATTGTTAGGGTTCTTCTCCGGCCCTGCATAAATAGGCAAATCAATGACAGGTGAACAAATCCTCCTGAGACATTTCTCTGTCAAGTATTCCTTAAAAGATTAGCAACAGACGTGTCCGTTGTGACAGTGTAGATGAAGAAAACTCTTTCTGTGTCTCAGGTGTTCTCGGGGCATTTTGCCCTGACGGCATCACCGAAGTTCCACAAGGCTACACACTGGGTGATTCTTTCACGAAGTACTACAAGGCAGACAGGAGTACGGCCTTGTCCTTCTGGGACGCCCAGCTCTACTGTCATCAAGATGGAGCACAGCTTGCCGAGTTTGACACACAGACAGACTTGGATGACGTTCTTGCCTTCTCACGTAAGCTCAGTCAGTAGCACGTTCTTGATGGACCTGTTGGAGCGTTGATCATGTCTCTTGTCACCTTTAGAAGCTGACCTACAGGGAGACCTTTGGGTGGGCTTAGTGAGCCCTGACTGGGTCACTTGCCAGGACACTGATTGTGATGGTTTACTCAAGTGGTGGTCAACTGACAGCTACTCCACCTTTCCTGCCCAGCCTTTCCAAATAGTCGCCGGATATTTTTGTGGGTATATGAATGCCAACAGTGAGGCGATGCGCACTTATCCCTGCTCCTATAACCAGTATAGCGCAATTTGACTGCAGCAATGGTGAGAGCAACTGCTGAAGATGTGACATGAAAAGTGTGTCAGGTTTCAATTTGGTGTAGCTGTGTGATAATGCTGGAGAAGGCGAAAGTGGAATCATGGGGATGTGTACACTGAGGTGCTTTGAAAGATGCAACATGAACCAAATTGTTTATAGATGTATATATGTTTGTTTTAACCAAATTTGTTTTGAACCAATGTAATCATTAACATGACATCTGCCATTGACAGAAAGATTTAGGCTTCTGAAGCATACAGCCGAGACAGGCAGTAATGTGCACACAGAGTAGAACCTGACGTAGACATATGTACATAGGGGAGGTACACGGACAGTCAGCAACCAAAGGGCTGAGTGTACGTGTACTTGACCTGGGCGTCACCAGTATAGGCCTAGACTGTATCCTTAGGACGTGAACCGCTTTAGGGAACTATGCCACGTAGCTTGTGACCAGTGTAGGTAGATGGACGACCATAGTCTCTGACCAGCAGGAGGCCAGCTCATCCATGCTGATGAGGGAGCTGGCTGACGCCCAGAGACAACAAAGACAAGGATGACTGACAACATGATCTGATCAGGACGTCCTCGAGAGACCATCTCCTCTTTACTGTGTACCTTGAGTCTTAGAGCTAATTGTGACATGGCCCCTATCAGGTGCACTGGGGTACCTTAGGGGCCGCACGCTACACTTTCTGCTGTGACCATGGCCTCAAGATGGGCCACAGGAATTATTGACCTAATGACATGGGCGAGGCTCACATGAGTGAAAAGAAATCACCAGGACGTGTTCCAAAATTAATCATCAAATGGCAGTGCAAAGAGGTACCACATAAGAGCCTTCAAGACAGGCCCAGTTGGTCTTATTTGCCAAATTGCAGTGCAGGTGATCTCACTTGACCTCAGGAAAAACTATGCTGAGTGCATGGAAATGGAAAGTGACCTCCATGTAACCAAACAAGGGTCAACACCCCATCTCCATGTCATACGACGAATGACCTTGATACAACTGCCCATAAAAGCCCCTACAGCCCCTTCACCCCTGACAAGATATGACAGAACTGAGGAGGAAGCTCATGTGACCCTGCAATAAGTTGACGTAGCCTTATGCAGATCGACCAACTCTTCAGTTTGAAATTGTTTAAAACGAATTCAGATGTCGTTCAGTCGGGTAAAAAGCTGATTTTCCAACAGCAGCCGTATATTTTTCCATTTTTCGTCACTTGACCTGGTCACGCTCATCATCAAGAGAGGTCAAATGGATGCAGAGAGTGGAACACGTCACAAGAGTTGACCTGCCGCCCAAGGCCGGAACCACCCTCACCCTCAGGATCAGCACCAGGAGCAGCAACAGAAGAAGTTTGACCCACAAAGCAGCAATCTGACTGCAATTGGAGAATCAGCTTTTACAGCATCAGAGCAAATGTTGGAGACTTTCTTCCCAACCAATCCTTCCTTCCTTCTATCCGATGGTCTCTCCACTTCTATTAGTGTTCCAGGCCCCTGAGTGTCTCCTTAGGCCCCAAATTTTCTGACAGCAAACTAGCTTGTGGGGCGACGTGTGAAACAACCTTGCAGCTCTTCATACCCGAACCTTGGCACTCTGTCCTTGCTGCAAATTTGCAGGACACTCCCAAAGCCAAGTGATCCCTACAACATTTCCATTCTCTTCTACAAAAGTACCGCAATTGTGCCCTGATGGCACCTGAAAGTCTCCTTGCTCTTCTCATAGATATGGGCACTCGAGACGCTGCCTGTACTCTAGAAAAGCAAAAAACGAAAATGGAGAAGGTCTGATCAACCTTTGACCCTTCGTGTGAGGGGGATCATATTGGTGCTTGTCATTATTGTACTCGTGAGTGAAATTGAGTGAAAGTCAGTGAGAATAATTATTCCTTCGAAAAAAAAAAAATAAGTCCTACTGTTTTTTCACGCGTAGATTCCACGAGTGGCAGAAACTACTCTTCATGACACGAGTGTCAAGCTGCAAGTGGAAAAGAGACTATTTAATGATTTGCTTCTTACAGTGACAACTGAGAGCACTTGGGAAACCTCCATCTGGCTTTTTCAAGGTACGTGAGTGACTCAGATTCTGTGATTCACAGTGGATTCCCCTTGAGCGGTCGAATCAGAACTATAAAAGGCCAAATTTCCTGTTCGGTTGAAACAAATTTGTTTGTAGTTGACACCTTCACCTTCTGTTGGGAAAGCCAATTTCGTAATATTTAACTGTAGCGATGCTTTTTATGTTGTTTTATATGTACTGGGGACCATGGGTAAAGGGAAAGTGGGGAAACTAGAGCCCCCTTGAATGTCTATGCTATATTCAATGCACGAATTGAGAGTGAGTCGTTAGACAGCTGGAAGAGAATCATGTTTACATTAACTTGAACATTTTCTGTGTCCTATGAAAGCTGATCGTGAGTTAGCTTTCAAGGAGTGAATGAATCACTCAACCTGTCCATTTGAAACAGTTGAAGGCAGTCAAGACCAAGACTGGTCTTTCCTTCCGTGAACATGAACGAAGGGCATCATCTGCACCTTGGTCAATAACGCTACAATGCCAGCGGTTTCAGAAATGTCAGCTATGGATTTACATACTGTGCATTAGGGCACTGACACAACGCAGACATTGACCATCGTGCACGCAAGTGACGTCTCTTGAGTTCAACTTCATTCATGTTGCTTACAGTGGCCGAGCTCAGAGAAGTTCTACTTCTTCATGGACAAAATGCCTTTTTCAAGTGCAGCATCATCATGCAAAGAGTACAGCGATGATGTTGGTGTTGCCGCGCTGCCAGAAGTCACCACTGAGGAGGTGCAACATGCTGTCAGTCTTCTTAGCTGTGAGTATAACACGTATTTGTAGTGCGCGGCAGGGATAACAGTTCTCATCAACTAAGGAAATTCATGTCATAACGTCTTAAACATTTTAAGTCATCAATCGTGATCGATTTGTCCTTCTTTTGAGCAATGCCCTAGGTGAAACTGGAGTACCAAGTTGGCAGAAATCCCTTGGACTCTGCTTGAAATGGTTATAATTACTCAGACTTCATTTCCCATACTGCTCATGAATCTGGCCACGCAGTTGGATTGTAGCACACGATGAGTGACAAATCATTGAGCGCTGGTGCCAACAAACAGCACCCAGAGATTTATGGTGCTGAGAAGCACAGGCAACTGGCCAATCCGAGAAGAAACGAGTGGGCCAAGGCAAGCATGAAAGAACTCATGAGGTATAAATTGGGTCTTATTTCTTCCGCTGCACAAACGTTATAGCAAAAACGATATAGCTATAAATGACAAAGCTGACAAGAGCCAAGAAGCCTCCGGCAAGCTTGCATTTGGACCACTGTCCATGTGATGAAGGGGGCAACATTAGTCTCTGCCCACTTCATCAATGCTCTCTCAAGGACCTTTGCAGCCTGAATGAGGCACTGGTCAGTTAGTCAGTCCAGTTACTGGGCTATAAGTGGCATCTACTGCAATAGATTTCCTTGATTCATTGAACAACCTCATAAGTTCTTTCAAGTTCCCGTCAACCACTTTGTGATAGATTGACATGCCAGAAATATGGAAACTCTAGCGGCGACACCGGCACAAATCTCACTCAAGTGTCTTCAAGTGAAGAGAGAGCTACTATTTCCAGCAAAAAAAAACTTGAAAAACTTTTTTGCATGGAGCAAGAGAATCTTTCAGCTTGGATGAAATGATAGTGGTGGTCACTGTCAGCAACGTGTTGCTTGAATGCAACACCAATGCCCTTCATTGGCCTTTCACATCCTCCCCCATCCCCATGCTGTACCTGATGTGGGGCCTTTTCAGGCGCTTCAACAACACAATTTGTTCTGGTGGTTCAAGTTCTGGGCCTGTGGGAGACGTAGCAAACAACAATACAGTCAATACAGTGTATATATCCCATAGTGATTCTGAAATGCCACCAGACCTGATTCATCAAATGCGCCTTCCAATGTTGAACTTCAAGTCAATGGTGAATGTACGAATTTTACATTTATCTGCTGCTTCCACTGTTTCTCTTTCTGCTGCCTCTTCTGCTGTGACCCCCTTTTGCCAAGGAGAAATTTCTGCTGAGCTTGCCTTGGCTGCATGTGCATCATTGATGGTTTTAAGTGAGCCAATAACCTTCAATATTCCAATGTTAATAACTCACGTAATAATAGTCATTGCACTAAGCCACACACATATCTGTGTTCAGCATCTAAAGGACTACAACTTTGGTCTAAAAAAATTTTGCACAGGCCTGAGACCCCAATAAATATGATTTTAAACATATATTTCTTTATGTTATAAAACTTTTTAAATATTTGTGATATTTAAAGGAGGACCCCAGAGAATTTCCTCATGTTTAAAGATATGACATTTTTGTTTAATAAACATGTCTGCGTAGTGGACAAGGAAAGCTGTACCACCACCACCCTAAAAAATGGACCATTTGGGTGGGCTGTGCTCATGTCTGAATGTACTGCAGCAGCAGAAGAATATGTCTGCTTGCTTTCCAAGTAGCACATGTTTCACCCATTCCAGAATCACTTAAGGTTGCGAGAGCTGATTGGACGCTAAATATGACGCACCCGCCACATCAGTCCAAGGCTGATAGCTGTATCTCACACAACCAGGGGGAACTGCAAACCAATGGGCCCGAGCCTGGCCTGCAGAACCATGCATCCACCGTTTCATTGACCACAAGAGTGATCTGAAAGAGCTGAAAATTCATCACATTTGACAACCATTTCCTACGCAACAAAGGCCATGAACTAGATCCTAGATCAGTATTTCTTCGCAGAAGTCGTCATTAAGAGATATTGCATGAATGTGACGCTTTCGAATAATATAAGACCTCAGATGGATCTTAGTCACCTCATTGACAGCAAGGAAAATGTAGTGCTACAAGACGGCCAGGCTATGTACTGTTAGTACACTTGAGCAATTTACGGACGTAGCACTTTTCTCTTCCAGCGATGCTGCATGAGGCAGTCTGGATAGGTCTGACCAAGAAGCAAGTCACAGACTGCAGCACCGTCAGTGAGTGCGTTGGCCTGCTACGATGGGACGGCAGCGGTGATGATTTTCCTGGTGCCTCCTTGTCTGACTCACAGGTTTGCTCCATGTGCTGTGCGGTCAGTAGACATGGCAAAAGTTGTGTAATTCAGTCCTGAGTTTATGGCAAAATTAATTCTACATACATGTACTGAAATCCCACATTTAGGAGATTTCAGAAGTCAAAAATGGTGTCTGTCGGCACCCAATATTCTTCGGTTTAGCAAAACCCAAAATGGGATGATGCTGGTGTCACCATTAAGAATGTCAGGTATAAGAAGTGGTGCTCTTTGCTGGGTGTCTTTACTCAAAAGATGCAGAATTTCGTGAAATATTCTACTATTGGGGGCTTTGCATCCCTCTTAAGCTGCCACAATAAATGCATGCATCAGCTGTATTTCATATACACTGAGCGAAGAAAACATACTGTACAGACGCCCAGGATTTTGCTTCAATTTGTCAGACTTAAAGCACAAATGCACAACATTTAGTCGAATCCGACACTTGGCTGAGCTGCCTTGATTCTCTCAGCAAAAACTGTCCCAGTTGGATTCTGCACAGCCAGAACCTGAAGTTTTGCCTGTTGCACCTGCAAAGAAATGCACCAGTCAGTTCTCAACTTTGCCGACGGTATTGTGAGCTCAACCTTGGATCAAGTCCAGTTCAATAAGTCTACTGCTACTGCCCAAATTGACCTCCGTCAGCTACACTTTCATTAGATACCATACGTGGAATGGAAAATTCAGGGTCGTCACTACATCGAGAACACGGTGACTCCCGGAAAGGTCGACGGAAGATTCAGAGAAGGCCCTTAGACAGCCCTGGCTGTTGTGGCGAGCGAGTACAGAGATGGAGTGGCTGTAGTTTCAGCTTCAACTTCAGCTTAAGACAGAGTACATGAGCTCAGATCCAGTCGATTCAACCGAATCAAGCAAAACTTTCCTGGTAAGCTAGGCCTTACAGACTAGAGCAATGAAATGGTGTACGAGAGAACGATACAAAGAACAGAACAACGATACAGAGGACTTACAAAGTAGGACATGGAATAGAGCGCACGGAGTAACAAAACGTAAACAAAGTAACATAGAAATGGTCATTAACATTAGCTCTCACTCTGTGTGCGCATGCGCGTACGCACAAGGTTAAGGGCGGACAAAACAGTTGCGAGGGAAGAAATGACTAAGGAAAGAGGAAAAGTTATTAGGGAAAGAAAAACATGCAGGTGGAAGCCTTTTTTGTCCGCACTTTTCCAGAACAGGGAGGATCTTCACCCTAGCCCAGCCTGAATGCTCAAGTCTCCTCTACGTTGCAGACGCGCAACACCAATTTCATCAACATGTGCTTTCGGTGGTGGCACACCAACCAAAGGTTACGCGCCGTAGATTGTACAATGACAACAACCACCTTCTGTGGGTACACCTGTCGACCGGGATGCCCACCCCCACCAGCAAATGTCTGTCTGGGCAAGGCCGAGGCACCCTCCTTCGCATTTCAATGCTCTCAAGCCTTGACGACTTTAGCAGCACTCTAATGAGTTATGTTCACCTAAATGAGTGAGTCGTTACCATTTCAGCGAAACAGCTCACTGATTTGAAAGCCCCTTGTTTGCTTCCATTTGATTTTTGAGTCTGTGCCAAGTTGTGTCATTGTGATAGTGATATTTTAATGAAGATGACAGCTGACTGGTCGAGCACAAAACAGGGATATACACAGTAAAAAACGGGGCTATAAATAACAAAAAAAAATTATGCCACCTCTCATTAGCAGCCCAGTGAACGTAATATTTTTTACGTCAAATTGTTCATTTTGCATTCATTTCGTTTGTACTAAGGATGTCTAGAAAAGAACTACTTTACAACACAGCTTACGTACTGAGAGCGTGTGGTAAAGTTTTTTACAACATGCTCCCAGTACATAAGGAGTGTGGAAAAGTAGAGGGGGAAAAAGCCCAAATGCGGCCACAAATATGTGGGAAATGCAATGCGACCAGATACGAAGTGATCCGAACTGGAGCGACATTGCAGTGCGTTCTTTTCTCATCTGCCTTAGTATACATGCCTTTGGCAAGTGGCATAAATGAACAATGTGGCGTAAAAGACTTTACATGCATTTGGTAAGTAGCATTTTACAAACCCGAGGTCTCTGCATCCCTCCTTGCTGCCCTCTTTCCTCGGGCAGCAAACCTTCGGGCTGCAAAGACCTCGGGTTTGTAAAATGCTACTTACCAAATGCACGTAATGTATTATTCAAGGCGGTTAAACTAAGGTGAAAATGAGGCTTCTAAAGATGATATAACACTTTAGAACGAAGAATTTCCAAGTAAAAAGCGATTAAAAAAGGGTCCATTTGCTGCATTGGAGCAGAGATGAAGGCAACGAACACACACAGATGGAAGAAAGCTGAACTGTATTACAGTTTTCAACACTTTTCCCATGCCTAAAATAAAATTCCAAAAGTAATCTGTATTGTTCTCATAAGAGGTGAAAAGTCTGGAGATGCTTCCTCTAGTAACGGGGGTCAAGCAGGGTAATAAGGGCAGGAAGGAGGAGAAATACTCTAAATGTAACACGATACAGGAGGATAGAACATAATCAAACTTAATCGAACAAAATGGATGCTTAATTCCTAAACATTTGAACAGTGGACAATGCATCATAGCGATATTTTACCAACGCACATTGAAGAACATTTGAGTACACATCATTTACATGATTTTTATTGCCATCATGCGTCGCTAATTTGTAATTTAACGCACAATTTTCATAATACAGGTTTTTCATTGGTTTTAGAGTGTTGAATCATATTATGTCCCGGTGGAGAGGGAAATGTAAAGTGCAAGAATACTTCCATTGAGACAGCAGATGAGTATTCCGAAAATCATGCTCTAATCTAAGGCATTGATTGATTTTTCTTGATCGCACTGCTACTCACTGCGTCAAATGGAGATAACCGGAAAGAATTGGACATGATAAACCAATGAGAGAAATGTTCAACTGCAAATGTCCGTCTGGGCAAGACCCTTACTCCTGATCCTGGATATTGCAGCTCAGGGGCTTTGACGGATCAAAATCCGTGTCGGTATTGATACTTTTGAGAAATGTCCAACTCAATATCACACACCCCTTCAGGCACCTGTTTTCAAGGCATTCATGTCTTGTCCTCCACCTTGTTGGAATACTACTCATCAGTGGCGGTGGAGACCCTGCCGGTGCAGCCTGAATTTCATGTTCCTGTCACTCTAACGTGTGCCTCCAGGTGTCAGAACAGGAGGATGGATGAGGCCAACACAGGCGGATATAGCAGCTTTTACGTTGACATCGTGAGTGCTGTGCTGATACGTAGTCTGACGGCCACCGCTCAGCTGCTGCTCGAGTCAAGTCCATCAGTAGAAAAGAAGTCCAATTTTTGCTACCTCGGTCTGACCCCGCTGAATTGGTACTATTTTGGAAGGTGGATCTGATCATGGGCTTCTCTTCATTGATGTGGGATTTGACTGAACAACGAGCTATTCTAGACCTGTCCTGCACATTTGCTTGAAAAGCAAAAACAAAGCACCAGAAATAAAGAGTGTTGCAAATAGAAAAAGGACTGTTCAGACTGACGATGCTGACGATGAACACCCGAGTGACAAAAGAGGCAGACTTTGCTGTTGTCAGCTGACTTGAGTGTCCCGCCTGTTCTGGGACTTTGTATGCAGAGGGTAGCCTCGGATGTTCATACTGATGCCTGTGGACTTCTTTGTAGTAGTTGATTTCTGAAAAAGTGATGGAAAGTGATAAATGAAGCCATTGAACTTTATAGGAATTGAAACTTGGAAAAAAAGGAATAATGCTACCAATGCTTACAGCAGTAGCAGCAATGGTGATGATCGCGAAGAATGACACCAAAAGCTACTTCGACGTTGAGTCAACAGAGTACTCCAAATTTTACATTAGTCAAAATCTGTTTTTGAATCTATTCTTGAAGTGTGACCTGCCCACAAAACTTTGGACGATATTCTGCTACAAACTTTTTTTATAGATCTTTCCTGAAACTTGACGAGAGAAGAACTTCATCTGGAACATTGATCACTTAGTGCTGCCAATAGCGTATTCTTCAGAAGCAGCATCCCTTGGATATTGAAAAAACTTGTGATGGCGACGTTAAGCAGGGTCAAGCGCATGATTGTCTTGGCTGTTATTTCCAACTTGTCAAAAGCTACAAGGTCCATACAAGCTTGGTGTGGAGTTCAAAAGCTTTTGCACCCTGTGTGTCGAGCCACGCGTGGTTGTTGCTCTGCATGTGACGCACCGCACAGTCTTCGTGGAAGCAAGAGGAACTGCTCCTTTTGCTGGGCAGCTTGCTGTCCCGTTACCAACAATCCCCAAGACCTGGAGCATGATGACCATTGTTCAAGAGCAACTCTTGTCCCCCGAATCTGACTGCGCTGTGGTGCTTGATTTGCCCTCACACTCAGCCACATTGAGCAAAAAGGATCCATTGGGGAGGACGGCAAGGATATCTTGTGGTTCGTTGTGAAGACCCCTGGACCTCCAGCCTACGCAATGGACTCCTCTTCTCAAGAGTGAACGGACTGCTTTAAATCACCTTTCTGGGCCTCAGACTACATCTGCGTCTTGCAATCAAGAGTTGGACTAGTGATCGACCGATCTTCATGTTGGGCCCGTTCGGTGAAGACCATTTTTGAACCGAACAAACCCACCCATCTGGACCTCCGACACCGTGCCGAAGGAGGTGAGGTCCCCCTGCCAAACTGCGATGCCGAGCGCATTGCTGTTCTTCGGGGGCAGTCAAGGGCTTTGACTCCCCAGGCCTAGCCTCAACTTCTCGTGGACGATACAACGTTGCCACCGGACGAAAGAACCTCCCTATTGAGTGTTTCATAGGTACCACAGGTTGTTATTACTGGACATTTCATTTATAGCCCTGACAACTCTGCTAAAAGTTCAAAAAGACCTGTTGCGCGCTTACTCTCCATAAGTGCCTAAGAGAGGGTATTGCTGACCTCGACTGTAAGTTAAACAACTTTTGCTTCAGGGTAGTAACAGTTGTTGTGGTGGTTATGCTCTGTGACAGCTGACCCACTGCCCAGTGTACCTGCTGAAGCAGACCCCCGTGTTGAAGAGCTACGAGGTGGTGGTGGAGGAGGTCGTCGTCGTCCTCCCCCTCCCCAGGACACACTAGAGTTCGAAGCAACAAGTCAAAAAGATGGAGGTGTGTGTGGACAGCGTGGAGTCGGCCTCCCGGGCGATTTCCGCCGGAGACGGCCAAGTGCGCCTCGAGGTTTGTTCCGCGCTGTCCGAGGGCGGCCTCACGCCCACTGTGGGGCTCATGAAGAGGATCAAGGCGATCGCACCGGAGACTCAAGCATTTGCACTCATCAGGCCCAGAGGGGGAGATTTTTTGTATTCCGTAAGAGTCGCATTTGACATAAACTTTATTTCGAGTGACCCCGACTTTCCGGTGAGTTACTTATAGCCCGAGGAGTTGCTCGTGATGGAGGAGGACATCCGTGCCCTCGCTGCTGCCGGTGCAGACGGATTCGTCTTTGGCTGCTTGACTTCCAGCGGTCACGTTGACACTGGGATGGAACTCTCAATCGTGGCTTAAAAGCAAGGCTCTGTACAAACCCTAAGCTGGACTATTGTTGATCCAGTATAAGCCGGGCTCTTCTTAAATGTTGCTTGATTAAGGGACGAAGACTCATCCTGCTGTAGAGTTATCATCAAATTTGCGGGGAAGTGTATTGATTGTGATGGAGCAAAAACCTGTAGCCTGACAATGAACACACTCGAGCAAATATGTTCTTGGACTCTTCAAATGAACTGAAGCTGAACCCACGATTGACAGTTCCCGAACCAGATGCCTGTGAGAGGCTGATAGCAGTTGTTCGAGGGGCCGCCGGCCAAAAAGTTCCCGTCACCTTCCACCGAGCCTTTGACGTGGCCAAGTCCGAGTGCGCCTCCTCAGTGGTCTCCGCGGGTTTCGACCGCCTGCTCACCAGCGGCCAGGAGAAGACGGCGGCCGACGGCGCAGCTCTCATCGCCGAGCTGATTCGAGATTTTGGCGATCGAGTTGTGGTCGTTCCCGGCGGAGGCATCAACGAGGAGAATCTAGCCGGGTTGCTGGAGTTCACTGGAGCTCGAGAATTCCACGCCTCCGCCCGCGTCACCGAGGCGTCCAAAATGGAGTTCCGCAACGACCGTTGCTCCATGGGTGCCGACTCCAAGGATTACGACATCCAGGTGACCTCGGGGAAACGAGTGAACAAGATGCTCGAGATTTTTGACAGAGTTCTCGCGTCTCGAAGAGACTCGTGACATGATTGTGATTGACTTTTACCTACAGCAAAGTCCCCCCACAAAAATAAAATCACAAATCTACATCTAAGGGTCCGTCATGTCCGCCAGCACGCAGCAGCAGGGGACTCTGATCAGAGTAGGACACGAGGTCCAATCTGGGGGAGCCATTTCCTACCGTGACGGCATTCGTTCCAGGTCAAGCTTGAATCGACGCACTCCAAGTGCCTCTTGGCGCTCGCCAGCATCTTGGCTTAGGGGCCGTTGAGAAGCCCTTCCCTTGTGTATTGTTTCATGTTCTGCCAAGGGTCCTTGAACAACCTGGCGGGCACAATCTCGGTTGGCAACTACTGCGCAACTGAAACTAGGACGGAGGCGGGAGACCCGATGAGCCCTAAGTCGTCAGGAACAGTCGTGTGTTCACTGCGCAGCAGGGAAAGAACTCTAAGCCCGTACAGTATGAAGCCCCCATGTCTCTGTACAGCACGACGAAAGTACTGTGGATTCTGTACCGCTGCATTGACATAATGATTCTTCCTCATTAATATTCACGACCTATTAAAAGAAAGTGACCGCACATCAGTGTTCATTTCAGTATTATCCATACTTGAGTTAATTGTGATTAGTGCAAAACTTAAATAGCATTTTCATCATCCTTCAAGTTGGCCAGAGTTGTAGGCCTGCTGGTAGCTCTTCTCCTCGCCCTTCTCTGGCTCCAGCTTGATGAGGTCGTCGATGCGAAGGATGGTGATGGCAGCCTCAGTGGCAAATTTCAGGCTCTTCACCTGTTGGAGAGTAAAATGATGCAGATAAGAAGTCCTCACAGTTAAGAAAATCCGAGAGCTTTCTTTTACCTTTGAAATTGTCGGCTCAAACACCCCAGCCTTTTTGTTATCCCTGACCACTCCCTCCTGGAGATCGAGTCCGTAGTGTTTCAACTCGGCATGGCCAGACTTGGTCTGGGAGGAGTTGTGGTAGGCACGAAGCTTCGCCACCAGGTCGGAGGCATCGCGGGCAGCATTTACCGCCAGAGTCTTCGGGATGACCAAAAGTGACTTGGCAAATTCGGCGATGGCCAGCTGCTCTCTGCGGAGATGAAGACAACACAGAAAAAGTATAGTACCTCACAACCTTTTTGATAGATCTCTCTCTCTCTCACCTTGATGACAAGGTGGTAGCAAAGTTCTCGAGATAGATGGAGAGCGCAGCTTCGACAGTGCCGCCTCCAACGACAACGCTCTTGCTCTCGAGGACTCTCTTGACGACACAGAGAGCGTCATGGATGGATCGCTCCATCTCGTCGCAGTAGAAGTCGTTGGGTCCACGAAGAATGATGGATGCAGCAGTGCGAGCCTTGGGACCGCGCAAAATGATGAGTTCATCGTCCGAAACCCTCTCCTGGGACACAGAGGACGCCTCGCCCAAGAAGGACGTCTCAAATGACTCCTCCCCCTCAAGATTGGCCAGGGACGTCACGAACTGTGCGCCAGTGGCCTTGGCGATACGTTTCAGATCAGCCTGGATCAAGCAGACAAGTATATCAACGCAATTCTTGGAATAACGATCCCTAAGTACAGATTAAAGCAATAGTTTTACCTTCTTACACCGTCTGACAGCCATTGCCTTGGCTTCAACGAAGTACTTGAGACAGAGATCATCGATGCCGCCGGTTGTGAGGATGACGTTGGCGCCAGCGTCCAGGATTTTTTGAATGCGCTCCTTGGTAATGTCGGACTCCCGGTCTCGAATAGCCTCCAGCTCCTTGGGATCAGTCACCAGGACCTTGGAAAAGGACGGAAGTCAGCTTTTTGGCGCATAAATTATAGCTCTGAAAAAAGTGACTGACCTGCACTCCCAGCTTCATCTTGGCCTTCTGCAGAGAAAAGTCCAGACACGCGATTTTGGCGTTCTTGATGCTCCTGGGCATCTGCTGTGCTGCGATGGTGCAGTTCAAGGCGTAGCCGTCGATAAGGACCTGGACGTGAGAAAATGAGTTGTGCTCATACTACTAGGTTTTTGGGGGTGTTATCATCAACCTACCGATTCTCTCGCGCTCTTTCCGTGGGCCTTAAGCACGTTCACTGCCTTGATGGGATAGGTGAACGAAGTAGCACCCGCAGTTCCTCCGGCTGCCTTGGTGTCACTGGCAGCGGTGGGCTTGCCGGGCATCTTGATGGCGTTGGCCGCGTCAACCACCATCTTGGAGAAAAACTCGGAATCAGCGCCAATCAGCTTGGACGACATAGAGGTGCGCGCCGCGTTGATCAAGCAGTCCTCGCCCAACGAGTCAACAGGGTAGCTCAGATGCTCCTGGAGAAGACATACCGAGTTAAGGAACCACAATGCAGTTTGCAAATGTATCCGTTGGCCACCTGTATGTACTTGACCGCCTCCTTGCATGCCAACCTGTACCCTGCGATGACCGATGTGGGATGGATCTTTTGCTTGACCAGCTCCTCGGCGTTCTTGAGCAATTCGGCGGCTACAATTACAACGGACGTGGTGCCGTCACCGACTTCGGCATCTTGCAGCTGAGCAAGCTCAACCAAGACCTAAAAAGTCAGATTAGGGATCAAGCTGCCTTCTTCAAAGTGTCCGGTACTAGTACCTTGGCCGCCGGGTGCTCCACCTCGAGGAGTTGGAGGATAGTTGCCCCGTCGTTGGTGATGGTCACGTCACCGATGTCATCGACAAGCATCTTGTCGAGTCCAACAGGCCCGAGGGAGCTCTTGACAATGTTGGCGATTGAAGAAGCGGCCAGGACGTTCTGTGTGCGCACGTCGGCGCCAGTCTTGCGCTCGCCCGGCAGGCTCAGCTGAGAGGCCACCGTGGACATGATGAACAGGAATAAGGTCTTGGAACTCTTGAAGAAGGCGGCGTCCAAGAGGAGCAAGATCGTTTGTTGTGGGAATGCAGGGAAAAAGGAAACACACCTGGGGGACAAGAGGAATGACCCTGTCCATTGAATCCGAAACTGCCCAAAGAAGATTTTTGCACCTCGATCTTCAGCAGCTATATATATGTACCTATTATACATAGCTTTACAAATGCAATGTCCTGTAATACAGAAAAGCGCTTGGAACTGGAACTCGAGGTCAGTCCAGTTGTGTGATGAGCACTACCTCAGCGCGAATTCGCCCAATGTGGCCTCTGTACATGACCGCGTGCGATGGCCTAGCTTTGCCGGTCCAGAAAGTTCTGACTAGGGCTGCATCAGCAATTCGGGCTCGATTCCGAGTGACGCAATCGATTCGGATCGAGCTGAGCAGCAGCAGCACTGGCAAGAAGTTGTCCGTTTTCCTCGCCTCGGAGGACCCAAACTTAGACAAGGAGGTCCCCGAGTGTTCACTCAAAGTCTGGTGAACTAACGTTTGGTTAGTTACTTCCTGGCATGATTTATCCGGATTGCACTCGGGGCTGTCCAGGCGTGATGACAATGAACTAAATGGCAACGCTGCTGAGTTATGAACAAGACCTCCAAGTTTGAACTAATCCCCTATCGTGGACGACGACTTGGACGATGACTTCGTTCAAGTCTCGTCTGTTGGCTTTGCAATGCCCGCTCGTGGACCACTCGGAGACGGAGGCCGCCGTTGAGGAGCTCATTCGGGTCGGGGATTTAAAGCACCGGCAAGACTTAATTCAGTGGATCTTGGACAAGATAATATCAGTCGACGCTCCTCCGGTCGGCAATCTCTCGACCATAGCGGGCGAGCAGGCGGCTAAAGAAGTGGAGCGGGATGGACAAGGACGACGACTCCGGATCCTGGAACGCAAGCTGGCGGCGCTGGCAGTTCCAGAGGCTGAAAACTTCCTTCGCGGAGAGGATCACGGCAAAGAGGGTGGAAACGCAACAACATGGGATTATTTGATGTCGCTAGCGGAGCGAGGTGGCGTGAAAAACGCGGCGGCGGAGTTCTTCACCTCCCAGTTGGACACGCTTTGCTTTGACCAGAACAGGAAGCAGCCGCCGTCGTTGATCCCCAGGGACTTCGAGAAGGAGGCGAGGCTCTGCTGCAAAAAGGTGCCCTCGGAGGAGAAATTCTACCAGGTTCTAGACCTCTTCAAGGATAACGTGGAGGATTTAAAAGCATCCGAGGAGGGGGGCCGCGACGACGAAGACGTCGCCGGCGACTTGAGCTCGCTTACTAGTCATTGCGGAGATTTTCTGGAGTCCTACGTCAGGAGGTATGAGAGGTGGCTGGAGGAAGGCAAAGTGACAGATACCGAACTACCGACGATCCCGACAGAGACCGCGAAGAAGGCCCTAGAGTCATTCTCGGCAAGGGCGGCGGTCCTAACCATGCTGAAGGAGGACGTCTTGAGTATCAGAAAAATGGGAGAGGAATTGCATAATAACCAGAAGTGAACCCTCTCGCAGAACCATGAAATGGAATCATAACATAAGCCTTGTTCAGAAGGCTCCACTGCAGCTTTTGCACTAGTCATTTTGAGCAGCAATGGCGCTATCGGGTTCGTGGATAGATGCCTCACGTTCATGCCAGACTCGTTTCACTTGTTTGAAGTCACGTTGCGTGTGCAAGTGATGCAGCTGCCGTTCTGGTAGAAATTTGTTCAGCAGGTGTTATAATTCTATGTGGAGCAAACATGATTGGTGGAAAATTCAGATGAAATAAACAATTTATATCAACACATAACAACCCCGTGACAGCACTTTTGACGCACCTTGTACACCAAAGCCCAGCTGTTGGGGACAGCCAGTGACGTCAGTGGGGACAGCTCCGAACGGTGTGTCAATTCGTACTGAAGGGGACTGACTGGCAGAGGTCCATTTCTCACCGAAAGCTGCATTGATCGTCATAGTTTGAGCACACCCAAGTGTGCAAAAGTGCACACTTGAAATACCCGGAAGGACTTCGCCTGCCTATTGAAGACAAACGCCCTGTAGCAAAATTTTCGTCTAACAGTATTTTTGAGACATAAACCCAACGGGATGGTAGGACAGCTCAGTTCTGGGTGGGTGGTACAAAAAGGACTGCTACGCACATTCATTCCGCGTGACATTACAGTCCGTGTACGTTTGACGCAGTCAGTGCACTTTGCTCCACATGAGCAACACTAACGTGTCAGGATCAGGTTGAACAATCTCGGTCGTGAATTATCATAGTTCACTATGCATGTGAACAGGTCCCACGGTTGACTTACTCTCTTGGTCTTGGTCCTGCATTGCTTCAAGCCCTTCTTCAATATCTTGTCGGCTTCTTTTCTCTACATATCTTGCTGACTCCAGCCTCTTATTCCGTTCTTCCTGAAGCTTCAGATCCAAGGCATTGAGCTTGGCCATTTCGACTGGGGACAGAGAATATGAATGAGCAAAAGTACAGCCAGTACGGATGAAACAGTCACCATTTTCTCCGCTGTGACTGATCATCTTTTTGGCTACCTCCACCCTCGAGTTGGCCAGGCAGTCGTCATCGCATAAGGTCAGGGAGAGCTGCAATCTGTAGGAGATCGTCTTGGTATGAACAAGCACTACAAACCAAAGTGGTGTTACACAAACCTCTTCTCTGGCTGCAAATTAGCAACAATGAAGCTGATGAGATTTGGTACGCTGAGCGCCTTTTCTGCTGGGAAAGCTCTAGTCTCCGCCTTGGCTCTGGTGTCTCCCGCCGGGAAGAAGAGGATGGTGGGCACCGAGAGGGCCGTGAGGTGCCAGGGCAGGTCGACGACGCCCGCGTCCACCATGGCGAACGTCACCAATTCGGGCGAAGCTGATGACATGAGATGCTGCGCCGAGTGTAGGACGTGAGCAAACGAGGCGCACATACCACAGTAGCGGGACTGCAAGAGAATGGCGGTTGATGGGCCAAAAATAGGCAACATCTAAGACGGATTTCTCACCGTGTACAAGAGGACCACGTTTTGCGATGAGTTGAACACGGTGTCCTCGAACTCGGACCCTGCAAGGACGCGTATCTGCGATACTTTGTCCTCATCTCCCAGCCAATCTTCACGAGATTTCTCTTTTCTAGTCTTCACAGCCTCAGGTTCTATGTCTAACTTGAGTCTCGACAGCGCCTCCAGATTATTGGCGTGAAAGTCTAACAGAAATTGGGACAGATTCTCCACAGAAAAATCACCCTTCATGTTGTAGATGGTCTCCGCAGATCTAGACACTATGACAGCCTTGGCAGATTTGTCGGCCGTGCTCAATCCAATGTTTCGGGCCAACTCGCTCTGCGTCTTCCAGTCCAGAGTGTAGAAGTTCAGAGTCTTATTGTCGTGACAGGATAACCCATACACAGCATTCGCAAGGTTTTCATCTTCGACGTGATCACCAAAGAACATATCACAACTGAACGCATCCTTCTCCTTAGACGCCAACAGGCACTCGAGTCTCCTCTGGGCGACGGCAAAGTTGTGGACATTCAGGTCTATCGTAGGACCACTACCGAGATTGAAAAAATATCGCTCTCGGAAAGCGGAGAAGGCGGCAGTCCAGGTCTGGATAGTTCCGTTTGCCTGGCACAGCACACTTCTGCCACACTCACCGCAGTTGACAGCTGGCTTGCAGAAGTACTCCCTGAACCAGGGATCTTCCATGCACTCGGCCAGATCCAATTCTAATCGAAGCCCGGTAGTCTTCCTCAATGCCTCCATGGCCTCCAACATTTCCCAGCTCATCCTTTTCACGTCGTCTCCGCACGAGAAGTACCTGAGGGCCACCTCTTGGACCATGCTTAAGTTCGGATCGCGATAATCTCCAAAGTTTCTGGGCAAGAAAACCAACAAGCTGTTGCCTGAGCCGGCGTTGAGGTGGGCGTGAAGGGCAGCGCTCTTTTTCCCGGAGGTACCAATCCAGGTGGTCAAGGTGTTCAAATTTTCCCGCGCCGTTTTGTAGGTCCAATTGAGGAGGGCCTCCGACGATGTCACCGTGCGGTTGGGGTAGGCCAATGAACTGCTATTCCAGTGGAAATATCGGATGGGACTGTTCTGAAATTTAAAGAAATGTCACATTTACTCTAACGAATGAAGGGATAAATGCCGTGTGCAGAAGCAAACCTGGTTCAGGTGAAGATTATATGCTAAAAGAGGCGACGTCACCACCACCCAAGGCCCCAACTCTCGAAACGCATCGTATTCGAGGGACACGTAAGCGGCGTGCAAAAATCGCCTGTAACTGAGACCAGGGCTGGAACCCGACGACGTTCCCTGGAGATGTGTAAAGCTGCCAACCAGTCCTTGACCTCCGTATGCAGCCAACAGCTCCAGCAGTTGGTCCCTAGAGTGGACATTGGTGACCACGGGCTGGTAAGCGTTGAGGATAAAGCGCATTATGTGGTCGGCAGACAGGGGACCGCCATACTGCAGGCCCTTGCGGTCTCGTGGATAGTACACCAAAATTGGAAGCTGGAACAACGACAGGAAGTGGTCCGGTGTGGCAGAGTTCGTTCGTGCAGACATCATTTGATCAGTCCCACCTGCTTGCCAAAGTTTTGCCTGTCCTTGCCCTGGCCGAAGTCTCTGAAGCAATCGCCGTTGTTCGTCCAGCAGTTGACGGCAGCGAAGAAAATATCGACGTGGTCGCTCAAGTCTCGAGCTACTTTAAGCATTTCGTCGCGTGCGTACATGCTGTCGACGTCCCAGGGGGCGTAAAACATGAAGAATGCGTCCTGTAACAGAATAATGACAAGATGCAGGAGTAAGAATTTTTCGTGTCTGCGTGGATTTGGGGGTCTGTCCTCTACCTCATGATGCTGAGCTCTCTCAAAGGCCGTGTAGATGTCACCGTTGAAATAGTCTTCAACGAAGTCGGACGACGAGCCCTCGAAGAACTTGACCGGAGGAGCCGGGGGACGAGTCGCGAGCTGGGACACGATGAACATGGAGCAACTATAACACCTGTGATAAAAGTCAGCGACACTCGAACTTACTCGTTTGGCGAAGCCCAGATTTTGGAAGACCCCGGCCGGGGAAGGGGACATGAGGACGAGGTAGATTAGTCCTACGAGTGCCAACTCCCGGACCATCTTGAGCAGCGGCCTGAAAGCGACCTCATGGAATAAGAAATGGAATGTATACTGTGAGTACCACACTCACTGAAGGTTTTTCTTTCGGGGCTCTTTCTTCCCCTCCTCGCCCGAGCTCGGCCTCTCTATAGCCGAGACGACCTTGGTCCCCGTCTCCTCGTCCTCGCGGGCCCCGTTGGGGTCTCCTTCAGCCCCAGGAAGCTCCTGGGTCATCCTTCTGCCTGTGAAGAGCGCCGGCTTGACGCCTGTTCGTCCTCGGCCAAGTCATCAGTAGGGGCGGATTTAGAAGAAACTGCACTTCCCAAAAGATAACGCCTGCTGTGCGCAGCTGCGCAGTCCACTTAACAAGGTCAAGCCTTCAGCAAGTCTGTTGTGTCCTCGCCCAAGTTGGTGCAAGCATCTGACTACCACTCTGACTGCAACCGACTGCGTGACTACGACTCTGTGATGTGTTTTCTCTCTAACTGACGTGTGTTTTGCTTTGTGCTCGAGGTGGTGATCGCGGTCCCGAGGGGCGAGCTTGAACCAGGCAGAAGTGCTCCAGTCAAGGCCCGGGCGTTCAGTGTTGGGACGAGTCGCTCCTCAGCCTGAACCTGACAGATCTCCTTTCTTCGTGCCAGCTGCCGCCGCCTCCACTGCTGCTGCTCTAGCACACTACATGTTCAACTAAGATGTCCAGCACCGACGTCGGGGCAGAGGTCGGTCTCGACGTCGTCCAAGACCTCCAAAGCTCTGCCTTTGATGGTTCTAAACGATACCAAGGTCACGATGGAGGTCACCATCAAAGATAGAGACAACGACAATCTTCAAGATTGGCAGTTTGGGAGTCTTCACCAACAGCTCCTGAGGGATGTTGTAGACATATGCGGACCCCTCGTCAAAGCATGGATAAATGAAACTATCATTCAGTGTTGCGAAAGGAATGAGAGGTATACCTACAGAGATCTTTGAGAGCTGTTTAACATCTACAGTCCTCTGTCATGAGTGATCTGCTGAGCCTCAGAAACGCACGGCCTTCAGGGCAAGGCTGCCACGCTCTACATCAAGGCAGACCGTTTTGACGTTAGGACTAAAGGTAGCACTTTATAAGTCTCACTTGTCATAAGTAAGTCTTATATAGGGACCCATGATGCCCACGTGCGATGAAAATGTAACGGAGATGGTTCCTCACTGCCATTTCAGGCACTTCATGGACACCAGTCAAGAGAAGCCCTTCAACTTGAGGTTGTTTGGAGATTATGTCTGACCTAATGGTGATGACAGTGTCGTCAATGACCACCCTGATGTCTTTTCTGAAGAGAAACATGAAACAGCAACACTGCCTCGTCGGCCAACACATGCTGCCCACGAGGAATGAAGGACTATTTAGCGCTGATTTGGACTAATATTTCCAAGGTGCATGGGAATGGTGCCTCAATAGGCACCATCCTTTAACTTTGAGGTTAAGCTCAGGTTGCTTGCATTGGCTCACTCATGTTGAGTTGTCTCAGCTGTCCTCATACAGTTGATTATCAATTTTAGTGCTGTGCCTATTTTTTCATGCGAAGCCGTTGTGGAGGAGCAAGCAGAGCAACATATGTCAGTTAGACGCTATTGCTACTACCGATTACACATGCTCGAATTCACAGAAAGGACGTGTACACTACAGTGCACGTGTACTGTAGTGTGTCACACACACTGTGTGTGTCACCAGCCGGTCAGAAAGAGAAAGAATTCCTAGCCAATTCACACTTATCCATTGAGAACAGCTCCCAGACCTAAGAGTGAATGAGATTTCAATAGGACTCGGGCATTGCATAACGTGCAGACTTCACTTTGATGTCATGGAGTCTCAGTATTCCTGCAAGAGCGGCTCGTTCAAGTCATGAATTGTGTCATAACATCCGTCGACTAGGAAATATGGAGGCCTCGGGCCAGCTATCCTTGCGAGGGTGATCTGTCAGGAGACAAAAACTATCATTGCACAATGGATCATCTATAACTCCAGCAGGTTTGACCCTCTTGTTGTTGTTGAGGAACAGCGCGCTGTGGGATTGTTGGCCCATGGATATTCCAATTTGTTCGAGATAACACAGGTACTGGAGTACAGGTACCTGAATTTTGAAATTAGTTGACCCAAGTCTGCAGTGAACGAACTTGAAATGACTGGGCTTCGTACATACATCCCTCATAGAGATCCCATGCGAACCGTTCTCACTAGTCAGAAAATCTGCCACCATGGACGGCGGATTTTGCACGTGCGTCCATGCCGCTGGAGTGATGCATAGGAGGCAAGAGGGTTCTCTCATTGACTCTCATCACCGACTGAGTCAAAGCCGCTGACATGCTGCAAAAACATGTGCAGCTGCATGTGCATGGTGGGATCCCTGGTCGTCTCAAACAGCGGTCTGAAGATATTGTTAACGAGGGTGTCGAAACCGCACCTGGACCTGTGGATGTGGTACAGCCTGGGCACCTAGGGATCCTCACACCTGAGCATGCTTGTGAGATATGTGAGGTTGCTTGGCAAAGGCTACAAGGTGCCGTAGATGCCCAAGGCACTCATATTTGAGAAAAAAGTATCTACTACAGTAGAACTCGCTTAATGTAGACAGTTTGGTTCCGGGGATTTTGTCTCTATTAAGCGTCTGTCTCTATTAGAAGAAATGTGCTTTTTAGCAATAGGAAACATGGAAAAAGGTCAGATTTTGGCAAGTTACGGGTTTATTGTTTTGGCACAAGGTTGAAAAAGCGGTTTAAGGAACTTTGAGTCATGTTTTTGTCAAGGTTTTTCTCCATCTCCTTTTCCAGACTGAGGGAAAAATGGTCGAATCCTCTTTGAATCAAGCCTCGTTTCACCGTGTCAAAGGCCTTTCTTGCCTTCTGGGCTGTCACAGGCGGCAATTCCTCGTCTCCTTCAACTTCTTCCTCCTCTTCTTTGTCTTCAGAACCTCTGGTAGCTGCAATGATTGCTTCCTCTTCCAAAGGCCAGACGATTTCCAAATTCCGGTCAATTGCAATCCAACAATTCCATTCCTCTTCATGTAATGGAACTTCTTCTGTTTCTTTTTCCATCATGGTTAAGCCCACTCTTCTCCAGAAATTTCTAATGCTTTGTTCCTTCACCTCTGACCATGTGTCGTTAAACATCAAAACGCCATCCAAAAGGGAACTTCTCTTCGACAGCTCTGTAGCAGACATCCGAGATTCAGTCTGATCCAATTTGTCCAAGACATTGCGGCAAACTTTACGTCTGCAATGAGTCTTTGTCGTCCGAATGATTGCATGATGCAGCGTTCCAATCATCTTCCACAAAATCTAATATATAAAGCAGTAGGACTTTATGTAGTCTGTCTGTGTGTCTGTCTGCCTGCATAAGCCATATCAAACTGTCGCTTCCTGGCACTTTTGGCTTGGTCTAGCCAGCTCAAAAGCTGGACCCCCTGCCATCTATATGGTGTGTGAGTGTCTGTCTGGCTGGCTGGCTTGGGGGACTACAGAGGCAGGGACTACAGAGGCAGGGACTGCAGAGGCAGGGACTGCAGAGGCAGGGACTGCAGAGGCAGGGACTGCAGAGGCACGGACTACAGAGGCAGGGACTACAGAGGCAGGGACTACAGAGGCAGGGACTACAGAGGCACGGACTACAGAGGCACGGACTGAACAGGCAGTGACTTTATAGTTGGGGGCTTCATTGGAAATACCAGCGAAGCGGGTGGGATCTGCTGGTTCTTTTTAAGATCCGGCCAAATTTCAGCCAGCCATTTGTCCCTTGCCGGAATGTCAGCGGATTGGGCTTCTCCATGAAGTCTCTTGTGAACAATGTTCTCTCGTTTCTTGAATCTGTGTAGCCACCCAGTGTTTGCTTTGAATCCTTCAAGGCCAAGAGCTGCAGCAAAGTCATTGGCCTTTGCCACGACCAAAGGACCAGATAAAGGGGCATCTCTTTCTCTTGTGGCCTTCATCCATTTCTGAATGGCATTGCCAACCTCAGGGAAATGACCAGTCGTTTGTCTCTTTCAGTCCAAATTCCCTGCAATGGCTGTAGATTCAATCTCTTCTTGGTGCTTCAAAATCTTCGCTAAAGTTGATGCCGGGATGTCCAGAGTCTTGGCAGCCTCTCGAAGGCTTGATTTTGGAAGCTTTTCATAGGCAGCCAAGACTTTTCTTGTCCTTAATGGTTAAATCAGTTCGGCCTTGCGACATTTTGAATGTTGCTAAAAATTCTTTTACTCGCGATGTGAAATCGAGAACAAAAAGCGAGCTGATTCGCCCGGATTTTCGACGGATTTTGGGCCAAAACTGTCTCTATTAAATGAGTCATATTTCTAACGAGTAATTTTTCAATGAAGTAAAAAATCAAGACCTGAGATTTTGTCTCTAATAAGCCGAAATCTACATTAAGCGTAAACACAATAAGCGTGTTCCGCTGTACAGTATTTTATATTATGAGAATTTTATTATGAGAACACTCTTAACAATCGCTCAAGAGCAAGGAATATTTTTTAGATTTTAAGAATGAATAACTGATAAGTGTTTTCAATTGTCTGTCGCGTGATCGTCGCCGCTTCCCTCTTCGATACCGCCCCAATGGGCGACTAACGTTACTTCGTGACGACCGCGTACCTCATGGCTGGAGGAGGTGGCGACAGCAGGAAGTTCAAGGCCGAGAGGAATCGTCGCAAGGTCTCCATTCACGCGTCCATAAGAGGACAAGGAGCTCCCAAACGTATCTGCCATCCTCTCCGCGTCTTCGGACCTGACTAGGTATCTCAGGCAGATCGAATCAACACACCCCCTACGAACGTATCTGTTTTGAAAGTGAAGAAAATGGATCATTCCTCCTCGTGTTTACGTATGGCGATATGGCATTACTGAAAATGATTTCAGTAATGCTAAATATGTAAATAATTTCAGTCACTGACTGCCCTGGCATCAAGAGCGGCTATCATGAAGCTGCTGCTGGTTCATTTCTGTCTAAGCGTCTCCATGAACCATTTCAGACACGGGTTCCACACCAGACACTGCCATTGCAGGTGGGAGGGGGGGGGGAGGATCCCAGTGGCGTTCAAGGACCCCGTATGTGCTTCCGTGCTCCAACAGTTGGAAAGTCCAGCCATGAGCTGCTTGAGTGGAATCACCAACTCAATTTGAATGCCCAGCAATGAGTTGTTGTGTGTAACTTTGTTCTGGAATGAAGCATTGATGAACACTGCCCGTGGTATTTGACCATGCCTGACACTCCTGGATGATGCAGGCCGTCAAGTCGGCTGCAAGTGTCGATCTTGGACACAAGTTGACCGCAGTCAACGGCCGTCTGTCCCGGCAGATGGTGACGTGAGGCTGCGCAGGATTCTGTCAGGTCGTGGTCACCGTACCAACAGAGCTACTGAAGATTCAACTTCAGGTGAGGGCCACAACCACTGTGGATAATTAGAACTTCAGGTAGTTTTCGTCAGGGTAGCCGATGCTGCTGCATTTGCACAGTCATGCAAATTCTTCCACAGTAGCTACTTTTCACTCACCCCGAAGAGTGAGAGACTAAATGCGAGTGAGACAAGATTTGCATGGTTATGCATATTTTTCGATGTTTGCATATTTCCCCCCAGTTTCTTTGTGTTCGTGAACATGGCTTGGTTGTGCTTCTCTGCAGGGAGTGCCAGCTTTCCCGCGTAGAAGCCTTGCACTCAATAACTGTAGAGCTGATAACCTGTCCATGTCCACAGCTGTTGGAGTCATCTTGCCGAGGACCAGGCTTAAAAAGTCTGGAAAGCTCGAGTCCACCACGTCTGAACTGAGAAGGCGAAAAATCACAACTTTCAACAGCCTCAGACGATGGTTGGACAGATGTCTGTATCACGTATGTGAAGTCCGCAAAGAAGCACCCGCACATATGACTGCGCACGATTCGTTTTGTCCAGAAGCATCCGAATTTCGTTCAGACAAGAAAAATCCACAGTCCACTTAACTACAGAGCACTTAAAAGACCAGACGTTGTTGCGGTGGAACACGGTAAATGAGGAACAACCATATTGACTTTGTTATACAGTTTGTCCGCATCTTAACTGCGGCCGTCTCAACTGGCGACTGAAGATGAGATGAGAAGACAGCAATCCACGTGTTCACTTGTGTTGCCATACATTTTTGCCTCAAACTCTATCTAAATTGATCATGTCCGCAATGAGACAGGAAAAAGAGCAGAAAAAGCATCACTTTTTCTTTGTTTGCCTTCTGCTTCTTGTCCTCACCCTGGCCTTGGCTCCCCCGCCATCTCCTCTGACCTGGCCTTTTTCTGACACTTCAGATTTCCCTATTGTCCGGGCAGCCAGAGACAGATCTTCTGAAGAGAGGTCAAGCGACTTGAGGCCTTCCCTAATGCCGGACAACTATAAAGAAAGATTGGTGGTCAGTCTCACTGAAAAGGCTTTGGTGCACATAGCTTCTGTGCCTGCTATCATAGTTGGACGTGCCGGACAAGGAGCAAAACTGCCAATGTCGTCAACTGTTTTGTTTGAGGAAGAAAGGGTAGAATGTGGAGCATTGGGGGATAACTGAGAAACTGTAGATGTCTCTGATTGATATGGCCATCAAGATAGGCTACACTTACAGGGTGGCCCAAAATTTTGTTCTACTGTGCACAAGTGTGCAAATGCGCGATAGCTTGGGAGTAGCCGACACTGCTTTGGGTCACGGGAGTGAACTGCGAGCCTGCAACCTTTTTTATCTTGTGTTCATCAGCAGTCCCAGGTTGCTTCAACTGTTGCATTCATAGCTGTTGACTACGCATGCATTAAAGGATGTTTTAAGGTGCTGACGTCACCTTTTTTGTCTCCTTCCGGTTGAATTTCTTCTTATTGGTCAACTCCTCCTTCCTCTTGAGCCACTCCTCGAACAACTCGTCATCTTCTTCTACCTTGTGACTCAGTAAGACCGAAGCAGCCTTGGCAATGTTCTTGCTGTTGCTGCTGCTGTTGTCATTCAAAGTTTTCTGACCCAACATCCGGTCAATGATATCATCGTCAGCAAACTTTAACAATACAGATTCGGCGCTGTTGGCTTCGGCAGCAGCTTCTTCACAGTTTTCAGCAAGAGTTTCATGAGTTTCTTGTTCCTCCTCCACCTCTTCTCCTTCCTCCTTCTCCACTGTCTCCTCAGGTTCTTGTCCCAGTTTCTCTTGTCGCAGCTGAAGAAGGATAAAAGGTCTAACATGAAGGTGGTTTGCACCAAGACGGTTGCTTGTGCACCAAAGCATACGTGAGTAACCTAACCCACCGTGATCTAACTTAACCTGGAGTACAAGAGTACAGTCCTTGCCAGTTCTGCGGGGATGCCTTCACTTCACGGGTTGTATTTTGAGGTGGAAAGTTTCAGTCAATTTTATCAACTTTGACCCCCCCCCCCAAACGCCAAAAAAGCCTCTGGCGAGCCTGTCCAGCTTGGCTTCCTTTCAAGCATCGTGGCAGCAAAAAAGCCAGAGGCAACATTGAATCCCTGCGCTCAATATGTGCCCAAGTATCACATGTTTCGCATCAAAATTCCACCTCAAAAAGTTCCAGAACAGCAAACGGGGTGAAGTCATCCCGTGGAAATGAGTCGCGGCAAGGAACATACGGTTACTTTTTGTGGTGTACAAGCACCCATTTGGGAGCAGAGGCAGCTATTGGGTGTACATCAATTTGCTGCACACGTCCTTTAGGTTTGGCGGGCAAACATGGTATCGCCAAAGGAAAAGTCGTATTATCTGTCCAGAACTTTCATAATATCGACAGTTATGCAGCTGTTTTCCCTTGCATATGCAGAAAATAGTTATTTTGTCGGCAGGAAATGTATTCGATGGTCAGTCTTCCTTTTTTTTCGCTGCAGGAGAAACGGCCGTCATTTTGCTTAAAAATTCTGCAATAGGCTGTCATCAGGGAGTGGGTTTTTAAGTGATTTTGTCGCAGAAGCTTATCATCATATGTCTGATTTCAGTTCAATGGCATTGTGATCGCTGCACAGATGGGCATAAGCATTCTGTGACAAAAGCACTCAAGAATTTGCTTCCTAGTTATACTTGTCCCAATCTCTTCTTCAGGAGGAACTGGTAGGCCTCGTGGATATGCTTGTGGTTCTTCTGAAAGTGCTTCAGCCTGAAGCTGTGGCTTGGCTCCCCGGGCGACATGAGGGCCACCCTCCGGGCAAAGGCCGCCCGGAGTGTCTCCACGTCAGAGTCACGAAATTCACGATCGCGTAGGCCGAGGATGCTGCAAGCCTAAAGTGACAAGTACACCATTTCTATTCTCAGTGTGTCAAAAAAATGACCGGGTTCTCGCAGGGAATATTTGTGCGGTGAAAAATGTCGTCAAGGACGGAATGTGAAGCACATTAGTGATCTTTTTCGACTTGGGTCACACTTATTCAAAGTGTGACCGGTCTTGGGCTGCTGCACACTCAATGTTTCCAGCCAGCTTGATCTTGACGTCAAACCAAGTATTTTCTGCTAAGCTTGTGCACCTCGTGCTCGACTTCTGTGCTCCGTGCGACCTTATTTCCATGAAGGATACGCAAAAAGCCTAGAACAAAAACTAAGCCTAGAACTGAGACTTCACACCGAAATTCTACTACATTATGTGCACAAGCAGTAATGAATCAACGTTACTTGCCCTATATTTACGGGTAAAGGTACGCTAGGCATATATATGCACTTAACAACCTCAACAATAAAGGAAGCATTAATGCAAGCACGTTCCAGCTCCATACTTGTACATCTGTTGCATCTTAGTCAAAGAGCACAGACTGTATGATTGAATCATCGGTCTGAAGATCTTGGAAATTTTGCGAGTTCAGCTCATGCTTTCTCCTCATCAAATATTAGCATTATTGTTTGATTGCTGATTCACATAATGGCGATTGTTTTCAGTTACAACCATTTTTCGTTTTGACCTCCTGATGCAGTTTACCTTTGGGACAGACATGTTCCTATATACGTCGAGGTGGCCGCTGCGCTTCCTCACTGTGTCCACGCCTGTCCACACGTACATCCTGGTGACGACGGCACCACGCAAGATTGCTGCTCACCAACAACTCACTCTTTATTGGTATAGCTGTCGGTGACTGCAGCGTGGTTTTTTCTATTCTTCTCCACTGCCATAGATCCCCATATGACCTGATCCAAACTCACAAGACAGCAGTGTGTGCACCTGACTTGTATCACATTATTTTCCACCTCTACCAGACACCAACTGCAGCATGGAGTTCTCTGCTGTAAGTCATGTCATGGGCTTTTCCCCCCTGCTCAATTGGTCTGGAGGAGCTGACATGGAGTATCAATAATATAAGCCCACTCTTCTCAAGAGTTAATAACATTTTCTTTGTGTCCGTCATTCATATTTAGTCTTCGCAACTTTTTCTACGTAAGGCGGAACAGGAAGGGGGACGAAGTGGTTTCTACCTTGAGGTCCATGGGCCTCATGAGCAGGCAATAGAGCCGGTCTTAAAGTATCACTGCTTCATGGCAGCGTAAATAAAGTTGACTTGAGCACATTCTCTACTCTCTCTTGCCGTGTACCAGAGCTCTTTTTTCGCCTAAAACTCCGGCCTCTGGACACCATTATCATTCATCTTTACCTGTGGGAATGAAAGAGCGTGAGAAACTGGGCCTGAATGGCCTCCTTAATGACTTCAGGCCTTGGTGTGTCTTGTCTATTCATGTCTGTGCATGTGAGGAAGAAAAATGCACCAAAGTCAGAAGGGAAAGGACCCACCCATTTGTCCCAGGGGGCGGGGCGGAGGACTTAACATTTTTGGGACAGAAATATTCGCACTGCAAATCCGCGTTCGTGTCTGCCGAGTTCGTCCACGTCGGCTTAGTGCACCAGTTTCCTTCTACGTTTCCTCATACGTGTGCGTACAGGGGTGGGTGAGGAAAGCTGCTGGAAACTGCAGTAACAAGTTCTTACCCCCCCCCCCCCTTCCGAGGGGCGTTTTCATCCTTCCGCTGCCTTGCCCTCCCTCTCTCCCTCCTGCCAGAACCATGAATTCGTCCTCTGCCACAAACGTCCCTTAAGCACGCATGCCTGGAATGTAAGAGGGACGAGCATTTTGTGGCACCAATTCATCTTGGAGAAACTGCCATCATGCGCGTGTCTACAACAATTCTGACATACTCCACCAGACACACATGAGATCGACGTGCAAAAAAACCTGTCTGATCGAGGCACGTGGACCAATGTCAGGCTCGTGCATTAGGGGAGTAGAACCACCCTTTCCTGTCGTAACAAAGCCACTAAGATCAAAGTTGCTAAGATCACTAAGATCAAAGTGTAGTGACACTGGCAAAGCAATTGCTTTGTTCATGTTTTCTGGAAAAATGAAAAGAGCCAGTTAACATCTTTGGATGGATTGGACGTGTGGGCACCCTGGAGCAGCACAATATTGAGGTATTTCACTGAGAGTGCCAAAAGCAGCAAATTGCGAAAGAGAAGCATTATTGTGTGACGTCGTGTGTATTCAAGTGTTCATTGGCGCATTATTGCCATGCACTACTACAGCGAGATACAAAGATTTCCAACTTGTAGCCCTTTCTTTGCCTGTGCCAGTCTAAACGATCGCCTTAGCTGAGGAAAGAACATTAAAAAGTCACCTGTGATGAGAACGAAGACCTTACAAGTATCACGGCCAAAGTCTTTGCTGGGAGGTGACTCACAAAAGCACTATTTTTTCATTCCTCAGTCGGTTTCGTACGTGAGGAAGGGCCAAAAGAGTCCATACGATGACGTTCAAGGAACAAGAATGGACACCCACCAAAATTGTCTGGAAAGACCCTTCGTCTCAGAGCTTGAGGCGTCATTGGGTCATTGGAAGCCACTGCCAATGAACCTCACATTTCCAGAGATGTCATCAGATACGTCGAGGGAATGGGAGAGTCTCGCACGTTCTTCTTGCTTTCACATCTGCTTGGACAGAAGGAGATCGGAAGTTGACTTATCCGAAATGCCATGGGCACTTGGATATTTGAGTCTTTCAAATGCATTGACATCATTGACTAGTCAAGGTGTTAAGTTCCACATTATGAGTGATGTTGCCATTGCAGACTGGTCTCTGGTCCTATTCTGTCTTCACAATAACCTTGGCCCGACTTCTTGAATGATCTCGCCAATGGTCATGGTCCTTCCGGGCTCAATCCCGTGACCATGCAAGAGACCCTGTGGGTTGCTAGGGGTAATGCACTCGGACTGGGGGTCTTTTCGCATGATTCGATCAATGTCGACGCCTGAGAAATACGCCACCGATTCTGGCAGATCAGCCATGCCCAACCTTGAGCAGAACATGGAGCGCACCAAAAGGTTGGAGATCTGTAAGGCCAATGCCATCCTCTCCGCGTCTTCGGACCTGACTAGGTACCTCACCTGCAAGTCGAATCCAATAGATCGAACATATCTCTCATCTCTCAATCGCTCATACCTCGTCGTGTATAGATATTGCGAATCTTCCTCCAATGCCAGTCTCATCCATCAGCCAACTCATGGCAGAGAGCAGCAGATGGAGGTAGTCGACGGCCGAGCTTTGGACCACCCAGTTCACGCGAGAGGGGAGATAGTCTCGTCCCACCACTTTGGCATCCAGAGGTCGACTGATCCTGCACCCGAGGACGGGTGTCTTGGCGCCAACGAAGTCGAGAGCGATCTCCTCCAAACGGTTGAACGAATGCGACTCCGTCCCGCCATGCCAAGGACTCCTGGAGGAGAGTGCTTGGACGTCATTAGACCACTCAGTTGTTCCATGCCGATTGTGCCCGGTGCCGACTTGTTGGCACACTTCGAAGATGACCTCACTGGACACGAGTTCACCCTCGAACACGTCGTACCCCAGCTCGATTAACAAGGACTCTGCCTCTGGCTTCACGACCCAGGCCTTGTCGCCGCTGCGTTGGGTGAAGAGCGTCTCCAGCTTCCGCTTGAATTTCACCATGCTCGACATCTCAGCCTTTGAGACGGTCATTCCTTGAAGGTGATCCGGATCTTTGAGCTTGAAGGCGCCGGCGTAGCAGAAAGCCCCCAACTTTTTCAGGACGTAGGTGCGATCGCCCTTGGTCTGGGTGTACATCTGCACGGCGAGGCGTCGAGCTTCCACGTCGCTCAGCTTTGGATTGAATCGTTGGAGCAGCTGCTTGGCGAAGGTCACCCCAGCGCCGTAGATGCGCCCATAGTTCAGCACCTTGGCGTCGTCTCGACTCACCCCGACGGTGCGAGCCGTCATGGAGTGCATGTCTGTACCAGAGGACTTGGAGCCCTGGAATCACCCATAGAGTCGTAGTTAGTTTGTACCCGTACTCATTATCAATGAAACAAGTAATAACAAGTAATGTTGAAGGCTAATGATACCTGCAGCGTCATCCACCCAAACGGGGTCGATCCATGTCTCTTGCCCTTGGTGCCGGCATCGCCCAGCACGGCCGCAATCCACAACTCCTGGCTGTCCACATCGGCGCCCACTAAACTATGGCCATTGGGAGCCTACGAAAGCATACGTAAGTTGCGTAGTGCACATCATGCATACACATTATAATTAGTTGAGGCCAAGCATACGAAGACTACTGTGAAAAATGTATGCATAATTTCATGCACACGAATCTTTGAAGCATCCTCTTTGCTTTATTACCTGGACCAGTGTCTTTAGCTCGGACCCGATCCTGTCCGGCTTGGCATTTGAGGCGGTGAGCCAGGTTCGCTCGACTGCTCTCCGGGTCAGAGTCCCAGCTGTTACTAACTGTGGAACAATCACGGAACAAGGCTCTCCAGGCATGTGTACGAGCAGCTGACCTCGAATACGGTCCTGGTTGCTTTTCCAATAGGAAACGCTTTTTGCTAGAGAATTAATTTAACACGATGTTAACTACGTACACACTATTGCGGTGTGTGGTGCCCCACATGTGACTACCTGCTTTTAAAACCTTGTCCGCCAGCCCTCCGGACTCGGTGGCCAAGATTCCATCCTTGATTTTCTCCATGAAGTCTTTGGCAAGTGGATTACCCACGTTGTTGTTCTTCCCGTCCTTGTGGGGAAGACGGTGGAAGACGCAATGGGGCGTCAGCCTCAGACCTTCGCCACTGGCCAAGCCTACTTTTTTCTTCTTACTGCTTCCAAAATAGTCCGGAGGCTCCGTAACGAATGCCGCATTTTCTCCTGCAACTCCTTCAGCCAGGCCAACGTCTGCCAATTCGTTCTTCCTCATCTTGGCAAGCAGCGTATGTGTGGGGAACGTGGAAGACTGGAGTTCGTCGCTGTCGCCTTCAACGGCAGCAAAAGCATCTGGATCACCATCGTCAGTGGGAACCAGGTAGCCCCATTTCTCTGTGTCATGCCTACGTACATTGGGAGCAAAACTTCCAGCTTTACACCTGCGTTACGTATTACTGCGCTACCTGTGTAGAGGATAGCCGAGCCAACTTAACCTCAGCAGCTTTGGTGCAAGCTTTTTGACCGGGGTCAGCCCGGTGACTTCAGGAGAGAAGATGGCGTTCCTACTCTCGCTGGGGTGCAAGTCACGGAACCACTTGGGATAACCTTCAAGAAAGAGTTGGCTCAGTCATAGGAAACGCAGCTCACCAGTCCGACTTACCCGGATACCTGGGCTGCGTTTTGTATAAGCCACTTTCGTAAGTGGAAAACAGAGTGTAGAACTTGTGCTCCAAGAACTCCTTGTCGTCTTCCTTCAGGGGGGCTTCAATAGCATTTGTCTTACGCTTCTGGGAGGGCGAAACCTTCTTCATCTTAAGCCCTCTGACACTCCAGTCCTACACAGAGATGACGTGTAAAACAGTGTTCCCCAAACTACGCAGAAATAAAGCAAAGAGGTCAGGTTACTCATATATTTATGTATTTTTCACATTACCATTTGTGTCAGTGTTTCAATTCTGACATGCTTGAAGAACACTGAAGATCATTTTTTAAAAAGTCTTAGAATGAACATGCACATTATTTAAGGTGGGAGCACCCGATGAAGCTCTTATATGCGCACATCTGGCTCCAGAAAGCACTGTTGTATGATGACAATCAGTGTGATGTACACACCTGGTCCCACATCCAGAGGTCGTCTCTGTACATCTCGTTCTCCATCAACTGGCACGCCTCCTTGGCTAAGCGCCCGAGTACCTTGAACACGACCGTCATTACAACGAGAGTCACCTTCGACATGCATAAAGCACACCTTTTCCGTGTCTCTCTCGGTCTCCTCGGACAAGTCGTCGGCCTGCCTCACGTAGTGGTCCCACCGGTCCCTCGAGATTGGCAGTAGCGGCACTGACATCTCCAACATACCCGAGAGGGTCACAGGGTGAGGGCAGCGCTCGCGAAACAACGGAAACACCTTGGTCGTCAACTCCAGCGTAGCTCTGACGTCGTCAGCGCAGTAGCCCATGAGGTTGTTGAAGTCTTTCCTGATGTCCTCGAGACTGCCGGTGACAAAGATGTCTCTTTTTTGCTTCTCCAGAGGCCTGCTATTCCCGCAGTAGAGTTGATAGACGTCTTTTAAGTTGTTGAGCGACGTCTCCGACAGCCACTTGGGCCTGACATAAGATCAAGCAATAAGAAAACTATTGCGGCTGTCCTTGATTTCATACAATCATACCGGATGACTTCGTCCAGATTTTCATCGGCCTGCTGATTCTGCTTCTGCTTCATCATCCGCTGACCGCTGGTCATGCCGCTGGCCGCGATGTGCAGGGCCATGGTGTCGAGGAAGCGGGTGCCGTTCTTGGCCAGGCGATACTCCTCGGCCACACGAGCACGGTCGTAGCTGACGTTGTGTCCCACCACCAGGCGGGGTTCCTGTGACGAAAGCTTCGGCATGTGTATGACTGCTCAAAACTAGACTCCGAGGTCAATGACCCAATAACTAATTCGTCATTAAAAAGGGCATTGCTAAAAAAGTTATCACGTGAAAATGCTCGTTTTTCCAAGTAAAGTTAAAAAAGTTTTCCCACCATCAGTCTCAAGTTTTACCATGTCGAGATCTTTGCCGTGCAATAACGGGGGCCCATTTGCCGAAGTCATAATCATTTGGGTATTATTACAATCTATAAGGTGTTGCGCAGATTCTTCGCTTCTACTGTTGAGCATGACACGATTTAAAAGATCACTTTTTGCCTACTCCGTCAGTAAAGAAAGATTTCCCGCAAGACTTTTTTGCACTTTTTCGTTCTTTAAGGTACTTCTTAATTCACAGACAGCATGAATTGTTACTAAGCTGGTTAAGGTGCAGCCGAGGCTCGAATGTACCGTAAGGGGGAATTTAGCCTACATGAAAAGATGCTTTGCTTTCTATATTCAAAATCCCCCAAAGTCCGTCAAACGGATCTCAAAAATAACCTACTTTGCCTTTTTCACCACCAATTCTGACAAAATTTCCCCCCTAGAAACCTGAAATGCCAAATACTTGCACCTTTTCCGCACAGAGTTCACTTCCAGCTTGAGAAAGATTACCTTGAGGTCTACATCACTTCCCCTCAACTTGATGAGGTCGTCTTCTTCGAGCGCACCGTCCGGGACAGTCTGATCGACCAGGTGCCTGGAACACCATCCGTACCAGGCGTCCGGGGTCACTGCCACTGCCAGCGTCGGATGATCTCCATCCCGGACGCACACTTCAATATCGAAACACATTGCGGCCTCGAGCGGCGCGTCCACTGGCTCGGCGCTGCGTCCGTCAGGGCTGTAGCGCAGCCATCCGGGCCACAGGCGCCAGTTGGACGGAGGTGGGGGTGGAGTCTTTGGTGCAGCAATGAGCTGTTGTATGAGCTCCAAGTAGGGAGCAACTTGACGTCGTCCAATCTCCATGAAGTGGGTCTCCACGTCGCCGCAGAGCTGAGGAAGGATGACATGTGGAAGCTGTAAGAGGAGGACAGCTAATACATAGAGAACCACCGGTACATGCGAGGCATGCACTACATACTGGCTTCTGGCTCCTAGTCTTTTGCTCCTCGCCATCAGACAAAAGAGAGAACTTCCTGAGCTCCTCCCTTGAGCACTCCACATCCCTGGGATCTATGACAGGCTCTTCTCTGCTAAACAGGGCTCTTCTAAGGCCTTCGGGAAGCTGCCTGATCCCAAACTCGTTCACCTTGGCGGCGTCGCTTAAGAGCTTAAGGGACGCCCGCATGCTATTGATCTTCGTTTCCTTGACCTTCTTCCTCCGCGTTGTTCTCTTCCTGCTCTCCGTCTCCAAGTACCTCGTCCACGATGTCGAGGATCTGATTGACCTGCGAAAAATGCTGCTCGTTCAAAGACGTATGGTTCAGGCTAATGCTCCAGGCTAATGCTCCTCACTTGTTCGTCAGTGAGCCTCTCTTCGCTCTCCTCCACTAGCAAATGGATTTCCAACTCGCTCTTGGGCGCGTGGTTCAGGAGCATCAGCTTCTCGTTCTTGGTCAGTCCGAACGGAGACAGCCGAGACAGAAAGGATCGAACCTGGAAGAATGAACAAGGCAGAATTTTAGTCGTGCTCGTCACAGAGCCACCAAGTTCGCACCTTCTCGGGATCTTGCTGCGGGTCCGACCCCGCCGGCGTCGCCTTCTCCAACGAGGTCACCGTCTCCAAGATTAAGGTGGCCACCGACCCTCCCGCCGACCGCTGGGCGTTCTTGTTCTCTGCGAGAGGAGCACCAAATGAAAACGAGGGGGACGAGGTCGAATCAACCCGATCGTCGGGCTAGTACTCACCCGAAGAGCTCTTGGCCAGCCTGGCGCGCTCCTCCCGCAGGAAGGTGAGCACCTCCGCGTTGCACAAAGATGCCTCGGAAGCGTTCAGCACATCCATGCGGAACGAGATCGACAGCGGCGGCCCGACGATGCAGAACCCGGAGTCTGCACTCGCGCCGGTCACTAGGGATTGGTTAGCTTTGGAGCTTGAGTCGAGCTTTCAGGTTTCAGCTCAGCTCGGACTCGATTCGACAAGCTCCACCGCTGACCGGCAGTGAACAGTGAATTTCCTACGCAGTCAGTGAATAAGCTCTGGCCGAATTGTTACTGTCGGTTACTCATTTTAATGAATTCTTTATGTATTTATGATAACTTTCCCGTCGTCGGTTTTTGCTTTCTTGTCCTGTCAGTTGAAAAATTAGCATTGAAGAAAGATCGAGTTACGTTGTCTGACTCGAGCGTTCCCCTCAGAAACTGATTCGATTCTAGGTTTCGGGCTCAATATCCACATCCCTACCAGTTGGGGTCCCATCCGTAGCTGATTTTTTTCAGCGCTCATGAGATTGGAGCTGCCAGCTCTGGGGATGTCTTCGAGCTGTTGTCTCGGGCTCACATCTGTCCACTCAACTCTATTCGAGTTCGCAAAAAGGCAGCTAGAATCACTGTGTGTTTGATTTTCGTCAGCCGACCTAAGGGTTGCCAAAAATTTTCGTTTTCCCCAAAGTTCGTCAAATTGCTAATTGCATGGCCGTAATCATCCTGATTTTCCTCCTGATTTTGCACTGCATCATCCTGATCTTCCTCTTTGATTTGTCCGTGTAACGTCCTCGGGGCTCGGACGAAAACACAAGACCTCGAACAGGTTGAATCAGTCGTCAAATAAAGTGCTACAATACAGTCATGCTATATAGAGTTTATAAGTTGCCTGCCTCCTCGTATTATGGGACTGAAGTTTCCTAACGTGACCACAAAATCGGTTGTATCCAGACTGGACTGCATTAACGCCATGGTTTCCCGCATTTGTAGCTCCATGGAAAAATATTTCTTACGATGCGATACGATTGTTCACTCTATAAGTGGGAACACATTGTACTTTATATCATCGTAGCATAATATTTTGGAGTTTGAACTTTCGTGCTTGAGGTGGTTTCGACGCCCGTCCAATCATCCGGTTAAAAAGGATGTAATAATTGCTCCAACGGGAAATAATCACTTCTGCGTTTCACAGTGAAGCAAAAAAGATCCGTAGTTGAAGATTCCTCCGATTTATTTGATATCAACCACAACTTCCAGCAGCTGAAGCCAGGTCAGTCCCACGTAGGCACCAAAGAAGAAACCTGGTGGTTTTTCTTTGTGACAGAACGGCAAGAGGGCGCAACGGTCACTGGTCGAGTCGAACCACCACCAGGTCCTCCCCCGTCCACTGGTCCAACTTCGGGTCCCAGGTCAGTGCGAAGACCGAGTCTCGGGCCAACTCGCTCTACATCACTCGTCGGAGTGACGGCAGAGCCTTCTTTGCTCTGTGCTTCTTTGACTGCTGCGCTGACTCAACCAGTACCACAAAGCCAAGCAAGGTGAACAGGAAAGCGAAATTGCCAACCAAGATGAGGGGGTAGCCCGTCATCGTCTCCGTCATGACCGTGGGGTTGAGCGACATCTTCAAGTAAGACAGACGCGATGGCGACGTCTGCGGACCTGTCGGCGGGCGACTTTCAGCGCTTGCAGGTGTGTAATTTTGTCGTTGCCAGGTGACGTGCGACTTGCTGAAACAATCTTTTGCAGGACTCGCTGCTGGAGTTGAGGACCCAGAATTGTTCCCTGGAGGACCAGTGCCGGAAGCAGAAGAGCGGTAAGATTCTGATCTCAACTTGCTGTCAAATTTGCACGAAGTATGCCGACTGTGCCAATCCACTGTTTGCACTTTCATCCAGCCCTTGGAGATGCGACGGCACGAGCCAGCGTCTTGGAGCAGGAGCTGGTCAAGGCCCAGAGGGTCCTGCAGCGCTCTAAGAAGGCCTCCGAGGTGCAGCAATTGGTCAGAGAGCGGGACACGCTTCAAAACAAACTGAGGGCCCAAGAAGACGACTTTAGGTTGCAAAATCAAACCCTCCTCCAAGAGTTGGCAACGGTGAATAGGAGAGAAACGAAGGATACTTGACACCCTTGACTAAAAACTCTCTTGCAGCTGGTGACCTCCAACCAGAAGCTTGAAGAAGAGATTCGCTCCGCACGACCGGAGACGAGCAGCACGGCCTCTGTAACTTCGGATGAGACAGATCATGGGCTGAGGCAGGAGAACGAGAGACTGAGACAGGACTTGCAGAATGTCACGTCGAGCCTGGAGAGAGCAGAAGAAGAGAATACTCGTCTCAAATCACTGTAAGGCATGATCACTGTGCAATGTCTGACCAAGGTCTGCACCACCTCTCTTTTCCAGTCAAGAGAGCGACAAAAGAAGCGCTTCTCCTGAACTTGTTCTGGAGGGTGGTGGAGTGGCATTTAGAAGGAAGGGATCTCAAGAGCAACAAGACATAGAGAAACAGATTGAAGAATTGAAAGGTATATTCTAGAATCAGTTTTCGGTTAGATCACGGCACCACTGCACTGCCTTTTCTGGGTCAAGATGAGCGAGATCTCGTGGTTGAGGAGCTTCACCAAACCAAAAGGCTTTTGTCCCAGGCCCAAAATCAGAGTCGCCAGCTCATCGAAGAGCTGGAAACCAAGCAGGCGCTCGCCGCACAAGTCCACAGCGAAAAGGATGCTCAGATCAAGAGATTAAAGTATGTGCATATTAGCTCCTACCTCCAAACGTCATGTGTCTTTGATATTTGACATAAATGATTTAATCCCTTTCGCCTCAGCGATAAGGTTTCCGAATTGAGCGATAATTCGGCCGGAAGCATCACTGAACTGGGGGTGGAGAACGAGCGGCTTCAGGCCCAATTGCAGAAGGGATACGACGCGTTCAACTTGTTCAAGGAGAAAAGGGCGGTAGACGTGACCAAGCTCGAGGAGCAGATTGCATCCCTGAATGATAAGGCAAGCTCTGTTTTTGTTCACTCACTTTCAGGTCATTGTTTTGACTCCGCTGTTTGTAGTTGTCCGGAATCTCCAAGTTGGAAGAGAATCTCCAAAGTCACGAGGCAGCATTGGCATCAAAGACGTCAGAACTTGAACTCAAAGAGACCGAATTGGTCGAGACTAAGGACTACCTAGCACAGCTCCAGGACGAGTTGGAATCCGAGAGGAAAGATTTTCAGCTGAAACTGGAAGATGCCATCAAGGTGGGGATCTCAAACTCTTTGATGGTGCCAAGGCTCGCTTGTTTGCTGAGAGTTGGAACAAGTGATGCTGCTTCAGCACCTACAAAAATACCAATTAGGCTGCCTTATCAGAGCAGATGAAGCCAAACATAACTCCTTTCTGCTTAAGCTAGCAGCCACATTTTGTCACATACGATGACATATTATTTGCCATTCTTTGATCAACGATCAGTATTATGCGTGTGGGTGGACCTTATCCTGACGGTTTCAGCAATGATATTCCCAACCAACTTTAGGTGGGCGAAAATCGCAAGTCTTTGCTGGACGAAATGGCCATCAACCTGCAGAACAAGAGTGACGAAATCTCTAGATTGGCGAATGAGGTCTCAAGTAGCAAAGTGGCCTATGAGGAACAGATGAAGGTAATGAGCATTAAGTTAGACGTGCATCACTTGAAATCTCATGTTGCCGTGAACTTTCTTCTTTGAAGGATCTTGGTTGCCAGGTGTCAGATCTTAAGCTGTCCCTTGAAACCTCTCACCGGTCAGAGTCAGAACAGTCATCGAGGATGGTCCAGTTGACGGCCGAGGTCAGCGAACTGTCGTCTAAGCTGTCCCAGCTGTCTGCCGACAGCGAGCGCCATCTCAAAGAGGTTCAAGAAACTCACGCCGATGAAGTTCGCGTCCTTGTTGAGGAACACAAGCTCAAACTGAGAGATTTGGCCACCCAGTTGGAGATCTCCAATGCCCAGCGCAATGAGTTTGAAGAGTCGTGTCAGCAGGCCACCTTGGAGGCTAAGTACAGACGCTATTATTCGTTGAATAACGTATATATGTTATTGGCTGATAAATCCCTTTCAGAGACTTGATAGAAGAGCGCAAGATCGCAGACCGTAAGGCTGCGGCTCTCAACAAGGATCTGAAGCGTCAGCTCCAGGCTGAGAAGCAGAGGAACGATCGACTGCAAGAGAGGCTGAAAGAATGTTTTGCTGATAGCACAACATCGTCATCTCCTTCCCCACCCAGTCATATGAGTGAGTTCGTCCATTGTATAGAGAGAAATGTCCTGCAAGTACTCAGTATCCACTGGGGTCTTCCACAGGCCGTGAAATCGATGCCGACCGCACGTCCATCTCTTCTTGGTCAATCATGTCCGGCTACAATGACCAGAGTCACAGCACACCATTACCGGTAGAATCATCGGAAGTCCACTCGAGTCCCGCCTCCCCCTCAGAGGCCATTGACTCTCAACATGACGATCATGTGCTTCTCTTGGAAAAGATCCAGCGTCTCCAGGATGAGAAGCAGGTGATTCTTGTAGGCCCAAATGATTTTGCAGTATTTTCGCAAAACCGTTTCCACTTTCCAGGTCTCTGAAGAAAAGATTCACATGCTGGAGCATTCAGCTGCTGCCATGGCGGATGAGTTGCTGAGGAAGTCGGCACTCATACAGTTCTACTGCATGGACGGGAGAAAAGCAGGTAAGCGGGTGCTGGGTACAAGGACTTGTATTGTTAGCATCAACGCAGTTGCCCTACTCAAACGTGATCGCTTGTAGCCCATTCTTCTGCCCTGGCTGCTCCTGTGCTGTCGCCCTCTGGTGAGAAGCAGTTGAGCATGAAGGACCGCATGGTGAACCTCCTGATGCATCCGGACCAGGAGACGAGGCGAGAAGTCGAGCGCATGCAGAACATGCTGGAGGAGACGCTGACCAAGAACATGCACCTGCAGACTGATCTGGAGAGCCTCTCCCGGGAGGTCGTCAGGCTATCCAAGGAGGCAATAGGGAACAAACAGAAAGAAGTGTGATGAAGTGCAGACTCAGCAGGTGCTAATTTTTAGGTTCTACGTATGTATTATTGGAAGCGGTACTGGGTACTACTAGGATGTGATCATAATTTTATTCTCGCATAGATGTGTATGACGTACGTACTCATCAGACATGAGCTTAAACATACTCTGCCAACATGCAGTTTGACGTTTAAGTGAATAAATATCTTTACAGTGTGTATGAAGTGCCACACTGGCGCCAATACGGGCTAGGGAAGCATTTTGGGGGTGGAAACCACACAGCTGACAACTCAGCTCATAAACTAGGATAAATTGTTCTTCATCGTGTGCATGCATGCCTGTGGCATATGGACATTTTTGTCTCCATGATGTCCTTCGATGAGGAAGAGCAGCCCGGTTGAAAGATGAGCATTGTATGTTCCTCTTAGGGGATGCTCTGCTCTAGGAAAAGTTGATGGCAGTCTTGATGATGACAATGGTCATGAGGGCGGTGACGGCCATGATGACGAACAACAATGGTCATGACAACGGCCTGACAGGCGACAGCGAGAGACTCGCTGACTGACAAGCATTCGGTTGTGCTTCATGTTTCTTGCCCTCATACCCCAAGTTGCCGCTAAAATCCAGAAGGGAGCGCTGCAGTGCCAGCGACAGGACTCGATATGCCAGTTCTTTATTAATTTGAACTACTACGTCAATAGCTAGGGTTTTTGCGAGGAAACAAGTGTTGTTCAACCCACCCCTGCCACTCTGTGGGATCTTTTGCTTCGCATATTGCAACAACCTGTTTCCCAAAGAATACAAAGAGTACATAGTGGCAACCTACAAAAACCGGATTTAAGTGCTTCTGCATGGTATACACTGTGGTACGAGTGGACCTTAACGATCTCTTCTTCACCGGGCAAGTGAAGATCAATCCAGAACCTCTTTTCGGACAACGAGGGCATCTCTGCGTAGACGGAGTCAACTAAATATGCGCGTATTAGTAGAAAAAGTAATTGTCTCATTGTGGCGAGTATTCGGCATCTTCGGTAATCACGTCGTATCCAACAGACAAGTGAGAATCCGACTTTGCTGGACGCATCTGAGCTGGTCCGGCCAGAGATCGAGACCACCAAGGAAAAAAAATTCCGCGTCTTCGACAATGAGGAACACCCACTTCATGCCAGGGTTAAGAAGACTTACAAGGATATGCACACCTATCAAACTGTCGACTTTGTCAAGAGAAAGGTAGAACTTCCCCTTTACAAGATAGTAATGCGAGATAACAACTTATAATGACCTTGAACAGCGTTCCCAGTGGCTGAACTTCGACCACCTTGAGGCGACCATCATGGAGGCGCTGTTCATGCTCAACGACTTAGTGGATGAGTCAGATCCGGACCTGGATCTGCCGAACATCATCCACGCATTCCAAGTAAGGGGCCTCGAATGACCTCCACAAAGCTTGAACTACTGATTTCTTCACAATGTCTTGCCAGACTGCCGAGAGGATCCGTGCCAAGCATCCCGAGCTAGAGTGGTTCCAGTTCGTCGGGCTTATTCATGACCTGGGAAAGGTGAGAAGAGACTTGCTCGTGTGCGGTGGTTATGGCGGCACACGCGCACTTGGAGGTGCACAGCGAGATTTACCAAGTCGACTTTTGCTCAGACCTGATCGTAGCCAAGATCTGATCATGCACATACGCCAAAAGGCACGAGTAGCAAGCCTTGGCAAAGCATCAACCCCTGTCGAGTCAACAGTCCTGAAGATGTCATAGAATAACTTAAAAGATCAGTCTTTTATTTTCGTCATTAAGGAACACAGGGGAATAATTAGCAAGCAATCACTTGTTTCTTAAGCTGCTCGGCCAATACTTGATGACGTCCCATCATCATGTTACAGTCGTTAGAACTATGGGGTGTGAGCAGCACCTCCTCAGCTGGAGAGACAATTTCCAACTGAAAACACCATTCGGTTTGTAGATCATGGCTTTCTATGGCGAGCCCCAGTGGGCAGTGGTGGGCGACACCTTTCCAGTGGGCTGCGAGTTCCAGAAGGACATCGTCTACCGCGAGTCATCGTTCGAGGACAATCCAGATCTGGAGAACAAGCTCTATAGGTTAGTGCTTCGTCACGTCTGACGTCATTCAGCACGAGAAGCGCCGGAGGATTATCGACCAGGTGTCAATGACAGCAGTGTGAGGACTGCAGGTCCAAGGAGGCTGTGGTCCTCCAAAAGCCTGACTACTTTAGCATGCACAGCAGCAATGCTAAAAACAGCCTTAATGATTAAAACGTAACAATTAGCCGGGATGACCTGGCATATACATACACTGAATCTTATTTCTAGCTCCCCAAACGGTATGTATGAGCCTAACTGCGGATTGGATAAGGTGCTCATGTCTTGGGGCCACGACGAGTACCTATATCAGGTCCTTAAGCATAACAATTGCTCTGTGCCCGAGGAAGGTTTTTACATCATTAGGTGAGATTGTGCAAACTTTTGGGCCTGAAATGGTCTGCAGTGACAACGCCTTGCCACAGATACCACTCGTTTTATCCTTGGCATTCACACAACAACTACCAAAACTTGACCGACGAGGCAGACAGGGAGATGCTCAAGTGGGTCCAGGAGTTTAAGTACGTTAAAGTAACATCTGTGTCATGCACAATTCTCGTGTGCATCAGACTCTTTTCTTGTCTCACAGCAAATTCGACCTCTACACCAAGAGCACGGAGCTGCCGGACGTGGAGGCTTTGACGTCCTACTACCAGAAGCTCGTAGACAAGTTCTGCCCCGGCGTCGTCAAGTTTTGAGAGATCTGTGTTTACGCCACCTCTAGGCCGGATGTTCTGTATGCAGTGACTTGTGCACTGCACCACCTATGGAAGATGCCTGTTAAGTGAAATTAGGTCGTGTACCCTTCTATATGTGTTTCAATCCCTAGAATACGTATGCGCACATGTTTCTCCAACAGCTGAATATTAGTAGCAGATGCTTCCGGCATCTCACATTGCACGATACACGCTACTCTATCTTGGTCTGTCAGCGAAGAATAAGCGTTCTATGAGAACACACCATCTTCTCAACTCCATATCAGAACAATATGCAGCTTCCAGCGGCCTAATGATGGCCCAGGACGGAATTGTGACTAAATAAAAACTGCAACTTGGGTCGGATTAAGTAGGAGTGAGGCCTCAGAGCACGACTGATCGGTTTTCTGGGACACAGCCCAGTTCTCACGAAAAATCCGAAGTACGCGGCTCTGCAGTCCCAACTTTGAACGCTTTACCCGGTTCAACCCTTTCTCCTCATTCGGTACAGCTGAGTTGCCGTTGTTACTGTATAAAGTCCGCTCAGAACAGTCTGCTTGTACCGGTTGTAGAAATGACCCTGGCCCGAGGTGTCAGCCTTATCGATCCTGCGCTGTAAGAAGCCCCATCAAGTCCAGACGTACTCACGCTTGCACCGACGTCGTCATCCTGCTTCGTACCCTTCAGAAGACGTTGACCTCATTGACCATGCCGAAGAGTCAACACATGTATGACCTTTGCGGACATCCTGGTGGAACGGCTCACGCTCATCGCGGTCCCGCTCTTCTCTAGCACTCTTTTAGGCACCCCCTGCCCAAATATCAATCCCAATGTGGCACCCTCCGGGTGAAGAGCTATCACACCATGCTTGGTCTTGAGCGGCTCGGGCGTGACAGTGTCACAACATTGATTTGGATATTGTTGGATATTGACAATTGTGTCAGAGCAGTCACGGTTTAGTGCATACTATTACCAAGGCATAACTCAATGTATAAGTGCATCCGGCCCTTACACGATACAATAACTTTATTCAGGAAAATGAGACATTGCCATGAGGCTCTAGACTATCTGCTCCATTTCCCTGGCATAGGTGATGGCCATCTTGGCCAGCTCCTCTGTGGGCACCTCCTGCGTGCTGTCTGACGGTGTCTTGGAGAACCTGACAAGGCTGTCCTTGTCTATTACCCAACCACGACTTGCAACATACCTGGAGATATGTGAGATGAGCAGTTGATGAACTATTTACGAAGGAAGAGGATCACACTCACTTGTTGGTTGCACTGTTATCAACTTGCAGCATCTTGGCGAGGTCCTTCACTTTGATGTGTTCATAGGCCTTTTCCACGCAAGAAGCTATCTCGTCCTTGATGGTGACGAGAAGCTCATCGACGAAGAACTTGTAGGACTCTGCAGGGACATTGTCTTTCATCATGAGGACCTTGTTGTAACTACCCTCCATGATGAATTGCTCCATCCTGACCGGACAGCGGATGTAGGGGTCATTTTGGAGGGTATCGGAAGGCACCTGTTCCAGCTCAGTGTGGAAGTCAGCTATCCTGCAGAGACATAGCAGCAGGACAAAGGCCAGGGTTCTCTTGGAAGAATAACTCACCCTTTCCTCAGTTACAAAGCTGGAAAATTGGGCCTCACCTGTTCTTGGAGAGCAAGCAGAGGAGGTTCAGACCAAGCAGCTCCCTCTGGTAAGCAGACTCAGGCAGGCAGTGGCTGTAGTCAGAGTAGTAAGTCTTGAGCTGGAGAGAAATAGTAGGTTGACTAAATAACCACTGGGGACTGAGAGATCACACATGCCCCCAAGAGGCCCTTAACAACATCACTATCACACTGGGCGGAAGAGCATTCGCAAGTGTGAAGCAGTCCCAAAGCATTTAGATCTGAGAACCTTTCTTTATTCGCCACCTCAACTTTGGTCATTTTTGCTCAGGGCGCAGTCACACTGGTGACACGTACACAGTCGAACATAAACCGCTTTCCACGGGTCAGAAGTCGAACAGGCACTGTTGGACATTCTTGGCATGCTGGTAGCAGTTGGCACTTCACTTAACGTGGGCAGCAACCTCTTCTACACCCTGCAGAGAGACAGCCTACACCTTACCTGGGTGATGTAACGTTCAAAAGCGGCCACGTCCTTGGTGGCGATCGCATGGTGAGCCCCGATCTCGAGGACATCGCGAGCAATCAGCAGGTCCTGAGGGAGCAGATGAACCTACGTACCCAAGAATTGCATGGAATTGTGGGACTTCTCTCACCTGCTGGACTCCCACAAGGCCTTCTCCAGTGGGCAAAAACTCCCTTTTCGTCAGCAGCTGCTTGAGGCTGTTGAGGCTGCTTCTGACAGCGTCGAGGTCCCCTTTCTTCCACTCGGCCGCCAGGACGTCGTGTCTCGACGCCAAGTCAGACACGTCGACCGCAGAAGTCATCCGCCTTGCACCTGAGCTTGGCCAACTGCTGTAAACTAAAGTTTGTTTTTGGTCTCCTCCTCCAGCCGGTCCGTGACCACTTGAGTTGAGTCGGAAGCAGCAAAAGTTGCTCGAAAGCCCCAGTAAGAGACTGCAGAGGGACCGGCTCTGGTCACGGTCGGGTTCTCGGTCATGACTTGAGCATTTTCAGGTGCCCAACAAATTGACTCGTGTCCGCCGACCAGGCCGATGTGGCGGTCGAGGGGCTATCTTGCATCCTGGGGTGGTATGAGGGCGACAGCGGCGGCGGCGGCGGTGGCCACCGTAGAGCGCTCTACAGCTCACATTGTAGACAGTAGAAGTGTCGTAGGCA
>JAAUXU010003876.1_pt1 | contig 49374 bp, 63 predicted proteins | sample 7278151 | NCBI WGS metagenome assembly JAAUXU01 (sample SAMN14350113, study PRJNA611818) | marine sediment metagenome | isolation source: surface marine sediment (1.8m) | place: French Polynesia: Moorea | collected 2018-08
AAGTTGGACTTAATTGAAGAGACAAAACTGATGCTCAACCCTTTTACACCTTTTCTCAATCATTCCAGTTCAGACACCTCCGAGTTCTACCAAGATGGGACCTTTTTGGACAGACCTCAACTACCACATCCTATGCTTCGTCATTGTGTTGTGGAAGTCGAACCTGGATTGGTCTTCACATCAAGAAATGAATATTCTGCTTCTCAAAGGTCAGCATTCAGTTTGAACCTGTGACTGGAGCATCTGAGCATCTGGCAAACGTGAACCAAGGACGAGAACGTCATGGTTGTGGAGTGGTCAATAAAAGGGTCTCATAAGTTGATGGTTTGTGTTATGATCCTGCTGTTTTTCCCCCCCAAAGATGCATGAAAAAAGATGCACAAAAAATTGACTGTTCAAGGCAAAAAAAGAGAAAAATAAGACTCTTTTGTGCTCTGCTTTCTACAAGACCAACAGCTTTTGATGCCTGAGTGCAGTGAAACGAGGCCTTATATTTCCTTGAAATGTTATTTTTGGCCCATCCACTTTTTCACAATTACAGCAGTTTAAGCAGAATTACACCAACTTCCCATTAAATCGGGCTCTGAATGCTTTCTGCACATTTTTTCCAGTAAGTGAGATTTTTGTTTCACTCTCATCATTTGTTTTTGATGTAATTCATTGGAAATCCCAAGTGCCCAATTGCTCTGGTCGGTACTAAAACATCGTGAATATTCACATTTTCCAACACTTTTTTCTTTCAAAATCGCTTATGAGCGCTCAAGAGAGATCACTGAAGCAGCTAAAACAAAATAAAAGGTTAAATTTAAAAGCAATGAAGTCATAAAATGTAATACAATTTTTTGGGTGAGGATACAAGAAATTGTCAATTTTTGTGACGAAAAATAACTGGAAGTAAAGAGAAACTGTAGAAGTCTTTTTTCTTTCCTAAGACAGACATGACATTGTGGTGTCTCGAGGATGCAACCGTAAGGATAAGTTATTCTTGAGTCACACTGAGATCTGCAACACGAGAGTGGAGGGAGGGACCAACTCTGCCACGACCAATTTATCACATGTCCTCTGTGCAATATGAAGACATTTTCTTTACCGCTGGTGAGTGCAGACGGGAGTATAAAACCGGCCTGACCGGTGTAGTACGACACCAACCCCAGGGAAAAAAAGAGATTATATCCCAAGGGATATATTTTTTTTTCATTTTGGAAAATTCTGAAATGTGAAGTTAATGGTGCAATCTTTGAAAGTGAATTCTCTTTTTTGCACTCTTCTTTGGCAATGTCTGAAGCATGATGTCCTCAAGCAGTTCACGAAAAGGTTGGCATATTCTCCTGGTGGGAGGACTGGATTCCAGTCAAGACCTTGACACAATTTACCAGTACTACCCGGATTTAGAGACTTGGATCCTCAGGGAAGAGAAACTCTCGACACCAAAACGCATTGCAGCTGCAACTCTGCCTGTCCTGCAGCTGAATGCAGCTGGTGCAATCAAAAGTGTGCAAGATTGTCAGTGACGACATGTGGCAGTATGCAGAGCTTGACCCACACCACACTAGCCAGGTTTTAGGCAAGTCACACCAGACCTGGGCTGGTGTGGCCATAAAACAAGTATTCACAGATACCGGACTGGCCCAGGGCTAGTCGGTCTGCCTCAAAATAAACAAACTGCCGGCTTAAGTGGTGAATCCGGGTGCAGCTGGGGCATCGAGATCAAAGTGGACATCTTGAGCTCAGACACAGCCCCACTTCCTCTTTCCTACCACTGGCCATAGATAGCTACTGCTATGCTACATCCCCAGTAGGCACTAATATTTACTGGGGGATGTTGTGTAGCAATAGCCATTTATGCCCTGTCCTAGCCCACATTAGCCCACACTAGCCCACCCTGGCCTGGTTAGCTGTGCATACTTCTTTCCACACTGACCCACACCACACCGGTCCTGGGCAAAGCTCTGCAATACTGCCCATATTCAGTCATGTTTGTTGCCTACACGTAGCAGGGATGGAACAGTCCCAGTAGGGAGTTTGAGGGATGGCAGGGAGCTGAGGACCACCTGGTAGGAGTGGATGGAGTCCACCTTATTCGAGTACCAGTCTGTACCCGATCCATCCCTAGGAGCTGGTGGAAGGAAAGTACAGAGAGTACAAAAGGAGAAAAAAATGGAATTATGTGAGAGAGAAAGAGGTGGAATAAAGAACTGGTTTCTCTTACTTTGATGTGCAGATGATTTGGAGCATGTTCGCTGCGTGCACGATGCAATTCTAATCTGAGAGCGATCTTGCTCAATGTGGTCTGAATGCGCTGAGTGCGCGTGTCCTGGGTGCGTGTGCAGAGGCAAAGTGGAGATCGTCGCTCTGGTCCTTTGCTCAATTGCCTGTACTTGGAGTGCAGAAGGTGTAATAACTCAGCATTCTGTTGTGGACCCTCTCAGGGATGAGATCTCCTGTACCTCCTCCTCCTGCCCCTACCAGACCAGTCAGGTTTGACTGTTGAACATGTGTGTTTCCTTATCTGCCACCAGCTACTTATAAAATATCTTATATTTCACCCTAACCCAGTGTCCTGATCATTCCTCAGTATTCCTCGTGTCCATGGGTCTGACCCTCAGAGAAAGTCAGAGTTACTGCTGCAAGGTCACTTTGTACGGACACAAGAGCACCAGTGATGTTGTGGCCCTGGTGCTCAGAACCTCAGAAACTGGGCCACAGACATTGTGGTCCAGGCAGACAGACACTTGTGGGGTCATCATGTACAAATGCAAAATGCAGCACGGCCTTCGAGGCCAAAGCAAATACTCAAAGGCTGCTTAAACACAAGCAATCGATAATTTAATGCTCGGAAACATGAAAATTTCCCGCCTGCCACTTTTGGCTTGGGTGGGACAATCACAAAATGGTTCAGCAAACTTTGTGACACAGAGTGAAAATTATTTTCCTACCCCAGCATAAAAAACAGCTTCAAGTATCTTGAAGAATAGACTGTCGTGTTTGGGCCTTGACAACCTGGGGGAAATTAATATCCGCCAATATTCAAGGCCAAAGTTCACAATGAAAGTGCTCCTTTATGCACAGGCCGTGTAAGTACGTTTTACCCATGTATGTACGTACTATACTGTATAACAACATCATGTAGTTGTGAAGGCATTTTAGGCGTAAGATTTGTTTCATATTTGGTCTGTGCTCTGATTTGAAGAATGTTTTAAGAGTTTCTTTAAAAGAACATCAACCAATTTCTGAATGTTACATTTTGATGACCCCTTTCTTTTACCGCCATCAGGCCCAGCTCATCCAGGCCCACGTACTAAGGAGAGATCCAAGCGTAGGCATCTCGGCTCTCTCCACGGAGAGAAAAGGTGTGTTTAGATGACTTTTTGCATGCTTCATCTGTTCGCGCTACGACGCAACAAAGTTGCAGGATGTGGCTTCTGAGAGGCTGATGCCCCGCGGCCTTTGCATGGTCCGGCACCGTCTCCTCCAACACCTCCTCCATGCTGGCACCAGAGTGAGCCGACACCTCCAAGTCGACGTTTGTGGCATAGCACGCGTCAGCATCGACACTTGAGCAGGTTGTACCTCCGACAAAGCTGACGTCCCTGGTCGGCTGCACTCGTCTCAGCCATCTCCCTGGCGGTGAGTCGTTTCATCAGGTAAATCGTGTCCTTGGCCGTCCCCGTCACCTCCTCCTCCCCAGTGAGTCGACCTCGGTCACGTCGTATACGCGTGCACGTGCGGTGGGCATCGGTACCGCATTAGATGTTCCTGGTGACGACAGAAATCTTGTCTACTGTGTCTACGAACCGACTGTTGCTGAAGTGCGTCACGAGGGACTCCAAGTCGAGCCTGATGGTGGACTGCAGGATCCCTCCTGCCAATCGCTGCACCAGGCAAGCCTCGTCCACCTCAGAGTGAAGTATCAGGACCACGTTGGCGCAGTGCCTGGTCATCTCGTCCAATAACGCGCTGTGTCCTCGAGGAGCGGCGACCTCGGCGAGAACACCAACTCCTCCATGTCGACGGGACGCAACCGCATGATCGTGACTCGTGAGCAGTAAGCAAGTAGCTCAAGATGGGCTGTGGCCGCCAAGCCAGGAGTAGACCTCATTTTGTACTCCCCTGGGGCCCGCCCGCCTACCAGGCCCGCTTGTGTCGTGTCACCAGGTCGTTCCGGTCGAGAGAGTCATGCCAATGTGGTGTTCTCTCAGAAATAAGGCCTAAGTAAAGCCTCAGGCCTACTTCTACTATTTGGGTAGCCGCACTGAACACTCGTTATGCACGCGAAGGGCGCATCGTGTCTAATCAGTGCTCTGTGCACTCGAAGTGTGCACACCTGTTCGTACTTGTAAGTAGCAAAATATCGCCTTCTCATACGTTCATATAATGTCTTTATGGTCCTACGAAGCTTCTTTCACCTCTCATCAAGCCAATCAGCTCTATTGTATTAGAAGCTTATGTTCATGCCTCAAGTTAAGTCCACCATTTACGAGCAGCAGGAAAATTTCTCCGCCTCATGACGTAACACAACAGTGCGATTATAAGTGCATCATTATCATTAGATATGTCTCTTTAATTGTTATCATCAGCGGTTATCTCTTTTTCTATTCTCTGTCAGGTCGCTGCGTGGGTTTGATTGTCGGGCCCCCTTAGTCTTTTGGAGAAATGGCCGTGTTAAAGGTTGATCATAAAGTGTCTACATATGTTGCACTCATAGTCTTAAAACGTTATGCTTTGCACAGACTTCGTCGGGGCTGTACCTTGTCTTGCTGCTGGTGCTGCTGCCCAGCGCCTGTCTGTCCGTCACCTTGTACGAGTATTTCACCGACGGCGGCATCACGTCCGGCCTGACCGCGGACGACAGGAACGACTTCACTCTCAACGGGAAGAACTTCAAAATTCTGAGTGGGTCGCTGCACTACTTCAGGGTGCATCCGGACTACTGGAGGGACAGACTCAGAAAGTATCGAGCGGCTGGATTGAACGCCATAGATGTGTAAGAGATACGTCGACTTTCACGAGATCGTTTGTGGACATGACCCGACTCTCCGCAGCTACATTCCCTGGAACCTCCACGAGCCCGAGCGCGGCGTGTTCGACTTTGGCGACGGCGGCAGAGACCTCTCCGCTTTCCTCGACCTGCCCGCCTTCATAAGGATGGCCCAGGAAGAAGACCTCTTCGTCATATTCAGGCCGGGGCCTTACATCTGCGCCGAGTGGGACTTCGGCGGGCTGCCCAGGTTCAGCTTCGTACAACGGTGCTAGACACGATCGCCTAAGTTCACCCTTTTGATCCGTCCTCAGCTGGCTGTTGTCTGAGCATCCCATGTACGTACGGTCCAGTTTCGAGGCATACCAGAACTACGCTGGCCAGTACTTGCGCGAGACCCTCAGAAGAGTCAAGGACTTGCAGTTCTACACAGCGAGCGGCAGCAAGGGCGGTCCCATCATCATGTTACAGGTGACTTCGCCGGGCCAAGAGTCTTGTCGCATTGTAGACGTGCACTTCTCTCCAGATTGAGAACGAGTACGGCGCCTTCGGGTACGATGACCTCCCACGCGACAAAGCCCATCTCCGCTGGATACGGGACCTCTACAACCAGGAAGGCATGGAGTCCCTCCTATTCACTTCGGACTCCCCCTACCTCACGAGCGACTTGGGCTCCTTGGACGAGGACGGCGGTGAGGATCCAGACCTTGCGGAAGAAGATGAAATTCTTACATCATTTCTAACTGCGCAGTGCTAATGACGGCCAACTTCAAGTATTCTTCCATCGAGAACTTGGACAAGCTGAGGGAGCTACAACCAAACAGGCCTGTTCTGGTCAGCGAGTTCTGGCCCGGGTGGTTCGACCACTGGTTTAACCCAATACACGGAACCCTCAGCATTGACGGTGAGTTGGCCATCAGTCGAGACTTCTCTGGTCGTGGCCTTTCTGGTCCATGGTCCAACTCCACTCAAGCGACGAGAGGGAGAGGTGGAGCAACACCTCCACTGCTTCAGTCAGTAATACCAGCGCTTGACGAGGCTCGACTGGCCGACCGCGGCCTTCATACGGTAGCTGGAAGCTCTCCAATGTCATGTTGCACATGAAATCGAAGTACCGACAGATCCACTCGACAGACTTGAAGTTTCTGCCGCTCTTTTCTGTCTGGGTGCGGTGTTCAGTCACCAAGATCATGCTGGTACAACTTTTTCCCGCTTTCAGAGTTTGAGGAGATTCTTCAGAACATCTTCAACTACGAGGGCAGCGTCAACTTCTACATGTTCCACGGAGGGACGAACTTTGCCTTCATGAATGGCGCCAACGTATTCTCGCAGTTTCCGCACTACGCGCCGACGGTCACCAGTTATGGTATGTGGGCCTCGTGCGTGTCCTTGCATAAGACGCGGAGCTGAGAAGCTTCTTTCGCCTGCAAATTCGCAAGAGAAAGCTGGCGATCACACTGTCGTCTTGTTTATAGACTACGACGCTCCTCTGACCGAAGCGGGTCACTACACCGCCAAGTACGACCGCGCGGCCGAGATGTTGGCTGCCTACGACCCCCTATCGTCGCTGCTGAGCAAGCCGGAGCGGCCAGCCATCGTCCAGCCGTTTGCGTACTTTCCCGCCACCATGAATCAATACATCGACTTCGAGGGGATCCTGGCCAAAGTGGTTGGTATTGACCGTTGTCCCGGTATCCGTCACCAGTAACTTTGGGCGCTTATACAACCCCTTCTTCAGCCTGAGGCGGTGAGCAGCGTGAACTTGCTCTCCATGGAACAGTTACCTATCAATGGAGGAAGCGGCCAAAGCTATGGATACATCAACTACCGCAAGGTGGTGAACAATCTGGCCCAGGGCAGCGTCATCGTCGTCCGTGGGCACGTTCGAGACCTCTTACAAGTCATGGTCAACGGAATGATGATCCATGAACCCATCACCAGTCTCAGCGAGATCGGCAACTTCGGCTCTTTTGGACCTAGGTACACCAATACTGCCCAGTTATCGGTCAGTTAGAGGTTGCGACTGTGCCCTTCATCTTGCAGCGACTCTTCTCTGACAGTGGACCTGACGGGGGTTCCCATCCCCGACGGCCAGATCTCTGCCTGCAACCCGCAGTGCACAATCGACTTCCTGGTGGAGAACACTGGCAGGAACAACTACGGCCAGCCTCATTCCTTCAACCAGAAGAAAGGTCTTTGGGAAGGAGAGGTCACGCTGGATGGCGTCATACTCACCGGCTGGGAAATCTACCCGCTCGAATTCAAAAGCAACTGGGTGCAGAGGTATAACGACGGACTGGAGAAAGACTTTCATCTGTTACCTGCAAGGTTTTACACCGATTACTGTAGCTTGACTGCCAGCGACTGGGAGAGTTACACGTACTCGGAGCACTTGGCCCTGGCCCCCCGACTGCTTCGTGGCGAGTTCGTGGTTCCAACGCAGGTTCCAGCCCCTGACACCTTCTTCGACTTCTCGACTGATTGGGATCACGGAGTTGTTTTCATCAACGGCTTCAACCTGGGCAGGTATCACAGGGCAGGACCCACGCAGACCCTCTACGTGCCAGGACCGATCCTGAGGCAAGGATCCAACGAGGTAACGAGGCCACGAGTGCGACGCAAATGAACCCCTGCGCCCCACACTTTCTTCGTAGATCATCATCTTCGAAAACTACGTCGGCGGGCCCATCGCGACGTTCGTGGACGAGCCCGACCTCGGCTCTCTGACCAAGACATGCTCTAGGAAGAGTACTGACGAGACCTGCCGCAAGCGCCCATGAGGACACATTCCGGATATATCTTTTTACTTCATAAAATAAAGTTTAATTGCCTCACACATTTTAGTTAAAACATGATTACACGACAGTAAAAGCTGCATGAGCTAGAGGCGTACAAGCTGTTTAGCTTCAGTTCGAGTTGGAAAGGTAGGCGGCGACTCCGTCCTGTGTGGCCTTCATGGTCTTCTTGCCTGGCCTCCATCCAGCTGGACACACCTCCCCATGCTCATCGGTGAATTGGAAGGCCTGCACCAGCCTCAGAGTCTCGTCAACGTCACGACCCACTGGCAGGTCATTCACGGTGATCTGGCGGAGCTTGCCTTTGCCATCAATGATGAAAAGGCCGCGGAAGGCGATGCCTTCGTCCTCCTGACAAAGAAATCGTCACCATCACGGCATTCAATGCAAAATCTATGTGCACACACCTTGAGTACGCCGTAAGCCCTCGAGATCTCTAGATTCTTGTCTGCCAGCAGCGGGATGTCCATCGGGCCGAGCCCTCCCTTATTCTGTGGGGTGTTGATCCACGCCAAGTGGGAGAAGTGAGAGTCAGTAGAACAGGCAAGGACCTCGCAGTTGATTTTGCGGAATTCTTCGGCGCGGTCGCTGAAGGCGATGATCTCGGTGGGGCAGACAAAAGTGAAGTCGAGCGGGTAGAAGAAGAGCACGACGTACTTCCCGCGGTAGTCGGACAGGCTGACATCGCGAAACGCGCCATTCACCACAGCTTTGGCCTTGAACTCCGGGGCGTCCTGGGTGGGCTGCAGAGTCGAACTCATCTACGAGCAGAGAAGAGGGATGATGGCTGAAGAAGACATTGAGGACGAAAAACCCGTTATTACCTTTCGCTCCCGACTGCAGTCGTCTTGCTTGTAAGCTCAGGACTTCAGCGTGCGGAGGACGAACCAGAAGTGAACTCTCTGACCCTCTACAGAGGAGAACGCTGAGAGGGAGCGCGCGAGCGAGAGTAGCGTGCTTGAGTGTCGGAGCGAGGCAACGGCCGAGAGCGAGGACCCGGCCGGTGTCAGTGGCAGAGGAAGAAGCGGCCAAGCTGCGCGTCGCTGTCGTGGCCGGCGACCATAGTACAGATACAGCAAGCTGATTCCCTCTGCCCCCGTGAGCTCGGAGCTCCAGGGTTGGCTTCGAGCTGCCTTTGTCCTGGTCCATTTCAGACATGTGAGCTCGAGTCGATCCATCAGCTCGAAGACATCCCGACACCTCTGAGCTAACCGGAGCTGAACAAATCAGCTGCTCTCAAGCCCCTCCAGCTAGGGATGCTTACGGGTCGGACTTCTCAGATCCGGGCTGTGCCCGGGTGGCATAAGCGTAAAGAATTGGCCCTACGGGCCGGGCCCTACTGGCCGGGCCCTTCACAGTTTATCTAATGGAACAAGTGAAATACGGGCAGAGCGTTTAAGAGCACGAGAAGTAGTAATTTATTACCTCTTGTGGTACTCACAAAAAGATCGCCTGATCCCTCCAAGCGGTACTTTTTGGCTTTGAATGCTCTGAGTACAGAAACGTACAAGTCCTTCACTCCCTACAAAAGTCAACTCCAGCCTCCTTGAGTGATCAATATGTGTTCCACATGTCTTATTATGCTAGATTGCTTTCATTTATTCAAGGTTTTCTTAACAGTGGCATATACATTTTTTTAAAATGTGATAGGCATCGGGCCGGACTCGTAAGTACTCTCTCATCTCCTAGATACTCAAGCAGTTCTTTCAACGCTCGTACGCTCGGGTCTCTAGGGATGGGTCCGGGCTGCCAGTTCGCGAGTCGAGTTGAAAAATGTGAGCTCGAGCTGAGCCAGTCATTCAGAGACATCCCCAAAGCACTAATGAGAAAAGCAGCTTCTGACTTCCTCTACCTCTCGCCAGGAAGTTTCCAGAGAGGGAGACGTGACGAAACGCGACCTCCGCAACCGCGGCAGCGGCCGTCGCCCTCGTCGGCGTCCGCGTCCTTTCTGACGGTAACAGCCCAATCGGCGTTTGCGGCGAGTACAAGCGATGAACGCATCTCAGGCTCAAATGCCAATGCTTTAGCTTGACCGACGCCCAGACCAGGATCTGGATGCGCAACCCTGAATGAAAACCCCTTCTTTGGTGGAAAAGGGTCCGGGCTTCTGGACTTGACCCTTGCTCGCGGAAGCAACGGTTGCCGACTTTAGGCACCCGTGGCCCAAAGCTTGGGCGGACTTTTCGAGGACTTTAATGTCTGACTCATACTGCGCGCTCAGGTCGTCCCATGAAGATGCTTCTAACAGCCCTGGTCGAGGTGCCGAAGACGTCGACTAAGGGTTCTACGCAGCAATCTCAGCACCTTACCGGACTGGACCGAAATTGATCTGACCTAACCAGACCACGTTACTTCAGCCCAATCTAACCTATATTGCAGGATGATACTGAACGTTTCACCCCGGCCCGCTGCGTAGAGCCGCTCTCCCACGTCGTCCACACCTTCGTCCCCAAACGGACCTAACCTAGCCCAACATGGAAAACCCTCCGATCGCCTTGACCCCGTCACGCGCGACGCTGGTGGACCCGCAGCAGTCGCCTTGCGCGACGCTTATCGCGCCCCCGCCGACGCTGCTGTACCTGACGTATTTGTGCATGGCGTTGTTCACTCCGTTGTGCTCTCTCTATTCGTCAAGTGTTGGCGAAGCGAGTTCTTTAAGTACATACATGTACGTGCAGACGCATAGAGCACACGTGTGCAGTAGTCATTTGAGAAAGTGAGCATGCGGAAAAATAACGTTGCCTATGTTAACGCTGACTTACTTACATTAATAACATTCCTGATAAAATGAAACTTGTCTGCAATTTCTTAAATGCTCTTCTTTCGTCTCTTGCGCGGTGAAACAGCTCGGCTTCTTGACAAAGTCTCTTCTTACTTGCCTTCCGGCTTCTTCTTGGACACCATCAGGTCCTTGAATTCGTCGAAGTCCAACCTGCCGTCCTTGTTCCTGTCGTACCTGTCGACGGAGCGCAGAGAGTGCAGGAGACACGAGGAGAAAAAGCTGTCCCAAGTGCTGGCAATCACTTACCTGTCGAAGACAGCCTCTATCTGGGCGTCCGTCATGTTCTTGGAGGTCTTGCGCAGCTCCGACTTGGTGAGGTACCCATCGCGGTTGCGGTCGTAGGCGTTGAAGGCCAGCTTGGCGCGCTCCAGACTGCACAGACACAGCAACATCAATGCTTACACGGCGTAACTCTTTCACAATGTACAGTTTCATGGCTCACACGCCAGCCACGGACGCTCCACCCGTTGTCGAAGGTTGAGGCTTCCCCGTCCTGGACCTGACGTTCATCTCGACGAACTCCTCGAAGTTGATGGCGCCGTCGCCGTCGCGGTCATGGCGAGCGATCGTCTTCTCGATCCACTCGCGGTCTGAAAAGGGAGACAGCTAATTCAGTCAGTCAAGGACTGAACGTCCAAGAGAGCAGCAGCGGGACTTTGTTGGCAGACTCAGCTGCCTCCGACTGAGCGTCCGAGGTGTCCATGCTGCATCCGACGGCCACGAGAGCGTCTTCTGCAGCAACGCTTTCTCCGACAGCCTCGCCCTCGGCAGCAGCACAAAGGAGGACAACGTTCCGACCTCAGCTGCAGCGAGACGTCCCTCGCCTCCTCCGAGGTCTGATAGCGGCAACCAGCACAAAGGCATTCATTTCCACTCAGCCCAAATGGTCTCCATCTAGGTGGAGCTTGAATAATTCATGGCAACTATTTATCCCCCTTGATTTACGTCGCAGTATCAAGGTGCTTCTATTTTTCACCTCATGCGATCCATTCGGAGGCCAACAGACGGTAAAAGGTGGCTATTGCGTCCACAGCTGTTCTAAGAGGGGTCGTGTGTGTGGCGGAGCTTTCTAAGGTCAATAACGTTGCAAGGTTGGCGTTGTCTTCTGCACGGTTAAGGAAGCTCACGTTATTTGTAGCGCAGGCAAGGCCTCGAGGTCAGAGGGCCACACCCACACATAAATCATGACCGCGGAGGCTCCTGATTAGGTGTTGTGGTCTCTCCTGGCCGGCTTCCCCGGTGCAGAGATCGGCGTCTGCAGAGTCTGGAGGGCCAAGATAGAAGTCCGGTACCCATGTTCACATGCACCGGATATGTGTGATAAGTACTGCATGTGTACTTCTTCGTTACTTATGCTTGGAAGAGGTTCCTAGCACATTTGTCAGTTTGAGTTATGTTCTGACTCCGGAGAGGGTTCGTGGTGGAGTCAAACGTCGATATAACGCAATTTGAGTCAACAGGGGGAAATGGTCAGACTGAGATCATGCGTGATGACAAGATCCATGGTATGAAGGCGTATTCCAAGGGTGAAGAACCTGCGCTATGCGGCAACGATCCGTCGAAACGAGATCCAGAAGAACAAGATCCCACTCACCTTCATCAAGGGCACCTCCCCGAGGGCAGCTGCACCTGAGGCAACCCGGCAAGCCGACAAATACAAGATGCACTCATCAACTCAATCTTCAGCACGCGCAACCTGCACAACGAGACTTGGGCCTAATGATACCTAACCTGGCCCTCCCGTGTGCAGAACTGTGCATGAGTAGTTGCGGCAGGTCGAGATTTTCTGTCAAATTGGGCAGTCCTGATATTTCGGACAAAGCGACTCTCGGGCTCAGCACAAGTTGTGCTGCTCGACCTCGGATGAGTCATGGTTCAAGGCAGATCCGAGGCTGAGACGGACGACTCCATGGGCATGATAAGAGTGCCAAGAGGTGCTGCAATCACCAGAGAGACAAAGCCTTTCTTGGGCTGAGCTGAGGGGCGAGACTCTCGGAACAGCTGATATTCGGTTTCGAACAGGTGGCAGTCACACATTTTCGGCACTGTGACAGGGGGTCCAAACGATAGAAATGCTGACAGCAGAATCCGGTTGAAAGTGTCACACACGTGTGCACTGCTCGTTCGTACATTGTGAAGCTGCATTTGACATGCAGAAGTGGTGGAGGCGTCAGGTACAGATCGAGAAATAACCGCTGGCCTCCGTGTTCCACCGGTGGAAACCGTGGAACACGGAGATCAACACCGTTGAACGCGTCCCTGGGGATCGTGAACTGCTGTTGTTTAAGGGTTATTATCATCATGATTTGGAATGGGAAATTCCCTCAGGAAAATGAAGTTTGAAAGTGAGTCAAAAATTAGACTTCATTTAGAGAAATGGCAGTTAAGGCTTAAAAGGCTCCAATGCCCTACATGCACGGTGACCTACGACGAGTGCGATGAACTAGCCAATTCTACGCGAAGGCTATTATGTCCTAAATCAAAGTTGATTGCTAGAAAAGTTGCATGATATAAGCGAGTGTGAGCAACAAAAACCACAGATGTTCGGGGAGGATTGTGGAAATTATACCGGGTTTCGGGCTTTTGAGGGTTGCGATACATTCGCAGTCCACGAATTCTTAGCTTGAATACGCCTTGCCTGCGGGTACCGCAGCATCGACAGCAGCGTGTTCTTGATGAAGTTGCGTCACTCATGATGGTCGCTGACTGAATGTCAAACAGCATTTTAACGTCACATGTATGCAGAGTGTTTGAGGAGATAAAGGCTGCAGTCTCATTGGACAGTCTCATTTAATAGCTTGAGCAGGGGATGCTCAAGCCCTCTCAAGCTGAGTCAGTCGACTTCTTGATGACGTCAGTGAGGTCAAGAGCTTTGTCCAGTTGGCCTCGACCTGGAGTGGTCACGGTGTTCTTCACGGGCTTGGCATAGCTGGCCAAGTCCGACATCGTCTCAGACTTCTAAGTTGACTTACGACACCACGAATTCATTGTGAGGAATCGCCGCAAATGTCTTTTGCTGTTTGACCTGAATGACAATGACTCAAAAGTCAAGCCTAGTTTTGATCAACTGAATAAGAAAGCCTCTTCTGCAGCACCGCAGCCTTCATTTGAATGGCTAGAAATTCAAATCAGTGCAGTGTGAGCAGAGTTATGCAAAAAATTTGCACTAAAGGGCTTTCTCGCTTACCCCGAATGACCCTTTCACCACTCCCAAAGCTGACTGCGTTCAGTCTTGATGCTCAATAGGGGGAAGAAGTACACACAAAAAATATCCCGCCCAATCCGGAAAGGCGTAAATCCTGTCTGGGTTCGGGTCCGGGGAGGCGTCCCGGGCTTCGGGCGCTCGCGCGCCCAGCGGGATGAAAGTACTGCATACGCACGCAGTACTTGAGCTCAATCAGTACCGCCTGCGCGTGCGCACAGCAAGACTGGTGGATGCATGTAAAGTGCAGCATGCGGTCGATGAATTTTCAGGCACCAGAAGAATTCATTATGTCGCAGAGACTTTACAGAACTCATTATGTCGCAGAGACTTTACAGAATTCATTATGTCGCAGAGACTTTACAGCTTCGAAAGGCTTTTGTTGCCCGCGCAAGTGGAGGTGCAGTTTGCAGTCCTTGGCGTGTCTGCACTGTCTGCACTGACGTCCGTCACCGTGGCCGGCTCAGGAATCGCCGTGCGACCTTTGTGTTCCATGTTGACAAGGTCAAATTTTGCAATTTGCTTATGAAAAAAGTCCTGTCACAACTGTCACCTGTTTGCGTCACTCTTTTTTATTTTCACTTAGGCAACACTTTGAGCCACTGGATATTCAGCGTCGCTGTTCAGTACTCATGGAGCAGATGTGCTGCACACGCAGTACTGAAGTACAACATTTCCTGATGCAGTCCAGTACTTGTCACAATGAGTTCTCCACAAGCGTGTGGTTCTTGCATGCGACATGAAATGCATGCGTGGTTTCTCTGTATTGATAAAACAATAACCGAGTTCGTCTGTTTGTCCGTCCGTCTGTGCGTCCAGAGGTAAACGGCCAGATCACTGGGAGGTCATTTGAGGTTGCAAAGTGAGACCTCGTTGAAGATTTTGTGTCTCACACAAATTGTTGATCGCAATTGATCGCTCCAGATTGATCAACTAAGCTTATCCCGGGTCCCTCGGGGTTGACCCGAGCAGCTTCTGCCATGACCTGAGTAGAGCCGAAGCACACCTCCATGTCCAAGCTCATGTGCTTGGTCTGTCAACATGTGTACTGCGCACTCAAGCGTACTGGTTTTGTGCCAGTTCTTTTACCCATAAGAAAAGAAATGTAGTGTGAATCCCCATTGGGACGGGATACAAGAACTTGGCCTGATTCCCCCTGAGGGATGTTTCATGGACCCTTGACTCTCCACATGAAATTTCAGGCCAATTTGTCCACTAGAAAGTTATCACGGCCTCAGGCTCCTCCAACAGACTTGAGTCTTCACTGTCATCCTATCTAAGGAGATCGCCCAATAGGAAGACAATTTCTTTTGTCAGCACAGCAGAATTTGACCAGGCTTGGAGATAAATTTCGATGCACATTACAGCTTCTGCAGTTCCAACGAAAAAAGAAGTCCTTCTGCACGTGCAACACCTTCGATGTCTTTGGTCGGAGGCATCTGGTCTTCGTAGGGGACCTTTCGCAGACAAAGACTTATAAATTGGCTGTTTACCCTGTTCTGGTTCTCCTAGCATTTTTATTACCTTTAGAAAAGAATTAAGTCAGGTAAGGAGAAAGTCTGGCTCCAGGTGTCTACTGCTACTTTCCACATAAAATGTCAGAGAAAGTTTTAAACCCAGGCATTTTTGGAGTCACATTTTTTACAGTTACAATTCAGATAGTGGTTTCAACCGCGCTGCTGTAGGGAAATTTGACATAACCGGTAAATGGCCCTTAAGGGATAAAAATCTCGTTCAGTACCATCCTCATAATTTGACCTTAGGCCCAAAACCCAGCCCCCTCCCCCCTCCTCCCCAATATCAATTTCCGGAAAAAGTACCAGGTACAAAGATAAAGTACACACAGTGCGAGGGGCGAAGAATGCTACACTGAGTCTCTATGTAGCAGAAGTACTGCACTGATGTGCTGCACTTGCAGTGCAAACAGCCAGTGCCTATCCAGTCCTCATGGCCATGCACGCATGCAGCGCTCATGCCTCGCACGCAGTCCTTGTGTATGCACTGCAATTGTGAGCAGCAGCTCCAAACCTGGCGCGTAAAAAGTCCTTCCGCCTAATTCGTGCTGCACTAATGTGAGTGCGCAGGCGCCGACGAGGGCGACGTGAGAAAATGCACGCTGCTCATTAGCACACAAAGTTCTGAAAAGAAGGGTCTCTGCAGCATCTTCGAAACAAAGGATTTCTCTCTTATGAACGCCCTCCTGACTGTATATATATATCCCAGATTACTGAGGGCCTCCCTGCAGATATGCAGATTGCCTGGCAAGACTGGTACGGTGGGCTCAGCTCTTCGCATGCAGGGAGAAAATTCAAAAATGTTCATCCATTCCTGGTTGACAGTTACTACGAGTACAACTTGGGCACTGAAACTTTTCGAGCCCGTGTTTAAGTGATAAAGACGTGGTAAAGTGTTCTATAACTTCAACAAATGCTGCGGAATTTAAGGGACACAAGGGACAAGTGATTTCTCAGCGAATGTTGTATGTCTGTCTGAGGCACATTTGGCGCAGTTTTTTGAAAATTTTCAAAACTTTGCTCCCTCTTCCAGTGTATATGGCACCATCCTTGTCACTGCTGCAACGCAAACTTCCTTGGACATAATCGTGTAGGGTGGCAAAGCCAATTTTGCTCGTGGAAAAGGGTTGCCAGAGGCCAGAGAGAGCTGAAGGACAGTTTCAAACTTTGACCCAGTACAGTGTGGACCAAGTCCACGTTCTGCTGGGACCAAAACTGGATATGTCAAGTTCCAATGTAGGCACATAAGCCAGACCACGAGAGCCTAACATCCATAAGGAATTTTTACATCCCTATTGGGGCCCTTTCTTTCTTTCTTTCTTTCTTTCTTTCTTTCTTTCTTTCTTTGAGAATTTTTGGACAGCCTCAGTAAGTAATGAGTCTCACAAGCCCGAAACTTTGCTTCTCGACACTTTTGGAGATATTCTGAGAGAAAAGGATCTGAAAGGATTTTTCCTTTATTAATCAAAATTGGAACCCTATTTAGTGATTCAATGTCTCCTCATCGCTCATCCTCTGTCGGGATGCCCAGAAAAGGGGTGGGAAGAACTCCGTCATCAGGAGCGTTGTTGCCATCTTCATCAGAATCAGGATACACTTGCAAGCGTGATGTGGAAGGGGCAAAGAATGGCTCTTCAGCTATCAAGCACTCTCAGAAGCACTTTAGAAAGCAGCAAGAAGGATGTTCTTGCATCTGTCTTCGGGAAACAAAAACAGCACTTCCACGCATCCAGCGAAGTTATCCTACTTAGTGGATAAGAAGTGCAAGACAACTACTAAATGTGAGAAAGTTTTGGGTTCTTGTTTTTTTTTGTTGCAGTCAGTCCAAATGATCCGGGATGACAGACAGAAATGGCGTGAGTTTGGCTGCTGGAACGCTCAATCTTACAGCAAGAGACGGCAGAGACATGACAAATGACACTGGAGGAACCAGCGATGCTGGATGGCCACTTTCATTCGGCCAGCATCAGGTTGCCGGCCAATTCAGGGCCCTCGATGGAGCTGTTCAGGCAGCAGTCAGACATGGGGAGGGGACTCCAATGCTGCTGCTGACCTCGAGGTCAAGCGTGAAGAGCCAAGAAATGAAGTTTCCATGAAAAAACTCTTCGCAACATCTATGGGACAGGGATTTTCTTTTACGAAATGACATCCAAATGTCGTCGATTCCTCGTGAATAAAATGCTTTTCTCATGCTTCCATTCCTTGCTATGCCTACAAAAGTGTTGAGAAGCAAAACATTTCAGGCCTCCCTCTCAGGCCCATTCGCAGCATTTTCGCCATACAGAGGCTCTGCTGATGTGAGCAGGGTGAAGAAACATATTGGAACGTCCTCTCAGCGAGCTGGAGAGTTCAACACTGTTGGTACTGGAAAATTCTTTGTCGTCCCACCTCAAGAGTAGAAAAGCTATTCAGAGTCTCCCTCACTCAACTTCGGTTCCATTGATTTCACCATTCAGTTCTGCCTCAAATTACTCCATCAATGTAGGAACAGGTTTTGCATCGAGCTAGAAGGCTTCTTCTTGTCTGAAGTGCAATTTTTGCACCAATTCCATCTTCGCGTAGGATCGGTCATCTGGCAAAAATCGAGAGTTTTGCAAAAATGACCAGTAGGTCCTTCACTGCATGAAAAATTAACTAAAGCTTGCAAAAATGGAATGTCTACTGTCTTCCGCAAGCTTCAGCTCCCCTTGGGCTATCTGGAAAGTCGCGTGCAAGCACTAGCCAGAACACTGACGACCACCGCAACATGCACTTGGTGGCCGCCAAGTTCGAGTACTGTGATGGAGCAAGGAGATAAGAGCTCGTCCAGGTACACGACGGTCCTGACAGACAATCGATACGGAAAGACTACAACATTGCCAGGAGGAACAGCCCAAATTCCAAGTTACTTTTTCAGTAAGTTTTCTACTAAAACTGACTTTCATCTCGCTTTGAAAAGTACTTCAGCAATCCCCTTTCCCCCCCTAAAGCTTAATTTCATCCTGTATCATAGAATTGGAGAGGCTGGAACTTTGTATAGTCAATGCTACCCAAAGTACAAGTTGGGTCCTCTTTTAGGTCTGCTCTGTTTTAAGCTATAAGAGCACCTTTGACCTGTCAGCTCAGCATTCCTGACATTCACAATAGACCTTAGAGTCGTGTAACGCTGTTAATAAGGTACCAACTCGTGCAAGTGACACGAGAGAACTGTCTCATTTGCATACCAGAGCGGACTCAATTTGGCTCCGACGTTTCCGGACGACTGCGACGTTGCACCACAGTAGCAGCTCGCTCAAGTTCTGCGCGGATGTCCTGGACGTGTGTGACGCCAGGTACACGTGCGTCGTGGGCTGCAGCAACACCCTGGTGAGTACCAGGGACGGGCCGAATGACTTCTCCATTCAGTCCTTGACTCTTGTGAAGGACTTGTGGTTGTGGCCACGCCGACAGTGAGGCCTGACTGCCTGGAGAGGGAACGGAAGGCCTCCCTGGAGCTGTCTCGTTGTATCCCAACCAAATCTCGCACAGGCTGAGCACTGTTTGGCTTGAATCTGAGTGACTCTGCTAGCAACACCATGCATAGTTTTGCCTATGGAACGACAGGAACAGACAGATGCATATTCAGAACTCGTAAGAAGTTTCACTTTCAAACAGCAACTTTGTCCGTTAGGAGCACTTTTAAAAGCTCCACCTGCATCTGAATGTCTAACTGCTCTCTTTACAGCCAGTACAGACAAGCGTTTGAATTCATGAGAGGGCAGCATGAGCTGAAGGTACCAGGACGGCCAGTGCAGCAGTGCATCCAAGGTTAACTGACTGAGACCTGGAAAACTGGCTTCCCACAAGAGGACAGGAAATCATGTCGACTTCATCGAAACACTCATTGTCCGAAAACACGACTTAGTCGAGATTTCCATGACGTAAAAAAATCAGTCATCCACCAGCATTGACTGAATGGAGACTCTTGACTAGTGATGGGTCGGGTCTTGAGCCACGAGTCACGTTGACTCGGTTCGAGTCGGTTTTTTTGTTGACTCGGAAGTGAGCCAGATTCGAAGGGTCCAAACCAGGACCGAATTCGGATTCGAACGGCCCGACCCGGCTCGAAACGAGTCAAGGAGTTCGGCAATGCTGGAAAAAACCCCGACTGAAATCAAAGACCAAGAACAGTGGTTCTGTCAGAAGTGAAAAAAATCTCTTTGCTTGCTGGTGTGGGACCTCCTCATGGAGTTCTCTTTACTCCAGGGACTTGGCAGTCCAGCAGAATGGCAGGCTCAGCACCACTCAAAGCAAGCAGGGAGACCTAGTTCAAGATTAGGCTAGGTCGAAGATAGGGATTCCCACAGGGTCTCCACAATTTATAACTGCAGTTCATATGAAGACTTTGTAGTCAAATGAAAATGAAAAAAAAAAGAGTTTTGTGTATGCCTAAATGCATTTAACATTGTGTCATATTGCAAAATAAGTTGTAAATTATTTTTACAGGACCTACTGTTAAAAAAATTCTAACGAATTGGAACATGTCAGCATTTTGGTGTGTGATTTTCACCCAGCTTCTGCCAACCACCAGAGCTGAAACCTACTTTCACAGCAAATCTACTGCAGGAACTTACGACATGAATTTCAAATCAAGTTGGGCACAGGTGAATGCAACTCTTTTTTAAAAAATATTTGACTACATCTTCATCCTGAGGTAAAAAACCCCAGACCCCATCAGTGAATTCCCAAATTGACCCCTTTTCGACCTTGCGTAGTATGTATATGCTCTAGCTCAAGAACACTGTTCTTGCTCTAGCTGTCCCTGAAAACAAGTTGTTGCCTACTGTACAGATTTTTACTTTCTGCAGTGCAATAGACCCGAACATGTTAGTTTTGGGCTCGATCCGGATTCGATCTGGATTTGACTTATATTTTGGTGTGCCTGACCCGACCCGACCTGGATGCAAAATTGCCAAACCTTGGAAACTCCTCGATCCGACCCCTCACTACTTTTGCCCTAGGCAAAACTGGACTGAACCCCGAGTTTCAACGAGACTGAGAGTCTTAACTAGACTGAGAGCCTCAGCTGGACTGAGAGTCTCAACTGAACCGAGAGTCTTAACTGAACCGAGAGTCTCAACTAGACTGAGAGTCTCAACTGAACCAAGAGTCTTAACTAGACCAAGAGTCTCAACTAGACTGAGAGTCTCAGCTGAGCTGAGAGTCTCAACTAGACCAAGAGTCTTAACTAGACCAAGAGTCTTAACTAGACTGAGAGTCTCAACTGAACCGAGAGTCTTAACTAGACCGAGAGTCTCAACTGAACCGAGAGTGAACTGCGCACGAGTCAGAGGATGCCCTCTTTCTTTCTCTCCGGTGCGTAGAGATGCACAGAGGCGTATTACAACTGCCAGCTTATGTCGGGATCCTCTAAAAGACCCGACCTACGCAACAACGCATGGTCGGAACTCCAGCACCGTTCGGTATGTGAATTCGAAGCTCCTTGGGTCCTTTATGCAGCAGAGCGTGAAAGAATCACTTCTCTTCTACTCTATGTGCGCACATTAACTACAACATTACTTCTTATGGGTGGGACACAGAGCCCGCGTACACGTGCTGCTCACACAGAGACGATCTACAGTACAGGATGTCCTTGTACTTGTGCGGGGTGGACGACGGGTCACTGGTGGACCAGGTGTTGTTGTTGTTGCTGCTGTTGCTGCTGCTTACCGATGGTCAGTCCGTGCGACTGGAAGATGTCGTGGTACTCGGTGACCGAGAGAAGACCATCGCCGTTTTTGTCCGCCGCCTCGAAAGCCTCCTCCAACGCCCGCCGCTGTTCGGCCGACAACAGGGACGCCGCCGAGGAGGAGGCCGAGGTTCCACCGGACTCTTCGGACCCGTCGGAGGCCCGGTGGCGCTGTCTTATGGCTCTGGCGGCGTGATGCGCCATCTCACAACGACATGCCAACACCAGGGAGGGAGGAGAAACACTGTTGAGCCTCTCTCTTCGGCCTTCTCTGTTCCAGGGGACCTTGGTGCGGGTCCTCTTCTTTTTCCTCGGGCGCTCGTCGCTTATATGCGCGGGAGGGCGGCGGCGTCGGTAGCGGCGACGACGACGACGGCGGCGGTAACGACGACGACGGTCTTCAAGTCCTACACTGTACTGTAATAGGGATACGTGAGCTCTTCCCTACGTACCTACTGTACATGTGTTACAGCCATCAACTACCCTCCAAGGAGCACTCCGCAAGATGCATAAAGTAGCATGAGAGGAGAGCCTCTTTGTCTCGTCGTCGCCGCCGCCGCCGCCGCCGCTGCCGCCGCCGCCGCCGTCGTCGTCGTCGTCCTCATCGTGGGCGACACTATGATGGTGGAACCGGTGTTGACCAAGTGGAACTTGCTTGGGCGAGATCGCGTCCGCACGTAACATTTTGCAGGCGCGCCACGTACTTTGCCACTTTGATGCGCAAAAAAAGGCCAACGAACGGCCCGCCGATCGCGGACTCGAGGGCCATTCTGGTATTACAAGTCCCTGGGGAACTCCGTGGGAGCCTTTGAGGAACTGCTGGCGGAATAATGAGTTCACCCTACCGAAGCATAGGAGGGGGGGGGGAGATCTTCGCTCCTTTGTTATGGGGTTGGATAGCAGATGAACGCGGCGGTGCCGCCGCTGCCGCTGTCACCGGCGTTCACGCTGCTGGCGCTGCCGCCCCTGATTTCCGCCTGGCCAAATTGGGTGGAGAAGGGACGGGAAAATGAGAAAGAGCAAAGGAAAGGCAGAAGAAAAACGATGCAGAGCGTGAATTATGGGTGGGTCTACGCGGTCGACGAACACGACGACGACGACGACGACGACGACGCCGTCGGCGGCGTCTTCGACGACGACGCAGTGGGCAACTTTTTTGTGTGTGCGTCTCTACCTCGACGTCGGACTTGATACTTTGGCCGACGACTGTGGCACTTTCTTGCTCTACTCCTCTGCATGCGTAGCCTTTACTTTGCTTAAGAAGAGTCTTTCCTTGCTTGACTGGGCCCTCGAAAAGGCCCTTCAGGGTCCGCAACAGAGACAGAAAGTAGGAAAGACCTATATCTGACAAAAGCCACGGACGCAATGCCTCCGTAGTTAGTCCTCGGCCAAGAGAGCCTTTCTCAGTCCTCCGCTGGCAAGCGCGACAAGACGAGCAATCAGAGACACTCCGACCGAGGAGAAACGCTCATCTCCGTGGCCATCAACGTTCTCTGGGATGGCGGGCAAGAAGGAGAAGGTGTCCCGGAGCGAGAACGATCCATCACTTTTCTCGGAATTGGCTCCGGTCCCCACTGGAGATTGAGATTTATAGGGAACTATATAAAAAAAGGAGTATGACATGGCCGTGATCGCGCTGGTCAAGTCCATCATCCGCATGCTCCGATGCAGACTTGGCCGCAGACGCCGACACCCAGCGGTGCACGTGCCAAAGGAACGGAGGGGGCGCTGCCAGCTAAAGAAAGAGGTCAAGGGCCTTGGTCAGACACAGACTTGCTCGCGGCCAAAAGATGTCTGGCCTCTCCTACGGCTGCGGCGGCGAGGTCGAGGCCGCCACCTACCAGCGGAAAGTTGCATTATTGAACGCTTCCCCCCTCTTCAGGGTCGATAGTTTTGCACTGGTGGCACTCGGATCGTATGTTGGAGGCGGAGGAGCGCCCGCACCCGGAGAGAAAGCTATTAGGGTGTGCACCCGCCTCTTGGGAGGGGGGAGGGAGGGGGGAAAGCTTGAAAATGTTGCCGGTGGTGGAAGAACAGAGGAGGGCGCAGCCGTAGAGGGAGGGTCGGAGGGTGTGTGTGAGTTACCCCAGGAGCAGCCGCAGCAGCAGCCACAACTTTGCCATCGTCCGTAGCCGGTTCTAGGGGTCGAGGGCGCGCGCCCGCTCCCTCCTGATGCTGCCAAAAGAGTCAGTGAGTAACAAGAAAGAGCTCTGACTGCTGTAGCTGCTGCCGCTGCCGCTGCTGGTGTGGCTGTAGGGAGGCAGCAGGAGGAGGAAGCACAAGAAGTAGAAACAGCAGTAGTTGTAGTAGCTAATGCTGAGGAAGAAGCTCATTCATATGTGCAGGAAACGAATCGAGGCCGCTGTGATGTTGTGACGTCGCGGCCGTGGTTGCAGAGGAGGATGTGAACCAGACCTCGGTGGAGAGAGCCATGCCGCTGCCGGTGGAGCCGCAGAACCAAGGTAGAGCTTGACGTGGGTTGGGTCACTTGGTTGGTCATGAAGTGACGTCGATGATGCGGCCTCGTCAAGAACTGGCATTGCACTGTGATTGACCTTGTTAACCTTTGCACTCATGGTGAAAAGTGCGTAAAGCAGTCATTCATCTTGCAGGCTGTCGGCCAGAGGATGGCGTGCAGGACATGACCGTCATCTCAAACATCGACGAGCATGGCATCAACACCAACCTGAGGGTCCGCTACGAGCGAGACGCCGTCTACGTGAGTGCGAACACTGATCAATGATAGCATAGTGCAGTGGACTCCGCTTTTCGTGCCGTTTTTGGGCCAGCTCACAACTGTCACTGTACACAGTAGTGAAGGTGTCATCATAGCTCAGTCGTACACCAACTTAGGATAGAACAGTCGAATATTAGCGCTTCGAACTGACCAGGACATAGAGAACACAGAACTGATGGCTTCATAATCGGGCGCTTTAACATTTGTGGCTATTTCTGACCATTCTGACGCCGACGTCCTCCATCCGTGGCCTCGATGGCGGCTGCGTGGATAAGGAAGACAAAGTTTGCAACAAAAAGAACTGCAAATTCTCGGATTTTGCATCATCTCGAGCCATTTTCTTGGTCACGAGCAGTGGTCGAGGAGTTGTCACAATATTGGGCGCTTCTTTGTCAAGGTTTAGTCATGTCACTGAGAATAGTCAGCCTGTAAATGTCGTCGACGGCTGTGGCAGAGCAAAACAGTCCTTGATGCTCGGAGAAGAGCTCAAACAACATCGTGTGTGTCTTCGTGGCGGAGACAAGCGAACGTGAAGAAGTCCCCGAGCATGAATCATCCATTTACACAGGAAACATGAAGACTTCCTTGCCCGTCCGAGATGCGTCACCGGTGGCCCAGGACCGTCCACGCGGACGTCCGGGTGTCGCTGGCGTGGCTAGCGTCGCTGTCCAGGGTGTGGGACGTCTGCGTCTTTTTGTCGTAGCTACACAGGTAGAAGATTGGGGTCGGGGAGAGAAAACTCACCCGCTGCTCGCTTGACGAGGAGAAGAAGTAGAGGGGGGAGGCAAAAAACGTCGACTGCTGCGGGCCCAAAAGCATTGAATAAAAACTTCTCTGTTCGTCTCTCGCCCAAGATGACGCGGAGAATGATATGAAAGAAGGAATGTGTGCTCAATAATCCAAGGGTGGACAATGGATGCCTCCTTCTCTTCCAGACCTACACCGGGACGATCCTAGTGGCTGTCAATCCTTACAAAGAGCTTCCTATCTATGATTCCGTGAGTATGAGTCTACGTGGCCGCCGTGCCAATGCTGGGCGCGGAGGTGGTGCACAAGTTGATGTTATCTTGCGGCTGAAAGCAGAAGCGCCTGCACAAAGGAGTCAATGAGAGAAAGAAGTTGCTCGCGTGAGCAATGACTCTGCTGATTACCGCACACTGTTGGTGGAGGCTTCTCTGCCCAACTTTTTTCGTTCAGATCGCTCCTGGCGGCGTTTTTGTCTTCAAGCAGTGTGGAGACGCCCATGGCCACGCTCAGTCCAGCCGTGGGCGTGTAGCACACTTTGCACTCGTTTTTTGCTCGCGTACAGGACTGCATCTTCCGGTACCATGGTGCCAAATTGGGCCAGCTCCCGCCTCACGTGTTCGCCCTGGCCGAGGCCTCCTACAGGCACTTGCAGACCGAGTCGGCCAACCAGAGTCTCGTCATCTCGGGGGAATCTGGCGCGGGCAAGACGGAGTCGACCAAGTTCATCTTGGAGTACTTGTGCTCGGTCACCGCCAACATTTCCACATGGGTACAGCAGCAGATTCTGGAGGCCAACACCATCTTGGAGGCCTTTGGTAGGATCGTCATTTAAGTTGTTTTCGCCTCACCTTGCGGCGACCTCATCTTACACATGTACACGTCAACAGGCAACGCCAAGACGATCCGTAACGACAACTCGTCGCGTTTCGGCCGCTTCATGCAGGTGTGCTTCGACCCGAAGTACAAGATCAAGGGCTGCGTCATCCAGGACTACTTGCTCGAGCAGTCCAGAATCACCACCCAGGCCAGCAACGAGAGAAACTACCACATCTTTTATCAGCTCACGGCAGCCGCAGAGGTGAGAGAGTCCTGGCTGGATGTTGTCACTTACATGACATCAATGTTGCGTTGTGTACAGCGAGACAAGGACCTCCGTGAACGCTTCCTTCTGTCTGGTCCGAGAGATTTCGCATACCTGAACACATCCGGCTGCATTGTCTTGGACGGGGTCGACGACGCGGCCAGATTCGACGGACTCAGGCTTGCCTTTGAGGTGGTGCAGATTCCGGAGGAGAAGATTCAGGGCGTCATCTCGGTTGTAGCAGCGATTCTCTGGCTCGGAAACCTCGACTTTCAGGTACAGCAGAACGTCAACGTCAACGCTCAGTTGTTCAGGGCTAACATAGTGGTGGCCAACACTTCTGCTTTCCCCGCACGTACACACATTGACCAGTATCAATTCATTCTAGGACACCGAGAATGAGACGGCGGCGTTGTCGGAGAGCGACTTCGTCGTCGTCGAGACGGCCGCGAAGCTGCTCGGACTCACGACCGAAGACCTCACTCAGGTACGCAGTGCAGCCATGAGCAAAAACCTTGTGATGCCACAGATCTAACGCAAGGCACACATCTTCAGGTGCTGTTGGTCCGCCAGATCAACATCCGTGGCAACGTCACTGAGATTCCACTCAAGTTCCAAGAGGCCCGCGAGAACAGGCACGCCATGGCGAAGGCGCTCTATTCTCGGGCATTTGCCTGGATGGTGCGTGGATCACCCACTACGTCTGGTTTGATGCCGGTGAAGCTGATTTGACTGTTTTGCGACAGGTACATCACATCAACAAGTGCACGAATCCAGGGGAAGCCTCGGCGCAGTTCATCGGCATCCTGGACATCTTCGGCTTCGAGAACTTCGGGACCAACTCATTCGAGCAGCTCTGCATCAACTACACCAACGAGAAGCTACACAAGTTTTTCAACCACTACGTGTTTGCCCTTGAGCAAGAGACGGTGAGACCGAATGGAGACCATGAGCGGTTATAGTGATGCTTATTGATATGTTTTGTCAATTTAGTATCGACAAGAGGCTATCAAGTTCTCTCACATTGTATTCACTGACAACACCAACTGCCTGGAGTTGCTGGAGAAGCCTCCCAGATGCATCCTGAAGCTGCTGGCCGAGCAATGTCACATGCCTGGAGTGAGTACAACGTTGCCAATTGTCTTGACCGTCGTCGTCTTGGCTGTGTCCACGAAGTCAGATTTCTTGATGTTCTACTTTCTCCCATTGTAAAGGGCTGCGACGCGGCGTACCTGACCAACATCCACTCAGAGTTTTCCACCCACCCGGACTACGTAAAGGGTGACGACAGACGCAACTGGAACAAGGAGTTCGGCATTCGGCACTACGCTGGTACCGTCACCTACGCCGTCAAAGGCTTTGTGGATAAGAACAGAGACACACAGCAGGACGTATTCTTCGACTACCTGGAGAAGTCGGACAACGCGCTGGTGCAGGAGTTGTGTGAGTTCAAGGTGAGTGTGTTGCCCGCGTAGACCGACGCGCGGATCGCTCAACGGTGTCACCTGTCACTCCTCAGGACCTGCTGAACAAGGTGGCCCAGCTGGGCAGCGACCTCAATAAGAGCGATGGAAGTCTCTCCAAGGGAACCGTCAAGAGGATGATGACCAACAAGGCAAAGCCAACCGTCAGCGACGCCTTTCGCCTCCAGCTACAGGTAAGGTTCTGGATCATCATCAAGCATTTTCCGGCCATCACCAATGATTTATTCTCTTACTGTACTGAGGGCAGCCAACAAGTGGCATTGGCAGCGTAAAAGCCAAAGCTTTGGAGTTAGATGTAGGTCTGGAACACCATTTACGATGCCGATCTGACCTCCATTAAGATTGCTTTCGTCAAGGATCCAATGTGCAATGCCTCGATCGAGGTAATTTGCGCGAGAGCCCCTAAGAGCGCTCTGACGTCGTAGTTCATGATGAATCCACTGGCCGCGACAATTCCGCTGGCAATGAATGAGTAGTCATAGAGGAGTTCCTGGATGCTTTGGAGTTCCGGGGGCGTTCTTGGTGCGTTGCCAGTGCTGTTCTCGTACAGGTAGCACATGAGGTGCCATCGCTTGACAGTGGTAAAGCTCAAGACTTCTTGGACAGTTTGCCTAATCGCCACGGCCTGAAAAGCGAGGAAGAACCTGTTAACGAAGCAGTCGCATCAGGACTGTCTTTGCCAACGTCATGCCCAACGTACATTCATTAGTCCCATTCTGTCCAGAGAAACGACCAGGATTTCTATGCATGGCACCAACGACTTGTGTGTAGGTCTGACAGTGTCATCCAGGTGCTTCAGCACCTTGACCTCGGCAAGGCACGCCTTCTTGATGCTGAAAAGTACCTTAAGAGTTAGATAAGTCGAAAAAAATCTGCAACAGCTTTTGCACCCACGAGATGTCCGGAAACTTTGCATGCACGTTCTTCGGTACGACAGCCATTCTTGAACAGATCATCTTTGAAGCCAGCTGGACGCAAGCCAACATGTGCTCGAGATATCCCAGGCGGACCTTGGACAAGATCACTTCTCCGATCATTGGCGCGGCTCGTGACTTTTGCACCGTCTTCTTGTCCACTTCATAAAGCGACAGACCTAGCGTACGTTCGAAGTAATCCAGGGCAGTGTGCTGCACCTCGAAGGGCAGGCCAAACTGGCGACAGAGAGAGAAGATCAACTCCACCATCTGCTGGTCCACCGACTGATGCACGCCGGCATCCAAGGTCGGGCAGAAGGCCACTTTTTGACGCGTCAGCTTCTCCCAGTCGTCGATGAGGTCGGGAGTGCAGTCCATCATGTTTACAAGTTTTCGTCCAGGCCTTGACGACTTCCCATATAATACATGTCTGGCGTCGGTATTTATAGCGGTCCCACGTTTTCAGGTACTTGTGGACGTCTTGCAGTCCACCAACCCCTGGTACGTCCGCTGCATCAAACCCAACATGACCAAGGCAGCAAACAACTTTGACGGGCAACTCGTGCTGGATCAGCTCAAATACCTGGGCATGCTGGAGATCATCAGGATAAGGAAGCAAGTAAGAACATTCTGAAGGACCAGCCGAAAAGGTGTTGTTCATTCTGATACCACTTGATCTTGGTCTTCAGGGCTTCCCCGTCCACTACGCATTCGAAGAGTTCCTCCAGCGCTACAAGTGCCTGAGCGGCAAGCGGAGATTCTTGGGAGATGCGAAGCAAAATGTCAGGTGAGAACAACGCCCATGACCGCTTTGTTGCTCTGGTGACAAGATTGACGAGTGCAAATCTGTCAGGTCCCTCCTCCAAGGTGAAGGTCTGCCTCCCTCCGAGTGGCAGATAGGCCAGACCAAGGTGTTTCTGCGTGGCTGCGTACACGAGCCCCTGGAAGATCGCCGTCACCAGAGGTTGCACAACGCCGCCGTCCTGTTGCAGAGCTTCTGGCGCATGCGCCGCCAACGAAGAGCCTTCTTGAGGATCCGCAACGCCGTCCTCGGCATACAGCGGGCTATGACTGCTTGGCGCCAGCGAATTCGTTTCGTGCGCCAGCGCAGAGCCGCCGTCGTCATTCAGGCGCACCTGCGCGGCATGTTCGCTCGGGAGGTAGCGGCGGCTCTCAGAGAAGCCAAGAGGGTGGAGGAGGAGCGCAGACGCCGGGAGAGGCTGGAGGAGGAGAGGAGGAAGAGGCAGGAGGAGTTGAGGGAGCAAGAACAGCAGCTCCAACAACAGCAGAACAAGAAGGGACTCGACAGGCAAGAAAGTTTCTCTGGACTGGCCGACATGGACGAGAGGTAAGTCCGAATTCGTGTCGTCCTGCAGCTCAGATGCTTCATACGATTCATCGCTCTTGACTTGCAGCGACGTCCAGCGTGAGATGCAAAAGTTGTCTCAGCTGGCCGGCCAGTTGAACCCCAAGTTGCAGCAGGACGCTGGGGACAACGTCGACTTGGACCAGCTGTTTAACTTCTTGGCCGGCGAGGTTCCAGACTCGCTGAACTCAGAGTCAGTCACAGGCTCGGAAAAAGCTTCCGTCATTCTGGACGAGATTGACCGGCAAATGGCCGACCTCCAGAATGAGATGGACGCCTACAGTCTGCGTGAGGAGGAAGAGGGAGAGGAGAAACCAGAAGGCGACGCAGCGACTCCAGAGCCGCCACCTCCTCCTTCCCCGCCGCCACCCACAACTGCGCTATTGCCAGAGGCGCCATCATCATCCCCGCCGCCGCTACCGCCACCTACGGGAACTACGCCTACCAGTGCGGTGGCACAGCAACAGTTGCATCTCGCGAAGCCTTCGCTGCCAGAACCTGAGGGTCCACCTCCGCCCCCGCCAGTACAGAACGGCTACGCCTTTAATACTCCTATCCTCAGCCAAGAAGTGCGCCACCCGCTCAAGGCCAAGAAAGCAAGCAAGGTGGGCGGCGGCAAGGAGCCCATATACGAATCCATCAAGCCGAGGCCAGAACCTCTTGGCGGTAACGCTGAGATGGCCACTGAGTCATCTCCTCGCCGACGCAAAGATCCCGAACGTGAGGCACGCAGGCAGCAACGCGTGAGGCGCGGACTAGAGCGTATCCAGGAAGATGTAGCAGCCGATAATGAGGAGGAGGAAGCGCTGTGCGACCTTCTCGAGTTTGCGGAGAACTTCTTTAACGACCACGAGCGGTCCCCGCATGGCACAATCGTGGGCACGTTGAAGCGGGCGAGCTCAAGTGCGGACTTCCTCTCCAAGGCGGACATGCTCTCGTACTATAAGGGCAGTTCCATCCCTAACTCGCACATCCACATGTTCGACCCTGAGAACGCGTCTGCCGCGTGCGCAGTCTTCAGGGACATTTGCAAGTAAGTGTAATGACTACTTGACCACTAGCGTCAACAAGACTACGTCGTGCGTGTCTCTCGTGTAGGTATTCTCGAGGAGAGAGCGGCAAAGGAGGCGCTGCAGCCGAGTCTGAAGTCTCCCTCATCCAGTCTGTGATCCGCCGTGGTCTCGACAGAGAGGAACTCCGCGACGAGATCTACGTTCAGTGCGTGCGTCAGCTCACGGACAATCCTTGTCCTGAACAGGTCGACCGACTGTGGCTTCTCCTCTGTCTGGTCGTCGTAGCCTTCCCTCCCAGCAAGGCCTTTTTCAAGGTCAGTCAGTGCATACACTTCTGTAGAAGTGACTTGAGCATTGGGCATGTTTTCTTCCTCACACAGTACTTCGTCAGCTTCTTGCGCCGCAGTCAGAACTCGCTCGATCCCGCCCGCCAGTACGTCGAGTGGTGTCTGGACAACGCCAAACACCTCAAGGTGGCCACCAGAAAGAACCCCCCATCGACAGTGGAGATCACGGTACGATGCGAGCAAATAGCTTCGCTTGAGACTTTAACTTCGTGCTTAGCTATGCATAATGCATTACACTGGATACAAATGTATGCTACCGTAGTTGCATTATAATGTTAGGTCTCATCATGACTGTTTTTCAGGCTATGAAACGCCTCGGCACGATCGTCTGTCGATTTTTCTTCTTGGACGGCCGCACCAAGGCCATGGATGTGCATCCATGCGACACCGCGCAGGACGTACTCCAGAAACTGACGGACAAGATCGGACTACAGTGTTTGGACGGGTGGGCGCTGTTCCAGACCACCCAGGCGCAGGGCGAGGAACACATACCTCACCACTGCTTCTTATACGATGTCATATCAGAGTGGGAAATGTAAGGACAACACGTGGTACTGCCGCATGAACCTTAACGTGGACCGTCGATCCCTTTTCCAGCAATAGTCAGGTTAACAAATCTAGTCAAGGCAAGTCAAGCCCCGGGCACAAAAACAATAATACGCTCAAGAAACGACAGTTCGGATGTAGCGAGAACAGGTTCGTGCTTAAGAAGAGGCTCTTCTGCAACTCCAGGGAGATCCCCTCCGACCCTATTGAGGTCAGTCTACTCTACGCTCAGGGAGTCCACAGTGTGGTCAAGGTAAGGACACCAACTTGCATACCACATACAGCATCCAGTCGCTGCAACAAAGAACTTCTCTCCGTCCTCCAGTGCGACGAGTTACCGGTATCCGAAAAGGTAGCTCTGCAGCTTGCCGGACTTCAGGCACAGGTGTCCTTGGGGGAGCCCCAACCGGATCGCCTGGACCTTTACGCGGACGTGGACTTTTTCCTGCCTGGTCGAATCAAGCGTGCGCGATTCCTCAGCGACGCTGAATGGGTGCCCATCCTAGCAGAGGCCCACTTACACTACGGCGCGGGAAAGGCAGAGGTCGTCGCCAAAGTGTGGTACCTCAGTTGCATCATGCAGTATCCCCTTTACGGAGCGACGCTGTTCCCCGCGAACTACAAGGGATACTGGTCGCACGGTAGCTCCGTGTTGTTGGCCGTCAACTGCGATGGACTTCTGCTCGTCAAGCCGGACGACAAGTCGGTCTTGTTCGAGTTCCCCTATCCCGAGATCGAATCTCTACTGCTCGATCCCAGCGACGACTTCATCACGCTTAACCTGAACCACCAGCAACATCAGCAGCAACGAGTGCACGTTTTTGAGACTCCTCAGAAGGAGGTGATTGGGGCACTCGTTGCTGCCTACTGGCCTCAGTTGGCCAACTGGATCAGAGAAGCAGATGCACCGAGAAGGCGAGTACGCCAGGTAGGTCTTGACATAGTGTCTAGGGCACTTCGTCGTGGGGATGTTTACTTAACGTCTTCCAGATCACCAACGAGGACCGGTTGCGTTTGCACCATACAGTGGTCGGTTGTCGTCGTTCGCTAGTAGACGGTGGAGGTCTGCGCAAGCCTACCGATGATGGCGCTGGCTTCTTCAAAAACACCCTGCGCCGCCTCAGCTCCAAGAAGATGGATCGGTACCGCGCTGAGGCGTTGGCCAACGAGCAAGGGGAGGTTTACAAGGGTTTCTCGCACGCCTACTGGGCCTTTGCCAAGGCGTCGTTGACACAGACCTTGACGGCAATGACCTCAGAGCAAGACGAAGCGCAGGCGACCGAAGTCTTCCACCTTATCCTGACCTATGCAGGACTCGTTCAGACCAATAAGGGTGGGTCAAGTGATCAGTGGTATCACTTACAAAACGTCACGAGATTTTTGTTTCATCAGGTGAGGACGTATACGGATCTCGCGAGGAGGAAGACCACGTGTTCCTCATCCAGACGGTGCTAGACAAGGCTATGAAGAAAGACTGCTTGGTGAGCGAGCTGTTTCTGCAGCTAATCAAGCAGACTACGGACCACCCCGAGCCCAACTCGCGGGTCAACCTTCGCCACTGGTCGTTGTTGGCACTTGCTTGTTCAGTGATCTTGCCGGCGGACCGGGCGGTCAGAAAGTACCTCCTGGCCCACCTAAAGAAGTGCTCTGCGGACTTCGTCACGGAGGAGGGGAAGTACGCCAGGTTTGCAGAGAAGGTGGGCAAGCTGATCGAATGGTTGCAGTTGGTCTCAATGTTGACATCATGCTCCCCTCTTGTCTTGTTCAGTGCTTCCACAAGACGTTGGGTACACGCCGACGACAGTGGCCACCGTCGAAACAGGAGATCCTCTGCACTATCAACCGTCGGCCCATCTACGCGAGGTTCCACTTCATGGACGGACAATTTCACGCAGTCGAGTTCGACCCCAGCGCCACTGCTGCTGAGGTAAGTGAGGTGCGTCCATGACGTGATGTCGTCACACCGCGCCTTTGTTTCGTCCAGGTTCTTCGCCTGGTGCGTGCCAAGATTGGACTTCGCGATGACGCCCCCGGCTACGCCATCTACGAGGTCTTGGGCACTCAAGAACGCAGCTTGTTGCCGGATGAGAAAGTGGCCGACGTGATGAGCAAGTGGGAAAAGTACCGATCCGCTGGAGGCACCCTTGGCAAGCAGTCGAGACACCACATGTTCCTCTTCAAAAAGCATCTCTTCCTCGACGAGTACATCGATCTCTCCGACCCGGTAGAAAAAGAACTCCTTTACTACCAGGTGCTCTGCGATCTTCGCTCAGACAGATTCCCGGTCACCGACATGGAGGCGGTGGGTGCTGATGGACATGCTGTAGACAGTAGGATTGCTGTTGCATGACTTCTTTATCTCCTCGTAGGTCATGTTGTGTGCTCTTCGTGCTCAAATCGAGTTGGGCGACTACAGCGCCGGCGACGGGGACTACCGCCAAGTGATTGCGCACTGCCTGCCTCCTAGGATCCTGGTGAACGTACACAAGGACCACGTGGCCATGCACCATCAATCACTTATAGGAATGAATATCGAGGAGGCGAAGCAGGCCTTCCTCAACCTTATCCAGTGCTGGCCTCTGCACAAAGCTACGCTCTTCGACGTCACGGTAAAGTTGCTCGTGCCTTCAAGAGAGAGACCGAGCTTGAGCTTTTGTCTCGTCCTAGCAATCGTTCACGTCTAACTGGCCCAAGTCCCTGTGGCTGGCAGTGGACCAGCGCGGCGTGCACCTGCTGGAGAACCGCACTCGCAACGTGCTAACCTCTTTCGACTACGACGCCGTTCTCGACTACACCCCGTCTCTCAACCACATGCTGCTCATCACGGGCAGTGACAGGAAGCAGAGCAAGATCATAGTGAACACGAACCAGGTGGGGAGGCAGAACAGTTGGTCAAGGGTGGTCGACACCTTGTAACTTCTTCTTGTATTCACAGGCCTTCCAGATAGCCAATTTGATCCGTGAATACATCAGCGTGCTGAAGGAGTCGCACGCTTGCGTCACGTTCGGAGACGTCGCAGCCACGTCAGGCAACGGCGAGGGCTACGGCGGCCTCCGCGGCCCCGCCCACGCCAATCCCCCTGCCTCCATTCTGAAGAAGAGAGGGGAAGAGCATAATGGCCCGATGCTGATGCCGATCAGCATGAAGGGCGATTAGTTGCAAGCTCTATTTACTGTACATAAACATGTAGGATGATGTGAGGTTTTACAAGCGCTCCGTGGCAGGTCACGACTGCCTGGTTGTCCGTAGTATTATTGCTGCCTTGCACATAGTTGACTGATCTCTCCTTACATGCATCACAACTGAGTCTAGTGAAACTGCCATGATATTAACGAATCTAAGCATTTCTACTCTGTATAGGGTGTGTCGGGAGCTTTCTATTCTTGAGCATAATACAAATATGAGACCTTCGCACCATTGTTCTGGATGAAGTTGCGGACGGGGAAGACATCGAGTCTTGCGGCTCTCTGAGCTCTTTTAGTCCTGTTTAAGAAGGATCTTTTAATTCGGCTAGATGCTAATGAGATGACCCTGAAAAAGTACAGGTATCAACAAACTTTAACGGCATGATGGACACGTTCTTTATTTTCTAGAAATGCCCACTCTACTCAATTGATCAGTTCTACTAGCCAGCCACTGTTCATGCATCTGGGTATAAAAAGAGTTACATGTAGTAGTCTTCACACTTTATACGTTGCCTGCGTATATCAACCTATATGTCTGAACGTGAATGTCTGTAATTTATGTAACTATGACAATGTGTTATGACGAGGGGTAAAAGGTCGGACAACTGGACAGATGGCCTGAGACTTCATGCAGTGAGTCGAGAGTCCATCCCTCAGGGGGGAGGAGGGGGAAATTCTTTATATCCCGTCCCAATGGGGATTCACACTACATTTCTTCTCTTATGGGTAAAAGAATTGGCACAAAACCAGTGCGCATGAGTGTTGATAGACCCAGCACATGAGCTTGGACGTGGAGGTTTGCTTCGGCTTCTACTCAGGTCATGGGAGAAGCTTAATTGATCAATCTGGATCAAATTTGGCACAGAACTATCTTTTTAAAGGAAGCTTTCAGCAGGGTTAAGTCTGACCCCTGAGGTCACTTGAGTTCCTCACGTTGACGTCAAGGAGATAAAATTGCGGTCATAACATTGAGGTTGGAAGGCTAAATGGCCGTTTTTGGACAGAGGGAAGCCCTAAATGCAATAAGGTCATAACAATAAATTATAGATAGAGAATAAGATAATTTTTTTCTCAAACACAAAAACTTCGATTTCAGCTTTGAACCTCAAAAGACTCTCAAGGTCACATCTGACCTCATCCATTTTTCCCATCTTTTGGTGCTGAACAACTTTGCCTTCATGAACTTTGTGGTTAGAGGTCATTGTGACCCAATTTTGGCATAAAATAACCTCACCCTATGGGGGAGGTAGGTATATCAGATTTGACTCCGTGAGCAATGAGCCACTTCAGGCCGACCTGTGTATGTAGTCTGGCCGTTTGACCCCTGGACATACATCCACACAGACAGACATTCACATGTGTCTACTCTATGTACAGCACTGTTGTACTCATCACGGCGTCACTGCTCAATAGGTACACTTAGGTTGGCATCATGTTGCTCACCACAACATGCAGTATGCACCCTATGTAAAGTACATACGTTACTTTAAATGCAAACAATCCGTCTTCACTGACGCACTTGCTGTACAATATGATACAAAAACAAAGCTTGCGGCACTTGTGGAGGCAGCTCAAACTTGGCTGCACTCAAATGGACACAAGAGATCTCCTTGGTCAAACTGGAGCTTGGACTTTTTCCTCTTCAGAGTAAACTGACCTCCATGTCTGGAGACCGACTTTGCTTTGGCCGTCGGGCTGAGTGTGGCATTGCCGGATTCCTGCTCCTTGGCGCGCTTGTCCCGCATCAGGTCCCTTCCCACGAGCTCCTTGAAGTGGATACTGAGGTGCCTGCGAAGGAGACTCTTGGAGATGGGGATGGCCAACAGCTCGGCCAGAACTTTTTCGGTAAAACGAGGCTCCCGGACCAGTAGCGCACCGTGCACTCCTGATCCGCGGAGGTTAGGTGCGTACTCGGACAGGTCCACCTGCTTCAGCCACTCCATAACTCGATGATTTGTCCAAAGGACGGCAGCGTCCGGACCCACCGGCTCACCCTGGACGGCTCGGCGCTTAAGGCAGTCGGGATCGAACCCTTGCTCCCGAAGAACTTGGATGCCGCGACGGAGTGATAGGTGGTGGAGTAAGTTGGTCACCCTCAGCTGGAACAAGTCGTCAACAGTCAGGACGTTCAGCACGCGACCGTCCACGCGAGCTTCCAAGAAAGAGTCTTTATACTGCGGCAGTCCAACATCGTCCAGCCAACGGAGCACCCATTGAAAGTCCAACCCGCCCTCAGGGTCGCGTCGGCTTGGGTCTTGACGCGCTGTCAACGCAAGGAACAACTTCTTGCGGTGCAAGAAGTTTTTCACATTCAACTTTGTCTCCAGATCGGAGAAATTCATCTTAGCCAGCTGCTCTCCAGTGCCGATGACCTTCTGCACCTCTCCGCAGTACATGCCAAGTCCAAGGCACTCGAGCCACGTGCATATCATGTCGACGTTCCACTCCGCCACTGGTCGACGGCGAGCTTCTTGAGACTGTTGTCGGGCATTCAGTCTGCCTCCTGCTGTGGCGCGGTAGCCACCTCGACGGAATTCTGGCGTCACCGGCCGCCGAATCTCCTCCAAATGGCCTCCCGAGTTACTTCGCTTGATCTTGCCGAAGATCTTTTTGAATCCCCTAGCAGACCTCGTCGGACTCACGACATCCGGCGAGGGTTGTCGACCACGGGTGGTGTCACCACTGATGGCATCGTCGGGCGAGCTTTCTCCTGCACCAGGAGATCGAGGAGACCCAACAATGGGGAGATACTTGGGAGTGCGGTTGCCGCTGCATATCTTGCGCAGCTCCTGGTTCTCCACTTCAAGAGCCTCGCAGCGGCCCCGGAGGTGGGCCAGCTCTGATGAGTGTGCTGCTGCGGCGGCGGCGGCGTTGGCAGTGGCTGCGGCTGTACCTTGACCATTCGCAGACCTCCTCTCTCTGTCCAAGGCCTGCTCCATCTTCCTCAGCAACTCCTTTTTGATGCCCAACAGTTGCTCCAGTTCTGCAATCTGCTGCTGCTGGCGGGAGATCTGCTCGGCCGACGTCTCCAGCTGGAGTTTCAGCCTCTCCTTCTCAGCCTCTGATCGCGCTAGGCGCTCGCCTAGCTCCATCAGCTCATCGGCGTTTCCTTCGGACTCTCCACCACGGTCACTTTCACCCTTATTCAGCCAAGTAGACACAAACCTGGCCGAGTCGCGGTCTGACACCGATAGTTCCGCGTCCTTCGCCCGAAGGATTGCCTCCCGGAGTCCGGCCAGCGCCTCCGACACGCCGGAGCGAGACCGCGACGGCACGATGTTGCCGTTGGCGACGTGGTTGGCGTTGAATTCTGGGATCTCGTACTTGGCGCCCTGGATGATACCGTCCATCTGTTCCAGGGCCGCCTCCAGCAGCTTGGACGCCTCGGTGTGTGGCCCCTCCATGGCCACTCCCTAATCTCGGGAAGAATGGACCTTCTGTTCTCTGTCTCCCGAGGCCGATTGTTTATTTATCTTCCAGTTCCACTGGGTGACGGCGTCGGCGACGCCCGACTCAGCTTCCTCGCAAGCCAAGCTGCTGGGACAACTGTAGTAAAGTCAGGTGATTCGGGCTGAGCTGAGGGAGACCGAAGAGAAATTAGCACAGGTGCAGCAACGTTGAGAAGCGCTCAGAACTTTCCCCACTTTCCATCGAGCGCGGACAGGACGAGGGGGAAGAAGAGGAAGTGCACTCAAAACTTCTTTTCAGGCCACGATTTCCCGGAAAACGCCACACTTGAAACTGCTTTTCTAATCAAAACTGAGGCGCCTGAGTCAAAAAGGAAGTGACTTCTCTTCTTCGTACTTGACTACGACCAGTTTGTTTCCTTTCTTCTCGAGAGCCTTCAGGGCACGTTTGATGCACCTGTGCAGCATGCTGGCGATGGTGACGTGCTGGCAGGTGCTGTCCATGTTCTGTCTCTTCTGCGTGATGGTCACGGACGGGAAGGACTAGCACAGCCCTACTGCCAACCATTTAAAATTGGGGAAGTTGGAGTGTTTTTCCGTGAAATCATAGAGGTGCTATTAGACATGATATCAATCATGGAGGGGGGACGCCGCCCCCGCGTTGACACCAACTTCGTCAACCTGAAGCCCCCTTTTGTGCCTGCCGTGTTCTCAGTTCCTCGATCCACCGCAATCGGAAGACTTGGACCAGTCAGGACTGCTGCTGGAACCGGGGTATCTCGGAGCCGCCTGTGCGAGTGAAGGGGTGCATGAAGGTCCTGTACTTCATCTTTGTTATTCCCGGCGTCCTCTCCAACTCGTTCTTGCACATTGTTGTGACTCATACGGTACAGAAAAGAGAGGTCGAGCCCAACAAAGAGCACCTCAATCTTTCAACAAGCAGGAGAGACGAATGAGCTTCATGGGGATCAACTTCTTCAAGCGTAGCCATATATTTTTCAAACTCTTCTAGAAATCGATCTGCATGTAAAAATGCATACGGAATCACCACAGAAAGCTTGATTGATATCGCAACCACGAGAAGCTTTATGAATGACAGTTCCCATTAGAGGTGGAATTAGAGCCAAAAATCTCGAGCAGAGCTCGAGTTTTGAAGGCATTGGCTCGACTCTCCTCGTACTTAAGATTACAATATCTTAAATACACAGAGAAGACCAGAAGATTCACTCTCTAAGAGATTTAGCGTGGACAATGGACAAGTATAACTTCACGCCACAAAATACCGCAGGCAAAAATGGCTCAATTTTTGGTTTTTTAAATATATATCGATATTAATATTATCGTCGAGGGACATTTGAGCCTGCTCAAGTTCGAAGATATTGAGACTGAGGTGAAGCTCTAAATCGGCTTCACCTCTAGTACAGTTTACATCAGATCCAGGTCAAAAATTGTCCTTGTTCAGTACGTGGGGGACGCGACTTCCGCTGTGGTTGACTGGTGCACGGTGCGCTCCCCCTGCGCCAGCTGCCCGGCGCGCCAGCCCTTGAACTTGATGAACGCGTCGTACGCGTACACGCCCATGGCACAAAATCCGAAGAAAGACGCTGCGCCGAGTGCCGACGAGTACTTGGCATGCACGGCTGTGTCTACGGCAGTGCTGAAATAGAAGAATGTCCACACCGCGCAGTAAATGAACTCGATGAGGAGCCACGGGATCACGTGAAACTTCTCTATGACGTGCAACAAGTAGAAGACCAAGAGGATGCCGCTCGTCCAGAACCCCGTCATCGAGACGAGCATATACCAGTTGCCCACCGAAGTGGCTCGCCAGTAGGCTCCGGAGCAGACGGCGCTGATGAAGCCCACAAAGTTGATGACCTAAACCAAGCAGCGGGTGAGGAACAGAAGCAAACAGGTGTTGCGTGCGATGGAGACGCCGCTCTTACCACCACCGCCGCCTTTAACATCCCCGGGATCGTCTTGATGTAGCTTGCGTCCCACCGCAGGTTCGTCTGCACGTGTGTCTCCGTCACCGTCGTCGACGTCGTGGTGGCGTTGGCGGCCGGGACGCCGGCCTGGAAGTTCATGATCCTGCAAAGCCGAGGAGGATTCTACGCAAGACCCGCCTTGACGCAGAGTTGCCTGTTGGCTGCTCTTTCTCGCCACACTCGCTTCTGACTCGTGCTCTAAGCTCTCCAAGCCTCACGTGCAAGTGCCAAGTGCATGGCAGCTCTGAAAGTCAGCTGCCAGATAAAAGTAAACTATTCTCCAGGACTCCAGCTTCAGGCTAGCCAGGTCCAGCCATCTGCCTGATGTGCTGACCCAGCGCTTATCCGTTAAGTCGCACACGCCGAGCTGAGGTTGCAGGAGCAGAAACTGCTGCGCAGGCTACTCGCGCTCGCCTCTTCTTCGTCTTATCTTGAGTCCGACGTGGGCTCGTCCACCATGATCCTTCTCCGATGCTTTCATCGCTGGTGAGGGGCCCCGTCAAGGAGGAGGGCGCCGAGCTCGCGAGAGACGCGCTCGAGGTCGACGAGATCAGGATCTGGACGGAGACTGTGTTTGACCTGATCAGGGCCGTCCGAGATCCGGAGAAGCCACACACGTTGGAAGAGCTGGGGGTAGTGAGAGAGGAACTGGTGAGCGTGGTGAAGTCGTCCCCTGAGTCCTTCGTCACCAGGGTGGGATTCGTGCCGACGGTCCCCCACTGCTCTCTGGCCACTCTGATCGGGTTGTGCCTAAGGACGAGGCTTGAACGAAATCTGCCCAGAGACCAAGTCAAGGTTGACTTGTTCGTGGAGCCCGGATCGCACGACACAGCCGAAGACATCACAAAACAGATCAACGACAAGGAGCGCGTGGCGGCCGCCCTGGAGAATCCAAGCCTGAGCGCCGCCGTAGACAAGTGTTTACAGGAAGATTACTGAAAAGGAATAACGACGCACCGCTTACATCATGTCCAGCAGCGGTAGCAAACTTCATGATGACGGTGACGGCTCGAGACCCGTAGTTTCGGCGGATTCTGACTTCCAAGACGGTTTTGAGGACGACGAAGAGGAGAGCGTCCACGAGATTTCCAACAGCAGCGAAGACAACGAAGAGGAAGAGGGCGAAAAGGACGAGATCAACGACGCCGGCCTCCTCAGGTCGATGGTAAGGGACACCAAAGACTTCTATGTGGCATTGGCAGCGGCCGGTCAGTCCCCGGCGAGCGAGGATAAGCAGTGCTGGGTATGCTTCGCGTGCGAGGAGGACGACCCCGACGCTGAGTGGACTCATCCATGCAGGTACGATTGGCTTTGTTGATCCCTCAATACCATCTTGTCATGTCGACCTGTACGTACACAGGTGCAGAGGCACGACCAAGTGGGTTCACCAGGCTTGTATCCAGCGCTGGATAGATGAAAAGCAGAGAGGCAATACGTCGACTGAAGTCCATTGTCCGCAGTGTGGCACCACCTACACCATCAGGTTTCCGAAGGCCAACTTTCTCATTCTCGTGCTCGACAGCACCGATAAGCTGTACCAGAAAGTGTGTCCGGTAAGATTTTGTTCAGCGCGAGGCGCAGCAATCATATGTTATGTTATCCCGCGACCTTCTACGTACAGATCATCGTCGGCGCCGCGTGCGTGGGTTCACTATATTGGACGTGTGTGACTTTCGGCGCCGTCACCTTGATGCAGGTGGTGGGGGAGAAGCGCGGTCTCAACGCAATCGAGTTCACGGATCCGCTCATCCTCCTGGTGACTCTTCCACTTGTTCCAGTCGCGCTGGTCATAGGCAAAATGATCAGATGGGAGGAGCCGGTATATTATCTGTTATTCCCCATGAAGGTCACGTTTTCATTCTGTGAATCCCTACAGGTGTTGACGTTCCTCCGCACCACCGTGCCACGCATCCCTCTATCGCGTTACGTGCTCCCATCTTTCGCCATCCCGCCGGAAGAGCTCCACTTCACTGCTGCCGGTGGCCTTTTTACTCGGGGCAGCTGTGGAGGTTCACCGAGAAGTCGTTCGCTTCCGCAGGGGCCCCCGCCACCTCCGCGACGCAACAACCCGGCGCTGCCTCCGTTGGGGGACAATCTGTCTATGACGCGCACCTTCTGTGGCGCGCTCTTCTTTCCGTCAATCGCGGCCTTCTTAGGATCGGCGCTGTTTGGGGACGTCGAGTCCAGGCTCAAGCGAACCATTTTGGGAGGGCTCACATATGTGGCCGTCAAGGGAGTAGTCAGAATCTACCACAGACAGCACACGTACATAAGGCAATGTCAGAGGATCATCCTGGACCACCATGAGCTCCCCCCATCGGCCTAACTGCAACATGATGGGATATTAGAGGCTTTCCACTCGTCAGAGCTGACATCTTCGAGGACATCGAGGGGATGCCGGAGATCTGCACGGGGAAGACCACACTTATACAGTGTCAGACAGGATTAGAGACTATGCAATTCAAGAAGCCCTTTATGCAAGAAGAAATTATTGTAGTGGAGGATTGGAGGATTGCGTCATGTAACTTTTAAGTGTATGTACAAGGTGATCGAGACAAGTTTGGAGGGATTTTTGCGTCGCTGAATCGGGATGAATCTGCCAGCCGTTGGAGGAAAGCCTGATGTGGCTGCACTTGCAGCACTTCTTCCATGTCAAGCAGAGGAGATGAAGGCAAAAGTCAGGGATTTATTTGGTGGAAATCGAGGTGACAGCAATGTCAGTCGTTTTCACCTCTTCCATCAGCATGTTCGTCATAGTCTTCACCATCTCTATTCCTAATCGCCATACAGGGTAGAGAGAGCTTTTCTCGCGGAGATTTGAGCCACGGGACAAGACAGCGATCTTATCTTGAAGTCCGGATTTATCTCGATACCCCTGTACAAGACAAGAATAATGTTCCTCAGACAGAAAAGAAATAGACGCATACTAATATGTATACGAAGAGTGGACTTGACGTCTGAACCATGCATTTGGATTATTGGCCCCCATCCCCCAAGCCTGCGTGTACAGTGTGGATGCAGGCAGCAGGAAACAAGAGTACGTAACAAACTAATGGCAACAGGTTACAAAGGCTGAGTAAATCAACAACGGATCTTCTACATTTTCTCTGCCTCAGCGATACAGGACACCGAGGAGCAGGCAGCTCTCCACTTTTTCAAGCAGGCGCTCTCATCTTTGTCGCCCTTGGCCTTCAGGTAGGACCACAGGAGGATGTCGGCAACTGTGAAGTTCCTTCCACAGAGCCACAATTCTTCTCTGGATGGGAAAAGTTCGGCTGGACTAACCTTGCTGGAACGTCCTTTACTCTGGTAGAAGCTTTCGATGCGATCTAGCTGACTGTCCAGACGAGCAACTGCTTCCGCTGAGCCGCAGCCTTCTTCACCGTAGAGCAAGACATCTTCCTTGGATGACGGTGGCATCATCAACCGGCAGAGGAAGCGGGCGATGTTGGTCTCTCCCCTAACAGGCGTCCTGCCAGCGGCCACAACCATGTTGGGTCTGCTGCCGCACCTTTTCCAAACCAGGGTGAGGATGACCTGAGCCTGGGACCTGGCCAGGCTTTCTTCGCCCAGAGTGAGGAAGTCTCTCAAACGTTCAGACAACTTGGAAGAGACCACCGAACTGTGGCAGTGAGTGGAAGCTAGCACTCGATATCTCTTGGAGAGGCTAACGGCCAGCGCCTTGAGCCAGTATGGAGCAACGCTTTCGACGGGGTCGACGTTGATCACCACATCTACCTTCTGGAGCGAGACGGTTGCCAAGACAGCATCTCCAGATGCAGGCTTTGAGGCTGGTGGACCATTTGACGTGACGAGAGGTGTTACACTTTCGTTAAGTCCGAATTGCTTCAGTAGCTTCTTCACTCTGGGACTCAAGGCCTTGAGTGCCTCCGCCACCTTCTCAAAGCGGCGCTCTGTGAACTCTATGAGGGTAACCTGGGGGTCCTTTGCGCTTCTGGAAGATGCAGAGAGAGAAGAAGGCGATGCCAATTAGATGTTCATGATCCTTGAAGCTTCTGGTAACTTTATTCAAGTGAGGATTGTAAGCAGAAAAACTCCTAACAGGTATATTACAAACCCCTCCCTCCCCTTCCAGATCGGTTGCAAAACCCAAGCGTATCTGGATATCTGGATATTTATACCCAAGTGGGTAGTGGATTGCGATGAACAAATGATCCTACTTATCAAGCCTGCAGATAGGGTTGTCTTGCACCATCTTCAGGTTCATCTTGTTGCCGCAGAGGTCACGGATGTTGTCGTAGCCGTACTTGATCATCGTGGGCCTGAGGACAGAGACCGTGGAGAACGACTATCAATATTAGGTTTGTCGACCCCACTAGATATATTAGCGTACCTTTCCAGTGAAAGTCCGTATCCAAGCACCCCGACGCCTTCGGGTATGCCCATGGGAAGCAGCATCTCTGGTCTGAAGACGCCACTGTTGCCAATCTCCACCCATTTGCCTAATCCCTCGTGGTACGAGAAGACCTCCATGCTGGGCTCGGTGTACGGGTTCGTAGCGGGCTTGAAGCGAAGCTTCTCGATTCCCAGTTTTCTGAAGAATTCGTACAGCACGCCTATGAGATCCCCCAACCCTAATCCATAATCGGCGATCACGCCCTCGATCTGGTGGAACTCGGCCAAATGCGTGGCGTCCAGGGTTTCGTTCCTGAAGACCCGATCGATGGAGAAGTACTTCTTCGGAGTGAACTCTTTCTTGCCGCCCTCCACCAGCTTGTGGAGCATCCGCGCCGACACCGCCGTTGTGTGAGTTCGCAGGGTGTTCTTCTCGGACTCCTCGTCACGCCAGCAGCCATAGCCCTACGGTGAAGCATTCAGAATATACGTACACGAGGCCCAAGAAGTAAATATCCTGTACAGTAGCGTCGAGTCCGGTCTCTACACTCGCTACGATAGACATACCTGCGAACCGTATCCTCCTTCAAGATGCACCCTCTTCACCCTGTTGTAGTACTCACGAGGGAACTCAGAGGCGCTGGAGGGGTTCGAAACAAAGAAGGTGTCTTGGGCATCTCTCGCCGGGTGCTGCTGCGGGACGAAGAGTGCGTCGAAGTTCCAGAAAGAACTCTCGACGAAGTTGTTGGTGGGCATCTCCTCAAATCCCATCTCCAAGAATATCTGGCGGTATTCGGCCCGCACCTTTAGCAGGGGATGCAAGTGGCCCGCCGAAGGAGTGGAGCCCAGTGCGTTAAAGTTGTAAGGCTTGAAACTAGCCGACTTCCAGGATGCGGTGGCCATCATTTCGGACGTGAGCTCTGCCTCTGCCTTCTCCACCCTCAAGGAGAACTTGTCTCCCTGACGGACGACGTAGCTCTTGACTGTTACTTCTTGTAGGAGCTTCCTCTTCTTCAGTTCCAACTTCTCCTTGGCACTTAGGTCCACCCCGCCTTGAACCATTTTGAGCAGTTCTCTCACTTTATCCTCAATAGTGTCCACCTTCCTCTTGACGACCTTGTTGCCCGTGTCACTGTCCACCTCCATTTTGATCCAGCCGGCAAGCATAGCCTTGCTGAACCCCACCTTGCCCCAGTCTTTCCCCTTGACAGCCGCCATCAAGTCCTTTTGTCCGATGGAGCCGTCGCCCGCCGGGACGGTCTCGAACACTACTGCCTCATGACTACCCCTGCTCACTACCTCCTTGCCTTCTTCGGTCAGTTGCCAGGACGAGCCCGATTGAATCTCGGCGCGTACAACGTCATCCAGGCACTCCAGGCTCTTGATGGCTCCGACAACGCGCTGGTGGTCCACCGACCATTCGCGAGAGACAGCCAAGGAGTCGACTTCGCCGACGGTCAACCGCTCGAGGATCCTGGCGGAGATGTCGCTCGACGAAGACATGGCGGACGGCGAGGCTCTTCTTTACGTCCGGGCCCCCACCTTCAGGCTGACGAAATCAAACAAGCGGAAGCAGCCGCCGGAAAAATGAGCAGCTGATTCGCCAGGTAGTCTCGGCCGAGGTTTCGTAGTCCAACGCCAAGAAGTTGAGTGGGTTCAACAAGGTCTGCCAAGTTGTTTCAGTGTAGCATGTCATGGCGTGACTAACGCAACATGACGGATCTCTGGCAGTCCTCTAGTCATCCTGTGTACTTCCACTGCCATTGATGAGTAGAAGAAAAGGATGACAACAGTTCCATATGCTTGTAACTTTAGAACAAAGTTTATGAAGTATACTTTTTCGAATGCCAATATACCTTCATTAACTTACTGCGTGGAGCCCTGGGGAGAAATAATGCCTTGGACCTTCAACTGCACATATCTAGACACTAAGTACATTATACTAAAATTTAAAGATACATATCAATCAGTTCGTCCAGCTTCAAAGCATTCACACTACTTGCCTTGAATCACTGCCATGAGGTGCCTCTAATGAACCCTACAGCAAGAAGAACTGTTAAGTTCTGTACAATTTCAATGGCAGCAAAGGTGACATCGTTGTGGCTGGAGGATCTTTGGGTACAAGAGTCACACTGCAACACAAGAGTAAAGGGAGGGAAGCAAATGTTGACATGTCCTCTATGCAATACGAAGACACTTTTCTCCTGGTGGGCGGATGTCACACCAGTCAAGAATTCATGAAAGAGAGTAAAACTTGAGAAAACAGGTACGGACTTCTCATGACTTTTTTCTTTTTCAATTCCAGCAATGTGATAAGATAACAACGCACAGAAGATACAAGTCTTTGGATATACAACAAGGGATGAAGTAGTCCGTACCTTTAACATGAGGTCAACGCAGCTGCTCTTCTCAGTGGTCTTGCACTCCCAAATGCTGATCAGTGTCTGGGGACAGGACTCAATCGGTTGCTTTGTGCAGGGCGAGTGTATTGACTCACTGTATCTTATTGAAACCTCCACCCCACAGGGTGCGCTGCAATGTCTGGAGTACTGCACAGGTGTTGAAGGCAGCAGTCACTTTACCTACGAATCCGGAGATGAATCTGTTAGTATGGCTGGTGATTTCTTTGGGAAAAAGTATTCTTATTCAATGCTTCACTTGCAGTATTGTTTGTGCTTGGCAAACTGTGCAAATCTGAATACTGAAGAGTGTGCCAGTTGCAGCTCAGGGGACATCTCATGTTATAAGGATGAGTGCTTTGTTCCTAATGCCAGGTAAGTTCTTTAAATCTGTTGTTCCCACTGGTGTTGGGGAGTTCATAGCCCAATGTTTTACTAGAGTGAATGGGTTGTTTTTGTCCGTGGAAGCTGCTGCTGACGCCAATGGCTGTGCAGAGGCCTGCAAAACTGTGGAGGATTGCCAGTGGTTTACCTATAACAGTGAGGATCGGTCTTGTGTCCTCACCACAGACCGAGAGTTCGTCTCTGACTGCACAACCTGCACTTATGGACACAATGGTTGCATTCCGGAAGGTAGGACATTTTCTACAGTTACCGGTAGCTGACAAAACTGGGTCCTCAAAATCAATTGGATCGGGATGGAGTCAAGGTAGGATTGGGAAATATTTTTCCCCTTCTAGTGCTCACAAGAAAATGATAAGACAGACCTAAGTCCTTAACACTACAGCACAGTGTTAGGGATTTAACTTGTCTACTGTAGTACGCAAGTCAACCCTTTTCACTCATTGAAGCCAGGCTTTTCTGAATTCATGCTTTTTGGCAAATATGACTAGAAACGGAAAAAACCAATCCGAGTGCAGGTTTCTGGCCATGACTAAAACTGGAACAAATCTTCTCCACTTCACTCATCTCTTAAATACATTAAAAAATTATGCCTCATCCCCTCTTTACGATTCTCATTTCAAATCCCCCAATGACTGTGCAGAATAAAGTTTAAAAAAATAAACATAGTTGACGGAAATTGAACAATTAGTCAATTTCGTCTTTTTATCCCTTCAATTTTTTAAAGAACAATCATTTTGGCAACCCTAGAAAATAGTCAGTTACAACTTTATGTTTTTCCATGTCGAATAAAGTACCACTATTTCTCAATAATTCCACATCACGAAAAAATTACATCACGAAAGGCCAAGTTTAAACCATAGTAAAAAAAAGGGTAAAATTTCATCATTTGTGACTGACAGGGCTTTGGGGGCAAATTCTATTCTTTTGTTACCAGACAGGCAAAGCACACATCAGAGTTCAAGCATTAAGCCTTCATCAACCATGTTATGTCTTAGTTCATTGGCATCGTGTACATTCTCTGTGTGTAGCGTACACACATTTCTGACATGTGTGTGACTCTACGTGTGTGTGAGGGGGCCGATAGCCGCAGCCATAGAGCGACCAGTGCGGCGAGGATGGACACAGCAATCTCATCTCAACTCAGTCGGGGTCAAGAGCAAGTCCTTCATCATGAGGTACCTCATGATGAAGGACTCGCCGCGGAACGTGGCCAGCAACGTGTTGTCCCAAGCTCGGGACACTCGAGGGAGCGTGAGGAGCATGCAAGGGATTGAGGGGCACAGATTCTGATGATTCTAAGTGAATATAAAGAGTTGGGGATCTGACATGTGCAGCTCTGCAGCACAAGGAAGTGGCCAACGCTTATGCACCCTACCTTATTTTCAGGCCTCACCTCACTGTTCACTTGTGGCGGTTTCTTTTATAATAATACTCTTCGGGAATTAGATGATGTCGAAATTATTGACCTCCCCTCTTTGGAAGGGTCCAGTCCTGACACAACCTGCAATGTTGTGCCTCAAATGCCAATTGCCAAAGGGGACAATTTTGCAATATGGGATGAGGGTGACAAATCAGTCCTCTGCTGTGGGGGTGAAGGTGATCCTGATGATGATTCTGACTCACCGAGGAGATGCCTCAAGTATGCAGGAGATGAGTGGATTGATTTGGGAGACATTTTGTTGGACCAGAGGACGTATTCCACTGCAGTACAACTCAGCGATGGCCGTTTCTGGATTGCTGGTTCATATTACAGGTATAAACTACAGAAATGTTCCATTGTTCGAGTGAGATGCACTGGGTTGGGCAAAAGTTGAGTCGCAATCACATATTGTTTTATGTACAGTGCAATTTATGAATGACGACGTAGCAAACTTTCTAAAGGCGTCTTTGAAAAAAGTGTCCTAAGTACTTGTATAATTTTACTGCACCAATTCTTGCACTAAGGATGTGGAGGGTGGTGAGCTGCAAATTAGTCTTTTGGCTGCAACTTCTTTTAAATCGGTCCACATAAATTGGCTTGGCATTGGTACTAAATGGCAACCCTGCAATCTGCTTAGCTCCGAGTGATTTACCTGTGTAGCTTCTCAGAGTTTCCTTCCACTTGACAAAATTATGGCGTTAGTGTTTGCGTCATCTCAGGGCCCAGACAAACCAGATCCACCACTTGGTCTCAGTGCTCTTGCTGGCAACCAGTATTACATATTCTATGACACTTCTATTGAGTGAAGCATGAGATAAGAGCAAAAGGACGTGGTATTCTACGTAGACCAAAAAGCTGCTCTTCCTTCTTCACACACATGGAGAATTTCCACACAAATGAGTGTTTGAGAGTAGAGTGTGCAGACACAGCTTGGGGCACAGACATGGATCTCATTCTGGCAGAAATGCAACTTCCAATGATTGACTGACCTTCAGCATGT
>JAAUXU010067402.1_pt1 | contig 49370 bp, 46 predicted proteins | sample 7278151 | NCBI WGS metagenome assembly JAAUXU01 (sample SAMN14350113, study PRJNA611818) | marine sediment metagenome | isolation source: surface marine sediment (1.8m) | place: French Polynesia: Moorea | collected 2018-08
TGCGGATGTATGACAACGGGTTAGCTTCTTCTTGTTTTCTTAGATATGTGAATGGAAACAAATATTTCCATCAAATCATAGTTGGGCACAAGAAATTTCATGAAACTTTCTCATCTCTCTAGAAAAAACCCCCATGGAAATTGCCTTGATTCCTTAAATCTTAAATTTTTTTGAGCTTGTTCAAGCCCTATTTTAAGGTCTGTTAGTTGCAGACCAGCAAAAGATTGGTCTGTCCAGTGAAATGTCGTTGCCCTTTCAGTTTGCCCTACACGAGCCATCGATTGTTTACTTTTTCTGTTCGGTGCAACCATTGCTTCAGAAGCTGACACATACGAAGGCCTCAGTATTTGAGGCAGAACCGAAGAAAATTGGCTGAAAAACTAAAATGCCCCTTTCGGGTCAAAAAGTGTGACGACAATAATTAAGAAGGAAGCGCAGGAAGCAGGTAAACTTTGTGGGATTTCAGGAAAAAATGGAAATAAAATTTTGCCAGATGATAAAGAAAGGAAAAGCTTAAGATGCCATTTTCGTCCCCTAAATTTCTGCGTCAAAAGCAGAAACTTGGAGCAGCTTTTATTCAGCCCACGCGCACGAGTAGGACTAGGATCTAGGCACAGACGGTCTTGAGACGACAGATTTGCATGATCAAAAGTCATAATCTTGTTCAGTTATTTTATCATATGCTGAGTCTTTCCTAAAAATGGGCAATAGTATCTTTCTGTCCCCCGACTTTGCCAGAACAGAGAGTCACTAAAATTTGATTTATCACTGGACAGAGAGAGAACCCCTGTCTATTTGACAAAAAGTGCACTCTGTTTTGACCTGTCTGAGCACCACAGAAGGGTCCACCTTTGGCTTGAATGATCACCAAGCTGTCGACAATTTTGGGAGCTCTTTCCCACCTCCTCAACCAGACAGTTCTAGATGGAGTAATGTACTGGGTTGGCATTGGCACTCGCCAGAGGCAGCTGCTCCTTGCTCCAGAACCTGTTCTAGGGGAGCCATGACGAAGATTTGGTCATCCTAGGTCCGCGCACACTGGGGAGTCCTTAAGGACTCCTCTGACAGTCTCTCGACTTCTACATCCAGTCCTTGCACGGCTCCAGAGCTTTCAGGTCCTGAGCAGTTGTCTCTCTTTTCTCCAGGTGGACGGGGCCCATTGCCAGACCACAAAGCAGAACCACCTGGACAACCTCCTGGGGATGCTTGGTCTTGGACGTTGGGTGTTCGTCCTCCTTCAGCTTGTTGGCGGCCAAGACGCCGGGGTTATGCTGAATGGAGAGGTTGTCCATGCTGTTTCATTGTAGTACATTATGCAGCCTGTCCCAGGTGGCCTTGAATATTCATATGAACTTTGGTCATGGGGCTCAAGCTGAGGATTTGCTCCTTGCACTGTTCTTCACCACCCTCTTCCTCGTGTCCGTGATCAGCACTTGGTTTGTTGGACTTTGCCAGAGTGAAGCTTCTGGCATTCGAGAACACTTCAGTTCGACTCATCTCACTCGACTTACGCACTGGTGTTTATAATACACAAGGTCGAAAGGGGGGGTCAGTTTTAAAACTTTGGGCACTTTTACGTCTTAAAACTTACTGACCTTGAATGATGAAGATGTGATCAAAGAAGTCCATTGTAGCCCTGTCCCACATGGCTTCAAGTTTACTACTTACGGTGACTACATTAACTGCTGTCAGAAGTTTAGAGGCTTCAGGGAGAGCACTGAAACCCTATTTTATCAATTTCATTAGACTGCACTGCCGTCAAGTGGCAGTTAGAATTTAACTATGCATGTCCAATTGACATTTTAGTTTCTTACATCCTTATATACTGTGATAAAAAAAGACAACTTTCGTTGTTGAGGGGAAAAGCTAAAACACTTTGTTCTCCATTTTCATTGGAAGGCCAAGTCTTGAAATAACATCTATCGACGAAGAAGTACAGCAAAGCAAGGTATTGCTTAGAGATTGCCACGTCATTGTTTTTGCCTTAAAAATTCTATAGTAGAACTGTGTGGTGAGACAAAGACATTCTTGGGATGATCCTTTGACTCGACTTACCCACGACATGAACAGTCATCATCATCGAACGAACTCATCCTCCTTCTGACGGAACCATTGTTGTTCTCCACCCTGGTGGGCAGCTGCAGGTCGTTGGCGGCGATCCTGCTGAGCTCGATTTCATTGTCGTCTTGGTTGGCGTCATCGTACAAGTTGCTGTTGGCAGCCGTGTAGTCGTTGTAAGCTTGGATGGCGCCCGGATTCTTGACGGAGAGGTAGTCGAAGGTGCCCGGAGTTGCCGGGTCGGTGCCCGACGTTGCCTGGTCGGCGCCCGGAGAGGTCGCCGGGTCGCGCGGGAAAATCCAGGTCATCTTGAACGAGCGAGATCGGGTGTGATTTCGCTTCATGTTTCAACGGAGCCTCTGCTTTTTTGACTGCTGCGCCAGCTGACCCAGACTTAGGGGTCGTCCAAGTTCTTTTTTGGATTTCCAAGTTTCCAAGATTTCTTTGGATTTCCAAGATTTCCCAGTTCTGCTTTGTGTGGAAGACTCGACAACTCCACCTTTGACATTGATGAGAAAAGCCAGAAGAAGAAGACCAAGGTTTTCGGTTCGAGGCCGTCTTGAGGTCGCTGACGAAATCACGTGGAGGACAAACCTTAAGCGTGGACTTCCGGACACTAAATGGAGGTGTCCGAGTGTCCTCAAAGCTGCTGTGCCGGGTTTGACTTGGCCTCCAAGTCCTCGTCCACCAGCTTGGTGCACTGGGTCGGTCCTCAAGTCATAGCCTCATGTCACAGGCCTCTGAAGAAAGTCTCCTCTTGTTCCGATAGGCAGCTAAAGCTAAATAATGGGCGCTGGGAGTCAAGAGATAAGGACTGTTGAGGCCCCCCAGGATTGATAGCGAACTCTTGAACGGGAAGGAAGGAAAGAAGCAAAAAGTATTTACAGACACAGCAGTTGAAGCCCGCACCTCTGATGGATGTGGAACGGATCTTAGAAGCTTGGCTAAAAACTACTTCTGTCACCATCAAATATATTGTTGCACTCTCGAGCTTGGAGACGACAAACTGCACAAACCAGACCTTTTTGTATATATTGATATGGTGCTGCGAGGGTCACAACCTTTTCAGCAGTCGTCACACATGGTCTCAGAGCATGCACAGGCTCGACCAGCATCCCCCACTGGTCATGGTGCTTGACAAATGACTTTCTGTGCAGGTCAACCCCCAAAAATGAGCAATCTGACTGATGGGAAAGTTCAGTTGCAGCCATTTGAAAATGTAGAAAACCTTTCTGACAGACTGAGCATGAGAACATTACGTCCAAATCACATGTGTGACACGCTTCTTCTCCTTCCTCCACGGACCTACTGTGAATCACGACTCTCGGTCAGATCATTCAGAGTCTATTTTCGTCGAGTCACCAAAGGTACTGTGGAACTTTCAACAGTGGTATAAAAAAGTGCCGGCTGCTCTGTGTCCGGTCACCAATGCTCATTTCCAGCGGCTTGTTAACGTGGTCCCAATGGGCTTTTTCTGTAGAAGACTGGGAGAATCAGGGGTGCACATTTCTTAGGTCACACTTTATACTTGTTCTGGTCAAGACAGGGGCTTTTCAATCACATTTTCTTAAAGTCACACCCAAGACTGCGAAACCTGCTGAAAGTGTCTGTCTGGTGTCAAGAATGCAAAGCTCACAACTTTTCCAGACATGGACACAGCGAGCAAGAACAAGTCATGATCAGTGAGTCAGTCATGGCAGGAACAATTTCCACCACCGGCTCGATTGTGCAAGGCTTCTGAATATAAAATGTCTTGTGCAGTCTTAGGAATCAGTACAAACTTCTTCTACAGAAAAAGTCCCGAAACAGCAACTTAGGACAACTTGGTCGGTGTGAGGAGTCACTCGAAATAAACATTAATAGGACACAGTGTGGATTAGAGTCCCTACCAACATAATTTATACATATAAATTTTGCTGCGCAGTCTTTTTTATCACTTGGGAATGGAACCTCTGACTTCTCCATGCTCACGCTGTTCCTCCAACTTGCGCTTGGTCTCCTCCTCCAGTTCTCTCACCTGAAAAATTGGCAATCTTAAGCATCGCCCGAGTGACATTGGCAGGGGGTCCAAAGTCCAGCAACGTTGCTTGAGCGAGCAACAAAGATCGGACAAGTTCAACTTCCTCCCTTCTGACTGCTTCAATCTGTGCTACCTGCTCCATCGTCATCCCGAACCACTCGTCCATGGTGCAGAAGATCTTTCTGTGGAAGTGCCTGAACAGGGTCTGCTCGTAGTTTATCGCGAACGACTCCACGTTGCCCTGCAATGCAATCAGAGAGGTCAGCTTCAGCCCTTCCAAACTACATGTACGGGTCAAACATGCCCAGTACACGAACTTGAGCGCCAACCCTACCTGCAGGCCCAGCCACTTGAACTCTATGGTGATGAGCTTGTACACGGTGACCACCGGCTCGACCTCATCCTTCCACTTCGGCCCGATAAGAGGCCCGCGAGGAGGGTTAGGCTTCATTGCCATGTACTTCCTAGGGGAAAGTTGCAGTATAGAAAGACATCCTTTGTCTAGGTGAATACAAAAGCACAGCACACCAAGATCTAGAAGTGCTTAGGGCTATGCGGCAGGAGTGACTCTTCTACCTGGGGTCATACTGCTCCCCGGAAGGCATGGGGTCGTTGGCCACGTCGACCACGACCACCTTTCTCTTGTTCAGCTTATCCTGGTTGAGCAAGTGAGCGTTCTCGAGGTGCCCCCTGTCCCCGTCGACGCACAGGGTCTCGATCCGGAGCTCGAAGTTCTTCTTCATGTATCCAGGGTTGGTAATCACCGTCCTGCAGTAGTCTGGATGGGCGTTCCATGCCTCCTCGTGCAGCTGCAGGGAGCCGCGCGGCGCCAGGTACTTGATGATCGTGGGCACCTTGCTCTCCAGGTGATAAATCTTCTCTGTGTACTGACCCTACAGAACAACAGCAAAAAAGTTAGGTAGAAAAAGGCCTCTTTTTGATGCACCTTTTATATAAGTTGATAGACCTTATGAAGTAGGAAATGCCTATAACATGCCCATAACATGCCGTTTCACAGCTGTTTAAGTTGGGCCTGCTGAGAGGTCGTCCACATCACTGTGACAGAGTTGATATAGTTTGTATTTTCGCTGCTCTACTTTACTTTACTGGAGTCTGACGTGTTTGTGTCCCCCAACCAAGTCAGGTGAGTCAAGTAAGAAGCAGCTGTTGCAAAGTGAAGACGGATGAATCATGGCTTAACCGAGTGTTGATGTCGCGTTCAGCAAAGCGAAGGGGGGTGGAGAGAAACGTCATCCATCTCGACTCCCTCACCAGCAGCAAGGGCAACTACAACGGGCCCCTCAACTTGTACCTTTGGCAGGCAGGTGGCTCCTGCTCATTCTACATTCTAGTTCTAGCATTGAGGAAGTCTGCTCGGACTTTATGGGTGGGCACCTGGTTGAACTTTCCTTCCATCAGCGGCACGTTTTCGTAGGGTTCGTTTCTGAGGACCTCCACACCTTCTCCTCCACCAGTCTCTTCCAGGCTCGCCATGGCTACTCCGTGAAGCATCCCAACCTGCGGAGGAAGAGAGAGAAAATGTTGGCTGGTGTCACAAGGGCAGATCGAGGTTGTGGGATTGATGCTGAGATGCGTTCTGCTGCTGTTCCTGCCCGGCCGAATGACCTTTGGTCGGGGTGACGACACCGGTGTGATCTTACTGGAGTCGAACGTGGGTGGATGGAAATGCCACTCCGTGTCTTGCATCCTCCTCAACACCTGCCCCTGCCTCTCGACACTGTCCTGAACACTCACAAGACTCACTTGATACTCCTCCTTGGTCATGGGCAAGACGATGCGGAGCTCCAGAATCAACATGGTTGTTAGCTGACGAACAATTGGACCGGAACTTCTTATCTTCTGCCAACTGCTTGCCCCTCTTGTGACTTCAGGAGAGGCCGAAGCAGGAGGTGGAGGGGCTGAAGGTGCGTGCGGCCTTCCTCGGTCACAGTGATCACTTCACTGTCACTTACGTACTCGACGAAACTAAAAAAGGTTGTCGACAATCTCAGGGTTGGCAAGAAAAAGATGAAGAAAAAGTCCTCCTGCAGACAGGTACTTGTTCGACGCCTTCCGCCCAGGCAACAACGCGAGAGTGGAAACCGACAGCTTCGGGACCTGTGAAGCGCTGGTCCCTCAGCCAGACAATGTTGGACTGTCTCCTTGACTTGGCAGACTCGTGTCATTCCTGGAGCAACAAGGTGACACCGGCGGAACTTTCGACCTCTGCAGACGCGCAACCTCGTCCGTCATAACAAACGCGATCAAGACAATAATGACGCAACCTTCACCAATTGGTGCCAAAGGTTGTGGCACCCACAAATGCATTCCAGGCACGCTTGATCAGCCTCACCCGACGAAAGCAGCTGCCGATGGATGAAAGTGACGTCGTCACATCTTTGCAGTTTAGAGGGGGCAGAAGAATCCTGGGCTTTTTCGAACTTCTGATCAAGTATAAATATCGTTGTCTTCCAGCCTTAAATAAAAAAATCTGTGCCCTTCGCTCGTAAATTTTCCACTTCTGCAACTCGTGTGTGGTGGCATTTTTTTTTCCTGCTGGGGATAATTGAGAGATAATTTGCAAGTGGCTGCTAATAAGAGGATAGGCCTGGTCTCATTAGGCCCATCCATCACCGCGCGTGTGAGACGACAAGCAAAAAAATTGTTATTGTGTCAACTAACGCGAGAAAAAAGGGTTACTTCTTTCTCTCTGTCTCTCTTGGAAAAGGACTAATTTGTGGTTCATGAGACGTCTACTTAAGTGCATTGTGCAGTTTTCTGAAGGGACATTTTTTCAGATACTTTTTACGTAAAGAAGAATGTCAAAAATAAGTTCTCCCTCCCATTGTTCAGCTGTCACACGAACATTTGTGAGGGTGGAGAACCTGCCAGAAAAGGCCTCCTTCCTCCTCCAGGTCTGGACATTTGCACGCATAATGCAACTTGCTGCAGATCCCCCTGCTCGGGCAGTAACTTATTTACGGTCCACACGGCAATAAAGCACTATATAGATTTATTCAATGAGATGATAAAGAATATGGTCGTGCCTGGGCCATTATTAGGGGGCCCAAGGTAAAAGACATTTTTTTTCTTCTTCTTCTTCTTCTTCTTCTCGTGCTATTATAACTTTGCTAATGCATCCCTGACTCGAGTTCTGGTGCTGAAACACCCTGTTTTGAATATATGCACGTTATTTTTTCCAGGGTCATTTAGATTTCGTCGTGAGATAGAGCAGAAACTGATCTCACGCGAATTTGCGTACATGCTTATTTAATTCGCGTGTGCGTGCGTGCGTGCGTGCGTGTGTGTGTGTACACAGAAAATGTAGGAGAGCCTGAGGCGGGGGAGGCTGCGAAGCAGGCGCGAATGCTGCCTTCACGAACACTACTGGCCAAGTACTAAGTCGTCTTCGACTCCACCAGACAGATGAGGCGCGTCCTGCAGCGTTTAATGGCGGACGGACTTGATTTGGCAGGGTCGCAGCAGCATTGTCTGGTCGAGCATCTGCCTGCCCCAGCTGGGCCTGTAGGGCCTCAGGGTTGAGGCCCACTTTAATAAACATGCAACAGCTTGACCTAAAAAAAAGAGTGGCCTGATGAAGTCTTATTAGGCCCGTCGTTGTCTCGAGATCTCATCAGTCCCAGTGCAAAGTTATGACTGGATAAATATTAATGCCAGGTTATCCCTGGGTATAGAGTGGTCTCTCATTAATAAATAACTTTTGGTGAAGTGCACAGCAGTGCAGATGCAGGCAGGAGGAGCATCAAGTGCAGTGCAGAATTGCACTGCATTTACCCACCTCAACGACGGAGTGAATGAGTGAGGGTTGGGTTGGGCTGGCAGGCAGGCTCACAAAGTGATTAGGACGCCCAAGCTTTCATCATTGCAGCTCGACTCATCCACGTTGTGCTGATGTGAGGCCTCCGTGGTGCCAGGAGCTGCTTCACTTTGTCTGGCAGAGTGAGTGAGTGATCTTGTGTGCCTTCAAGTGACAACTGGAATGCTCTTTGTCTCCGTGTCCATATCACCCTCGGTGCAAACGCATGTTTGGTGCTCTCTTTCTTGACCAGCTCCATCCATCCGTGCATCAGTGGTGCATCCAGGAGCAATTATCTGCTCCACCGTGCCCTGCTCCATAATTTAGTTAGGTGCCTAGAAGGCAATTGCACTATTACGTAAGCAGCAAGGGTTGAGTGCGTTACGACGGAATATCATGTTTGAGCCCAAACTTTGACAAGCAGAGCAAAGGTTTGGCTCCTGCAATGGTTAATCGACTCTTGTCGTCAGGGATTTGTTCCAGATCCTGCTCCAGTCTAGTCCTCGACGCCAGGACGGTTTCTGGGCGCCCTGATTTTCCAATGCACTGCAACCTGACTTGGGGGGGGGGGGGGCATAAAATAAAGCGGTTTTAAAGATGCATTAGAAGCCACTTGATTCATCTCGTGGATGGTCCAAGAATTTCTAGCTACATAGTGGAGGGCGGCAAAAGCTGGCTTGATTTTTGCCTGAGCAAAGCCTGCACGCCATGGCAAAAAGGTGGGGCTGCACTGAATGTGGAGATGCCGCAGGGCTTTGCAGTGCAGTGCAAGCACGTGCGTAATAAGGGGAAAAAACCGATTGATAGAAATTTTCTCGTACAAAGGGCATTTTATTCTGCCTGACGTGACATAAATTGCTATTGTTGAGCTAAGAAAGAGACTTTGACCACCCCCATCAAACGTTTCCATAAATGGGCTGTTATTTGGCCCAAAATGGCACCAGCTAATGCCAGATACACGTATGAAATGGAGGAGAATGATGATGGAAACTGGTTTAACGTTTGCCAGCCAGTTTTTATGGCACCAAGGATACATCCAGCAGTCACAACACATGGACAACGCGTACGTGGCCATTGCCCAAGTGCAGGATCCACAACCAACTTTACAGCACACTCGATAAAACCGCCCACTTGGAAAGACTCTCATGGTTTCGCATAAAATCACCTTGTCCGAACTTTTCCAGCGATCAATTGAAATCCTATCTCGGATCCTTCTGGGAAGAGGACAAGTTTCAGTTTATGTTGTCCAACGCATTCGATTTTCTGCTAAGCTGTTCTTCAACGGTAATTGCGCATCTGATACCTCTGGACGAGTTTTCTTCTCAGACTGTCGCACATTGGTGTGGTCCAGTCCTCGTACATCCCAAGGACTTCTGCTTTGCCTCAGTGCTTGCATCGGCCAGGAATATCTTCCTCTTCCACCGCCCCAGCCCCAGCAGGCCGACGGCGGCCCCAGGAACGTCCTCAGCGGGGTCGCCGTGCAGTGCAATGCAAATTGCTGCATCTCCTGGCCGACTTGGGGGAGGAAAGGACAGCTTCTGGAGATGCTCGCCAAACACATGTTGTTAACTTGCTGGCGACCAATATGACTCACGACAGAGACTGTGAGATATTCGAGTATCGAATCGAGCATCGACACCTTCTTCAAGTATCAAATATCGTATTGCCTAGAAGGGGATCAGTGATTCTGTGCAACACGATACCTTTTTTTTTTTTACTTGCTCAAACTCATACGTATTCTTCTACTTATACAACTCAAAATCTAAGCTGCTTTTAAACTTTTCACATTGTTTGCGGCTCGCACCGAAGTGTAAATAATAATAACAAGTTTCCTACAAGCTTCTCCTGATTAGTATCGCCTGTTGCCTCGAGACGATACCTTTGGGTGTCGATGCTATGAGGCATCGAGTATCAGATGATATCGAGCTTTGGCCATCCGATACTTTTTCAACTTGTTCACTACAGAAAAGTCCTCCAACTGACCCGAGTCTCCGACTTTGTTTGGCCGAGTCATTGGTGCAGCTGGCTTTTCTGTGTATGGAAAAGTGCGAGGGAAAATCTGTTCGATCCAGCAGCATCTTGTGGTGTCAGCCTCAACTTCTTCAATTGGTCACAGTCAGAGAGTTTGCAAAAAATGAAAACAATTTGCTTCCCGCCAATTAAGGCCTCCGCAGCCGCGACTGCGGACAAAAAAGCGGTCAGAACAATCCCCTCCTCAGACTTAAGAACCCTCTAGATTGGTAGGTTTTGACTGCAACAGCAAAGCAGCTTAAGCACTTTTCTGGCGCTTTCATTAGCGTTGAGTGAAATGGATGCGTGTGACTTCTGAGGCCGACTTCGCGCACCCGCGGCGCAAATTGTGGCACAGTTGAGCGCGCCTTAAGCGCAGGAGCAGGAAAGACACAGAGACGACATTCATATGAGATCATCCCGCCTTAATCCCTTGACCGCCGAGTAAAAAAAGAAGTATGGTAGAATTTCTAGTGCGAGCTCGAATAACGAAACCGCCCGATTCGACCTTGTGGTCTGGGCTTGGCCGCGGCCTCCTCATCCGGTGGCCTCGTCGGACTTGACCTCCTCCTCCCCCCACTGCTGCACCGCTCACGTTTTGTGGCAATCGGACGATTTGACATCAGAACGCCTCTTTGTGGTGCAGCAATTTTGGGGCGGGGGGAGGCGGTTTCCTCTTCGGCTTCATCCTGGGCCTCAGCAGCTTCCGCGTGGTGCTGACGGCGGCGGCGACGACGGCGACGACGGCGACGACGGCGACGACGGCGGCGGTGCTCGTGATCTGATGCAGATTTTTGCATGAGTCTTCCCCCCAAAAAAGAGGCGCGAATATCTGAAGGAAGCTTTTATCTCGGTGTGCACCAACCTGCGGCACTTTACGACCGCTCCAATTTTCGCATTCGCCGCCGCATACCCGTAAAAATCGCGAATGACGCTTGTGCAGCAGCAGCGGCAGACTTATTTGGGCCCTCGACTGCTTGCACGAATAGGGTGCAAAGTGCAAAGGCCTAATATGAGCCTAGGAAAATGAGCACTGACAAATTTGGAGGCCCAAAGAATTGTTTCAATCCAGGCGTCCCAGTACGAGCACGAGTTTCTCAGGGCAAAACAGTGCAGTGCAGTGCTGTATGGATGGGTGGATGAACTCATTGTTCCGCTGCCAGTTCGCATTCACTGCCTGGTCCTCGACTGAGTGAAGAAGCGATGGCTTGAGGGGGGCCTAAGGCCAGGCAAGGTCAGGCAAGGCCATTGATGCTTCGTCTCTGGCAAAGTTTTTGAAAAATTCTTCTTTTTCCCCCAAAAAAAGTCCTTGTTAACTGGATGGCCAACGAGGAGGCAATGGAAAAAAGTCTTTTGTCGAAAGGAAAGAACTGTTTATAGCCCATTTGCCATATAATAGCCTGATCTTAAGACAAAAGACCTGTTGCACTATCATAAATCACGTGCAATTTTTGACGCAAATGAACTATTAATCCTGTAGATCGTTCGGATATTGGCAGGGTAAAATTCTGAAGTGCGGCTGCGCCCTAAGTGCCAATTTTCTGTACTATCAGAACCTTGAATAAATGGGCCCAAAATGAGCTTTGCAAAAATCTGTGTAACACAAGACTGGATTCTGTGCCAAACAAAGACGTTGAATGACTCGAGGGGAGGAGAGGAGAGGCGGGTCAACCCTAAATTACCATGCAATTGAAATTTACGACAGTCGTTACCTAGAAGTATCTAGAACAGCACGGTTTGCTTGCCCAACTCCTTCTCCTCCACGCTGATCGAGGTGAGCCAGACCTCCTCCATGGCTGTTGTCTGTTGAGGACCCAGCTTTTGCTGGGGAGAGTTTTGCCAACTCCAAGTGAACCCTCAACTTGGCCCTGATTGCTTTACTCACGCCACACTCGTGTTCTTCCTGACTGGTCCCAAAGGTGTTTGAGCAGCAGCAGCAGCAGCAGCAGCAACAACAGCAGGCCTACCTGCCCAAAAACTATTAGGCCCCCTTTTTTTGTGTCCTGGCTGAAACACTTTTTCCTCCTGTCATTTCCTTCTCTCCCCATTGCCACTGAAATCTCCGTCGATCTCTCCTTGTCTGGCCGAGTGAGTGAGTCCGGAGCTGTTAATTCGTGGTGCATTCGCCAATGGTCAGTACGGTTTGAGGGCCCCGAATGACTCTAAATCAGCAGCTACCAGTGATTTCGTGACTGTGTCGATTAGCGCTGCCTGCCCTCGTGCTCCGCTAAATCATCCACGCTCTCGCTCAGGCCTGATTAGACAGACGCCATGATTCAATCTGACACTTTTTTGCGGCTCAGATTGTACGAAAATATTTATTTTCTTCCTGCATCTTATATCGCATCCGGCTGCACATTGACAGTGCATACGTGTGGTCGCACCTGGAGGCCGCGAGCGAGCCCGCCAAGTGTCTTGCAGAGGGGAGGGTGCACGACGTCAGCAACGACTGCGACACATTTCCGGGTGGAACGGATTAACCTCGCACAGTTGGTGACTGCACTGAAGCCCCTCTCAGTCGTGCGCTGTCGGCGACGACGAACGTGGGGACGGACACAGGGACGTCGAGAAGGAGTTATAGCGCATGGCCACGGCTCTCAGAAGGTCACGCTCAACAGTGGTCAAACGAGGGTGGAGAACCAGGCCGGACACGCCGGTGACGACGAGAGCGCGGACCCGGCGGCGGCCGCCCACGCCGAGGTCCACATCCTCGAGTGATGAGCAACCTTATTCACCTCATTAGGCCTGTCTAATGACTCATTTTGAGGCTGTCCCTGAGCCGGTCGTCACCGTCGTTGGACACACGTCTCGGCCATGAATGCCTGCCCCAAGTACACGATGGGAAAGCGATCTATCGAATTCTGAGCGAGCCCTCACGCACGAGTCCACCAGAGTTGCCAGGGTGGATGCCAGAAACGTCAGATTTGGCTCTTGTTCAGCGTGCTGGACCAGAGGAATTGTTCTGATTGGCCACTTTTCGAACCGCCCCTCTGGCACTTGGTCACCTTAGAAGGCTATGTAACTCAATGAGTGTTTGGCACTGGATTTTGGCATTTTGCCATGATCTGGCAACACCGACACGAGCCTCACGTCTTCGCCGGCCTTCCGATCCCGCAGTAGCTGTTCTTGGTATCCCCAGCTGAGCCATCTTTATTCCTGACACTGATAAGTTGGAAGGCATTTCTGGCGCTCGAAATTCCTCTTTTTTACGTCGCCTCCTGATGATGGATGGCAAGTATTTGTTGTGAGGAGGATCGAAGGTCAGTTGGTACCACATGCTGGACCTGGATGTGGACAAATCCGACGTCTCTTCAGATATTACGCATTGCTGTCACGATTGGAAGAAAGAATCTGAGCCAGTAAACTCTCTCTAACACTCACATTCTGAGAATTGCTTAACAATAGGCACAGCCTTTAGAGGTCCATGACTTCTGAGGAGGGAGGCAATTTTTGGCCACTTATTGCCAAGAATGTTATCTTAATTTGGTTTTAGCACAATATTGAGACCCATATTGCTTGGCATGCTCTTCTCAGGGATGGCAAGAGCAGCCAGTGCGAACAAAGTCTCCCAGACAAAAGCACTGTTCTAATATGTCTTCTCATTTATGTCCTAAAGTATTCTGCTTTTACTATTGCTTCTTTGACGTCCATTGACTCTTTGCCTAATTGAGGCAGATCAGTTATCGTGACAGGCAGGAAAAGATGTGTGGCGGCAAAATCACGACGATCGCCCAACAACAAAAGAGAGGCAAAAAAATGGGTGCCTTGTTATTATTGTCATGCGTGCGCTTTTGGGCCTTTTCGGAGGTGCCCATTGTTGTGACCGGACCCGTTTTGTTCTCGTAGGTGAGCCAGATTTTCTTACAGGATTAATTTATGTGCAACAGCACACACTGGTGCACTAAAAGGTTCTTAAAAGGCCCATCGACTAATCTGCATGTATCGTGTCCACGTCTGTGTCGCGTTGTGCGCAGTGCTGCGCTGCACTGCACTGCCTCCTGGTGGCCAGAAAGGCCACCTTCTATGACAATGCATTCTCGTCGTGGGTGCACAACAGTAAACGAAGAGTTAGTAGCTTGCAAATGAAAGGGGACGACAAGCAGTAATTATTAGTGTAGTAGCTGAGTTGCAGCGAGAATGCTAATGGCTAGCAGACACTGGCTGGGAGCAGCGTTGCCACACTCGTGACCAAGAATCCTTATTTGGCGAAGGTCGCTAACTGAAGGGTGCCACAGCAAAAGTGCCAATGAGCTGAACTGACGTTCATGACGCCGCGACTCATTGATGAAGTGTCTTCCTGGCTGATTTGTCCACCGCCCAGGTGTGGTCGGTCGTCGACCACGACGAGGAGCTGTGCGAGCGGTTGATGGAGTCCATCCCCCAGGCAGTCATTGACAGATCAGCGACGTAGCCATATCATTCATGAATTAACTGAACTGGACTGAGCTGATTCTAGGTCATCTTTGCTGTTGCGTCACTTTCAAGATCAGCCTCCAGAAGCCCTGAATGAAATGTGAAACACCTGAAAAATAGCCCAATTTGGCTCGTACCTGACCGCCACAGCTGGCAGCTCTGGCGACGAGTCCGTGGTGGGACAGGACTGTCGTCCCCCTGATCCTTTCCTGCCAGAAGCTGCGGCAATTTGCCAGTCATTACTAAGTGGTCCTTTTTCCTCCAGCATTTCAATTTCAATCAGTGTGTTTTTCGAAACCTGCTCAGTGCGAGAGGTTGAGAGTGCACAAAGTCCGGGCAGCTTTAATCATTTGTTACAATAGTTTGTTTCATTTGGCAACCAGTGGCAGGCGATAATTATCATTTCTGCCTAGAGCTCATCTCCGCCACAAATGCATTCAATTACACCTACGATAAATCATCTGGATCTGCCCTATTTTTTCACCTCAGTCACTTTTTTCCTTAGGTGAGTCACTCGACTCGAGCGGTCCTGACGCCACAGTAGTCCTGGCGGACACGGACCCGTCCCAGTCCTAAGGGGCCAACAAGTCAGGTAATTTGAGCGCTACGTTTTGTCCCTGCTCTTGTCACACACATGTTGGTGGGTCGGGTCCTCCCTCCATCCCCACTTTGTGGGAGTCAGGTAGACTTTCGTGACCAAATCATCAAGGAGGTCTAACGAGGACCCCATTGTCTACACACGTGAGGGCGCCCGAGATCTGGCTGCAGTCAGAGGCAACAAAGTGTTAGCACATGCAGAAATAATGCGAAGACGCACGTGAGTAACAGCGAGTATTAATTTCATCATTCACTTCCCCTCGCTCACAGCTCCACTTCCAGGTCACGTTTGGCGTCCATTGCACACATGATGATGGAAATGGACTATTGTTACAGTGCGTTCCGGATATGACGGGATCCACTGCTATCGTCAGAGGGACCAGAGTTGCCAGAGGCACGAGTGCGAGAGCACATTTTGCCAAATGCATTTGCTCCCCGGCCACTAAGCTCGACTCTTTGGTGCGTTGAGATTCTCCTATGCATGAAATGTCGTAAGCAATGACATCGTTTCAGCCTTGTCCCGGTTCCTCCGGATTATACACTCCAAATGGGCCAAGTGGACGTTATAACCGGAGTCGAGTGACCAAGAACAGCTGAGAAGCAGGCGAAATTGCAATCCTTGTTGAGCAGAAGAGACCCCGACCTGGATGTCAACAAAGGATCTTGACGACGCCCAGGGTGTCAAAAGGGGTCAGAGTGACACGTTTGTGACAAAAAAAACCCTCCACCACCACCACCAAAACTTGGTTACTGCCAGCTCGACCTTGAGACTTGGTACATTTCTGTGCATTTAAATGTGAATGCAAACACGAAGCAGTCAACTTTTTGCCCTCCCCTCCTCAAAAACTCGACCAGACATTTATGTGGGACCCGCAGGATATTTACGACGGCCGATCCAGCCCGACTCACTGTTGCATTACACTGTCTGGTCTGGAGGACGGGCGCAAAAAGCCCCAGCAGCTACTTCTTACGCATGCATTTCTGGAGAAACATTAATCTCCTTTTTGTCTCTCTCCCTCGACACCTCAGTGAGGGCTTCTCTTGCCAAACAAGGATCTTGCCGAGAGGACTTAGATGCACCCGTCACTTCTGGCGGGGGGGGATCAGACGGGCTCCCCTGCAAGCATGAATGACAGCAAAGAGACCTCAATAACTGTGTAACCTTAGACTCTTAATCGTGCGTTGACACGAGCAGATCTTTAATGCACAGAGAGGATTGAGTGAGTGAATAGTCCGGACTTGATGCAGTTGCTGGAGGGGCCCAAATCATGCGCCTGATTGACGCACATCAGGCATCCGTCCATTTTTTCGTCATCCCCCCTCCTTCTGAGGAGTGGGAGGAGGCGGAGTCGTTCGACTGCGACGTCACCTTCAACTGCGACGTCTGCTCCGTCCTCTCTCGCTGCGTAATTGGTCATAAATTGGGCGCGATTGCACCTACTCATGTGTGAGCAGCAGACTGTAAATTGTGGCTGCTGCAGTCACACAAGATTTAGTCCTGACGTGTGAAAAGCGTCTATTTCCCCTTAGTCTGAAGGCTGGATTCACCTGGCCAATTTGTATAGTATTGGCATTTTGGCTCCTCGCCCTGCCGGATCCGGTCAGTCACCGCCCGCCCAAGGACGGACTTCTTCAGGTCGTAAAGTGTCTGGTGGAGTTCCACAATGCCCGTCGTCCATGGAGCAAGAGTGTGAGAGCTTAAACACTTGATAATCCACGATTACAAGACTTCTTCATTTGCTCGGCTGAGGCAGCGCTTAAGTCGGCTGCTGGCGGCGGCCGAACAAAAGTTGGCCCGTGCAACCCGCGCCTTAAGCAGTCAGCTTATGAGCGAGAGACGAAATTCTACCCACAGCAAGCGGCAAACACGTGAGTTAAGCCTGGACTGCATTCACCCCCCCCCCTCGCTTTCAGCCTCGAAAAAGTTTGGCTTTGGCGCTGCCAATTTTGCTCTTGCATCCCGACTTCTTGAGCCCGGCGAGGAGCTTGAGCTCGTTCAACTTGGGCAACACCTTTTTTGCCGCTCTCGCCCTTTTTCACGACCTGCAGATGCACGCGGACGTCTTCGCAGACAGGTGTTGCAGTGCATAATAATGCTAGTTTATTTGACTGTTATATTTATACAATAAAGTCCCCTGGAGCTCTTCTTGGTTTAATAAATGAGGCCTCTCTTTGCGTTTGTCAGTCCAGCCTTTCAATTATTGCCAGGAAGAGGAGGGCAAAGGAAAAACGAGGCGTACAAATGGGCATTTCTTGGGCAGGGATGAAAAATGGGCAAGTTTGTGGTCTAGACAGCTGGCATTAATCAAAGCTCGTACACATGCAAAGGCTTGTGAACTTGGCTCAGAGTTCGAAATGGTTCTTCAGAAAACTCTGCTGAGAAATTGGGAGAAATTGCAACTTCTCTGTCAACTCAAGTTTGCACGTTGGCGTTGGTCTCACCCAAGATGCGCTCTGACCTCTCCAGACAGCTCAGGCTTTGGCATAGTCAGCTTGATGTTAGCCAACTGGAGCCCCGGCCTGGCTGGCAAATGCCAACTGCACACAAGTGCTGCTCCAGGCAACGGCCCAGGGCAGTGCAGACCTTTGCGACTACATCGTTTACCAGGAATTTGTGGTTCACTCTTGGTTGTCGAGCAACCTCTTCTTAAGATGAGAGTGTCTCACTCTGGTCAGCAGAGTCTGACTCTGCACTCGACAGTGCTGTGGCGGCGCTCGCTGTCCTCGGGGCTGCGCTGCTCGAGGTCGGATGGGACGTCTTGCTCCAAATGCCCGGAGTTTCTTCAGTGCTGAGGGAAAAAGAGTCCTTGAATCGTTGCTTCCATTGTTACGTCGTCACTTTGAGCGGCAGTAGTGGCACAACTTCAAGAGTCCTGGCATGGATCTTCCAGGCCTCCCTCAGCTGTGGATCCTTGATGGATGGACGACATTGCACAGGGCTGCGTTCCTTGGAGTAGGGAGTGGCAATTAGGATCTCCTTGCCCAGGGGCAAGAACAAGCTTGGACGATCCAGAAGCTTGCACAGGGTGATTTTCTATTTTCTTTTTTGCTACAAATGCTGATGTCTCGAGCCTGGAAGTGGAGAAATCACTGTTCGGTGTTGACGGCAGCGAAAAGGAGAAGGACTGAAAAATGGCTCCTGAATATGTTCGTGTCTGCCTCTCAGGTCCAGGAGAAATTGGCAGTAAACAATCGCTCCCTTTGCTGAGGAGAAACTTGACGCTCAACTCCTCCACGCTTCAGCGTACGCGATGGAAGACAAATCGTAGCTTCGGTAGCGCCATAATGGTCGAAGTAGAGCAAACACAAATCAGGCCTTCAGGCCTACATGGGAGAAGCAGGCCTATAAAAACTTTATATCCCAACTTTGGTCCTGCTCAGTCATAAAGTGTAAATTTGATGGAACGAGCGGAGGAAAACCAACATCATCCTAGCGCAAAAAAATTCACCAGATCTGCCTCAGCAGGGCCTAACTCATTGGCCCGGCGAAGAGTTCGGGTGCTTAATCTTCTTCAGCGCAAGTGCCCAAAGCACTTTGCTCAAGTTGGGCTACCTCGGGGTCGGAGTCGGGGTCAGGCAACCCTCCCACCTATCCCGGGTAACACGCCCACTCCCTGCGGGGAGTCAACCACTTAACCCTGAAGAGCTACAAGTTTCACTGCGTGAATTTAGCTAAGTAACCCTTTTTCGCCGGACCCCGCCCGTCAGCGAGATGTTGACCCACCTTGTATAACCGATCCCGGTGGGGGAGCTCCCGCCATGTCCAAGTAGTCGATTTGTCTTGAGCAGCAATAAGTGTTGTTGGGCTTCCCGATGCCTTTCTTAGAGTAAACCTTAAGTGCGTGCGATGCATCGATATCGAGGACCGCAATACCTCTGACATGTGGGATATCGACGCTGGCCAAGAGTGACGATATGGAACAGGATATGGTGATATCACTCAATACTCCTTTGCGTGCCAGCCCGAGCAGGTACTGCGGGCAAAGTTCATGGGCCGAATGGGCCAGTGTGCAAAGGGCAAAACCCAGACAAAAAAAAAGACCTGGGAGGTGTTGAAGCAACTGTACTCGAAGTACACGAAGCATCTCTGAACCTCGAGTAAGAAGCATTGACATCTGGAATATTTGGTCTCGATATCGATCAATATGGGGATATCGCACAGTCCTAGTAGATGATGCCCATTTTGGGGGCATTTGGGGCCTGCATTGTCCTAAAAGGTCTTTAAAGAAAAAGTGGCCCCAGATTTATCGGCTCAACATCAATTCAACCCCCCCCCCATTTCACAGGTGGCATCGCATTCGCCGCACTTGAGCAGCGTTTGCAAGAAAAAGTTGCCAGGGTAGTCGCGCCTTAGGAGTAGTGGGCAGTTCTCTCTTGGCTGGGAGAATTCATGCCTGCCCTGAAAGATATAACCTTATTCAGTAGATCAACGTTGTCATGATTAAAAAGAGGCCTTTTTTACTGAACAAATCCGAGTCATTTTTGACATCTATCCATGAATCTCATTATAGATTTTGCGTCCAGATTAAGTGTGGAGAGCCCAGAAATCAGCCATCAACTCCCAAATGGAGGACCTGGTTTTAGCACCATTCAGGTCACACACGTGAAAGAGCAAACAATATGGGAGCCACCCATAAACACATCTCTTCAGAGCTCGAAATGTCTTACGTGGAGAGAATTTTGAGAGCAGTTCTTATTTTATCTCTCTCACTCACACACCCACACACACACACACGCCAGTATTGACAAGAACAAGGATTCGAACAATGCTGGTGATAACATAATTGTCAAATGTTGTGACTCGACATATTTCTTAGGACTCAGTCAGCAGGAGGCTGTTCTGACTGTGGATGCGTTTGAGGACAGTGTTGCCAGTTAGCTCTAACAGTAATACTCAGCACGCCAAACGCTGCATTTGTGCTGGTGACATTTAATTTATATACTGTATTTGCTATGCACAGTCACACAGAGAAATCTCCAACATGTGCGGCCTTGTGCAGGTCTGATTCAGCTGGGCGGTCAACAACCCATGTTTCAGCATTTCCAACCTCAACGAAAGGGGTGTCACACCGACAGGGGGGGGGGGGGGGTAGGGGTAGGGGGGTGTCACCTAGGAGGCGGGGGGGATTCGATAAATCTCCTCTTCTCTCATGCAGCACCCGCTGTTGCGTGACGCGCTATTCAGAAAGGATAAAGATAATTTTTCCACAAGTTCAAAGCTTTTTATATTTATTGAGCCTGCCCAAGGTGACGCGAGTGCTCATTGTCAACTTGGGAGGTGCCACTTCTCTGGCACCAGCTGACTGAGTGTGATTGCGCTGACATTCCCGATTTCCTTCCAGCAGGAAAAAAAAGAACCCGATCGCTTGAACCGATCCAGAAGCTCAGCAATCGCTGTTCAGGACGTGATCTTTTGGCATAAAGTGACTGAAGAAGCTGCCTCTGCTCATGAAGGAAGCACAACAGGATACTTGGTAATATTCATAAGATGCAAAAAGAGGGTTCGTCCCTCCAGCTCCCCCGTTGCTCGTGTCCGGGACTGCGAATAAGTCAACCCGGCTGAAAATGATTCCACGAAGACGGAGAATGAATGAGGAACGAGAATATTTCAATGTCCAGTACAAAAAAGGACCGTTTGGGTTCCGTCTCTGCTCAACACTCACACGTGTGTTGCCTCCGCCCGTCCGCCTGCCCGCCCGTGGGCCCGCCCGTAGGCCCGCCCTTCCGCCGCTTCGCCCGCCCGCCCGCCCGCCCGACCGACCCACCCGGATGCAAAACCGGGCCCTTTCTCTTGCCTCCGGCAACACCAACAACTTTCATCAGAAGGTTCCTCCAATCTTTTCTTGCCGGACATTGAAGAGAGAAAAAAGTCCGACAAAAGTGACTTGCCAAATATGGGTAACGCCATCAACAAAACCTTCTTTTAATCATGAGGGTTTTGTGCTGAATGATTAGGAAGAGTTGCTACCCGTTCTATAATCTGTGGACTCTGAGATAATGGCGAAAAAGACCACGAAGACGGGCTCCTCCATCGTGAAGGCGTTGGAGACCAAGTCTGCCCTCATTTTGGGGAGCTTCGCATGCATGCAGGACATGAAGAAGAAGTTGCTGAAATAGCAGCTGCAGTTGTGAGCTTACCTGGCTAATTGAAACTTCGTCGAGCAAGGAGATAAGGCGGAAAATTTATCTCTGGGGTCCCGTCGAGGCCTGCTGAGGCCTGCTGAGGCCTGTCGTTGCCTGTCCAGGCCTGTCGAGGCCTTCCCTCCGAAATCTGCCATTTAATTGATTGCTATTCTTCACGGCTGAATTTGCATAAACAAGGAAGTGTCTGACTGGCTTGTGTGAGGGTGGCAGCTAATGAAGGAGGCCTCACAATGGGCCATTACTACACAGAGGTGACGTAACAGAGATCCTTGAAAAAAATTGGGCGATCGTTTGTCACAGACCCCGCGGAGACAACGCACACGCACTTCCTCCCATCCATCACTCGTGTTTGTACAGTGCAGCACATGTGAAGACTCAGGAAAGAAACCAGCAACAGCTGTACTTTTCTGCCAAGTCATTGTGTGTTTGATATGTGGAACAATCTCGTTTTTCTCCGCCAGACAGCATCAACCATGCGTGGAGTCTGTAAAAACGGTCTGCGTGCAGTGACTGTGGAAGCGAGATTGTCTGGCCGAGTCTGTCTGCCTGCCTGCATTTCTGCACTCATATCCTTAAATCGGGCACTTGATTGGACGCAGAAAAGTTGAGCATCTGGGCAAATTTTGCCAGCCCAAATCGAGCCTTAAGTGTCCTCCCTCCCACAGGTGCCACTGAGGCAATGTTGACTGACGGATCTGCTCAGCTTCTTCCCAACTATTGGAAATGACTGCGCGGGTTTCATCTTGCCCCCTTAAGCCGGGGTTCCACGTCCACAATTCAGCTCATTTGTGGGACGCTGCTTTACATCGAAAATGGGCGAGGAATTCGGCGGGCCCAGACCAATGATAAATCATGGGTCTGCCTGGTTTTTGTGCCCATTTTTGATCGCTATTAGACAACAATGATAGCCAGATTTTTGTACCAGGTACAGCTGAGGCCCAAATCGTCGAATTTTGCGCGAGCTTTCACGCAAAAGTCATTAGGGGACGGGATTGTCGACAATTTGAAGAACAAATCGGGCCTAAACAGTCGCCTATTTTGACACGCACCGGCTGGGAAGCGGCCGCGGCAGTCGGCCGCAGCGGCCGCCGCGGCCGCCGACTGCGTCCAGGACCAAAAGGAGGCAGAGGAAAGTTTTGGCAACTTTGTTCCATTGTCTCTACGTGGTTCGCATTTTGCTTTATTACTTGGGATGATAAAAATGGCGCGCACTTTGCGCAAAACTCGCCCACGGCGATCACGCGCGCGCAAATGGAGATTTAAGTAGGACACGCGGAGAGAAAAAAGACAGTTTGCGGCAGTTCCCAAATGTGTATGATCAATAAATCGGTTGAGTGATTGCGCAGCAATTGAATCGAGGCACGCCCGGAATGTCACTCTTGACCCGCGGCGCCCGGAGGCGCGCGGGGACGAGGAGGAGGAGGAGGAGGAGGTCGACCACTGCTGGCAGTCGGTGTTGTGGCAGGCGGTCGACAGGGGGAGCGAGGACAGCTTGGGGGTCACTGTCAGGGTTGCCAGTGCCACAAACGTCGCAATTTACGTCCGAGCATAAACGCTGCCACCAGCCGTAAAATTGGATCACTCGGGCGGAGAGAGACAAAAAGGATCGGATTCCGCACAGGTTGAGGGCGCGTTCACACTGTCCAAATGTCTGCCGAGACGGGAATTGTTGCGGCCGGCCAGCCTCTGGGTGTGTGCGTGTGCCCGAGCCTTAATAAAGTGTCCGTCGGAACGATTATTATGCCAATTGGCATTATGGCACCTTTCAACGCTGTTTTTCTCGCCCCGTTTTATGGGATTTGGCAATGGGCGCGAGAAATTAAAATCAACTGATAAGGAATTCACGCAGCAGTAAAGAGCACCTCAGCTGCCTTCACTTTGCCTCCTCTGCACTGAAGTGGCACAGTGCAAAAAGCCCAGGCTCGCCTACTGAAGGACGAGACAAATAAAGCAACGTAAAAGTACTTATAACATCAATCAATGAGCGTATAGACTGAGGTATCGCATCTGCGTCCGAGATCGCCGTGATATTGGCAGTGTATCGACCATCGCGATATCAAAATATTTATATATATATATAAGTCCTGGGGCCGCCACGCAGAGGGCATAACCAAACCCAAAAAGGCCTGGTTGATTCAAGCAACAGTTCTGGAGCAAAAGTGTCATCTGGACAGTCAACTGGGTGCTCAACATATGGTATCGTTTATTTGCCCCCGATATATCGAGTATGGCGATATCGATTCACTGCGGATATCGCACAGTCTGACTGGAGACAATGACGAAAAATTGAGACACGCCCACGAGGATCTTGTCCGTTGTACAACTCCTTTACTCAATCTGTGTGATGACTCTTTTTTCAGAAACTTTGCCACTTTGCAGGTTCGGAATCGATGTCTCTGGCGTTGATTTCTCTGGCATTGATTTCTCTGGCGTTGATGTCTCTGGCGTTGATGTCTCTGGCGTTGATGTCTCTGGCGTTGATGTCTCCAGAGTCCGCGTCTCCAGAGCCCGCGTCTCCAGAGTCCGCGTCTCCAGAGTCCGCGTCTCCAGAGCCCGCGTCTCCAGAGTCTCCAGAGCCCGCGTCTCCAGAGTCCGTGTCTCCAGAGCCCGCGTCTCCAGAGTCCGTGTCTCCAGAGTCCGTGTCTCCAGAGTCCGTGTCTCTGGAGCGTTCCCCTCTGCCTGCACAGCGAGAGTGCATCGGCAGACGAACAGATTTTGAATTCTTAAATAGACTCGTGAAAGTTTTGTCCAGATCTGATAGATGACAGGGTTGAGATCCGTGACGACATAAAAAATCTGGGCAATGATAGAATTAAGAAAGAGCGAAACGACTCCATCGTGCGAGAAATCGATCGCCACATCAATCTCTACTTGGCCAGGGGCAGCAGCGAGGCCGAGCGCGTTTTTGCTTCAGCGCTGAAGGTGCAGTCGCACGAGTGCAAGTTGAGCAGTGCGAGCGAACCCGACGCTTTCGCCGGTTCCTCCGGGCGAGGGAGGCGAGCAAGCGAGCGAGCACTGGATGTGGACGATCAAACCGAGCTTCCACCTATTTTTTCCGCCGCAAAAAGAACTTTCGCCCGGAGAAAATCAGCAGGAAGTTGCGAAATCGGTTAACGACGCCTTAATTTCCGGAGAGTTTTCTTTTCTTTTCTTGCTGTTGAGATATCGCGTCACGCGTTGCTGCCTGTCTGCCGTGGTCGTCGTGGTCGTCGGCGCCGTTGCTGCCGTCGATACAGTCGTTCATCTCACGCCCGTAGCAGTACCTTGAGACGAGGAGCAATGCCCATTCCTCCATCTGGAGATGGACTCGTCATCAGTTGCGTGTTTGCCCGTCCCATCAGCCTCTGTTGGGGCCACGTTGAGCCAGCTCCCCTCCCTCGGCCACTCCCTCGGCCACTCCCTCGGCCACTCCCTCGGCCACTCCCTCGGCCACTCCCTCGGCCACTCCCTCAGCCGTCTGAAAGGCAGGCATTTCTTCGATTTTTGCTCATGCATGCAGAGAGTTCATGCATGCTTGAATGCCCAGCCAATAAAGAGGGGGGGTTTGATCCCATCAGTGACAAGAGGCTCAATGGGGCATAATTGATTAGGCACTTGTGTAATGATCGGAGCCCTTTTTTACCCCGTCGACAGTTCCTTTGAAAGCCCTGCTAAGACCTCACTCAAACTCTCACTCCTTCATGCCCACTCTGGAGCCACGACGACAAAAACGTCTCTCAAATACCTCCATTATGGATGCAACAGGAAAAGCTCAGACTTGGACGGGGTGGCCGACCAGCGTGGAGCTGAAGCAGCTCATGCGGTTGGTGGCCCAAGCAGCCGCGGACTTCACGGCGGCCGCAGACGGGCAGGGGGAAACAATTTCCAAGAGAAAGAAGACAAAAGAGGCCATTGAGGGCTCGCAAACATGCCAGAACCGCCGGGGAAGTGAAAAAAAGGCCACTCATTTCCCCTACTTTGGTCGGAGGAAGGAAAATGTTCTGATCACGAACTCGGTCAGGCCAGAGAGAGGGATTTTCTACGCAGATGCCCAAAGTCAGGCTGAAGTTGCATGACTCAATCGGACACTTTCTCTGTGGGGTCAGACTCAGCTCGGCCAGACTGAATGGATCACTTGTTGGTTTTCTTTTTTCCCCCTTATTCTTCTTCTGCCAGAACCGAGAGAGGGGGGGGAACACTCCTTTTCGAGTCGACGCAGAGAGCGAGAAGAAGCAGCGTTGCTATCCTGTCCAGGATGGCAACCCTGGCCGACTCTTTTTTTTTCTTTTTGCCCTACCCAGCAATTAACAAGTGTAGCACGTATAACCAATCAAGGAAGTGGGGAGGGCTGAAGGCAACTCTCATTTTTTCCTCCTCGGGTTAATGCTTCTCTGGACTAACGATGCGGTTTCTATCGTGTGAGGCCAAAAAAACCACCGCTGACTTGAGGGCAACTGTCTCGTTCGCTCTGCGTCAGCGTGATCAAGTGCAACCGCAGCTTTCGGACCCGTCTGTAATGATCTTGTTAACAGGGGTCTGACTGGGCCGGGGCTCTCCACCCCCTCCCTCTTGCCGTCACGTATGGCGGTGCAAAAAAGTCCTGACGGGAACGTGACAAAGTGTGCGAGTGCAAGCGCGGCTTCAGCTGCCTGAAACTGACAGTTTCAGATTGACACGAGCGGGCGAAAAGAGGCCTATTGCAAAGTTACTGCTTGGCTGAGGTGGAAAAAGTGCGCGTTCTATGTTTGCTTCCCGCACACAAGAGTGTGACTTGCAGCTAATTGCGTCATCTTAAAGAAGGTTCATTACCTGAGGCATAAACAAAGAATGGAGCTCCAGATTGTGCATTGTCTCTCGCTCTCGCTCGCTCGTTCCCTTCTCAGGCGGGCTCAAGGACAGTTTGGAGTGTCTGAGCTGCCAACGGTGCCGAACGCGAGCTGCTAACCCGTTCGTCGGTTGGTTGGCTGGGCCGGCGGGGACGCCGACCGGAATTGGCCGGGTCGACCCGGACGGTCTCTCCGCAGGGACGACAGGGAGAGAGAATCCAACGTCTAGGGCCTAAATAAAGCCTTTTGGGGCCTCAACCCATTGTTGACTAGGAGGAGGAGAAGGAGTCTGACCCCCCCCCTACAGACTGCCCAGGGGGGCCCCCTACGACCATGCCAAGTTTGGTCCAAATCGGTCCGTCGATCTCGTCGAGGAGATGCGGATCAGACGGTCGACAGACGAACCAAATTTACTCGTGTATACGTACATATGAATAACAACACATGTACATATTGTGAAGTGCCATTTTCTCTGGCATGCAGGGCTCACAGCTTGGGCTCTGGGGATGCATCCTGGCTCTGAGTAGCACAGATCGACAGTTGCAGGCTCTGGGGACAATTCTTGGTCAGTGTGTGGCAACTGTGGACTGAGGATGAAACATCCGGCACCGGATGTAATGACAAGATGTAAAGACAAGCCATTCTCCTCCTCTCTGGCGGCTTCAAAGTGGCAGTTATGACTGAAAAGGTCATTTCTCTCAGATGAAGCAGCTGCCACCCCCAGAGTTTGAGGAGGAAGAATCTGGCAACTCTGGCCCTGCATCTTTCTTCCTCAGAGATGAGGTTTGCACACGGAGCTGTGTTTTCTCCTCCTTTCTTCTCCAAGTGAAAAAGGTCTGCAGTGGTTATAAAAACTCATGATCACTGTAACATTTTTACTACCCTTTTTCATTGGCACTAAAAATATTGTAAAGTGAAATGTATGAGCATCAGTAAGCAGTGAAAAGATTACACGTTCAAGTCTTATTGTCAAATGCACTGCATAAACTGATTCCATTGCCAGCCTCCAGTCCTAAGCCAGTCTCCAGCCGGCCGCTTGGGTGAATGGCAGCAGGCCGACCGGGCGGCAGGTGGGCAGGCGGGCAGCCGGGCCTGGAAAATGGCATTGCCATGCAGCATCTGAGACTGTCCCGCCAGTAAAATATGTCCCAAAGGCATTCTGGTCCGGGAGAGTCTTTTGAAGTGAAGTCATTATTCGTGTGATCCCGGACACGCGCGATTTGTTCCGATTGCCCATCTTTTCTCTCATAATGGGCGCCCAATGTTGCACGGGGCCCTGCTCAAAGGACCGTGCCCCATTAATCAGTAGCCGCCCAAAAACCCTTTCTTCTTCAATGGAGGCGCTGCAATATTTCATAACTGAAGCTCAGGAGGAAGGAGGAGACCAATGTTTAGCAGATTTTTGCCTCCACCGCTGTGTAATTGGGCACAGCAGAGATTGATGAAGTTCCTCTGCCAATATTTCCTGCTCTCCGGAGCCGCGACGATCCCGGGGTCCTGCCCGAAATGAGGAGTCAAACAATGGGGCTGCCCAATAGCAATGACAGGGCGGGATCGGTTCAGCAGTTGCAATTGCCAAGCAGCCACTGAGGGCGCGTTTGCCACACCGAACTTGCACTCACACGCGCGCCTTCAACGAAAATCTGCCCGTGCAAGCGCTGCCAACGAGTGAGTGCAAAGAGTTTGTGTCTATTCACAGGAGCTGCGGCAGCAGGCAAAAAAAAGAGAGGAGGTGTGACTGATTTGTCTTCGTCTCGGTCAGACAAACCAGACAAGACTTGGCAAAAACGATCCGGGACCTTTATTGGCAATTTGTTGGTCTGGCAGAGCAGAGTCCAGCCTCGCTGTCGTCACGGCTTGAGGACTGATAAAACCCAATTTCCGCTGTGTCAGCTGCTCGGCCAGACACGACCCAAAGGGTTGCCCCTCTCTCTCTCTCTCTCTCTCTCGGCCAGACAAAACCGCTGGTTGCCGGACCCGGGCCAAAAAGGCTTCATTACCGAGGGCCTTGACACGATCCAGAGGATCCAGAATCGCTACCACCGGCGGCATCACCGACCCAGATAATACCTCGGCGCTGCTTTTGGAGATCCTCTCCATAGGGGGGCTTAAGAGATCTCTGCTGGACTCACAGATATGGAGGATTCGATTTCATTAATACCCGCCCGCGCGCACGCGCGCACGTACGCACTGGAGCGCGCGCGCGCAAGCGCTGCGACAATGATTAACTTTCTTCTTGCTGACAGCGGCCATTCTACATATGAATATGGCGCAGAGACTCTTACAGGGTGAGGGAAGAAAATGCGCAGCTCTTATAAAAACTCCAATTTATTATACGAGTATTTAGGCAGGTTTTTTCTTGGCACAGCCGTCATTTTTGCATAGATACACCAGGGACGGAGATGTGGAGAAAAGTTGGGAGGTCGGATGTGGAAAAATACAGTACAAGAACACTGTATGAGTGCGTGTCAAAAATATATGAAGAATGTAATACATATGGGAATGTTATGTGATGTCAGTGTAGAGGGATACGAGACTTTTGGCCAATGACTTTTTTTGTCTACATGGACTGCTGCTGTCGTGACTCTGGAAATGCAGGGCCAGACCTGGGTGACCGCGTGGAACAGGTGCCAGGTCAAAGTCTTCTTCCACATGTCGTGACTGCTCAGGTGTCTCTGCACGTGGTGCAAGTCTTGCGACAGCCCAGGGGATCTCCTGTGCGTCTGTGACAGCTTCTTGGTCGACTTGTTCGGTGCTGGTGCTTGCTTGCTGGGCGGACTCTTCCCCCTCTACAAGATGCTGTTGTCGTGCCTCTTGAGGTGCAGAGCCAGGTGGTCCGACCTGGAGAAGGCCCGGTCACACATGCGGCACTGGAAGGGCCTGTCGCCCGTGTGCTTCCGCATGTGTCTCGTCAACTCGTCGGAGCGGGCAAACTTCCATCCGCAGTCCTTCCACGTGCAGATGTACGGCTTCTCGCCCGTGTGCGTCCTCAGGTGCGCCTTCAGGTGACTTGACTTGGTGTAGCTTTTGCCACAGCCAGGGTGCTCGCACGTGTGCGTCGGCAACTTCCGTTTCAGACTCAACTTCCGGTCCAGCTGCTCCTGTTCGGCCATCAGGGCAGGGTGGCCGGACGACGCCGTGGCCGTCGTCACCGAGGTGTCCGACGCCGCTTGGGTCGTCACCGTCTTGAAGAGGACGTTGTTGATGTTGTCTGGTGACGACGGCGGCGACATCAACTGCAAGGGAGGCATTGGCGGCGTCGCAGAGGACAACAGCGACGGCGACGACTGCGGCAGCGGCGACAGGGACGCCAGCAACGCCGCTGGGAGCGGGAGCTTGCTGCTGCCCCTGGCCGCTTCTTCCTTTTCCTCTGGACTAGACGGAGGCGTCATGGAACACTTCTGACTGTTGCTGCTTGACACCAGTGTTACGATCGTGCTGGTCTGACCGTTAATGGACATGGACACCGACTGCAAGGTGAACGGCGGCGAATTGACTGCGGCTGTGACTTTAGGCAGAATCTGTCTCGATTTCTTGACCTGACCTCTATCGGAGGAGTGTCGATTTCGGCCGCGGGAGCCGCGTGCCGCGGCAGAGCCGCCGCCGCCCCCGCCGCCGCCGCCGCCCCCGCCGCCGCCGCCGCCACCGCCGTTGCTGCCGCAAGAGGCGGTGCTGCGACCGCTGTTGTTGCGGCTTCGGGGAGACTTCATAGCGGCGGACTTTGAGCGCATCTGTTGGCTGCTCATGGACGGACTGAATCCTGTGTCGAGCACCTCCATTTCCACCTTGAGGTTCCTACTGACCGTGAGGGTGGTGTTCTGAGGCACGATGGCCACGCCGCCGCCGGAAGAGGCTATGCCCCCCGCCGCGATCAGGGAGCGAGAGAGCGGCTCAGTGGGCAGGGCTATAGACAACCCTCTGTTAATCGTGGCGCCGCTCTTGAGGGGCAGGGGCGGCTGCGTGGTCGCATTACTCTCGCTGGTCGTCTTGGCGGCGGCGGCGGCGGCGGCCAAAAGTGCAGTCTCATAGGGTGGCGGCGTATGCAAAGTGGCGTTGTTCGCGTCAGCCATGCCTTCCTCTTCCTTCTCCATGGCGCAGTTCACCAGCATGTCAATGTCCAAGTAGTCGATGTCGGTTGGGGCCGCAATGTTTGCGAAGGGCTCGTCAGCGGCGGACGCTGCCGCGGCAGTGAGGTCGGAGTCAGACTTGGCGTGGGTCAAGAAGTTGCTGCTGCTGTTGCTCAAGGTGTTCCTTAGTCTCGTGAGGCCCTGGGTCGAGGCAGTGAGAGCTTGTCGGAGAAAACTGGTGTGTTGCTCGCCGCTTGGCGGCGGTTGGACTTGTTGTTGGCTGAATTGTTGAATCTGATGCTCAAGATGTTGCTCTGGATAGATCTGCTGTAGAATACTTGACTGCTGCGGTGAGGCAGGTTCGTGCTTGGGAATGGTGAGACCAGACAGGGAGTTGAGCGAGTCCACGAGGGAGTCGGTGGCGGGCGAGTGGGAGGTTTCAGCTGCGGCTGGGGCGGAGCCACGCCGATGATGGCTGGAAGACGGCGCGGCCGTGTGAGGCGGCGACGACTGCGACTCGTACTTGTGCAGCTCCAACGACGGTGGCGGCGGCGGTGGTGGCGGCAGCGACGACGGTAGCGGCAGCGACGGCGGTGGCGGCAGCGACGGCGGCACAGTCGCCGCCATCGTCGTCGGGACGGTATCGAACATGTTGCCGCCCGACAAGGTTGACAAATCGTCCTGATACGGACTTGCGCCGCTGCTGCTGCCGCCGCCGCCGCTTTGCCGCCAGCCGCTGCAGACATCGAGTGGCCTCAAGTCCTGGAGGCCGCCGCCGCCGCCGCCGCCGCTGCAGCTGTCCTCCGTCTTGATTGGGGCGATGGCGGTGAAGGATGTCGAAGAGGCAGTGGAATGATTTCGTTGTCGGCCGTCGCTGTCATCTCGCCGAGAAAGACTCGTCGCATAAGGAGCGGCAGCCTCGACGGCCGCGGCGGCGGCTTCTACCGTTGCAGCCGCGGCTGCGGCCGCGGCCGCGGCGTTCTCCAGGGTGACTGGTCTGGCCTGCGGCGGCTGCGGCCCGACCATGGCCGTCACCTCGCCGCTGCCGCTGCCGCCGCCGCCGCCACCGCCGCCGCCCGGATTGGCAGTGGAAGAAGACGAGGAGTTGGCGTTGTCCTCCAGGAAAAAACTCTCGAATTCTTGCCATACCTGAAAAGAAAAAAGTTACAATAGTGCATGCATGAAGTTGAGTCCATTGGTGGCGAAGAAAGACTCGTTGGACTCGTTTCCACGTTACGAAAATAACCCTTTTTTGGTCTCGTTCACGTCCGTCGATCGTTGTCCAAGGGGGATCAGTAAAGTATCCCTTTGACACACGCACGCACGCACGCACGCACGCACGCACGCACGCACGCACGCACGCACGCACGCGTAATCCATCCAGTGCCTGAGTGAGGAAAAAACGATCACCTTGGAAATTCCTGAACAAGATAAGGATGCCAAGAATAAAAAAGGCTCCTCTTACGATTCTCTCTCTCCTCCTGCATTCAAACATGTTTTGTTTGCTCTGGGTTCAGTCAGACCCCCGCAGCTCCCGAGGCCTACATCATCAGCAGGTGAGGAAAGGTAATTGAGCGAGTGTCTGGCAGAGTCTCCAGGGCTGCCAAGAAATGGCTTGGCAGCGCGGCCATCAGATATGGGAGAGACAATTCGGAGGTGTGGATGGACTTGGCCGAGTCCGACCGGGGGGACGAGGAGGACGACGACAGCGTCGACAGTGGCCACAAAACCGCACCGGGCGTCTCTCTTGCACTTGTGCATTTCCTTTCCTCTCTGCAGAAACGTGCGTAATCATGACAATTTGCACTCGACATTACTTCATTTCCCGGATTTTCCACTGGCGAAATGTACTCGGCGCACGCCACGGCCTTGGACGGGGCCGAGCAAGACTTCCACATCGATCTCAGCCCCAAGATCATTGACTCAACTCTGACTTTCATTTGCGCGAAAAAGTGTTTAGACAAAAAGGCACAATGGAGTCAGCAGCAGCTGAATTTAGGCATTTTGGCACAGAATTTGGCTTGTGTCTGGTCGGCACTGGAACCAAGCGCCAAAACAAGGTCTTTTTTCCACACACACGCACACGAACACACAGTAATAGCTTGTCATCAATGAGCTCGCACGTACAATGTGAAGTCCCGGAACGACACAGACGGGATCGCATGACTTTGGACATTTAGGCGGGAAAAACTCTCAACGACGACGGACAGACAGACAGACAGACAGACAGACAAAGAAACCAACGCGCGTTTTATGGCGCCATTCAGGTTCCGGGCTGCACATTACCCTGCTCAATGTGACGGAGCTACCGCAAATACATTTAAAGGCCAATAATAGCCTTATGGACTGACAGGAGGAACTGCGGCAGTCACGTCCCCGTCATGGACGGGGACGTGACGGCGACGACGACGACGACGATGGCGACGACGACGGCGACGACGGCGACGACGGCGACGACGGCGACGACAAAGCAGCTGGCATCGGACGTCTCTGCCTGGTCCAAGAAGAAGAACACTGGATGAGGCGCAAAAAAGAGGCCTTTCTGTGGGCCCACCACGCCGGAGGGGAAGCAGCGTTCTTGCCGGCTCACACGACCCTTTTTTTATCGATATTCTCGGCGGTCACATAAAAATCCGGCTGTAAAGACTCTGTACAAAGGCTTCTCTTGCACTAAAGAAGATGGATAATCTATCTGGAGGCCTGAGATAAAACGGCAAATTGAAGCACGCGCGCTGAGGCCTCCTTTGTAGCGATGCCGACGAGCAAAAAAAAAAAAGTGTCGCTGCGTGACTGACTCAAAATTCGCCAGAAATTGCGCTTTGCGGTGCGTGCGCGCGCAGCCAAATATTGGCTTGTGCATCCGCGCCCTAAGCTCAGTCGGGAGCAAAATTTTCAGTGCAATAACAAAACAAATTACCGAGTTATGGATCCCTTTTTTGCTCTCCCTCCGTCAAAAGCCACTCAAGGTATTTATGATATTTTTACGCGTGTTTTTCTCCTTTTCTTTTCTTTCAAAGTGACTTTTCTTTCCCTCTCTTTATGGCCAGGAATTGCGCCTCGAAATGGCCACGAAAACGCCACAGATTTAATAACGTGTTCATATCCACGCGTGCGTGCGTGCGTGCGTGTGCGCGTGCGTGCGTGTGCGTGTGCGCGTGCGTGCGTGTGCGCGTGCGTGCGTGCGCGCCCCGGCAGGCATGTGCGTGCGTGCGTGCGAGAGAGAGAGAGAGAGAACAAGAGTCATGTTATGAAGCCAGCAAAAAAATGTGTAATGCGTTATTAGTAGCACGCAGCAAAATCTTCCTCCGGGGAGAGAAAAACCTCTTGTTCTGGCCGAGCGCGATTGTCTGGCCGAGACAGAGAGAAGCCAGCGTGATTGTCTGGCCGAGACGAAGCCGCTTCACACGCGCGCATGCGCACTCACACACGTGACATTTACCAGATGAAGAAGAAACAATGAGAAGGAGCCGTTACTTTTTATGGTCTTTTGTTACCGCACTTCTCTCTCTAACTACAGAGTGTTTCAGGATCTGAGTCATCATAATAATAATGTTTTGGGAATCCGCACAAAAAGAGCAGCTGATGGGCTGTCAATTGTTGTCTCCTAATGCCTGCTTGATCGATGTCTGGTCCTGGACATTCCGCACATGACGGACGGAGCCAACGTTGCTGACGACATCGTGTGAGCCGTCAAGGACACGGCCGCGGCGCACACGACGGCGACGGCCACGTCTCAACGAGTGGTTCCACCAATAAAGAGATCACATTTCTGCCGGTCGAGCTCGTGGCTCCAAGGAGAGTCAGAGAGAAAGAGAGCGATCTGAGTGGCTTTTACATGTGCAAATTTTTTTGCCACTCACCCACTCAGTGAGTTTGCAAAAACATCTGTCTGCGCTGTTTGCGCTGGAACAAACATGGTGCTGGCGAATCCTCGTCGGCCAGATCCGCCCGGGCGAGCGCGGCTTTAGCAGGCAGAAATTGCCCCATAATTTCGCAACATCTCGTTTCTTTGGCGCATGCATAATGTGCATTTTTTTTACACAATCTTCATCTTCTTGTGTGTGCGAGTTGTACTCGAGATGCGCGCGCACGCGCGCGTGCTTGAAGACAGCTCCATTTCAGCGCTGCTGCTCGGCAGCAATGAGAACCTCATTGGCTTCACCGAGGAGAAAAAAGTCATCAACAACTGACTCCAGATGAGTTCAGGAGTCCCAAAGTCGACATCCAGGGTCAACACATCTGGGCCTGAGCAGTGATTTTTTCTCTCTCTCACAGCAGCTCCGACTATGAATCACTCTCGCTCTCACACGCAGAGATTTAAGACTAGATTGAACATCCATTTTTGCGTGCTCAGGTCCAAACTTTTGGCTGACTTGACTGCGTTGTCACGTCTGCAAAAAAGTAGCTCAGTCATTTCGCAAATCATGATCGTCCTATCTCTCTTGGAAGCACCCACACTCAATCCAGGCGCCCGCAAAAACACATGTAGAGCACGCGCGCGCGCGCACGCACGCACGCACGCACGCGGGCCTTAAGAAAAAGTCAAGTTGACACAAGGGAAATAGTGTCAAACGACGCACCCAAAGTATGTGAATCGCAAAACCTGTTGCGTTGGCACGAATACCCACATTTTTTCTTCTTGCATCTTAGAGCAGAGAAGTGTATCCAGTTCTGACGTAAACACCTACGTGGTGAACACGCGCCCAAAAACTGCCCAAATCGAAAAAGTGGGGCTGACTGGGCAGTTGTGGCGGGCCCACGCAGATTTCCAATCCAATTAATGACGAAGCCATAATGGCCACAGTGAGTGGAAATGGACCGTAGAAGGCAGGACTGTGATTAAAGTGTGGGGGAGGAGGGCTCACTTCAGTTGAGCAGAGTTGAATTGAGCAGAGTTCAGTTGAACAGAGTTCAGTTGAACAGAGTTCAGTTGAACAGAGTTCAGTTGAACAGAGTTCAGTTGAACAGAGTTCAGTTGAACAGAGTTCAGTTGAGCAGAGTTCAGTTGACTTGAGCTGACCTGAACTAAGCTGATTTTAGATGAGTTAAGCTAAATCAAGCTGAACTAAGCTAAATCAAGCTAAATCAAGCTAAATCAAACTGAATCAAACTGAATCAAGCTAAACGAAGCCGAACTAAGCTGAAGACAGCGCCAGTTTTTGCCCCGAGAAGGCAAAATGAGACGAAGCATGCCAGTATTTTGCCATCGGTCCGACCTTTCGTGATGGCTCCGAAGAAAGTTTGAACACATTTTCGCCACTTGATAAATCTCCATTGCCTCCGTTTCGAATGGGTCCGGTCCGCGCACCCGGCCCGACCCACGCACGCACGCACGCGCGCGCGCGCACGCAGCCAGGCAGACGCACGCACGCACGCACGCACGCACGCACGCACGCACGACCCGGGGATTATTTGCAGGCGTGTCTGCGTCATTACGAGCGAACCCACGTTTGGTCTGGAATCAATGGAAAATTCGTTTTCGCCGCATTTCCCAAGGCCGGATTGGAAAAGATGACGGGAAGTTGTTGAAACAGATCCACTTTCAATTGGAGAAGAGCAATTGGTGAACCTTGAACAGCTGGAACCGGCGGCGTTGGCAGCTCGGGCGGCTTGGGCGCCGCGCTAAAGGCCAATTTATGCTCGGCCCGTCCAGATTTGTATCATCATGGTTGCGTCACGACTTTTCTTTCGGTCTGCCGCAATAATTTTCCCTCCTTCCTTTTCCCTGCTTTTTTTTATTCACGCCTGACCCTGAAGAAAAATAAGGAAGCATCAATAAGACTTGGCCTTCTGTCACTTTTGCCACTGCAACTTGACCCAGAGCGCGATCCGCAAGTCGATCTCCACTTCTCGAGTCATCAGCCCCCACCAAACAAAGTATAATATTGCAATAACAACACTTATGTATGCATGACTTTTTTGTGCAGAACCTTGAGTGTAAACAAATTCCGACAGCCTTTTTTTCCCCCCTCTTCTCGCCTGGAAAGGGTTGCTCTGGCCTCAGGAGCATAATTTTCAATTACAGCACTTCCTCTTTTCTTTGTTCTTTTACGACCCCATCAGGAACCTCATCTCTCTCTCTGCTTGTCGTGACCTCTGCGAATCATACAACTGATGAGGAATTAGCATACATATTAATGCAAATAACCAGCCTTTTTTGCATTCAGCCATGTCATGACAGCAGAGCATTGGCTGCTGCACTGAGTGGCGAACACACTCAAGAAATTGCAGGGGTCAACACTGCACAGGGGGGGCAACACCGAGCTGAGGAGGGAGGAGGGGAGGGAGGGCGAAAAAAGCAATAAGAACAACCTCAACTTGCTCAAGGGCTCGGAAAACCCGCCAGTGTGAGTGTTGCTTCAGGGAGACCCCCAACTGCGTGCATCTTTTGTGGAAAAAGCCACTGTCAGCACGCGACGTCAGTGCAGATGCATCGGTAGCACGCGAACCTGGACTTGTCGGCCGTGTAGGACACGGACAGGGAGGCGCCGACCAAGAAGACGCCGTAAAGAACAGCGATAAAAAAGCGACTGACACACATAAAAATTCGACGAAATCTTCAGCTGAGGCTGCGCATCCAACCGCGCAGATGCAGTCAACAAAGTTGGAGGGAATCCTTGAGAACAGCGACTAAAACAGAAAGAAAAATGGGCCGTTGTTTCCTCAGTCGAAGTCTCCTCTTTATCCGAGAATTCGGTCAATTTTGCCGCGTTAATGAGACTTAATTGCGGGAAATGCCGTCATTTTTGCCTGTCCTTGGAGCGCGTCCTAATGAACTCGGTCGGACACACGCCAGTCGAGTCGACAACTATGAGATGTAAACCTTTTTTTTAGGGCCTCGGTGTAGCAATCAAGTCAACACCAGCCAGACACCGTTGAGCGAGAGCCCCCAGCTCTGTCTTCACGATTTGTCTGGTCGAGTTCAAGTTTCGATTGTAAAAAGTCTGATTGCACTGACTGTTGCTTTTTTTCGGCTTTTTGCATCCTGGCCAATAAAATAACGTTCCCAAAGCCTTTTAATGAGCTAAAGCGAGCCTTAAGGCAACAATGCAAGTGGCGAATTATTAAAATGTGGCCTTGAGAGTTGTGTCTGAATGGAGCCAAGACAGAAAGACAGAAAAGGCGTGCGTATTCTGACCGAGCAAGCGAGTTTTGAAGCAATTCTGTCATAAACTACGTCACCTATTATCATTCTTTTTCTTGTGGACTGTAATTATAGAATGGAGTCTCTTCTCCTCCTCGGCTGTACCGTCCAGTGCAATCTGGGTCCACGCCCGTGGCCGTGGCCGTGGCCGCCGTGGCCGCCGTGGCCGCCGTGGCCGCCGTGGCCGCCGTGGCCGCCGCGGCCGCGCCACAGTTGGCATTTTTCCTATGCACCAAGAAAAACTGACGTCTTTTTTTCTGCTTCCTCACTACTTCGTGCAGTCATTAAATCCTCGTTAGTCTGATAGATCTTGGATGCATCTGCAGACGCAGACCAAACTGCAGCAGCAGGAGCAGGGTTGCTACTCACAGATGCCTGGCGGTCAAGCTGCGCCCGAGCTGTAGTCGGCATGAGTGGCTCAGACAAGTGGGAGCAGAAAAAAAGCTCATTTTTCAGTGCTTCACCTGCAGAGCTTGAGGGCAAGCAAAGGCAGCCATCGTCTGGAGGCCCCCACTGCCACTGCAGGGAGATCTTGTTGCAGGTGGCAACCATTCCTGCTTTGGGGTGAGAGGAGGCAACTGAGCCACTGGTGGACTCTGGAGAAGCCTCTGGAGAGACGTCAAGAGTCACCAGTGTGAGAGAGATATGACAGTGAGAACCTCACCTAACGAGTGAGTGAGATTGGGTCAGAAATAGACTTTTAACTACTTGGAGGGACAGTAAAAGTCTAAGCAGTGGAAACCTGTTGCAAGATCAAGGTGCAGATGCACCCACCAACGTACTTGGTGATTGCACCGTTGTCCGCCAACAGCTTGGTGGGGTGAGGCCAACTCTTCCTTCATGGGCGGGACATCTCCTTCGAGGGCTTCAGCTTTGTCGAGAGAACAAACGCTGGCAACTGTGTCACTTCTTTTGTCTGAGACGCTTCATCAGCATTGGCTAGGGCTGCCAGGGGCCGGCTGAACTGCACTGAGAGTTGCCATTTTGGGGCAGTTCACTGACTTTTGAAGCCGAGAATCTGCTGCATCGGTATTTTATCAACCATCACTGGGTCGCTGCGTATTTTGGCAGCAGAAATGCCTCCCACCAATGGAAGGATCTGTCTGCAACAGAGCAATCATCGCTCTGGAGGGAGGCCTGAGAGGACTTCCGATTTTGCAGAACAGCCAGAGCAAGACCTTTTGGGCGTCGCAAACCCAAGTGGATGATCACTCTGAGCAGGCGATTCAGGTTTCTGACCCCCAAAAAAATAAATAATTGCATGTGCCAGAAAATATGTGCTCTTGTTCCCTAATAATTGAGGCCGAGAATGCACCTGCCCGACCACGCATTCATCATCATTCTGTCAGAGCCTCGGAGAAGTCGAAAAAGAGGGGTTCTTCAGCAAAGAAGTGAGAGAAGAGCTGTCGTGACCTCCCAGCTCGAGCCAGGCAGACACGTTGTGGAAGCTGGAGGATTCACTGACGGTGGAGGCCCACCCGTGGGCAGACAAGGCCTGGTGAGGGGGCCTCCCTCAGCAGAGGGCCTGCTACGTAATTCATGTCGGTCTTGCACGGGAGAGAGAGAAGGACACAAATGTTTGTTTTGGCATATAACGTAGGCTTATGATGCACTGAATCTTGGCACTTTGGAGGCTCTTAGCGAGCATGACGTCGGCCCTCAATTTGGCCACCGCCGACTGCAACCGGGCTGCAGTCTGTACCGGAACTGGCCAAGAGAGGGACATGAATTACACTGGGGCCCAATTTATTACGTACGGTCTACTTTTAAGGCTTAAAAGTCTATTTATGAGGTAACAAAGTTCTGAGTGACATCCAAGTATGCATTCCTGCATACCGTGGCACAATCAACATATCTGCCTGCAGAAAGTTTATCTGCTCTTTTTGCGAGGGGTCAATGTTCAGTTTGTGTTGCACCAGTTAACTTGGCTTCTCTGGGCGGAAGAAGCACAGTAATTTGCAGTTGACGACACCGAACATTCGAGAAGACCGTGGAAAAATCGTCCGAACTTCGCTAAGAATGGCTGCTCAGTCAGTACTCGACAGAAATTGCAATCATATTTAATAAATTGGTTCCCGCTGTACGTGCCACACAGGGTGCAGCAAAGGCCCACGGAATTTGAAGTTGTCATGCCTTCGGTAGGCCTGGTGGAGCTACTTTTCTCGGATGTGCAGGCATTTTTCAGGCTCAGTCGCCTTTGTTTGGCCCAAGATTTACCACATTACAACTTGTGCCAGGCAAAAAACTTCTTGAGGTGACGGACGTCACACACGGTTGAACGTCACCGCTTTTGCACAGCAGAGCTGAAAAAAGTGCAATCTTTGGAAAGGACACTGCAAAAAACGTTTTGTTGCTTTGCAACTGGAAAAAAAGTTGCCACTTCAGAAGTCGGTGCGGTGTAATGATGACATATTCAACTCTGAGATGAGCACGAGGCTCATCTGAGAGCCGATCAAGGGGTATCTGCAGCCATCGACTGCAGATGAAGAGTGTCTTCCGCCTGTCTGCCGGGCTGCCCGGCTGCCTGCTGGGCTCTGCCATCAGTCAGATCGAGGCCGGCCTCGCCCCGACCTCATCGTTTGTCACTTTTGAGGCCGCGCAGATGCTGAATGGCCTCGACCAAGTGCCGCAGCTGCTCAAGCCGATACCTGAGGAGGACGCCTGATGAGGCCGCGTGCAGCTGGCGACAAATGACTTGACAGAGGTCTTTAGTCAGCCGATTCTTCCTCGTGAAAAATATATAGTGCGTGGAACAGCGAGCGAGCAACAAACTGATTTTGTAGTTGCCAAGCAATCAAAGTTGACTCTGCCTGCGTAGAGACTCTTTCTCTGGCATCCATACGTGCAACACACGTGTATCATGCGTAGATGGGCCCATACAGACACGCAGGGGATCTTAAGCAGTGTGCAAACACTCCACATGTTTATGACTCCTCGTCGAGCTCCGGAAGTGACAGATTTGTCTCGCTGAGAGGCAGTCGTGAGTTCGATTCCCGCCTTGGCAGCAGCCTCAAAATGTACTCGGAGAAGAACAATTAAATCTCATGGAGAGCGAGAGCGAGAGCGAGAACGAGAGCGAGAGCAAGAGCAAGACAGAGAGATCTAAGTTATGAAGTCATAGATGCCCTCGGTCGGCCACGACCGGCCCATTATTCTCCGCCAGACATTTTCTTTCATAGACTTCCTCATGAGAAAAAAGATTAGATTCCCAGTGAAGAATTCACACGCGTAGAATCCTTTTTTTTGCTGTTGGCTGTGTCACATCCAATCTGCGGACGCGATTCCGTCAGCCTCGTTGAGCAGAGGTTGTTCGGCATCGCCAATCAGGCGGTTTGGATCAGGCTGCTCCAACTTCGCTGCCACACACAAAAAATACCAAGCAGCTCCAGGTCTCTTCTGCACAAAGAGTGCAAAAATCTTGGCAGAGGATTGTTTCAGGGTCCTGTTTACGTACGGTTGGAGGAGGAATTCGTCTTATCTCGATTGTTAGGGTTGGGAGGTGGGAGTGCGAAAATTTGCACTGCACCATAAGGTCACCAAAACCCCCAGAAGAGAGGGTTTTGTGTAGAGCAAGGGTGAGGTCTCTGTAGCCAGGCCCAGAAGGTGCTTGCCCGTCTGACTGAGGTGCCCTGATCTCCTCCCTGCTGGCTCCTCCAGCGGGGCATTGGACCAGCCTTTCCGTGATGATCCAGAAGTCACTGTCTGGACCATCCTCATGCTGGGGTGTGGCCAGTGCCAGTGTCGACGTGCAGGACGTCTTGGACTTCACCTCAATCTTCAGAGCCTCGAGATTAAGGTGTCCGTCAGTCTCAAAGAGCTCTTACAGTCACTGAGAAGATGCTTGATCTTGATGACTTCACACGTCCCACACGTTGTTACAGTTCTCCTCGGCCGAGAACAACATCACCGTGGGTCCTCTCTCTCTCTTTCTTGAGACGTCCTACTGCTGGTCGGAGGAGAACAGCCTCCACTGCTTCTTGTCCGCTGACCACCGGGAAGATGTGGCTGTTGGCAGCCAGGCAGGAGGTGGCTGACTCTGCCTCGATCCCCAGCAGTTGCTGGAAGTGTTGAGCTCCTGAAGGCTCTTGACGGAAAGACTTTGCTGCTCGGTTCAGCCACAATGTGCACACCAAGGATGTGGCACTCGTCATCCCTGGCCCTCTGCTTTGGCGACACCTACACGGATGTGGGATTCCAAAGTCTACTGATCTCCGCACCCTGCACTGTTCTGAGTCGTTGATCTATCTTGATTCCGATATCTGTTCGCCATCGTCAGTGCTGCCAAAGTGAGGAACCCTCTGAGAAATGGACACCCGGTGCCGAAGTACTTGTCGGATGCCAAGTGCATCTGATCACGCTGCATGTGGCGATGTCTGCGCAGTCTTGCGTGTCCTCGTGCCAAGAAGACACGACTGCAGGCAGATCCTGATCGCGTCTCTTAGCTGAGTCTCAGTAAGTGTGACTCTTATTCACCGATGCAGCTGTTTGAAGCTCTTTTGCGCGCCACCCACGAGGCCGACGGGACAGGAAACGTACGCGAAAGTTGCGTCTCTGCTTCACCCGATGGAGGGCGGGGATCCTGCTCACCCAGATGTCCCAGAGCATCCTTGAGAGGAAAAGCCGAGATGAAGTTTGTCTGATTCTGACTGGTCTGGAACAGGTTTTCTGGCTTTTTTTCTGCTTGTTCAGTGAGAGAGACTCAATCATCCGCAAAATAATCTCTCTCTCTCTCTCTCTCTCTCTCTCTCAAGCCGGACCTTGAACTGGTCCAAGTGTGCAGGGTGAGTCAGAAAATCCCACATGTGCTTGTCCACGCAGAGGGCGACGCTTGAGGTGGTGGCGGTGGCCGAGCTCAAGTCCCGGTGGATCCTGCCGGGCCTGGCCGCCATGCCAGTCTGCCAGAGTCCACGCCATGCAGACACCTTGAGCTCGAGGTTGATCTGGGAGCTGCCGGAAATGTGGCCAGCTTTGTCATCGACCCTGCATCAGGTCCTTCTGACGCACACTGTACTGAGTCTACGTTACACAGGGTAATGGCAAATGGAGCTACCATCGAGATTGCCTCTTTCTCCCACTAAAAGCTTGTTAGTATGTTTCAATTGTGTTTCTTTTTTTGCCTTTCAGACCAGGCAAAAAAAGGGTTGCGCTCAGTGCCAAATGTCTGTTTGTGCACTCAAAAAGTCGGGCTATTTCCTCGGGTTTTTCTTCCTCTCCCCAAGCTGCCTCTTCTGGAGTGCACAAGCTTCATTCAGGAGCTGCAGTCTCGTCTGGACGGATCAGGAATTTGCATTCAGCCCTCTGAGCTGCAGCTGGGAGTTCAATCTCTCTTTCTCTCCTTGCGCAGCAGCGATAGCATCAAGATTAAAGTCGTCGCCACCGACTCTGATACTGTGTAACCACCCAAGATTAGATTTGAATGGTGCAACCGAAGATATTCTTGGAGTGCGCGAAGATCAATGGCTGCAGCAGCAGCAGCAGCAGCCACTCAGATAGCAGGTTTAGGCTAACTCAGAAATGCTGAGGGAACACTTGCACTATCACTTTTAAATGGGGTGCCTCAGCAAGAACAGGTCCCGAACCATGAGGCAGAGGAGATAAAAAGCTTGACAAATTGTGCTATATTTTTTTTTTATCAGAGTTGCAGTGTTGCAGCTCCGCTAAAGGCCATCGGGAGGAGGGTGTTGAGGTCCCCCAAGTGGAAGTCCTACATCGTGTGAGCCGCGAACACGTCTGAGGGGGGCATCACTGCGACTCACGCGATCTCCATCGCTCGAGGTCTTCATGTGGAAGTTGGGGAAGAAGGGAAAAAAATCCCAAAGCTCCACTTTCGTCGAAGAATCTCTAGATCTCCCATACATACGAGAGGTTCGAGCCAGGGGCAATTTTGTGGGTGGGAGAGGAAAAAAAAATATTGGGATTTGCTTCACTTCCTGGGACGCCAATAAAATGCAGCTAGCCTTGATTTCCTCCGTAGGGGAAGATTAGTGCATAGAGAGGAGATTGGGCCCAGCTCACGAAAGGGTTGAGGCCCAAGAGGGAGGCAAAAATGCGGGCCGGACCCGGACTTATTGCAGACAGCGAGTCGAGTGACAGCAAAGAGACGACTACAGGGTGACGCGTGCACTTCCACAAACGGGGTGGCCGCAAAAAAACCAAAGGGCGGCGCGTGAACAAGGCCCATTCTTGTCACAACCGATAAAAATGGGGGAGATAGAGAAAAGAAGCTGTTCAGGTCGACAATGAGATGATCATCTCCTGGCCGATTGAGGCCTTCTTCGACAGAGGCCTACTTCGACAGAGGCCTACTTCGACAGAGGCCTACTTCAACTGAGGCCTACTCCAACTGAGGCCTACTCCAACTGAGGCCTACTCCAACTGAGGCCTACTACAATTAAGGCCTACTCCAACTGAGGCCTGCAGTTTGGGTCGGGTCCTGAGTCGTCTCAGACAGACGCTCCAACGACTCAGACAGGCTTTGCCCCTGACGCCGACTGGAGGACCCAACTTTGGGGCCTCGGTTATTGAGACCCAACAATAAAAGAGAAACCCGGTCTCTGGCTCAGCTCTGCTTCCCCACTTTTCTTTGCCCTCCTCTTCTGGGGATGACGTCGAGACCCACAAAAAACAGGCAGCCTTCATGAGCCAGTTTTTTGGGCAATCAGTTTACCTCCATGTGTGCTTTCGGGTGTAAAAAGCCTTTTAAGGTGGGCCTGCGCGTGCGCGCGCGCGTGCAGGTGACCACAGCATGGATTCCTTCTCTCTCTCCCACGCACACACGACATAATAAGCACATCTCCAGTACCTGAGGCTTTTTGTAGCCATTTTCACCCCGTTTTTGCACCCACTGCGGAAGCACCGGGTGGGCAGCAACCTCAGTTCAGTGGCTTTTGAGGTGAAGTCGGTGACTTTCACGGAGCTCCGCCAAATTCGGGGAGTGTCACGACATCACCAGAGATCTGGTCACTGTTGGCGACGAAGTAGTCGCCAGGGGTCAGGACGCACTTGGACGAGTTGACCAAGGTCGAGGTCCAAGTTGGCGATCAACTGCTCAAACCTTGCGTCCCACGTCCGAGTGCTAGTTGTCAGTGGCGCTGGAGACATCACTGCAGGCATTGGACGAGCTGCAGTTGGAGTTCTTGTCCACGAGGGTGGCGTTGCACCGGCCGCTGTTTGAGCCTGGCTTGGTGCCTCCATTTGAATGAAGTTGTTGCTCTTGACTGAACAATTTCACAGTCACTAAGCAAAACTTCGCACTCACTTTGCTCCTGACGGTGTCACGTCGTTCGTGGCTGACCCACTGGAGCGCACCAGGCCTCGGTCAAGGTGCAGCTACCGGGTGGGTCAGATCTGGTCTCCGCTCTAAGCGTCTCTGTCGCCACACAGGCTGTCTCAAAAGTGTGACACCTCTCTACGGGGCCTGGACAGTAGCCCTCATCTCTGCATTGTTTAGCTTCTTTCTTTTGCCAGCCACCGGGTGACCCGGTGCACTGGACGTCGTGGTCGTGGTCGCCGTGGTCTTCTTCTTCTTCTTCTTCTTCTTCTTCTTCCTCTTCTTCTTCTTCTTCTTCTTCGTCGTCGTCGTCGTCGTCGTTGTCGTCGTCGTCGTACATAAATCTTCGCTGCTCGATCACTCTGCCAATTTATTCATGCGGAAATATCTGGAAATCCGCACGCGCGTGGGTTTTTCGACAAAAATTCGTCACCGCAGCAGCTGCAGCAGCGGCAGCAACCGCTGCTGCTGCGTGGGCATTCTAAAAATCTCCCTAAGAAGCCATTTTCGCAGCGTGCACTTACCATAATTAACAGGTATTATAACGGCCATTTACCTGATTTACGGGTCAGGAACTTTTCCCCAATGGACGAATTTAAAGGGTAATAAAGCCGAATGAAATTTCGGTAATTGCCGGCGTTATGGAAGGGTTGCTTTTTCACAAAGTGTTGGCGCTGGAATGAGATTCGTCTCTCTTTTTTGCCACCCCCGAGTGGCGTATTTTTATGTGGGATTTCGTGACAAGAAATAAAGGATGAGGGAGCATCAAATTGCGGCTCCTTTTTCTCTTCAGTCAGGAAGAACTCGGGCCGGGAGGGTTTTTTCGCCCTCCCTTCTGTCGCGCGTGCGCGCCAAGCTCGCCCAAGGAGTCCGCCGCGCTCAAGGAGGCCACCGCGCTGCTCAGGGATCCCCTGGAGGGCGCCCAAGACCTTTTGCGGGCGAGAGGAATGTTAAGCAAGGCTTCTTCTCCTCCTTCGTTTGCACCGCACATCTGTTCAAGTCACTGATTTGCAAGGCTGTGCGGTGTTGAACAGGTATGGTTTTTGCCCGAGTATCATGTGATACTCGGTCCGATACTCGGCAGCAGTGTCGAGTATCGTCGGTACTCGGTACTGGGGACTTGACTGGTGGCACGTGCACTTGGCAGCAGCTGCCTTCGAAGTGCGGACTCTGACTGTGCAGAGTTCATGGACGACGCCAGCACTGATGCTTGAAAGTGTCAGGGCTTTAGAAAGGATCGCTGAGCGAGTATCGGCGATCCTTTGCCATGCTTGGAGGAAGTGTCGATACTCGAGTATCGCGCCTTTCTGCTGATTTGCACTCGACCCGTAAATTATGCGTCCGAATCCCCCGAAATGATCGGTGGATTTCACAGGCTGGAAAAAAAAGTCTCCGGGTTTGCTTATTGCACAATTAAAGTTAAGTCCCGAGGCCGGGAATTGAAAGAGGCGCTCCGAGCCTCTATTATGGTATCAATCATCACGTGCGCGCAACTTTTTAAGGCTCCAGAATTGTGCGGTGGAGGAAGCAAAAGAGTTTCTGCTCGGCCCCGGGCGAATTTGCAGGCTTTGCGTCAATTCGCGGACCTGAAACATTGCTTTTTCAGGACCAAAAAACCACCAACGATGGCTACAGGGTGAGTCACAAAGTTGAGTGGCAACTCTAGAAGTGTCGCTGATAAATAGTGTCTCTAATGACTAAGTAATTACTCCATTTTCTTCCTCTTTGCTTCTTGATTGATCTTCCTGTGTCATCAAGTTCACTGGGTGTTTATAAAGGTGGCGGGAGGAGGAGAACAAATTGTGAGGAGCGAGACCATGACTAAAGGCGCGTTTGCACAGCCCAAATTGTCGGGGGGGTCGGATCCAGCCTCTGGGCGGAGGAAGTCGGCATCATTTTTTTTTTTTTTTTTTCAAGACAGAAATTGCCCGACCTCGCATCATTGATCACGTTTGTCTCGTCGAGTCGAGAGAGAGAGAGAGAGAGAGAGAGAGCGGAAAGAAAAGAAGCCTTTGCCGATTCTGCTCCAGACGATTTACTGACCTGTGCAACAAAGAGGATTAAGAAGGTTCCAATGGCTTGGGACGATTTTGTCCACTGAACTGAGCCGTGCAAGCAGACGATTTCTCTGCACTGCTCACGGCCACCACGTCCGGATGACTTGAGAGCGGAAATGGGCCCTGGCCGAGTGGGCCAACGGCTCGACGAGAACAACATGATGGTGCAACTTTGACGAGACTTTGCTGGGTCGACGACGACGCCGTCGACGTTGATCTCGTGGACGCAGAGGGCTGAAGTGTCTCGTGGGCCACCAACTTTGAAGACTTCTGCCTGTCCGGCCGAGTCAACAGCCAACATTGGGCCTCTACTGCACACGAATAACGTATGACCACTTGTGTCATGTCCTTGAGCCACTCGGTACACGTGAATGCTGCCGGAGCTGTCTGGCCGAGCCAGCAGTCGACGTTCTGGGTGCTTGAAGACGTGTTGCGCAAATCATGTAAGTACAGCTATATATCTCCCAGCTGTGGCCTTTATGTCCCGCCCCGCACGTGATGTGCGTTAATACGTCCATATATAATTGTGCTCTTACGTGTCTGAAATGGCGTCATCGGCTCGATTTCAGGGGAAACATTTGCGTTTTGACGTGCGCAGACAACGTTTTGATGCAGGCGCCAAAGCTGCAATGAGTGTTTGCCCTCACTCAAGGCCTGGATCTCCTCTGGCGGAGATTTGAGGGAAAAACATTTGCGTCAAAGCAGATAAGAGAGCGCAATTACTGATCAATGTTTGTGCTCGGTTATCTCCTTTGGCCCGATCTGCGGGAATAACATTTCGCTTGGCTCATTTTTGTTTGACTTTTTTTGCTCTCTCTCATTGTTGGGCAATTGCTGAGCTCCTCCGTCGTTCACGCGCAGATGATTAAGTGTAATTATCCACTAATTTATTAGTGCCTCAATTTTAGCGGGATGGGCGACAATTTTGCTGTAACAAATTGTGGGAATTGTCCAGGGGTTTTATTGCCTCAATCGCAGCCAGCAGAGGAGGAGACACTTTTGTTGCTGCATTGGCCATGTTTGGCATGTGCAAATGACGTTAAACAATCCGGGATATATGTACATTGTTTGTGTGCAGCTGCATTGATTGCAGACCGTGACTTGACCAAAGTTGGGGCATCTCTGCCACTCGTGTCCTGACACACATACGTGATGTGTGGACAGAGCAAAGACATCTTGGAGCAGTCCCAATGTTGGCTGCCAAGCAGTGCTGCAGTGACGCACATATATGCCAGTCTCGAGGAAAAATTCGGAGTCCGTCTAAGGTTTGATGCCAAATAGAGAAGACGTCATCCAATGGCTTTGAAGCTAATGGCCTTTTTGGCCCCCCTCTTTCATCAGACTACATAACTGTATCGCCAAAGAAGAGCTTTTTAGTAGTAAATAAACTCAGCCAGACCAGGGGGACCCCACAAACAATAATTATTGCTTCATTCCATTTGAGGAGAATGGCTTCAAATGGAGTCTGGCAACAAATATAGCCAAGAGAGTCAACAAACGGTCCGGCCTAATACACATGCATTACTAGTGTGAGTCATGTTCTGTCATTGGCAGCTGCCTCGGCCAGACATGAAGATGTTTCCAGCCTCGGCCAGACATCAAGATGCTTGAGCATCTCTCTGTTTTCCTGCCTTCGCCGCACTCCACGAGACAAAAGAGGCGGCTTTGTCTGCTCGGCCAGACAGAAGAACTGAAAGTGTCCTTCTGTCCTACTCAATCAGACGTCACTTTTCTTTCCCGACCGAGATTGTGGGAACAGCGATTTGTGCGGAGAAAGAGACAAAAAAGCCTCTCCAGGTGCGACAAGATGGGAAAATAATTCCTGGCCGAGCGCCAGAGCAGTGAAAACAAAGGCCAACGTTTAGCTGGAAAATGTGATGTTATCGCTCCTCTTAAGGCTCGGTTTGCACTGGACACATTTCTGGCAGTGCTGCTGACTCGCAGAATCCGCCCGAGCAACCGCGGCTTTTCTGGGATGTTAAACTGCTTCCAAGAATTACGCAGATCTCGACGAGAAACGATTTTTTTTTCTTCCTTTCTTGCCAGAAAAAAATTTAAAAGCCGCGGGGTTTTTTTTTGGACATTGAAGCTCGACGATTCGAACTCGAATAAATCCAAATCAGGTTGTCTCCGCAGTCACGACCGCTGTGAAGCAGAGGCAAAAAGAGGCGTCTTCGCAGCCTTGCTGATTTTTTCGCACATGCTCAAGTTGCCTGAAAAGGACGCTTGAGCGACTTTGAAGGAGAAGAAAAAAGGTCGCTGTGGCCCAAAAGTGGAACAAAGCGGTTTTGGTCTTTTTCTTCTCAGAATTTCATAACTGAAACAGGTGTCCGCGCATGCGCGACTGTGACACCCGCTGACTTTTGCAGAAGACAACAAAAGTTGGAGCGCAAAAGACTTTGCGACTTCCGCCTTAAAACGTGCGCTTTTAACGTTTTGTCATTATTGGCTTGGCTCGCGGATGCGCTCGCTCAGACAACTTGGGCTTTTCGACGATCCACACGTATAATTTACACATAAAAAATCTGATTAAAAATGCGGATAAAGATGAGGCCTCCGCAGTCCTACCCATTTCCTGCCGCCCATCACGCCATCACTTAATGACAGCCCACACATGAAGACAATCTCTCAATCATGCACACAACCACGTGGGGAAGGAGGCAGGCAGGCAGACAGGCAGACGCGCAGAAGAATTTTGACTCATACGATCTCCACGTATGTACAGTGCCACTCACAAGTGCCAGGCCTGGCACCAGGCCCAGGATAGAGCGGAGAACGGAGACAATGCCTGGAGCAGAGGCTGGAAGAAGGACAGGGCCTAGCATAGAGCCTGGAACAAGACCTCGAGCAGAGGCTGGAAGAAGGTCTGCGACAGGGCCTAGCATAGAGCCTGGAACTAGGTCTGCGACAGAGCCGAGCAGAGATCCTGGCAGACGCGGGTAGCCACGGCCTAGCACCCAGCGTGGAA
>JAAUXU010174349.1_pt1 | contig 49369 bp, 58 predicted proteins | sample 7278151 | NCBI WGS metagenome assembly JAAUXU01 (sample SAMN14350113, study PRJNA611818) | marine sediment metagenome | isolation source: surface marine sediment (1.8m) | place: French Polynesia: Moorea | collected 2018-08
AAAAAACATCAATATACTTTATTTTTTGTTATTTCGGTCCCCCCCCCCCCCACCCCCCTTTCTGACCTCATCACGCACCCTTGATCCTGATTGGTCGACATCTCGCCTTTCTGACCCACCACTCCTCCAGGTCATCGTAGATTTGTTCTTGGCGGTCTTGGTGCAGCCTTCTGCACACATCACAGAACACCCTGGCCATGTTGTCATGATCGGTGCTGATGCTGTAGTAGTCCTTCCACCAGAAGTACTCGGCGTACTTGGAGTCATCCGTCGCCAACTCCTTCAAAGTGTGAGCCAGCTCGGAAGGATCCTCAAAGTTAGTCCTGAGCAAGTACAAACAAACTCATGACGCATAAGCGAGAGTCGCGACTGCTTCGTCAAGCTTAGAACATACAAACTGCTTCAAAAGGCCAAGAATGGCCTTCTAGATGTTGTGAAGAATATTACCCATACATTTTTTATCACTCATACATACCTGTAAATGTCCAGATGAGATCTCTTTGGTGCGAGAGAGTCGTAGTCGCCTCCTCCCATGGTGACCGGGACGACTTGACGGGCGAGAGCATTAAAGAACTTCTCGGTGACGTAGTCGGTGCACAAGGAGTTCTCCAGCGAGAGATAGAACTTGTACTCGCTCTCCACGAGGGACCAGCACTCGGCATCGCGAGAACGATCGCACTTCTTAGGGCCGCACTCCCCATAGATGTCGACCTGGCGAAATGCGTGTAACACAGCAGGAGTGACTGCTACAGTGATGGTGATACTCACTTCAAAATATCGTTGCAGAGCCTTGACGTACTTCTCCCGGTGGCTCATGGTGTCACAGTTGGACACGAACCAGGCGGCTTTATTCTTCTTGCCCTTGGCTATACGGTGTGCATTTCGCCGCCCGAACATTTCAATGAGTTTGTCCAATTCTGCCGGGTCCGTCGGGTGGTCCTTGACCTTCGTCACGGTGCCGTACGGCAGAGGGAAGTCGGAGTCGCGCCGGTACGTCATGGTCCAATTGAAGAAGCCATTCCACTTGGCGCTGAAAGAGAAGACGTGCAGTCCGCAGCCACACACTGAAGTCAAAAGCCTGCGTACAATGCAACATTACAGCATAGAGAAAGAAGAAATTTAACAATATTGAGTCCTTGTGCTTGCCACTTGGCTTGGTTTTGGGCTCTTTGACTCGAAGCTGATCTCGCCCTCGAAGCTGGTCTGGCCTCGACTCGAAGCTCAACGCGCGCTTCGCGCTAAACACAAAGCTGGTCTTGCTCGATCGAAGATAGAAGTTGGGGACGCGATCGCGTATTATGTACTAGCTCATTTTCTGTGAGCGGTTCGCCCAATTGGGGGGGGGGGGGGCAGAACGAAATTTTTGGTAAAAATTTCGAATGATTGGCAGTACAAAAGCTAGTACATAATTCGCCCAAACGGTAGGCAGATCGAAATTTTTGATAAAAATGGCGACTGGTTGGCAGGACATAATTCGGCCAAAAATTCGATCTAACCCCATAATCTACTACTGTACTTAGTAGTAGATTACTGTACTTAGTACAGTACATAATACGCCTTTTTGTCCACAATTTTGATCTATTTCACGTATTCTCTGGTAGGCAGGTCAAAATTTTGGGGGAAAATTGCGATTTGTCATAAGTCAGCCATTGATTGATGATGCCTTTTGCATTACAGCACGATGGACCCGACATTTTCACGACTGCTTGAATTGCCGGCCGTCCTGGACCCGACGTGCTCTATGTCCACCCAGGAACTGGTGTTGGAGCTGCCGTTCCCGTCACTGACCCTCGCGGTGGCGCGGAGCGCCATGGATGATCTGTGCAAGAAAAACAACCTTGACGGGTCTCCCAAAGTGTGGCGGAAGGGGGGGCAATGCTGAAGCACCCCTGAAGGACTGTCCCATGCGTTGGAAGACCCATCTTGAGTTAGTGGCGTCCACGGAGATCCTGTTTGTCTGCGCGGTGGGCGTGGGATTGTCAAGAGGGCCGTGGAGGGGCCTTGCAAAGGCGTCACGGACGTCTTTCCCCCGCAAATCGCCGAAGCCGTGGTAGGACTGATGGGAAAGTATCCGACCCCACTTGTTCGCACCCACTCCTACGGGGGAGAGTCGTCCTGCGTCGCCACCGCCTTTTCCCTGTACCTCGGGGTACATCATGGAGGTCATCATGGAGGTCTTGAAAGTGGTCTACAAACTTGGTTCGGAGGCGTCACCTACTCCGAACGAAGAAGTCTCCTGGGGGGATCTTGTGATCCTAGAAGGACCCCATTCACAGGAACTTCTAACCATTCATGGAAGTGACGACGGCGTCATGACGCGGTAAACTAAGATGAATTTTGAAGTGAAACTCACTCCTATACTTCTCAGCCACTCACACGCCGAGGCGAACCCGCCTCCTCTCCTGCGGGAATGGCAGGACCAGAATGGATTGAGGATTGCCGGTCCAAAGGTGTGGACAAAGGCAGTCACGAGCAGAGAATGTTTCCGCCCCAACGATGCCGACGTGATGGTGGACACTGTCGGAGAAATGGAACTGGATGGTATCTTCTTGGCCACCTCAACGTTCATGGGCCCCAAGAGGAGGCTGAAGCTGGGTGCAATCTCTGTTGTGACAGAGATCTTCGATGACCTCGGTAGGATCGTCACGCGGGATACGGTCAAGAACAAGTACAGGGACCTGTACGTCGTGCATTGCTAGAGGGACGTCATAGCCACGGTTCCTCCCGAGTGCCTCTTGCTGGTTGGGGACTCCTTTGCCAATGTCTTGGTCACACGAATACATCCTCAATGTAATAGTGACTTTAAGAGGTGTCCTCTGTATTGCAGAGAAAGCGAGGAGCCAACAAGAGCTTACCTTTCAAAGCCCAGTGGATAGTGCGCGGACTCCAGCATGAACATGATGTATCTCTGCTCAGGACGCCTCCTCTTCGGCACATCCTCCTTGTGGAGCCCGCGCTGGTGAAAGAGGATAGCGTCGAACTTCTCCACGCCCTCCTCTCCGAACAAGGTATGGTTGTCAGTCACGTAGCAGTTGTTCACGGGACAGGCCAGCTTTTGGAAGGGCTCCTGGCCGCAGCAGAACCCGTACTTGGTGCTACCGTAAGCCTCGTTGAAGTACAATATGTACTTCATGGACCGGCTGTTGGGCTCTCCGGTTGCAGCTGAAAGTCATTCGGATGTCTCCTCATCAAACATATCCCAACGCTGCGAACTCTCACCTTTGGATTTATTCATAACGTCCCCCCATTCTCTTTCATCCTTCTCCCTCTTCTTGAGATACTCGTCAAAGTTGACATCCTGGAGAGCGTCGTCTTCGTCTATCAAGGACTCGAGCGTCTCCAGGTGTAGTTTTCCGTCGCTTTTTCTCACATTTGTGTGACGAAACTCTGTACGAGGCGAGTTGACGGCGATCTTGGGCCTGCTGTTCCATCTCTGCAGGATTGAGCACAGCACTATCACGGCCAAGACCACAGAGATGATGCGAATGAACAAGTTCTTGTTGATCAGCAGTGTCATGTGTTGGTAGGACATCGCGCAACTGATTGTCAAATCCGCTTAACTTCTTCATAGCACAGGTAAAACACGTTACTCAGCAGCGACTTCAGCAATGATCGTCCAAGTGATCTTGAAGTCACCGCATGTAAATAAGTCTTGCAGTTCTTCTGTATCGTTGGTTAGGGCAAGTCTATAATATTCTATAAGGGTCTGCGACCAGCGCTGACGGTTCAATACAGTGACTTTTGGGGCACAATTCTTCTAGGCGCAAAAAGTTCGTGGTGGTGACGCCAGATGGCGACTTACGCGTTTGCCTCCGAGAACGTGACCATGACCTAAGGGGGTGACAACGAGCCTACCGGGCATGGCTGACATACTTTAGGTCCATCAACTGGCCTAGAAGGGTCTTTTACTACGAAAACATCGTGTTCATGAGGTGTTTACACATGAGTGGGGCTCTAGAGATGGTGCCGAGATGCTTTGGTGCCGCAATTTTGGCGCGAAAAATGAATGAACAACGAGCCAACTTGGGGAAAAGAGCTAAATAGACTACATAAATAGAAGAAGAAATAAACTACAGTTCAGTAGAACCCGCTTTTATCGGACTCGGTTGCTTTGGCAGCCACTTTTTTACGTCAGAAGCCTTAAGAACCGAAAAAATGCTCGGTAAATACACTTAGTTCTGCTATAACTTTCTCTGCTGATATGAGCGAGCTCTACTATCAATGTGATCTCTGCACGGGAAGCAATTATGCCTAAGGACGTTTAATTTGACGGGGAAGAAGTTCCATCGTTGTCCGGATGACAGCGATGAAGAGGTGGTGAACAAGTCCTTCGTGTTCCTCGTCAGCAGCAAATGCATGCCCGCCAGATCCAGAGGATCACGGCCACGAGGGCGTTGTGGCCATGGATGTGCGAGAAGTTGCAGCTGATGATTGGAGCTCTTCCTTCAAGAAGAAAAGCCCTGGTTCGGAGCAGCGAACACCTCTAGTCACATTTGGCGCGATCAAAGAAACAGCTCAATTTGATCTATCATACAATTTCCTTGAGTGAGTGCAAATACCAAGCAAATTACTATTATGGGCCCCACTCAAACGCCCTATATATACCATCTGTTGTATCCATCCGATTTGGACATATTGATATAATGTTGATTACAGCTTTTCTTGTGCAGTGATCAAGCTGATGTTGAAGTGCATTAGTGTAGCCGTGGTATGGATTGATGTTCGGCTCTACAACATCTACTCCTAGAGCAAGTGCTGACAGTGGCTACCGTCAACCTCAATGAATAAGTGCCTGTGGACCGTCATTGCTTTGATCCTCTCCTCCGTCTGAGCAGAAAAAAAGGCTGAGCAGACGATGCAAGGCCAATGTTGCCGTAGCAGCCTTATTTTGCTCTTCTACCCTCACTTTGGCCAACGTAAGCATTCCGTGCTTGTCCCTGTTTGAGCCACCGTCTACGAATAAGAACTCTGTTATCGGATTTACAATAAGTGGACTTGTATAAAGGTTGTCTTTTCCGACCACCTCATATTGACAGCGTTCTCATTGAGAGCTCCCATATGCGCTTATTTGTCCCTTATGTGACACTCTTTTAATGGTGTCTGGACAACCTCGTTGTGGTACAACGATCGAGCTCGAGCTCTGAGCAATAAGAGGCGCGGATGAAGACGTTCTTGCTGACGTAGGTGATGGGATCGCTGGTGAAATGTCTTCGTCTGTTGACTCTGCTGGTGCTCACGTGCATCTTCATCAAGGCCTGCTTGGACGGGTACGCCAAGTTCGAGAGCGAGGAGACTGCAGTCAGCACCAGGTAGTGTCGAACAATACTCTTCTTCAAGTAAGAGAGACAGGAAAACGCTTGACTTAGATATGACGATGCCCGCAAGTACCGGGCCCCCATGATCGGCATCTGCTCTCACGTGCGGTACGAGAGCCAGAACAACTTCGAGGATCTTCTCCAGGACACAAATACCTTTTCTTTCATCACTGATCTCTCTAACAACAGGTTGTAATAATAAGTCTATTAGCTGCAGTCTGAAGTTGTGGACTTATGGATGTGTACATACTTACTTGATTGGTCAGGACTTACTTTCCAAACTCGAGTACTAAAGTCTGGCCTGACGTGATAAGCGAGTTGGACCTCCCCAGAAGGAAGCAGTTTCTCCGGTGCAAGAAGTTCTCGACCCTGCGCAACGTCAAGGTGGGGCGGAAGAACGAGGTGAGTGACGACGAGGTGCAGTTGCACCAGTCTCCTCGCGGGCCTGCACCTCGTTTGCTTATCCTTCAGATCTTTGCCCTTCACGTCTCCCCTCCCGAGGTGCTCTACGTGTCATTCCGCTTCTTCGAGCGCGGCATCTTCAGCTCAGGCTTGAACCGCCTCTACGGGACGGCCTTCGTCACCTTCCAGCCCCAGATGGATCCCAACGTCACCACCATCCTCGGCTTCGAGGTCACGCAGAGCAGATACAGGAACCTGAACATCAAGAGGAGTCCCTGCATGCCCCCGGAAGGTGTCTCTCTTATTCTCCGTGTGCTCAGACAGTAGGTAGTACGCACATTAATGCATGAGACATCGAGGACGGAAATTGTCCAGGGCTGTCGATCCATCTCCACTCATAACGTCCAAGTAGCAGATTACAGTTCCACAGCCAGGCTACGTTCAGATCTTCACTGCCAAAAAGGCCTGGCACCAAAAATACGGTGAAAACAGAGAATTTTGGTACCGAATGGACTCGAACATTTTTTTTCTTTCTTTCACGGCACTCAAGAGGTGACGCTGCACAGGTCTTTGGACTGGTGCGTCTCCACCTACATCCAGAAGAACATGCTGGGCTGCGCCCTCCCCTGGCTGGGCCTCAAGAAGAGGAACGCCACCGCTCCCGGCCTGAGGGTGTGCGAGGGCGAGGAGGACTTTGGTAGAGTCATGGAGGTCTTCGCCATCCTGGGCCCTCTGAAGGAGGACGACCTGTTCAACCTCACAGGCTGCCTCAGGCCTTGCCACTACAGGTGGAGTACATGTACTGCGTGCATATACTTAGGCCCGAAAGAACTTGTGACACCTCGATGTTTACACATTGTGGACACACTTCATTGTGGACTCAAATTCATCTATAATAGTCATATAGTTGTCAGAGGGCTGCAGAAGAGAGTTGCAAAAGTGTGGCTTGACCCAAAGGACTGCTAAAAACATTGTTGTCACCCTGTTCGCTAGTGGTGCTGGACCGCTCCTGACCTAGCAATCAACGTCCCTCAAACCAAGTGTCAGATTTGAGTTTAGGATAGAAAATTTCGTATACTGACAAACTACAGACATCATAGTCAAGCACCAAGAGGCATTTATTGTCAGCAACTTGACTAAGGCAGTTATTATCCTATTTTCACCAGTCCACGCAAGGATGTTCTTCTTCAGAATGTGATGAAGAAGAAAGCGTGAAATATCTGGGTCCTGCTCCATAAGTTGGTTAAATTCCTCCAGCATGAGCTGTAAAAAGTAAAATATACCCTGTGAATTCCTCTGCCACGCCGTAGAGCTTCGTGGACGGGTGTTCTGGCAACGTGGCTGACGATGTTGATGTTGACGTTGCAGGAGCTGAAGGCCTTTTCAACATTGACGTCGTTGACGACGGCGAGACTCTTTCCAGACAGATTAGAGCAGCAATCCAGCTCAGCTTAAAGTTAGGGGCTCAACTTAAAGGGCTCAGTCGTGTGTTATAAGAGCTGTACGTAGGTCTTAGGCACAGGATGAGTGTTCTTCTACTTTGCAGCGAATTCAGACTTGAGAAGATATTCCGATTAACTAAGAAGGGGGTCTCTAGAACCGACAAAGACATCGCCAAGACAATCACCTCCTTCGCCACGCTGAGGACCACCGTTCTCGTGAGTGAGCAGGTGATGACACACTGATTCCTCATCATTAGACAAGCCAACATTTCCGTCACTCTGCAGCTTCTCCTCTATCCCAGAGACTCACTCCTGGCTGACGTTGGTGGATACATGGGTCTCTTGCTCGGAGTCTCCATTTTCTCCTTGGTCAATGGGCTCGAAAAAGCACTGGCCTGGTTCAAGAAGAGGAGTCCATAGTGACTGCACAAGAGGGACCCAGCGACGAAGCATCACATGGGCCAGTTCTCGGCCCACTGGATCAGTGTTGACATCCTCTCCCGGCCAAGCTTTGGCTACACACCGATCTTGCTCTTTACTGCTCGTTGCTTCTTACAATTGATTTAGTGTAACGAATCGTACAACATAAGAAGCTGTAACAACTACATGAATCATATGAATACTTTGTGGTAAGCATCATCACTTGTTGCTCTATAATCTCTAGTTTCTAAAGTGATCCCCCCTCCACCCTCGTAGGATGTCTTAGAAGCAACCTCAGAGGCCGCTGGAGGCTTGAATCGAGGTCGCCTGGAATCAGCCGAATGCGCAACAATGAACACGTGCTTTTTTGACTTTTCCCCGGGCAACGCCGGGTCCACCGTCACTTTTTATGTATAGCTTCTGGTGATCGATCATATTCATAATGTAAAAATTTAATTTAATTCAGCGCAATGCTGAGTTTGACACACTTCCTTTCATCACTCAACTGTCAGTATCACTGCTTGAACTTTCGCTAGTTGATGCGCTTTTTTTACTCTTCTTCTTCTTCCTCTTCTTGGCCTTCTTGGCCTTCTTACTTTTCTTGTGCTTCGACTTACTCTTCTTCGACGAACGCCTCACTTTCTTACGAGAAGTTGTCCTTTCTGACCACCGACCCGCGTCGTCTGAATCATCTGAGGCAAACTTGGCCAAGTAGTCCACCTTGGCTCCGGCAGGCGGCTTGCTTGGGCCGAAAGTGTCTTCTTCCCCCTCAGACTCAGACTCAAGGAAATCGGCCGCTCGAGGTCTCTTGACAGCTTCGCCAGATCTCTTGGGCTCTTCGGTTTTCTCCGGAGGTTTCTTCTCGGGCAACGGCAGTTCCTTCTTCTTCTTGCGATTCAGAGCGTCAAAGTCAACATTGGCAAAGATGCCTTTGGCCGGACTCATGTTCCTCAGCAAGTTCTGCTTCTTCTCCTCCCACGGCATCGGCTTGGTGGTCAACCGTGACTCCAGTTCGGTGCCAAACAGTTCAGCCTTTTCGTCCTTTTTCTCGGTAGCATCTGCCTTTGGTTCGACGGTGCCTGCATCAACGACTGCTTCTTCGGAATCAGAGTCTTCCTCTTCAGAAGAATCTAAGAAGATAGACCTGAACAGGTCAAGAGATGGCTTTTCTTTCTCCTCCTCTGGTTCGACCTTGTCGTCATCTCTTGGGGAAGGCACTGTGGCTTTAGAAGTGTCATCATTCTCATTCACAGCCTTAGGCGGCTCGACTACTTCTTTGACATCCGATGCCTCAGCTTCAGGTTCAGGAATAGCTGCAGTTGTAGACTTTGTCGGATCATTGATGAAGTTGAACAGCTCAAACTTGCTCTTGCGCACAACCGGGACTCCAACCACTGAGTAGTCACCATATGGATGCTTCACATTGAATCGCACGCAGAGCATCTTCGCTGGGTGCCACTCGACTCGTTCCCTAGTCAGTTTGCCGAACATTTTCATTTTGGCAGCTTTTTCGGCGTCGTTCGCGGGCGGATCTCCCCCAACGGGAACCTCCATGGACGTGTCGTCGGCGACGTCCTGCGAGCTGCCGGCGGACACAAACTTAGAGCCCATAGATCCTGATAACGGACGGTAGAGCATAGCAGCACGGGCAAATTCCACCTTCTCCCGCTCTCGCTCCCATTCAGTCATATTCTTGGGCTGCAGCAAATAAAGCGCGTCCTCGCGCTTGTTCCTCACGCACACCAAGTATTTCTCGTACCGCTTCTGCTTCTCCTCATCTCGAGCAAACGGCTGGAACGAGCTGAGACCCGACACAACCGAGGACCCCTTGCCCGGCACGTTGGTGGAGAGAAATTGCTTCAATTGCTCATCACTGTCGGTGACTTTGGCATCACTTTCTTCTTGTTCTCCAGGCGCGGCGAGCGTCTCACGCCTCTGCTGCGGCGTCGGGTTGGTGGTCGATGTCGTCGGGTCTTGCTGAAAGCGGGTCTTTTTTCCTCTCTTCTTGGGCTGCCAGTTCTTGGGCACGGTAGGGGGTGGGAAAAATGTCTTCTCTAACGTTGCACTTCCCAATGAGGCCTTTTTAAAGCCTTCGATGATCTGATCTACCGGACACTGGCCTTTGTCATCCCATCGAGATCGCCTTTTCTTGACTGACGAAGACTCGTTTGACTCGGAGACCTCAAAGTCGTATTTGGACATGTCGTCCCTTGCGTAGATGTCTTCGTCCTCTTCCTCGTAGGCACCGACTCCAAATGCTTGGCCTCGGATCTTGACGCTCTTGTTCGACTTTGTCCCGCGCACCTTCAACGATGGGCCATCGTCTAGAGGCTCGAACAAGTTCACGTGCTTGCTATTGGACAGCATCCATTCTGATTTGTCCAGGCCAGAATAACTAATGCCGAATGTGTTGTCCTTGGGTTTGGCCACGAAGTCGGGGATGTCGTCGGGAGCAAAAAGAAACTGTTTGTACTTTGTCTCCATTTCATCCTCTCCTTGTTCTCCGTCTCCTTCTCCTTGTGCGTCCTGGAGGTAGCTTTTAGAGAGAGTATTGCCAAACATCCTAACGTTTGCCCGTCGGTTTTTCTTCTTCTGGAGTCGCGACAGTCTCGGTCCGATTCCTTGACCCGGTTTCCAGCCCATCTGGCGAAGGAGTCTCGTGCCTGGAGTGTTTACACATGTACACAAGCATCACACGATGTCAGAGACGGACTTACCAATAGTTTCACTCGCTGGCTTGAAGAGTTGGTCAAACACCGGATCCCCAGGGATGGGACCCTCGACCTCGCTCGGTTGCATCCTTTTCTTCTTGACCTCTTCCTCCTTGGACTGCGGTTGACGGAACTGAGACGAGGTCTTGATTGCTTGGGGAGCGATCCCAAATTCGCCAAGATCCTCGGCATCCATAAAGTCTTCCGGGCGTTGCGCCTTGGCCTCTTTGCGATCGGACCTGCAAAATGAAACCCAACGTGTCCAGAACAAAATAAAGCTCTGAGTCGCGTTGTCTACCAACCTGGACGACTTAAAGTGGGCCGGTGACCATCCATCTCGGGATCCAGCGGTATTAAAGAACCCGGCGGAGAATCCACCGGTGAAGGCACCGTGGAAGCGACGCCGGCCATTCTCATCGGTGACGATCTGATCCTCCACTGGGATGGGCTTCTTAAATCGGTGGGCATCGTCCTCGGTCAATGGATCCAGCGGGGTCCCATAACAGACTAGCCCAGGATCTTCCTCGGTCTCATCCATGACGTCCGAGATACCGAAGGAGTACAAGAACTCGAGGATTTCCCAAGACAGCTCTTGTGATATTACTTCTGGTTATTTGTTTACAAGTCGTGACCAGTTGCATTGTCGAGAGTTGTGACCAACATCAGGTGTCCGAGGCCGCGGGCTGCTGGGCCGTGGGACGCGGGCGGGCGGTGGAACATGAAAATTCAGCTGTAGATGAAAGACCGAGACCGAATCGACTCACGAGCGAAAAGACTGCTCCAGCGTCAGCGTCAGCACCAATATCAGCCTCATCTGCATCATCATTTGCATCTGCATCTGCATCAACATCAACATCAGCATCAGCATCAGCAACAGCATTAACATCAACATCTCCTTCGGAATCATTGTCTGCTTCTGCATCATCAACTTCTGTAGCATCGTCAGCTTATGCATCACCATCAGCTGGTGCATCACCATTAGCTTCTGCATCATCACCTGCTTCCATATCATCCGCATCGTCATCATTGTCATCTGTATCTGTCGTCAGCATCTGTCGTCAGCGTGAGCCTCGGTGGTTAGTTCCGGCGCTCCCGCCATCGGGTAGTCGGTTGCCCACGACTAAAGTGAGCCCGTCTCCCAGAACTAGGGTCTCCCCGTCAGCCAATCTCGTGGCAGGCCTCGGACACCGCCTCTCGCGTCCTCCAAATGGCGACCGCAGAGATCAACTTCAACCAAAAGGTCCAGTGCAAGAATTGTACCGAGGTAAGACATGGATTCACTAATTAGAGCAGAGTCGATGAGCTTTCGGGTGATCGCCGTCGGGTACCGGACTCTGGAGCCGGTGCGACGACTTGAATGCCAACGTAAGGTTGGAGCGTAACGACACCTTTCTTTAGGACATCTTCTCGGTCTCTCCCGTGCTGATCCGTTGCGCGGTGTGTCCAGACTTGAACCTTTGTCTCGAGTGCTTCGCGTGTCGGGCGCTTCTAGGGTCGCACCAGCCTACTCATGACTACAGGGTCATCGACAACGGCGGATTCCCCGTGCTGAGCTCAGAATGGACGGCCAGGTATAAGTTGCAATGAGATTCGCGCCAATGAAGAGGTACTTCTTTTCCAAAAGAAACTGCTGAAAGTCCTGACTTGCGAACTAATCTTAGTGGTCAGCATCGTGTTCCTTTCAAAACGTCGGTATGAAGCGATCAAGTTTAAGGCAACTGAGCAAAGCGTGACAAATGTAGCCTAGCGCCACTGCCATGTTGAAAGACCTCTATAGCGTCAAGGTCATCACTTGGACTCGGGAACTCTTCAAGAACAAGTTGGTGGACCTATAGCTGACGCTCCTTCGTCCCTCCTTTGTTGCAGAGATCACCTCCGGCTTTTGGACAGCGTGGAACAGTATGGCTTCGGCAACTGGGAGGACATCGCTAAAAAAGTGAGCACCAACCCTAACCACACCAACATCGGTCCCGTGCCGGGTAACATAATCCAGCTCACCAGCAACCACACTCAAGGGCAAGCGTCGCAGAGATCTCCGGATGAGACTAAGATTGAGTTCTGCAACAACTTCATAGATGGACCAGTTGGTGGGTTAAAGTCTCTCCACCTCAGCTTCCTCGCAGGTATCTTGAGGGTCCTTAGTCACCTTTACTACATTTCAGGCCAACATACTTGGCATGAAGAAGAGCGTGGTCGCGCCCGGGACCACACGCTGGGTAATCCGCTGCTGCCTCCATCCGCTCCGGCAGAACCGCCCGCTAACCTGACCCTCACGGAATCAATCATGATGGGCTACATGCCAAAGAGGGACGACTTTGAGGTGAGTGCATGCCTCAGTGACACACATGACTGCTGGTGTACTCATACTTCAATGCCCACACTTCTCACGATTGTTGGCGCAAGCACTAAAGCAAAGACTGCCTTCAGGTTGAGTACGACAACGAGGCCGAATCCTTGGTGGCTCAGCTGCCCGGCGGAACACCCGGCATCGAGGAGGACGAGTTGGACATGGCTCTCAAGGCCGCGCATGTCGACATGTACAAGGTCAAGCTGAGAGAGCGGGAGAGGCGAAGGAAGGTGGCAAGGGAACATCAACTGATTAGTAAGTTCTCGCCGCCGCTGCTGGTGGCGCAATGTTCATCCGCATGGCAATGATCCAGATATCTCTCATCCGTGACTCAACAAGTGCAAGCATAAATTAGATCTTAAGACCTGTACGATACCAGGGTGATCCGACAGCAGTCTTCCTTCATTGCTGTCCCGTTGCAGGCCACTTCTTCAAGGAGAATCCTGTGAATGCCGGCGAACGTCGTAGCAACGTCGGCCAGAAGACTCGCAAAAAGGAAAAAACTGATCTCACTGAAAGGCTCAAGATATTAGCTGAATTCCAAGGGGTAGCGGAACACCAGGTAGGTGCAATGGTACTGGGCAATCACGGACAGGTCAACTGATTCTGCTTCCTTTACAGGCTTTCGTGGCTGGCATAGTGAAGGAAAGAGAATTAAAGGCCAAGGTCAAGGATCTCATGAGGTGAGTTTCGCTTACCTCCTGCGGGCGATGTGATATTCTGAGATGCAACAACACCATTGTACTCGCAGGTACCGCAAGAACGGTATCACTCAACTGAAAGAAGGCACCGAGTTCGAAAACCAGCGCTTGCGGCGCATCCGGCGCAAGAACGAGCTTCGGCGCAAGCTACAGCAACAAGACAGTCTCGGCGTCCCTGAACCGGCGTCTCCAGCCTTGTCCATCAAGAGCGAGGACATGAGTAATGGGGGATCACCCGTCATGTTCACCGGGTCAGGGGCAGCAATGTCTCCAGCGGCTCCGAAAGAAGAGAAGGTGCGTTCTGCTTCAGTTTGGACGAGACCAACTTGTGTGACCCTTTCTAATTCTTTGCCCTTAGTTGTCTGTGCTAGGACTCCCCGGTCACGAGTTCTTGTCCGCCAACGAGAAGAAACTGTGCCTGAACCTTCGGCTGACCCCAGCACACTACATCACCTACAAGACGTGGTAAGGACACAACTATTTGGTTATTTCCAAGTATTTTTTAACTTTATAGTATTGTACAATCGTGATTGTTTCGTTTCCATAGCCTTTTGACCCACCACCTGCAGAAGAAGAAGGGACAGACACCGAAGCCTTTGAACCCGGAGGGTCTCGACAAGACCAACAGGAAAATCATATTCCAGTTTCTGATGAGAGCAGGCTGGATCACTGCTTACTGAACCAAGAGCTGGGTCATATCGCCCCTGAGTGTTGTCACTGTGGAGGCATTTCCGTGACAAGATATGAAACCTTAACAATTGATGCCGAAATTATTGCAACCGATGACTCACGAGTATTGTCAGAATAGGACTGTTTTTGACCAGTGATATTATCAATTGTGTACATACTGTAGTTCTTGACGATTGTCGGTTCTGTTCTGGCAACGGCTCGGTCAGTGTGGAGTTGAACAAATAAAAGCAACAGCCGATACCTATATGGTCGATCGAGCGTCACGTAGATAACCGCCATGTTGACCACCCTTGCGTCCTACCCCCACGTGAGCAAATCCTTGACCTTGAAGGCATATGAGCCCATGATGACATTGGAGATGGGATGGATCGTGGTATGACGTTCAACTCCTGCTCTTGATATGTACACAATGTGCTCAACCTAAGTGCTCAGACGCCTATGCAACCATGTGGAGAGAAAGTGAATGGAGCAAAAGTGCATAAAGTTTGGTTTCGAATTCATTGTTAAAGATGGTCACAAAAACTCATAATTATGGTGAATGTCTGATCTTTTTTTTGTCGCAGCTGATAGAGGGATATTAGTATTAAGAGTGAATGAGTCCAAGACCAATTCCAAGAGGCTCGTGTGATCATGGCACTGGCACCAATGACGATGTTCTATGAAATTTGCTGCATCTGAGCCCAGGTTACGGGCAGATTTCAAGTACCTGACCATTGTATGTAGGTATAGCAAGTAAGATTCACTTTTTCATCATCGTAAGATTTTAGTGCCCTGCACATGTGTGATTATCGCCGAGTGAAGTACGCTACTGCATATTCTACGTAGAAGTGTTTACTACGCATGAAGGCAGTGAAACGGATCATAACATCGCCAATAGCTTTTTGGAACTGATCCAAGTTAGCCGCTGATCAAGAGTTGGCCCTTCAAAGTGCGTCAGTAATACACTCACCAGACATGTCAAGGTAAATAGTCATGTCTGGTGACGCCAGGATCCGCAGCAGTCTCTTCCACGCCAGAACGTCGCGGAGGGTGGTTTCGGCCAAGCAGAAGTCGAGCGGCGATAAAGACATCGAGCATGAAACCGACGCTCTCGACTACACGTTGGCGCCAGCACGACTGGTTCTTGGCCTGCTGCTAGTCATTGGAACTGTTGTTCTCGCTGTGTTAATCTTCTTCTGCGTCCATGAGCCGATAGAAGTGGAATGGCAAAAGCATTTGGCGGCGTCATTCGAGCGGAGCCAAGCTAAACTGGACTCCGAGGACTACACGCCCGAGCTGAACAAGTGGATCGGTCATTCTCGTGACGAGGGCATGAGTGAGGCGGACGAACCGTTGGTGAAAGAGAGCATCATTCGACCCCTCTATAACAAAGATGTCGTGCGTCAACGATGACAACTCGACTGATGACTTCGCCGTGGTGACAAACAGACGTCTCTTGATGTTGAGCGAACCCTTAGCACAAGAGTGACTGGACATGCTCGGAACATGTTTGCGTGTTCTGCATCGACCAGACTGCTGGGCTGACCAAGACATGGCTGTTCATCAGGGTCAACTACTGAGAGCGTGTCTGCAGATCAGTCTCTCTCTAGACATGCTGTACTTTCGTAACGTGCTCTGAACATGTAAGAAGGTCTGCAAGAAGCATCACGGGTGAGTCACTGAGTAAGGGCTCGAGCGATCAGCAGCGGCAAGAACCGTAAACAAATCACCGCCGCCTGATAAGTGAACCTGTTGCCGCTGTCGGCTTTTGAGGTGAGGACGATCGCTTTGACCGGTGACGAGCTCCAAGTCCTTGAGGTTATAAGGATAATATTGACTATTGAGCGAAGTTGGGATTCGTCGCCTTAGCGCGCTTGGTCACCTCCGAGTAGCAGCCCGAGGGGGAAAGAGTCAGCTGTTGATTAGCCGTCTCTTCCGAGCAGAAGACGAGCAGCTCAGACGGCGTCAGAGAGTGGTCAGGCGCAGCTTCTGGACGTCACTCACGTTCGTTCTCTGCAGTCATGGTCTTGGCAGTGGGCAACAGCATCGTGTCCGAGCCGTCCAGTGATCTGGAGTCATTCTTGGCCAGCTCATCCAAGCTGAGGGAGGACGCGGAGACGTTCAAGGCTAAGAAGAAAGCTGTCATCAAGGAAAATCACGGTAAGAACAATATTGACGATCCCATCACGCCCCTATCATCGTATGCACGCTACTGTAGCTTGCACCTATGTCCATACAAGCCAACGTGCGGTGACAACAGTTTGTTCCGTCAACAGAGCTGCTATCGTCAATGGGTGCGCTTGCACCGTGGTTCACTTGAACTAAGACGTTGACGAAAGCGAGGACACGTGTACTTGGTGACCTTAAGCTATGCTTATATCGGTGCAAGGACGGTGCATTGGATACGTTGAATAGACTGGCTTCAGACTGAAATGCATGATCATCTAGTGCGCCGAAGTCTTGGGTGCATTTGATGACTGAAAGAACCCATCTGACTCTGCGTCACTGTGTAGCACGAATGCAATGATGATCCTCAAATGCAGATCTGTCTCAAGTACTGACTCAGGGACGAGTACTATTGCATTTGCATAAGTGACCCTGTGCGTGCAGTTCCGCCAGCATCTACAAGCCAACTTTGCTTCTTCAAGGTCTGCTGTACATAAACCAGCATGAGTTTGCTGTCACCCACCCTGACGATCCCCACGTCCGCCTGCTGGGTTCCGAGGACGCCACCACCTGTCACGTCGTCATACTCCGACAACCTATAACAGGGGTCACCGCTCTTGCGCACATTGATGACAGCAGGGGAGGAGCAAAGAACTTGAGGCAGGCATCCCATAAAAGAATCGCACTGTGCCTACACTCAATGAGGCGGTTCAATCTTTCAGGAGGCTGAGTGACCGCATCTTCGAAGTCTCCAGGCGTGTCTCTGAGTCTTCAGCATCCACCCAGGACTCGAGCGATCTCCGGACATTAGAAGTGAGGGATCAAGTACCCACGCTACTTTGGTACGTCCGTTGTGACTGTCGGTAACTTCCAGATCAGCTTAATCGGAGGTTTTCGCGACGAGCAAGCCAAGTCCGAGGAGCTGTCGGTCCGTCTTATTGACGACCTCGTCAGTAGCGATATCAACTTCATTTTGGGTAATGTTGCGATCTTGTTCAGGATTTTTCTCTATTCTGATGTGTGCGTAATAATACGTAGGCCTCTGTTGCATCGGCTCTCTCAACACCTGCCTCAAGAAAGGCTGCACGCCCTTTCCTGTGCTCTACGGCTGTGCCGTCGATGTCGTCACTGGAGACATCTTTCCTGCCGAGTTTGATTCTCATGGTCCAGGTAATCGCTTCTCATCTGCAGTGTCAATGTCGAAGGCGCACAAGTATCTTCGTATGGCAAGAGGAATCTCACCATACGTTGTTCTTTTCTACTTCCTGTAAGCGTCCAGAGAGAAGAGCCAATCTCATGTTCATCCCTCATCTGCATGCAGTTCGTGTCCTGTAGAGCGCTGGATCTGCGTCTCCGACGTGTTTCCTCCTCGACGCTGAGTTCTTTCTGACCCTCGCTGTGTGCTGTATGTGTAAGCTTTCAGTGGCGTAAGGGGTCGTCATCTTTGCAGAAAACATTCTCCGCCATGTGCGTTGCTGCTTCAACGCCGACGCCACCACCGACTTGTACGAGATCTACGACTCGGCGAGGGGGCTTTGTGAGGTACTGTATAGTGAACGGAATGACCTGTGCAGCCCGCACTTCAACTTTTTCCTTGCGGCATAGATCCGACCCTTTCGTTTCGCCTCCTTCCCGTGGCTCGACCTCTGGCTCAGCGCCTCGCCCGCAGACATCCTGCAGAACATGTCCACCTCGCCTGAGGTTGAGCCTGCTCACTTCGTGGTGCACCTGAGAGCTGCTATGGCGCTGGTCAAAGAAAACCCGGCGCCTCTCAGGACAGTGTTCCAGGGCGGCAAGCCCATACGATACCGCAGAGGTGGCGATAGCGGGGGGGGAAAGTGGGTGAAGGTGGAGGAGGGGAGTCTTTAGATAATACGTACGTGAGGACATGTGGCTAGCTTGTGTCAAGTGATGAACGAAGCCTGTGATAGGTACCCATAGCCCTCTACGTTCATTACAGCATGCAATCCAATTTAGGTGAGTAGTACCCGTGTACACTCACATTAGGTATATAGTACTGTATAGTATGCACATATACAACCGTTAATGCTGCAGTTCACCTGTTTTAAAAGAAATCGACATTGAGTAGAATTATGCTGCATTGTGCTACTGATGCATCCATCGTTCAAGTCGCTGCCAAACCGTGCTTTGTATAATAAAAAACCCTGACTGTTGTACATGATTTCAAGTTTATTGGTTGCTTTACGGATTCAACATCAATTTCTATTGTGCCTATGTTGGCAGAGGATATGTGTTTCTGTATAGTCTAGGTGTCTTATCACAGATGAGCCTTTTTCCTCATTCTCCATATTCCTAGCTGCCGTTTTCAGTTTGGCTATTGCGGTCATTCCAGTTCTTCTTCCCTCTGCGTGCCGTCGTCCACTGTGGAGAGGACCTCCATCCACTTGGCAGACTGGTACAGCAGGAGGAAGAGCCTGACCAGAGCCAGCATTTGACTCTTCGGGCAGTTTCTCTTCTGCCATCCCTCTGTCTTTGGCTTTGGAGGAGGTTCGTCACTCGGAGCAAGGAACAGGTTATGGCTGCTGATCACTGGTTCGTTGACACTTCCAAGCAAGAACTTCAGAGCTTCTAAGTCGGCGCTGGAGGCAGCATCCTTGTGAAGTGGCGACATGGCGGACCTGGTGACCACGTGACTGCGCTGAGATTCGGGACCCGCCTCTCCGGTGACCTCTCCGGGTGACTGTCTGACCTTGGGGAGAAAGGAGAAAGAAAGATGCTTTACACCGTATGGAACGTGTACATACACACACTCATGTCATGCGTCACACATGTGACTTGGATGGGACACAGCAAAGCAGTTCCACGCGCGACTGTCACTGTACACTAGAGTTATGTATTCTCCTCGTCATTTGCATAGTAAAGGAATTTGTCAATGCAGTATTGGTACATATCCAGGTCGACACGATAGAACTCTGCTAGATCAGCAACTTCTTGCTTGGTCAGCTGAGAGTACAACTCCCTAAGAGTGGCGTCTGACACATCCTCCACTTTGTCCAAGGGGAATTCAAAGTCTTCCAGACCAAACACTTCCTGCAGGAGTTCAATCTCTTCTTCAAGGTTGTAGCTGTCGGACTTGACAACAAATGTAGGAAAGTTATCTGGAAAGACAGTAGTAGCTTTAGCGGCTTGCATCGCATCGATCGCGCACGTGGTGCGCACATACCGTTGTGACAAACAGGGCAGTCCTGGTAGTAGGGGGCCCAAGGCCGATTGAAGTCTTCGTCGCTGAGAACGTCGAAGTCGTTGGCGAAGTCTACTGCGCCGTTGATCAGGAAGCGGACAAAATACTGCAGAAAGCAAAGCGTCGATCACAGACCTGAGAAAAGTTGCTTATTGCTCTCGTGGGGCACCTTGAACGACAAGTTTCCAGTGACTCCGTACGTCTTCTTGACCACGTCCAACTTGGTCCCGCTCTTCGAGTCCTTGACCACGTTCAGGTAGACCTTGGCCAATCTAGTGAACGGATGCGTCACGGCAACTACTTTCAGGCGACCTGGAGAGAGTTGGTTGAGGTAGCCACCTTAAAGGTCGACACGCCCGACGTATGTACTTACGCGATATCCTCTTGTTCAACTCTTCCTCACTCTGAACCTTCTTGTCACTCTTCTTCGCTGCACTGTCTTCGTCACTCATGACGTCTCTCTGATATTCCCTCCACGCCTCTGGCCAGGAGAGCGACGGCGAGCAGACTTGGAACGACGGCTGCGCGTGCCCCTCCACAAGAAAGCTCGTCCCTAGTGACGGCGGTTCCCAGTGGCGCCAGAGGAGCCGAGGATTGTCCACGGAGTTGTAGTCGGCCATCTGCTTGCACTTTTCGCTCACGACCTTGGCCCTAGCGATCATGACGGCCTCAGCGTCGACGTCGGACTGTTCCGGCTCTCCGGGAAAGTGGCTGGGGACGTTGGAGGCGTGGGCGACGGACGCCACTACGAAGAAGAAGAATCTTGCCCCCCGAGTCATGATTGTCGTTTCTAGCGATCTTTCGTGAGGATGTTGGCCGTTATCACTGTTGTCTCATTTTTCGACTCGTTCAAGCTCTTGATGAGTTTGTTGGAGATGGTGGTGTCCACGTCGGCGGATGCGAAGTTCAGGTACACCACGTAGCTCAGCAGTGAGAGGTAGACGAAGGACCAGAACACACTCACAGTCAGTCGACGTCGCAACAGTCTGTTCATATCATTGTTGGAGTGCTCTGATGATTTACAAGTGCGAGAATGCAGTGTTCACTTCGGACGTGCCCAGGAAAGTATGCGGTTCATAGGGACTGCTGTACTAAGCAGGTTTTGACGTTTGCGTTGAACGTCCGCGGCCAATGGCACCACTCCAATTGGCACAGGTAGTACTGACACACAACGTACCTGTGCAAGTGTGTATATGTCTCGCTCTACCTGATGCGACTGATGCAGTGGAATTACATACAATTCCAATCATATACACACACACATGCACTGCATGCCTCAACAACCCACTCGATCACATACCCATCATGATAGCTCTGGACAGCGCCAATGTCGGCGATCTCTGCGATCCTTCAAAGTCTTCCCTAGACCTATCTGCTTACAATGTTTGGCATGACATGAGTAGAATTCAACTGTGCCAAGTCTAAGAAACGCGCTATTATGAGTTAGGAGCAGTTTTCTTACCTCGGTAGGTGAGAGAGAGAGCGTTGAAGTTGAGTCAGTCACACTTCTTACACTGGCGATGCCGCTGCCATCATGACGACCAGGGTGTACCGTTATGGGTAGATGCCCCTCATGCGTACGTATGCGGGGGGGAAAACGCTGACTCCGGTCTAGTCCGTGCGTGCACACACACACACGCAGGCACTCACGCAAGCACGCCCGCAGATTTTCACCAGCTGGTGGTGGAAAGAGCAGAAGGCCTCGCACAAGTCAAGCCACCGCCCGCTTGACGACGTCGTCGAGCCCCTGAACCTCGTTGTCTACTCTGGGGATGCGGGACTGGCGTGACTGGCATCAGACCGCTGAGCACACATTGAACTGGATGTTTGTTGCCCACGTCTCGGTCGTCGCCGTCTCGTCGTACTTGTCCACCGGCGTCGCTGGATGGAAGCAGGTGATTGTACTAAGTAGGATTTTCATGCTTTCGCACGGTTTTTTTTCTTTCACCTGAGGGGAAAGAGATTTCCCCTCCTTCCTGTTTAGCATGCACCTCCTGCCAAAGTTCGTTGACTTGTTTTTCCTCAGCCAGACGTTGCAGTCGGCAGAGACGTTGGTCTTGGGTCTGTCAGGCAGAACAGAAGGGCTTCAGGGGAGGAGGAGGAGGAAGAAATCACCTGGCGGACGCTTCTCCAGCCGAGCCAGCTCATATGCATAATATTCTGGCTTCTTAGATTCACTTCATGCTCTATTCGATATTCGTTAAGCTGAGGCCGGCGTTGTCTGCTCTGGAGTGAGCGATGTGGCTTTATCAAGTCCCACCTGTTGAGATCGTCACAGAGCTTTTATGATTTTATGCCTTCAATAAGAGTCGACAACACTCAGGCGTTGCTGCTGTTGCTGATCTTGCCACGTTGTCCGAATACGTAACAGTGTAGGCGTTTCCGAGCTTTAGCGCACACGTGGACGTGGGTTCTAGTGCACGTCAGGATTGTTTTTCTACTACACGTAGTACAGTGGAGACTCGATTTGACCACCACTTTGCCTCGTCACCACCTTCTTCACGTCGCACTTCACAAGGGGGTCTGACTTCCGCCGCCACCGCCACGGCGACGACGCCGGCGGTCAAATCGAGACTCGACTGCATATCGCAAGTCAGCCAGTGCTGCTGCACTTCGAGCTGCACATGAATGCAACTGTTGCTTCTGCAGCTGCAACAGAATTGCCGCTTGCAGCATCTGGGCGAACGCGAGTCCCAACAACTGGGGCTGTGACGAGTTAGACAAAATTCCCCTGGAGTCGAAAATTGGGTCGAATCTTGATCTTCTTGGTCAGGACAGAGAGAGAGTTCAATGACTAGTTGTTCAGAAAAAAAAATGAGAAAAAGCCCCAAATTTTGCTAAAACCGTGTTTTATAATAACACAAATATTTTTTTTTTTCACGGCAGTAGCAACCTAAAGACAACTACAAGTTGCGTGAAACAATCATCAGAGCTCAATCATAAAGAAGAAACACCAGCTCGATCACGAATCCGAGTCAACACTCGTGAAATACTAGAGATGTTTCGAGTCAGAGTTGATCCTACGAGGGCCCTCACGACACGGTGGACTCCATTCGTTGGCCTCGGGATTTTGAGTCAGATTCCACAAAAGTCTGACCGAACCGATCGACATCAAGAATTACTAGCGGGATGCTGCAGCAAGCTAAAAGCTTGCCACAGTGAAGCTGCTGAGCAATGAAGAAGTGGTGGTTGTGTAAGAACATTACTAAGACAATGACAAATTGACCTAGTCATGCTAGTTTGTCTTCTAATTTCCAGGTTGCTGAGAGAAGTGCTCCTGTGCAAGACCTGGACAAGGCTGCGCACATGACTCAGGACAGTTGTGTGTTTGACAAGAAATTGCCAGATATTTAATATAGCTAAAGATTCAATTCATCGTCTAAGAGATAGAAGTGAAGCAGATGTACGAGGAGGTTAAATGCCTGCAAGGAGAAAATTAGGTATCTCCATACCTCGTTAGACGGGAGCGGCCTCATGGAGAGGAAAGAATTTTTCGTATCTTGAAGCAGTTTGTAGCTCACCCGAGACTGAACTTTTTATCTGAATGGGAAGAAAAAGTACCGAGAATATATCTTTTAACCTATATTTTGCTCTTATCTTGCACGAACACCTTGACAGAGCATTATATTTATGGTTCATGCTACGATAGTGCTTGTCCGAATCACAACAATTCTTTTCCAGTGCAGCGTGTAACTACATGATGTTAAAAACAAATAACAATAAACAGTGGATGGTTGAAAGATATACTAACGAAAATTGAGTTGAGCTATCATCTGGTGTCCTTCTCATCCCTGAGCCCATTTTTCAATGTTCCCCAACAGTTTCAATTGAGTTTCCTTTTCTGGTCACTCGACCTTTACCCCATTTGTTGTGCCAAAATCCCCCCCGGTCACTAGAAAGCATCCTGATCAGACCGATGGTCACGGTAGCCAGAATAGAGCATAGTGTACCAAAGTGTGGTTAAAGAGGATAAGCGAGATGAAATGGTCAAACTGCATGCTATGGAACGCCTCAAGGGACGTTACTTTTTTCCTTGCTGGTCTTGGAGGCTCCTTCAGGTGATTCCTAGCTGACCTTCTTCATGTCGTTGGACATCTTGAGGTCAAACTCTGCAACTATGGGTCTGTGATCTGGTGCACCCTCCTGACCTCTTGACTCGCCTTCCTTGGTACCCTTGACCTCCTCCCAGTGGCCCGGATGCCACCAAAAAGCTCCGCTCTCAGGTGGGTTCTTTATCCACTCATCATTGCATAGGAAGTGATCGATACGTTTTCCTTCGCCTGTGCCTTTTCTATGGGTGAACTTTGGATATTTTTTGGAGCCCCAGAGGTTGGTCAGTTTCAACCCCTTCCACTTGGAATTCCCGTGTTGAGGATTTATAACCTCTTTGTTGAAGTCGCCGGCGATGCACAAGTTCGTCAAGGAGTCTTCAAGTTTGTTGAAGTCGCCGGCGTTGCACAAGTTCGCCAAGAAGTTCGACAAGAAGTCTTTATCAGGGCTGTTGAGTTCCTGCAGAAAGGCCTTTTCATTATTTTGCTGAAGGTGGACATTGCAAAGGGTCATTTGCAGCTGCTCTCCTCTCGTAATGCGGAATATCTGGAAGAAGGCCTGATTCTTGCTACAGGCAACAGAGAACTTTCCCTGGTCTTCGCTTGAGCCTCCTCCCTCTTTCACTTTGTCAAAGTGCTTGACCTCGGAGTCGACCTTAAAGTGCTCTTTCGGGAAGAGAGCCCAACATCCTCCTTTCACTTTCGAATCTTTTTCGCAGCTAGCAAAAAATGATAAATATCTCTTCATCGTCTTCTGATCCAGATTGAGGTCTTCTTTCTTCGTCTTGTGGTGCTCTTGGATTAAGAAAATCGAGCCTTCATTCTTTTCTTGTGAGATCAGATCGTTCAACATGTTCTTTTTTAAGTAGGCCTTGAAAACATCATTTCCTCCGAATCCACCGCAGTTGTATGAGATGATGCGAAGCTTCACGCTTGGTTCCTCAGACGTGCCTCCGCTGGCACCTTCAGATTCCCCCTTCACAGTGCCAATCCTTTCTTCATCAGCCCTGGTTTCAGTGATGACTTAATGATGTAGTTCATACTTCTTATACACGTGTAATTCTACTTACATTTCAAGACCAATTCTCGGTAGAGGAGGGTAACCAACGGTTGCACAAGACGGACTCGTCGATCAGGCCTACACATGTTTGCAGTGAAAGCAACCGTATCGCGACCTACATTTGGAGGTGTATGCTTGCCTGGGCCTACCTGTGCAGAGTTGCTCATCGACGACACTCGGGACATCTCGTGCCTACGATCTCGCCTGGCCGCCGCTCCGTGATCCGGACTGCCAGATTCGCTGCTTGTTAGTGCGTTGAGTCCAGCTTGAAACTTGAAACAGCAATGAAACTGATAAGTTTCATTGAGCGCAATTGAGCGCAACTGAGCTGTCACGCTCAGTTGCGCTCAGTTGCGCATGGGCTGTATTCGTATGAGAGTGAACGGTGAAGGAAATAATGAATGTTTTTTGTTGTGGTACACGACAACATGGAAGAAATCCAGAAGCAAATCTAGAAGCTTAGCAACAACCTAAAATTAGGTGAGACTAAAAAAAACCAACCCAACAACTCTGATCCAGACACTTCGGGATCCTGCAAGATGTTTATTTGCATTCACCTGGGAAACACAACAGGATCAATTGTTCTGCGCACTCGGTCGCATAACTTCTATTCTTCTTCACGCAGTTTGCTTAAATATTGAATTGGACATGCAGATCAAGGTGATTCTGAGCTCTCAGACAGTCAGAGCACGAATCAGTGAGGAATTGACAAACTTTGTCTGGACGGATTCTCTGGTGTCGGGCCCAGAGAGCCTCAAGGTGGCTCGGCAATCTTCAGGGAGTTCAACGACGAATGTGAGGAGGATAACACTCAAAACATTATCAACGAGGGTAAATAGAGACTAAACAACGAGGTTCTCATCGTGTGAGGCACAAAAATGTCTTTTTCTCCATTCTCTCTGACCGTTCATACTGTCGACGCATTTTGCATGACTCGCGCTTTGCACAAAACTTACATAGATTCATTTAGTTTACTTTTGAATTGTGACTTATTGGTGAGGAGTGAGGAAGTCTTTACTTGGTGATGATGACGCAACTGAGGAGACCTCAAAATCTGAGAAGAACAAGAAGACGTTGTTGAAATTTCTTTTCTTGCCCATGGGTCCAGACTCACTTTCTTTTTTGGTGTCAACTCAGGTCATTCAAGTGCTGGCGGCTCGGCTCTGCCTCCGCCATCGTGATGTGCGTGTCCGAGTCGGTGGGGTGAGCTCATCCCGAGCTGCCCCTGCTCCCACTCCAGCTCCATGGCGGAAATGAGCGGCCGCCCTCTCAGGAACCGGGGGTGGGGATACCGCACGAGCGAGACAAGACCAAAATTCTTGACTCACCCGGTAGGCGCGGCCTTCCCATTGTCCCCTTCCGAGAGGGCGACCCCTTTCCGACTGCTGGAGAGAGGGATGAAGCTGAAGTCGTACCTTGCAACAACTTTCCTTCTCGGCCAGATATTGACAAAAGGCTTCTTCCAGTGTTGTTTGAAAGCTCAATACGTCTCTCCTCTGCCTTCCTCAGAAAAGTCCGCTGTCCCTTTTGTCTAGTCGAGTTCGTCGACACGCAGAAGCACCTGCTGAAGTCGAGGAAAGAGATGATCATCCTACCTGGAATTTCTTCTGGCCTTTCTCCTCAGCGTCACCTCCCCCCCCCCCGCTCGTGACACGTCAGACTGCGGCCCGACCCGGGCCGTCGTCTACAAGTTCAAGCTCATCCAGACAAGACTAGATCGGAGCTGTTCACCAGCCTCCTTCCCCCGGCTCGAACTTCGTCAGCCCGGCGCGGTCCGAAACAGAAGCCTGCCTCTCTCTCCACTAGAGATATCTATACTGCACTCGAAATACAGTGAAGTACTTGAATACTGTGCTATCTATAGTGGACTCGAGCTGGGCGGATGCTCGACATTTTCATCCAGACCTGGGGCTGGCACGGATGTTTGAATCGATTCAACATCAGGAGACAAGGACCGGAGAGACAAATATCAACTGACGTTAACGTACGAGTCATTCCGAAATTTGAAGCGAATTAGAAAATTTGCAAGAAAAGTCAAAAGTTCTTCTTGTCCGAGAGGTTGTTCGTGGTGCTGCAGGTTACATCGGTCCCAGCTTGATCAACTTCTACTTGTAGAATATTTGTACATCTGTACGAAAAGGAGCTCAGATGAGGAATGCTGAATAGGTGCGTCACCTGACACCCACCTCCTTCGACAATCAGTGCTGCCCTATAAGGATTCTACTTCATCCTCAGGGATTAAGTGATTCACTCCTTCCCATTATCTTACCACCCTCAGCATCTCCCTGCTATTAATGATTGGTAATGGCCACTCAGACAGTTTCTCCCTCCTTTGCCACCCTGTTAAGGGCGACAAGCGATCATCAATGCCAAGAGACCCCCACATTAGGGATCCTTCAGCGGCTTCACGCTCAGAGGAAGAAACAATGTCTCATCATCGTGGTTAGGTGAGACTTCGATTTTCAGAGGGGAAAATCGTTAATCATACTACAGAAATGATCCTGTGAAGTATGATCTTAACGTGATTTGAGAATGGCTGCCAATCTTATCCTATCCTGCAGTCAACTTTACTATTGAATGAAAAGAGATAGCAAGAAGAGCGAGACCCTTCAAATATCTTTTTGAGTTTTTATCGTCATGAAAATATACATTTCAAGCTTGAGTTAGGTTTGCACGTTAAAAAGTGTGACTGTGGCTGCAAAAAAAGCCAAAGTTGCTTGTCGTCGTGCCGTTTCTCCTGTGGCGCCATCTAGCGGAGCACGAACAACAGCTACGTGGAAGAGAAGAGCCAGGTCGAGTCATGCCTCGACGTGGGGAAAGAGCAGCACCATCTAGTGGAGGCTTTCGTCATTTCACCCCCCAAATGGCGACGTCACAGGTGGAGGTCAAGAACAACTCACAGAACAGGGTGCGTTTGTTGTTCATCTCTGCTCAGGTGTCGTCGTCACTTGGCCAGGACCTCCGGCGCCCCATCACTGTCCCCATGGGCGAGCGCGTCCGTGACCCATCTGTTGAGTAAAAAACGCGGTCCATTTATGAGCACACGAGCCTTAGAGAAAAACCGCGTGTTTTACGCCTTTACTGTGTGCCCGATGTGTCATCGGTGAGAAAATCTCCTGGACAAGACTTGATCTTGCTATGTCTTCGTTGAACAAACAAGTGTAATCCCTGTGTACGGTGCAGATATCGCTTACAGTATCTTAAACCGAGACCCACGTTAGTAGCACGGACTCGTGTGTACAACGTCTTCGCCGTCATCGTGTCCCTCTACTGCATGACTAAACAAATACAGCAACATACGTATTTCCTTGCTGTTCAGCTATAGCTGACTGTTGTTCAGTCTTCACAAAATCAACTTGTGCGACATTGGCTGTAGGTGTCACTTTTTTTTCTCACTCATACGGCAGAAGTGTCTAAAAGGGCTAGTGGCTCATGGCCTGGGGGAATGAGGAGCAAGAGCAGATAACGACAACGAAAGTGAGTAATACATTATCTTTCCACAGGGGTGACACAAGCCTGGAGAGAAAGAAGTCCAAAGCTCTTAATGCGTTGTTGCCACACCGAGCAGCTTGTGAAGACTGGGACGGTGTGGAGCCTTGGCACTCCCAATGCTGTTCAGGAGCCTCCCCAACGAAGCTGTATCAGTGTGACGTCCTGCTCGAGATTGTGACATTCCTCACTTGCTGTTCAGTGATAATGCAAGACGTCACTTGTCTTACAGGTGACTGGAGTATGAGCAACGACTCTTGTGCTGCTTTGCTCAACATTCAACCCACTCACAACGCATGTGTGCACTTGTGACTGGTGCACCTGGCTCATATGACACTTGTGAAGCAAGGTTTTCCTTAAAAGGAATGTTTCAGGATGATTCTCATCCTGCTCTTTATTCCCTTCTTCATGATGCTGCTGAGGAAGTGGCAGGAGTACAACTTCGCGGGGCTGGAGACTACCTACCAGTACAAGTACAGGGAAACGGTCATTGAGGTAAAGATCTTCTAAACATGGAGTGTTCGGTTTTCTGTTTTTTCACCCCTTGGGAAAGCCCCAAGTGCTTGGGGGACTTCTTGCTGTCCGACGAGGTCACTAAGGGGGACACACTGAAGTAGAGGAGGGGAGCCAGCAAATCCAATGCCTTTGCCTCCATTTTGACCAGGGGGGAGGGGGGGGGGGAGGTCTTCCCACCAGTAGGGAAGCCACCAAATCCATTGCCCATGTTTATAGGAAGTTGACCCCACATTAACGTTATGTTCCATGTTCCTGCTAAACAATGTCCTGAGTTCTTGACCCACCCGGAGAACTTTGCACGGAAAGTCCGGTGATCAGGTGAGAAAAGGAATTCCACTCTTAGCATGTCCACCCCGGGGCTTTCACCCAAGGGAGATTGGGGTCAGGTGACCCTCATGAGATGGGGTCAGGTGAGTTGGCCACCTTTAGAAAAGGTGGGCCCTCCTTGAACCTTTCCTCGCACTGAACCCTGGCTAACGAAACTGAAGTTGTTTGGTCCCGGGGTCCTTATTGTCTGCCGTGACTACAATATGTGCTAAGTAGTGCAATATGGACTGCAAGAAGTCCCCCAAACAGAAGCTGGCCAAGAAACATACTGCGCCCTGCAATAGTCACTAAGTATGACCACATGATGTTCGTCTTTCCAAGCACTCCGGCACGGTCACGACTGCCCCAAAGCCCTTCCACGATCAAGGTTGGCAAGATCCAGTGGCAGAACGATTCAACCACACTACTGACGGTGCTCCAAATGGCATCTCCGAGTCTTCTCCAATGTTGCCTATCACTGAATTGTCCTCACAAGTCACGGACTCCAGCCATGACGACCTCCACAAGAGTGGCCACGAAGACTTCAAAGACCAGGGGCAACTCAAACTGCCAGAAGCAGACAGCGCGACCAAGAAGGCAATGATTCCAAGACGAAATCTTCAACCTTCCCTGACAGACCGAGCCAGGCATAGGGCAAGTCAGACGTCTCCGGGTCATAGGCAAACAGAAGTCATCATAGATGTCGACAAGCCTGAGCAGCTACTGCACGACGCTACAGTTGGTCCAAATACCATTGCCAGAATCCAGGATTTCCAAGCCTTGGTGGGCGACGGACCAAGTCCGGGGCATTCCTAAGAAATTCCTTCAGGTTCTCATCCTACCCACGTCTTTCTTCTACTCTACCAGTCACAGGCTCGCGTCAGCTTCATCTTCATTTGATGCCTTCTCCACACACCTCTCATTGGCTGCGTCGTCGGCTGCGTCGTCGAATGAGCCGCTGGTCAAGAGATGCTGCCCTTCTCAATTGGAGTGGCCAAGAGCCGGACTCTTCTCAGTTCAAAAGTGACGGAAGGCGAGATCGACCCTCTCGATGAAGTGGACGAAGGCACCCTTGAATCGCCTAAGAAATGGAGAAGAAGGCTCCGGATGGAAGTTTTCTAGCAAGACTTGGATTCAACTTTGCCAGTACAACTGTACTTTTGCAGCTCCACTTCAAGGTCCGACGGATCAAATTCGAATTCCCCATAATTTTCACGCAAATACAGTTAATGCATTTGCACTTAGCGCTTATGAAGTCCTTAAAGGAGAGTTTGTTTCTACTTCGCAAGGTGAATGAAAGGATGCCTTTACTATCGACTCTGTCTGACTTATAGAGATAGAGACACAAGGTCCTGACAACCGAGTGGAACCTTGACTTGATGGCTTTGGGAGTCTCAAACAGCCGTGGGCCACAGAGGAGATCCTACTGGAGATCTTTGTAGGAAAACTTGCCCAGTTGCATGGAGTTCTCGTGCGGGTTGCTCTCTTTCCTCAGGACCTGCAGGTTGCTTACCACATCCTGGACATAAGTCACGTCCATTTTCCCGAATAATTTTGTTGTGTTCAGCACTAAGTCACTGAGTGCCAAGTTTAAAGAGGTACTTACACAGGTGTCCGCTGAAAGCTACAATCAACACGTTGTTGGCGACGCGTCTCGTGGCCAAGGACACAATGAGACGAGTCTGCCTATATGCATAACATTCTGTGTAGACGTGTGAGGCATCAACATGGCCAGGTGGAAAAAAAAGAGAAGCAATCGTGTGAGTCACATTTATTGGGAATCCCGCAGTCAACCTTGAAAAGCACCTACGTCTCGTACGTGCGGCAGCCACCTGCGCTGTTATCCGCTCTATCCCGGTCGCGTCGAACACAATCATGTTTGCATCTTTGTCGGACTTTTGGCGGCGCTGGAGGGAAACAAGACGTTCACGAGCTAAGGCTTCCCCACTTGGTGAGTGAACGGCACCTAGAACGCGATGTCCCTGTATAACTTCAACGAGTGACTACAGCGAAATGATTGCCGCCTGCAGCGCCTTCTCCTTGTCCTTCTTTCTCCTCCGCTTTTCCTTCACTTTAAGCACTGTATCCTCCAACTCGATGGCCGCCTGTCGCTCTTCCCTCCTGTTCTTGATAAAGTCCAGCGCAGAGAGGTTGAACCCGATCAAGTCCCTCAGAGCGTTCAGCCTCTCCTCGGCGAGCTTCCTCACTCGAACGATGAGCGGGTGCAAGTCTTTGGCGGAAGACAAGGGACCAAAGTGGATCTCCACGGCGAAGAAGAACATGCGACAGACGGTCTCTGAGGCCCTGTTCTGTTCGAGTAGTGTCTCCATGATCTCCAGGAGGTGCACGACGACGTCGAAAGGAAAGACCAACAGCGTCTGTTCGATCTCACTCAGCTGCACACTCTCGATCATTTTTGCCATATATTCCTCGGGCGAGGCCACCTGGTACGCCGCCATAAGAGGGGGCAGAGGAGGTGCGGGGACTTCCCTCCTGGTGGCGGCGCACTCGGCACGATGATCCTCCAACTCGGTCGTGTAGCTTCGGTAGAGCTCGATAGCTTCCATCAACCGCTCGGCGCTCTTTTCGCTCTCCACCGTCTTCTTGGTGGGCAAGCCAGCTTCCTTGTCCTGTCGGAGGAAATAGTGGAAAATTCAAGAAAAGACCTTGAGCTAGCTTTAGACGTCGAAAAATCTTGCCTGATCTCCAGGGATGGGTCTGGAACTCCCAGTCGCCAACTCCTTTTCGCCTTCCTTCTCTCTTTCAGTCTCCCGTTCATCCTCTAGCACCAGAACTTCGTCCGACAGCTCCCAGAGACGCAGCGTCTTGTCGTGGCCGGAGGTGACGACGTATTTGCCGTTCGGGCTGACGCTCATGCTCCATACCTTTGAGGTGAAAGGCAATGATCGATACGTCATGCAGACCGCGTGTATGTCTTCTTACCTCTCCGTGGTGGCCGTCTAATGTCAGTATCCGCTCATAGCTGTCCCCATCCCACTGCTTCACCTTGCCGTCCTTACCGGCGGTGAAGAACATGTGCGTATTGGGGATGAACTTCACTGCTGTGATGCTATCATCGTGCGCGAATATCGACTTGTGGCAGTCGCCAAAGTCCAGTCCCCAGATCTTGACATTCTTGTCTGCCCCGCCCGTGATGACGAGGGAGGAGTCAGTGGACATATCCAGAGCCAGCGCGGGCAACTTGTGCCCGTACAGAGAGAGGAAAAACTTGAGAGTGTCGACGAAGAATACTTTGATGGTAGAGTCCAGCAAAGAGACTGCCAACAGTCTTCCGTCATTGCTAAGTTTCACGGCGAGGGCCTCTTCATCGAGCTTCAGCGTCCGTCTGTGGGCGGCACTGAGCTTGCGTTCGTCGCTGCCCTCGTAGCGCAACAGCTCGAATTCCCAGAACTTGACGGTCTTGTCGGCGCTGGCGGAGACGAAGCCGCGACCGTCGGGGGACAGGCACAATGACCAGACCTCTTTCTCGTGTGCGCCCTCGATTTCCTCGATTACTTCCGCCGAGGCGACGTCCATGATCTGGAGAGATCCCCGCTTGGTTCCAACCACTGCTTGACGATCCCCAGGAACAAACAGGGAGGAGAGGCAGTAACCCGACTGAATCGTCCGGAGGCAACTCTGAAAACGAGTCAAACACATACACTGTGAACAGGAGAGCATCTCTTTAACATGGTCATGAGAAATGAAAGGATTGTGTCCACCTTAATACAAAAGTGCGTGGCTCACTTGTGGACTTCACTTACCTGAGCAGATCTATTCCAGAATTTGACAGACTCGTGACTCCCCGACAAGATGGCAGTGTTGTCTGAACTGAATGCCACAGTCCGCACGTCTGAACGGTGTCCAGGTTGCGATATCTTGCTCCCAGCTGAAGCTTCGGCGCTCTTGTCCTCAAAGTCAGTCGTGTACTGCTCCACAAGGTTGTTGGCAGTCAGAAGAGTCACTAAACCAGAATCGTCGACGTCAACAGCTCTGACCTTTCCACCAGCTTTAAAGGCTTTCAGTCTCCGGAATTCTTCTTGAATCGAAGGTTCTGGCACTTCCACGACTTCACTAGAGACGGCATCATCACCGCTTTTCTTGGCCTGCTTCCTTCTCTCCTTGCGAGCTTTCTTCTGACACCGCTTCTTGACCTCATCTTCGTCACAAATGAGAAACAGTTCCACATTGCTGTCACCACCGTGACAAGCTAGAACTTTATCGTGTTCACTGACGACCAAGTGAGATACTTTGTCTTGACCTGCTCTCAATATACTGCCCATCTTTTCAATCAAGAGTCCACTGTCGTTGCTCTCGTCTGTCTCGCCATCAATGTCGCGCATCGGTTGGTCAGTATCGTGCAATCTAAGCTTCTTCAAGGACGGTTCAACCGACTTTGACACATCGTTTTCTACCGCGCCCTCCTCTTTCTTCTCGAAGGTTAGCCTGAAGACTCTCAGCTCGGAGTCGCTCGATCCTGATACAAGGTACTTGTCCCTCTTGACCAAGGCAAAGTCCCATACCTCGGTCATGTGAGAGGGAATGGTGTTGAAGCAGTGCTGGATGTCGAGGTCCCAGAATTTGATGAGTGTATCCTTAGAGCTGGAGACGAGCACGTTACGATCCCGCATGAATCGGCATCTAGTGACAGGCCCTTTGTGACCCCTCAAACGATACAGCCCACTTTCGTTCACCACATCCCACACAATCAGAACGGAGTCCTTGGAGCCGGATGCCAGGCGAAGTCCGGCTGCATCAAAAGCCAGAGTGGTCACAGCGGTCTTGTGCCCGTTGAAGGTGACTTCGCACTCGCCTGCAAAGGTAAGGAATGAGCATGTATGACGAAGGACCTTTGCCGATGAGGCCATCTTACCAGAGTCCAAGTCAAATAGCCTGACGGCACCGTCCTGATATCCTGCAGCCACCAGCACCTTTCTCCCTTTCACTTTTTCCCGGTCATCTCCGCCGACGCACCTGGCTTCAAGCGCCGTCACCTCGTACTCGCAGTCACCGACCACAGTCAATTCGGCGGTCTTCGCGCCAGTTCGGATATTCCAGACGGCTACAGATTCGGCGCAGGCCGCTACCACCAAGTCCCTCCTACCCGGGACTCTCCGGACGCCTCCGCGCGCCGAGCCCACAAGCCCGAAGACGGCGGAAGGCACGAAGCGCCGGTACTGCTTGGTCAACCCCATCGCGACCGAGACCACGCTTTGATGCTGCTGTTTGTCTAATGTTTTCCCATTTTTTCTTGTTGTCTTTCTTTTTTGCAGAAGTCACCAAACCTCCCGTGTTTATTTATATGGTGAAACGTGCGTGCTGCGTCCTGCGTGGTCGCCGTGGTCGATGTAGCAGCTCTTGCAGCTGTCGCTACCCTAGATGCTGGACAGCAGGAACAAGAGCAGACGTTCTTCAAAGACCTGCGGGTTCTTCCGTTAGACACTGGACTGGACTTCACGCCAACTTCTCTTACTATCCAACTTTTTAGTGCAGAGAGGACTGTCCTGGACTTCACTGGATCGTCCCGGATCGTATTGCACTATCCTGTCTTGAATTGGACTAGACAATACTGACTGTCCTGGACTGCACTTTAGTTCAGGGGACTGTCCAGGACTATAGTGGACTGGACAGGGCAGTACTGTACTGTCCTGTTCAGATTATACTGGACGACAGTGGACTATCCCGGGCTGGTCAAGCATTAACACTGACATATGGACTCACACCCAAAAGTCACCTGCACTTGTGGCCATCCACAGAGTTCAGTCTCATTCTGCCCCAAACTAAAGTCAATGCTCGAGTCACCTTAAGACTCCCACAAGTCAACAAAGTTTTGTATTATTAGGCCCGTCAATATTTGTACTTGTACAATATTCAATATTTGTTTTTTCATTTCTCTAAGGTCTTTGTAAAACTTGTCTCAATAACGATAAGAAGAAGAACTTTGATGGGTCATGAGTCTGCGTTGGTTGACACCTCGGTCAAAACACTGACTGCTAACGTGCCTCGCAAAACGCAAAAAGTGGCACTGGGATCATGTCCTCCCCGTCCTTGCTGACTCTCTCTGTCCTGAACGAGGCCATTGTCGGCCTCAGGCCCAAGATTAACCAGGCCAGGGTGCATCTGGCGCACAAATTGATCAAGCAGGCGAAGGACTTGAAGGCTAAGAAGGGTTCGGAGGAGCAGCTGGCGAAAAACGCTCGGAAGGCAGATCGGCTCGTCTCCGAAGTGATGACCTTGAAGACTCTGGACCGCGACGACGTGGCGAAGTTTGCGCTGAGGAGCAAGAAGCCACTCGAAAAGATCCTGGAGGAGGCTGCAAGCGATGTCGCAGTGCGCGCTCGGGCACGCATGGCCTGGCACCCGGCGGTGAGGAGCGCTGTGACCGCTTTTCGAACCCGGTTTCCGGACTGGGAAGAGCAGCTGCAGAGTCTGACGGCAAGGCTGGGTAGGGCACAGGAGAAGAAGAGTCCGGGGATCAAGGCCAAGAAGAAAGAGAAGTTGAAACGCAGGAAAGCAGCATTGACCAAGAAGAAAAGTGGAGGAGACGATTCGGGTGACCAGATTAGTGACCAGAAAGGAGTTCTTGTCCAGACTCCTCAAGAGGATGTGGTTCCCCACTCGGTGACGGAAGAAAAGACGTCATTGAGCAACACCGCCCAGAGCGACGACGAACTTCCCAATGATGTCAAACCTTCTGCCGACGATGAAGGGGAAGACGACGAGAGCGAAGACGCAGAGGAGAGTGATGAAGAAGAGGAAGCCTTGGATGACGCCGAAGCTGCTGATGCTCAGAAGGATCGCATTTTCAAACGTCTTGGCACAATGGAAGTGAGATCTCTGCGGTTGGACAAGGAATCCTCTGAAGGGCAAAGCAGTACTGAAGGCGAAGACGATGACGATGAAGAACCTTCTAACAACTCTTTGGAGGAGGAAGTAACAAAGAGCAAAACTGTTCATCCTCGATCTTCATTCTTCTTGGGTGGCCAGAGTGATTCGGAAGAGGAGGACGAAACAGACGAAAATGACAAGAAAGATCAACTGGACATCGTCGACATGAAAGACACGTTCTCCCCTGGTCAAAAAAGCGATTGGAAGCGAGGTAATGCGTCAAGGGGCCGAGGCCGAGGTCATCAAGGTTTCTCTCGAGGACGCGGTGGGGAAAGAGGAGGGCGGTTCAGACAGCAAGATGACCCTAGACCGTTCAGAGGCCCAAAGGACAAGCAAAGGCCCTCTTTTTCTGCCCGAGGCAATGCCACATCCAAGCCTGCATCCTCTGATCCACGTCCAAACCTCCACCCATCCTGGGCTGCTAAACGCAAGGCCCATCAACTCGCTCCCCCCACGGGAAAGAAGATCAAGTTTGACGACAGGGATGCTGCAGAAAAAGCCTCGGTCAGCCTCCATCCCTCCTGGGAGGCCAAAAAGCGACAACAGACTTATGCAATCGCCGAGCCAAAGGGCAAGAAGATTGTGTTCGATTAACAACGTTGTACTAGTGCCAATGAATATTAAACTGTCCTACTGCGTGCATTAGTAGAATTTCAGGTATGGGCTGTGATTCATGGATATCCTTAATCTTGCAGTTCACTGAAAGGTGAAAATCATGTCTGCGTCGGAAGTGAGCAACCCGTCCTCCCTCCGCCGGTTCTTTGTCGGGAACCTGTTCGATTCGGTTACCAACCAGGAGCTGGAGAGGTAAGCCGAAGTGTCCGCCGTTTTTACCATTGTCGACCAGTTTTGAAATGAAATCTTGCAGGTACTTCTCCGAGTTTGGTGCCATCCGCGACGTGGATGTGAAGCGCAAGTTCGACTCGGAGGGCAACGTCCTCAACACCTTCGCCTTCGTAAGCGTTGATGTAAAATCCTCAGCGACCGTGGCAGAATGCATTCGGCGGTACAACGGTATGAAGTGGAAAGGCAAGGTCATCAAGGTTCAGGCCGCACAGGAGTCGTTCATGCAGCGGTTGCAGAGGGAGCGCAGGGAGAGGATGGCAAACTTCAGCACTGAGCAGGATCCCAGCTACGATCCAATGGCTCTCATGAGACAAAGGATGTCGGCAGGAGACGAGGACAAAGGTTTGCAAAAGGCCGACGTTAAGGTGGAAGAAGGAAGTGTTCGACAAGGAGTAGTGGTCTTCAATGAGGACAAACGGAAGAGTAGTGCCGGTGAATGGAAGGGAAGAATCCGACAATACCACTCCAGCAGTGACGAAGAAGGTAGCACGCGGGGTCCAGCGCGTGTGGAGGACACTAATGGTGGTGACAACAAGCAGACGCGTCCAAAAGCTACCAAGAGGTCAGAGAGAGGGTCCAGTACGAAAGAGGCGGTGCAGGCTGCGGTGAAAGTCCGGAAGAGATATTACTCCAGTTCCGACGATGAGGAAGATGCAACTGCCTCAAGGTCACATCAACGGCCTCGCGACATGTTAAAGAGGCTCAAGTCCTTTAACAGTGGCATCTGGAGCGACTCTAACGACAAGAAGGAAGAAAGTGGAAGGTCGCCTCCCCAGGTTAATGCCAAAGGAACTTTGGAAGTTGCCGGAGGTCCGCAGAAGTTGGCTCCTGAGGAGGTCAACAAGAAAAGACTATCATCGCTGAGGCAACGGCTAAAGGACATAAAGCAACAGAAGATGCTGTTAAAGATTTCTCTCTCTAAAACAGATCAAGCCGACGGCAATGCGAAGAAGCGATTTGTGGACGACGAGGACAACGAAGAGGGCGAGGCCAAGGTTGGACGCGAACAGTTGTTTGATGACGATGTCGTGTCGTCTGCAGACGAAGAAGAATTCTCCCTGAAGGTGCAGCCTCAGTTCCAAGGAAAAGGCGGAGAGAAGCTTCTCGCGTTGCAGTCCAAGTTTGCCAGCGACAGCCGTTTCAAGATCGATTCCAGGTTCAAGGACGAAGAATCCGAAGAAGAAGTGGGCGGCGAAGAAGGTGAGGAACGAGAGCTTGAACAAGAAAGGAAGCGAAATCTGGACATTCTGGAGAGTGTAGTGGGAACTTTTACCTCCAGCAGCAGTGGCAAAGCGCCCAAGCCTTGGTTTCAGTTCAGAGACATCAACGAAGTCACTTACGATCCGAGTCTGGAAGAGAGCAAGAAGCGGTTGGAGGTTTCACCGACAAAAGGCAACAGCGCGGACCAGAAGACGGAAGCGGCACAAGGCAGACAAAAGAGAGCTGAGGCTCCAGCTCCAAACGTCAGCGCCAAGCGTTCCTTCTGGATGAAGCAAGACCTTTTTTCCAAGCAGGAGGAGCAGCAGGAGCAGGAACAACAGAAGGCGTTTTCGTTTGGTTTCAGTAACGAGAACCAAAAATCGACCGACGGTAGAGGGTTTAGTCTCTTGAAGACTTTCGATGGAGAAGCTGCAGATGAGGACTACCAAGCGCACGACTTGCATAAGAACAAGAAGAAGCGGCTGGACTTCCTCGAGAGCAACCCATTCAAGTATGACTCGTCTGACAGTGAGAGTGAGCAAGAAAGCGACGTTGCTAAGCCAGCAAAGGATGCACAAATATCCAACTTCGGTCGACAACTTGCTGAGAAATCGGCCACCTCTTCAAGCTCGTCCCTGAGAGAACCTTTCTTTATCTCCAACTCGAAGGACTCCAGGGTGCTGAGCGAGGCTGCGGAGTTCCTCTCGTCCAGGACCTCCGAGCGAGGCGATGCCCAATCTCTGAGAGAGCGCTTCGAGCGAGAGCGACCTCTCCTTAGAAGCATCCTCAAGAAGAAGCTGAGAGCCAAGGCCAAGAAACAGGCCTTGGCCGACAGGAGAGTCTTCGGAGGGACTTCCAGGAAGACTGGGAGTGGTTGGAACAGGAAGAAGAGGAAGACAAAGTTGAAAGGACAGATAAAGATGACCGCGAGTGCCTCAATGTAACATGCGATGTCTTTGTGAAAGGAAACAATGATGCCTTTGAGCTTGATGCGAGCAGAAACTCTAAGACCTTTTTTTCAGGCAGCTACAAAAGACAAGAGGAAATGCCTTGACGCACGATAACCACATTTTGGATCCGAAGGAGGCGTTCCTCGGCAGGGTCACCATGAGGTTGTTTATCTTACTCATGGCGGTGGCGGTGATCTCCGTGAGGATCATCGAGGGAGAGGAGACCACCTTGGATTCAGGGCCTCCGGAGCTCAGTTGGGACATCATGCCAGGGAAGCCAAACGTACTCACGCTAAATCTCACACAGAGCCTCAGCTCTTCCGTCACACTTCTCTTGTCCACAACCTACGCGGAGGATGAAGAATTGCAGTCCTCGGTCTTCTTCACTCTGCTGGCGAGTAACTACTCCTCATCTTGGTCCATCTCCCCAGTCTTCCAGAAGCACGCGGCAATGCTGTGCTTCGCCAGCCGCCCAGTCTTCCACCGCGCAACGCTAGTGGCTCGCGTTTCTGGCAATGACACCGTAAAGGTTCGAGTCGGACAGGTTCGCCGCATCATCGGGCTGGACTTCGGCGTCAGCAAAAAGGTCGTGGTCAGTCCTGGGACCCCAGCCACCTTTTTGGTGGACCCAGTGTCGGGCCCAGATGCTACCAGTCGCGACCGCTATTTTCTACGCGTGCGAAGCCTCGACGATCACAGCGCCCGCGTGTGTGCCATAGTCGCTGCCTACGCCAAAGAGTGTCCGTTCAAGGACGGCGAGACGAGCGTGCGCACAGCCGACATGTGGTTCACGGCGTTGTCTAGGGGCGCGATGACCATCCGCTACGAGCGCTTCCGCTTCAACATGCCATTCTTCGTGTCGGTTGTGGTCATGGGCACGGACGACGCCTGCCACTTGCCGGACTTCCCCGAGGAAAGCGTGACAGATCGCACAAAACGAGTCGTGATTAGCATCGAACGCACCCAGCCTTACACCACCTACCTATCTCCCATCGGCTATTCCTTGTTCTTGTCCCTAATACTCGTAATCTTCGCCTTTGTCGTCATGAGTACTAAGCGGTTGAAATCCAACGAGGAAGATGAACAGCAGCATCAGGGTGACGGCGTTGAGGACGACGAACAGTCGGTTTACTACAGTCCCAACACAAGCAGGGATGACATCGACAGGGCTTCCAGCAAGCGCAGACACCTGCCTGAAGACGAAGGAGACGTTGTTGACGACGGAGCAGATGGCGGCGATGATAACATCAAGCCGATGGTAGTGACAGCCGAAGATGAAGTCGCCTTACGAAACGGCGTGAAGAAGAAGAGCACGCATGAGGCACTGAAGGAGAAGTGCTTGGCTGCTGCGAGCGAAAGCACCCGTTTGCCTCGCATTCGCAAAGGTCTGGAGCGTCTGAACCAGCACGCCAGACTAACGGACATGACTCGGATCCTGGAGGGAGACGTGTGGTTCCGACGCAACCGCTCGCGTGTCTACTGCTACCTGGTTCCTCTCCTCTCCTTGTTCTACTTCATCCCATCCATTCAGTTTGTCTTTCTGGTGAAGCAGAGTGAGAGCCTCACTGGATCGCAAGACCTCTGCTTCCATAATTTCGAGTGCGCCCACCCCTTGAACATCTTCTCTGACTTCAACCACGTGGTGAGCAACACTTCTTACGTCATCTTCGGGTTGGCGTTTCTGATCATCGTGCGCTACAAGGCCCACCTATTACCCGAGTCTCAGAAGCCCAAAAACGATCACCGGTCACCCAAGGGGATCCTTCAGCAGCTAAGTGTGTTCTATGCTATGGGATTTGCACTAGCGGCGCAGGGATTTTTCAGCGTCTGCTATCACGTGTGCCCCACTAATCACAGCCTGCAGTTTGACTCCACCATGATGTACGTCATGTGTATGCTGGGCATGGTCAAGATCTACCAGTTCCGCCATCCAGATGCCAATGCTAACGCATACAGCTTCTTCTACTTCCTTGGCGGCATTGTCCTGGTAGAAGCTCTTGCGCTCTACTCGGAGTCTTGGTGGATTTACGGCGTCTTCATCCTCTTCTACGTGATCATGACAATATTCATCGCCGTCGACTGTTACTACATGGGCGTCGCTCGTCTTGACGGCAACGTTGGCAAGGCGTTGGCCAAGGACATCCTGATTTTCGGGTGGAAGGACGGTCACGACGGTGAAGACCGAAATGGAATCAGGTTAGTGATCACTGATAATTTATTGGCGCCGTGTTGATGTACAAAGAAAGTCACCTTTGACATAGGGAGTGTTCTGAAGTGTTCCAGAACGTAATATCTATTGCTCATGTTTCAGGAACAAGTATGGAATCCGTTATCCACAACGCTTCGCCTTCGCCCTCCTGTTCTGCTTGGTGAACTTATCCCACGCGGCCTTCATCTGCGTGTCCAAGGTTCGCAACCCACGCAAGAGCGTCACGCACATTGTCCTCCTGATTTTGGCCGGCAATCTCATCCTGTACATTTCCTACTACGTCTTCAGGAAGAACAAACCCCGCTGCCAGAACTTTTTCAACGCTTGCAGACACAGCGACGATTCCGTCGACGCCAGGTAGAATATATTCTATGACTACGACGTGCGTGCGTCCTCCGCGCCTACCTACGGCAACCAGATCTTCGTTGATAACGAGTGGGAGTCATTTTCTCGCAGATATTCCGTTCGGATGGGCAACCGCGAGATCCCAGTCCTACTGTCCGCCGGCAGCTTTTTCGCCCTAGCCGCTCTCGTCATGGGCATCCTGGCTGTGGTCTTCTACACGTCTCGCAACGCCAATCGCAACCTGTCCCCTGCGGAGTCGCGGAACCTGAACGAGCCCTGCAGTTACATGGGTTTCTTTGACAACCATGACCTGTGGCACTTCACCAGCGCCGCCGCCATCTTTATGGCTTTCCTAGCCCTTCTCACTGTTGACGATGACCTCCTCACTGTGCCAAGGAATGAGATTGAGGTTTTCTGAAAGATCAAAGAAGCTGTGAAAACAGAAATCACACCCCTCAACGCATTCACTCCGTATTGCAAGTACTACCTTAGATGTGCGTGTCCTCTACTAAGTAATACCCTGATACACTGCTACGACTGGCTTGGACTTCTCAATGTCCCGGATAGGTATTAGAAAATAATTTTGATGTGCTGTGCAGATCTGTATGTCTATCTGAAGAATGTAACTTACTTTCCTCCTGTGGGTACGTATGTATCAAGCATCTACATATAAGTAATATAAACAGAATGATGTCGTTTTACCCTGTGCGTGTACTGACGTACATAAGGACGTATGTAGTTAGTTACTTAGTTGTAGGTAGGTACATACGCACGCATGTAGCCAAAATGCCATGCGCATATGAGCTTATGCTCTAGTTATGGCTCGTCAAGGCAAGATCCGGTTGCTCTCTGTACATATCAGTCAGTCCCACTCTGCACCGCTTCGTAAACAACAAATTGACCCCTTTTTGAACTAGCCTAATATATGCATACTGTAGGTATACTAGTATAACATAGGTATGTCGTCATATATATCAGGATCGTCAGGATTGCCTTTTCGCCTGATGCGAGTCAAGCCCAGGTAGGACTCGAACGGGCCTCAGCCAGGCTCTATACAGTTCTGGCTGCTAAAGCAAATTGGACTCGCAGACGATGACGCAGCTCTTTTGTTCAGTTGAATCCGGCCGTCATGTTTCACCACAGGCATTTTCAACCTAACTTATAACTGCGGCGACGTTGAGAGGGGAGAAAAGGTGGAGAAAGAAACAGAGGTGTTGCTGCGCTACATCAGCAACTTTGACAGCAGATTTCGACGACGCAAATGAAAGAGAGAAGAAGCCTTCCAAACGCCAGCTACACGGCACTTGTGCGCGCTTGAAGCCTGGAGCTGCTTGGGCTAGGCGTCCCCCTGTCCCTGACCAGGCAGCGGCAGGCGCTGGTGGCGGACGCACACACGACTGTCCACGAGCATCGACGAAATCAAGCTGAGGGCGACGCCACCGCTGACCTGCGCCTTCCTGGTCATGACCTACGCGCGTTATTGAGACACATATCTGTGCTTTTCGTGGACTCCTAAAACCCGACATCAAGTGACGGCCGAACGTCATCATGCCTCCAGCTGCCTCCAAGGGCGCATTCATTCTGACGTTTCTATTCGTGTGCGGCCTGCACTTCTGCCAAACGGGTAAGTTATGTAAATTGGATTCCCCAAAGAAATCCTGCTATAAATGCAGGCCACATCTGAGTAAGTTACTGCATGGGGTTCCTTTTTTTTGTTCGCAGCTCTGGTACCTTAAGTCAGAACTTGTACATGCTAGTAGTCCTTGGAGGGCACGATGGTTCAATAGTGTTGAAGATGCTCAGGCTCTCAGTGGGTCGGACATTGGGCTGGACGGTGAGATGGACATCATTGAAACAGTTATTCTCACCTCACCCATCCAATCGCTGGTCACATGTAAACTGCACCGAACCCTCCCAGCCAACGACCAGCAAGTTTTGTGCAACTGAGCGAGTCTTTTAGTTGCAATCGGGCATCTCCCAACGAAATTCTCACTTCTGACTTCCAAGGTGATACCTGGCTGTCAGCAGCCTTTGCTGCTCATGTCCACAAGGTGACTGTTGCCAATTTTCAGCCACTTTGATGGGATCTCTTTGCCCCAAGATTGCTTCAATGTCATGGCCTCACTCAGTCGTCTCTCCCTGGATGGATCTCGATCGGCCAGCCTCCTCCAGATCAGCTACAGGACGATTCTTCATTACGGCAATGTCACTGGTTTCATGGTCTTCCTTTGCTCCAGATTGCGTCTCTTTGGTCTGCTTGTTCTCCATCGCTTCTTCCCTCCTGTTGACCAGTTGCTCCGTCCTCGCCACCTCCTCGGACATTGTCCTCGTTGCCGCTGTACATGGCTGTGACCATGACTTTTGTATCCGCCAACTGCATGTGTACAACTAGATAGCAATCAAGGACTTAAAGTACAAATCATAGATGCACCACGGTGAAATTTGCTCACCATCGCACGGATGTGCAGGTCCCAAGTGAAAACTTCCCAACCTTCTGTCATTCGAGGCTCTACGGAAAAGATCTCAAAAACATTGATTTTGAACTTCCCAATAATTTCACATACTGCTCAAAGACGAAGGATCCCAGGGAGACAAGAGGAAAAACAGTCTCAACCACAAAAGCTACAATTACTTTTGCAGCTCCTGCAGACGATGATGACGGGCTTCTCCACAAGTTGGACCTGAAGGTGCAGGCAGAGTTTGACGGCGTGATCAACAACATCAGGGACAAACTAAAGGAGCACTTGGACAGCATCCATGGCGGGACATGCATCACCGACGACCAGTGCTCACCAATCAGCTACTGCAGCAAGAGCTGTGAGTTAGCATTAGGAATTTAAGTTTGTATTAATTTCTTTATATGGAAGACTGTTGGGGAGGCAGAAGGAAGTTGTAGTCACATCCATGTACAAGCAGGTAAGGGGTCCTTTTTAATACCTCAGAGTTGCACTGCGCACTAAATAAGTCTGCTCCGAGCTGCTTGCGTCAAACTTTATTATATTTAGAATATGGATATTATAGAATATGGATGAGGGAAACTCAACCTTAGCACAAACAGGGCAAAAAAATTTCCCGCATCATCACATAATGTTCAGGAAGCAAACCAAAATGCCCGCTCATTTCACTTCAGCAGTATTTTCTCACTGTAAAGGCACAGGAAGCACCCGTATGTGACGAATAGAGAAAAGAAGTCTTTTCAAAGATCTTTGTTCCAATAAGGTGTGGCAGAAGCAGACTGGTGCAGATTTTCTGAGCATCCAGAGCAATTGAAAAAGACCGCGAATAAAGAAACACCCTGTATATGCTGCTTCATGTGGAGACTATTTTGCTCATGAAACAACATTTACCTGGCAGAGAGCATCAAGGCAGCTTCCCCCCTATGTTAAAGTATGCTAGTGCCAGCAAGCACCCTGCACCCTGACTTTTATACCCTCTCAACTGAAAATGCAATGAACGCCAAAGTCAAGTAAGTGCGGCTGAGTTCAGTCCAATAGAAAAGTGCTTTAAGTCACAGGTGACTACCGTCATAAACAAAAGGCTTTTTTCGAAGTTGCCTGACCTAACTCACCAGGTAACTTGATCTCAATGGAAGAAAACATTAAGAAGAAGCCCCCTGTTCCCTCACGTGGTCACCTTCGTGTAGCTCGCACCAGCTGAAATGGGTTTCACAGGAGAGACAAAACAATCACCGCGAGGTTGCCTTTGAGAACTTCTTGCGAGACCAATCGAGGGGAGTCACTGCTAAGTCCCCCCCCCCAGAAAAAATCCCCTGTGAAGCAGTCCACAAATCCTCCTGTCACGTGTCATAAATAATTGCATACTCCACTGTTGTTAACTGTGAACTTTACCCTCAGTTGGGTAAAGATTTTGCTTGACAAGAAGTAAAGATCTGTAGGGTTCCTCAGCCCCCCCCCCCCCACACACACATTCACTTCCTTGCCTGGAATGTTGATTTTGCACAACGTCTGTGTAATTGGTTTGTTCTCATCTCATGATCGACATTCATAATGTGGCTGAAGTGGAGTTTTCTGCAACAGCCAGCGACTGCACTTAAATATGCTGGCAAAAATTCGATCTCTGCCCATGCTGTCATGCGTCGTAAACAACAAACGGAAAGTTCGGTGGCAGAATGGTGAGCATGGCCGGGAAGAACTTCAGCACCAACATCGCTTTAAGCGGTACCCTCGGCAGTCTCCGGATCGCAGACCATCAATGGGTCCTGCTGTACTGTACGAAAAATGCCCAAAGTCTTTTCTATCGATTCTAATTGCCTAGTATCACATCACTAGGTCCAGAAAGGAGAAAGCAATCAGTGTGACCTCCATTCCGCTGCATATGGCACCTATGGTACTGTATATTGAGTGTGTAAAGCGTTTTTTCTCTCTTTCAGCCAATCCTGCATTATTTGGCAGTTGTCAGTTCGTCTGGTGGTTCATCGTGCTGGTCGTCGCGCTTGTCTTGGCCCTCATCTCCTCAGTCTGCTCCTGCATTTGCTGCCCTTGCTGCTTCCTCTACAGCTGCTGTCAATCAATCTGGAAATGTTTCTGCTGAATTCGAACGTGCAATCCTCTTCTGTGATATAGAAACTGAGGTTACATTGACCGTGAATGGCTTTTATCCCCTGACATTTGCACCTAACCTTGTGAAACAACAGAGATTATATAACAAAGGTATCCACATCCTTCAGCTGCACCCTCTACCGCACCATGAGGCTTCTGAAGGGGCACATGTTTGAGAACGTCTTGTGAAGCTGCTGCGGTATCGATCTTTGGACTTGGGGTGGTGAAAAACAACCCTTGTGCTACTCCAGATCGTTTTTGAACTTTCACTCTTTGTGATAAGGACCAAGAAGGACACTGGAATGGAAAGAAGAAAGCTTCTGAAAAAACTTTTCTCCTTGTCCTGTCTTTCCAATAAGAAAATTTTGTTTGTGCTTCCCTCATTCTAATATGTGAGCCACAGAAAATGCTGCAAGAAAAAACTTTAAAGCAACGCTGCATAGGACAAATTTTAACACTGACTCTTGTCGTGTACATTGCAAAAAGTCAGACACTTTAAGTTTTCTGACAACCTTGGCTGGGATCCCATAAAGTTCATAACACGTCATATGTGCCTGTGGAATGATTGCACAAGTCAGTTGCTGTCGAGGACTGAAAGATGACAGACACTGAGGGGAAAACAAGCAGTGTCCGGTCCTGTCAAATGTGATGTTCACCCTCAGGTGTCCTGGGGAGACAGTTGGACCCTTGCTTACCGTGCAAATGCTCTCGCAGCTGGAACATCACTTTCCTCCCCAATCAAGTCACCTGGTTCTTGCTAAAGGAGATTCAGGAGCTGTAAGTTTTAGCAAGAAGAAGCGTCACGTGTATCTGAATGTTAAGGAGAAATTTAAAAATTCAGCATCACTTGCTGCTTTTTCAAACTGTGTCTTCTCAAGGGGAGAAAATTCGTGATCGTTGAGCAAAAACGTCCAAAAGTACAACAGGTGACAAAACCCGGATCATTTTGATTGGTGACTGACCTTATTTGCAGCAGACCAACAATTGCCTGTTGCATGGATACAGTGGATGAGTCCAAGACAGTAACAGCCGGCTTGTATGATTATTGCACAGGGGCATATGAAGTTTCAATAAATTTCAATATTCTCCGATGACAGCACACACATCCGCTCATGAATAAGGGACATTTGACATTGTTTCCGCACACATATTCAAAAAACTCATTAGGCTAAGCTGCAATATTTGCAGCCTCCTGCAGAGTTCTCTCCTCCTTGAGACACTGATATGCCTTTCTTGTCTCCACTCATCTCCCAGAGCCCTTAAAGAAAGAAGCAGAAGTTAACATGTTGAATTTGCCACCATCTTCACCATGCATTCACCTGGGGTCTGAATGACCTTTTCGACGAGCTCCTCGAAGGCGCACTGGACACCCTCACGGGTCTTTGCGCTGGCCTCAATGAACATCATCTGGTGCTTGCGAGCACACTTCACGCCCTCCTCCTTGGACACCACGCGCTCATCCGACATGTCGCACTTTGGAGAAAAGCATGCAGATTTGCCTGCAGACGATGGTGAGCATGAGAAAAGTGTACACACATACACACCTTGTTTCCTACAAGCATTTTGACAATGTCGTGATTGGTAGAGTAGGTCTCCAACTCATTGAGCCAGTTCTCAATCTTGCTGAAGGACTCACGGCTGGTCACGTCGTACACCTTTGGAGATTGCATTTCTTAGGAGGCTACTGTTCGTCAGCCTGTCCGTCAAACTTGCTCACCAGAATGGCTCCTTGGCCTCCTCTGTAGTAAGACGGTGTGAGCGTTCTAAACCTCTCCTGGCCTGCAGTGTCCCATATGGCCAGCTTGACCTTGTCCCCGTTGTTCAACTTGACAGTCTTAACCTTGAAGTCCACCCCAATGGTGGCCGCCTGCTCAGGATCGAATGCATCGTCCGTGAATCTGTGAATGTGACGCAGTAATGGAACCGTGTGCGCTTCATCACACTTGCAGCTTTCGCCATTGATCCATTTCTTCGTTACCTGAGGAGGAGGCTGCTCTTGCCCACGTTGCTCTCGCCAATGATGAGGAGCTTCAAGGATGTCAACACTGGGTCCACTTCCATGACCGTACTGTTCGAGGTAAAACTTGTTGCAGGTCAGGCTGACCTTAACAGTGATGCTACCGTCGCACCTCTAAACAAATGAATCAGTTGAAAGCCTTGGAAAGGGCCTTGCAAAGGCCACTGTGGTCCTTGACCAGACAATGTTCTTTTCCTTCTCCTAGGAAATGAATAGGAGAAATGACCTTTTTCATTCAGTTCGTCACAACTTTTGCTTCCTTTCTTTGTTTGTTGACGTCTGAGTTGGGCTGTGACCAGCAGGGTTGGAGGGAAGAGACAGTAAATCAGTGCATTACGTAACTGCCCCAACGTCACCAACTACGACTTGTGCACAGGACCGAGTGGCCTCGGGAGATTTGCAACTTATTTGCTCCATCGCCAATCTCCCCAGGCCACCCTGTGAACGACACAGTAACAAAATAACCATTGCAGTCACTAATAACGCATAAGCTGCGACTTCCTCTGTTCCAGATTGAGACTTCTATGCGTACTGGGATGTACGGACACTCGGAACATTTCGCCCTACATTCGTACAACCTTGAAAGACCCCGAGGTCAATATGTTATCCATAGTTTCGAGCAGTTCACCAATCACTACAGTGTGTTTGTTCCATGTCTCCACGAGTGTGAAAGTGAAGGAGAAAAAAAGATCCTAATTTTAGGCTAGGCGAATTCAGCCAAAATTTATAAGTCAGAGATTCTGAAGTGGGTGTAAAACGAACTTCAGTACAATGTTCGTTATTTGGTTCCGTTTTAAAGCTGAAGACATCCTTCTAGGAATTATGAGAATGGTCTTGTTACATTCACTGAATTATTATGACAGTACAAAGGAACACCAGCCTTTCTAGCCCTGGGATGTGAAAGTCACTGTTGCTCTTAATCTCATGACGAGCTGAAGGAGAAGAAAGTAACAAGAACCATTTAGCCAGCGAAGAGAAAGTCCAAGATAAATGGACACACAGTCCACAATCTACAAAGAGAAACATATCTGGACGGGGAGGATGGGGTAGAACTTGGTTGACGGGCGCTCCCAGCTGACTGGGGCAAAAAGCAGCGTCGTCACTACATAAGGTGAAAGAAATGTCCGAGGAACTCACGTACACTGTCTCTGTGCAGTTGTCCATGCATCACTGGATGATTCAGTCCTCGATACCAGTGACTCTAGCAAGGACTTTACCAAAGGTACTCCTGGAAGGGTGAAGGAACCACCCAGAGCATGAGAGATCAATCTCGAATCCTTCCTGCATCGAACTATACGTTACTCTAGACAGCGAAGAGACCCCAATGCTTTTAGGTGAGGTCAGTGTGGACTCTGGACGCTGATCAGGATCGCTGTCGGAGTGAAGGACAGCACCGTGGGCTGCGTCTGGCACTGCCCTGGACCGGCTCCTGACCTTCATGTACTGCTGGGCTGAAGGGTATCCACTCTTCAAGTGCAACAAGGAGTCTGGTGGCATGGCAGAGCATACCCAGACACACTGGGGCCTCATGTGCAGAGGTGTCTGCGAGGATTGGCTCAT